>Ga0137418_10000291_pt1 | contig 43553 bp, 32 predicted proteins | sample CZODoug3_1_2_16f_FD_122242 | JGI IMG/M metagenome (GOLD analysis project Ga0137418, IMG submission 122242) | Vadose zone soil fungal communities from Angelo Coast Range Reserve, California, USA - CZODoug3_1_2_16fungal (Hybrid Assembly) | ecosystem: Environmental > Terrestrial > Soil > Vadose...
ACCGGACACCAGCCCATCACCAACGAAGACGAGAACATCTGGATCGTTTACAACGGCGAACTCTACAACCACCGAGAACTCCGTAAAGATCTCGAAGCGCGCGGGCATCACTATCGCACCCAGAGCGACACCGAGACCATCGTTCACCTGTACGAGGAGTACGGCCGCGATTGCGTTGGATATCTGCGCGGCATGTTCGCGTTCGCCATCTGGGATCGGCGAAAACGGCAATTGTTCATCGCCCGCGACCGGCTGGGGATCAAGCCTTTTTATTACCGTTACGACGGCAAGACCCTCCTGTTTGGCTCCGAGATCAAGGCGATTCTCGCGTATCCGATCGTCAAGGCGGAGTTCAACCGGGGGACACTGGCGGAGTACCTGGCCTTCGGCTACATCGCCGAGTCAGAGACCATGTATGCCGGCATCCATAAGCTGCTGCCGGGACACACGCTGGAACTCGACGAGCGCGGCGAGATGAAGATCTTTCCGTATTGGGATCTGGACGTCAAGGCCGATGAGAGTGGCCGACCGCGCAGCTATTATGTCGAACGATATCGCGAACTGCTGGAAGCGTGTGTTTCCAGCCACCTGATGAGCGATGTACCGCTGGGAGTGTTTCTGAGTGGCGGTCTCGATTCGAGCGCGATCGCGGCGCTGACCACCAGGATTCGGCGCGAGCCGATCGAAACCTTTGCCGTGGGTTACGGAGAAGAGGCGTTCAGCGAGCTTCCCTTCGCGCGGCTGGTGGCCGAGCACATCCGCTCGAAACACCATGAAGTGCGTCTGAGCCGCGAGGAGTTCTTTCAGACGCTGCCGCGCTTGATCTGGCACGAAGACGAGCCGATCGTGTGGCCGTCCAGCGTCTCGCTGTATTTTGTGGCGCGGCTGGCTCGTGATCGAGTGACGGTCGTGCTCACCGGCGAGGGTAGCGACGAGACTCTTGGGGGATACACGCGCTACGCGTGGACTCTGCTCAATTCACGCCTCGACGGAGTTTATCGAAAACTGACCCCGGGATTTCTGCGCGAGATGGTGCGCAACTCGGTTCACGCCGGACCTCTGCCCGCGGCGCTGCACCGCAAGCTGGCGCACACATTCCTGGTCCGCGACGGCGGCTCGTGGCCGTCGTTCTACTTCGACAATTTTTATTCGGCATTCTCGGAGGCCGACCAGGAGGAACTGCTCACGTCCGAAATGAAGCGACTGGCCGGTCATGCGTACGCGGGATCGATGAACTACTGGAACGCTTCCTCGGGGGATCTGCTGCACCGGCTGCTGTACACCGATATCAAGACCTACTTGGTGGAACTCCTGATGAAGCAGGACCAGATGAGCATGGCGGCGTCGATCGAGAGCCGCGTGCCATTTCTGGATCATGAGTTGGTGGATTTTACCGCCAGCATTCCAGCGAAATACGACATCAGGGGTCTGACCGGGAAGTTCATCCTGAAATCAGCGGTCAAGGATCTGCTCCCCAGAGAGACTATCTGCCGGCAGAAGATGGGATTCCCGACGCCTTGGGCCTACTGGCTGACGGGGCCGCAACTCGGGAACCTGGAGCACATGCTGCTGGAGCCGCGAACCCTGGATCGAGGACAGTTCAAAGCGGGGGTCGTGAAGCGGCTGTTCGCGGAGCACCGCGCGGGTCATCGCGATCATGGAAACCGCATCTGGCGGTTGCTGAACCTGGAACTGTGGCAGCGCGTTTGCCTTGACGGTGAGCCGATCGAAAATGTCGCGCACGCGCAAAGCGCGGTTGCCCTCTGATGAAAGCTCCGCCGTTCGTTCTGTGTCCGAAATTGCGGACTGAAACACTCAATGCTTAGAAACATCAAGCTGGCGACTCTGCGCACGCTGAAAGCTGCTGGCGTATTCGGCCTGGCCGCCGACAGCGGATGGCGGCGACAGCGGTTGCTGATCCTGTGCTATCACGGCACGTCCCTCGAAGATGAACATCTCTGGAGGCCGGGGTTATACATGGATCCGATGGTCCTCGAGCAACGACTGGAGACGCTCCAGAACGGTGGATATTCGGTCCTGCCCCTGGGGGAGGGCCTGCAGCGGCTGCGGGATGGGAATCTGCCCTCCCGGAGCGTGGTCATCACTTTCGATGACGGCACGTACGACTTCTACAGGCAGGCGTATCCACGCTTGAAGAGCTACGGGTTTCCCGTCACGGTGTACCAGACGACCTATCACACCGATTACCAGCGGCCGGTTTTCAATCTCATGATCTCCTACATGCTGTGGAAAAGGCGCGGGGAGATCCTTCCAGACGGCAAGGAACTGGGTCTGACGGCGCCCCTGGATTTACGCACCGAAAAGGGGCGTCACAAAGTGGTTCGCAGTCTGATCGACCAGGCAGAACGCGAGCACCTGACGGGACGGCAGAAAGACGAGTTGGCGGCGCGGCTGGGGAAGTTTCTGGGAGCCGATTACGAGGTCCTGGCCGCGAAACGGTTATTTCACTTGATGAACCCGCGGGAACTGCAGGAGGTGGCTCGCGGCGGGGTTGATATCCAACTGCACACCCACCGGCATCGTACGCCGGAGGATGAAGCGCTGTTCCGGCGGGAAATCCGTGACAATCGGGAGCGGATCCAGGCCCTGGTTCCCTCCAGCGCGGTGCATTTCTGTTATCCGAGCGGAGTGTACCGGCCGCCGTTTCTTGGGTGGCTGCGGGAGGAGCACGTGGTCTCGGCGACCACCTGTGATGCCGGCCTGGTCAGCCGGGGCACTGAGAGCCTGTTGATCCCGCGGTTCGTCGACAACCAGAATCGTACGCCACTCGACTTCGAAAGCTGGTTGTCGGGAGTTGGAGATCTTCTTGCCTTTCGGCGCGCGGCTACCCAAAGGTATATTCCAAGAGAAACCGACCCCTGAGTTCACTTCCTGGGTTTCGAGGCCGCGGGCTGCATGTAGGATTCGAGCAGAACCAGCAACTCGTTCCGCAGGTGCGGACCACCGGCAATCAGGCCGGACAGAAGCGGTTGCCTTTTGTTGGCATCGAACGGGGTGTTCTCGAGCGTCGTCACAAAGCCACCCGAGCTTAGAACCAGCGCGGCGCCAGCGGCGACGTCCCATTCGCTCTTCGGCGTAAGCGTGAAGGTTGTGTCGGCTAGGCCAGCGGAGACCAGCGCCAGTTTGTAGGCGACTGAACCCATCGCGCGTATCTGTAGCTGGCTATTTTCAAATCCCTTCCATTCTCCTCGCCTGATCTCGCTGCGGCTGGCGAGCACGCTGGCGCCGGCGAGGCTGGTGCGCTGGCTGGCACGCGCGGACTTCCCGTTGTAGAGGACGCCGCTGTTGACCGCACCGATAAAGGTCTCCTGAGTGGCGGGATTGCAGATCCCGCCTGCCACCGGGCGGCCGTTCTCGACGAATCCGATGGAGACGCAGAATTCCGGAATCCCCTTCACAAACTCGCGCGTGCCATCGAGGGGGTCGACAATCCACACCCGCTTCTTGTCCAAGCGAGTGAGGTCGTCGACGCTTTCCTCTGAGAGCCAGCCTTCGCCATCGCGCAGAAGATTCCTGCGAAGCACAGCGTCGAGGGCGCGGTCCGCTTCAGTAACCGGGTCGTGCCCGGCTTTGAACTCCGCCTCGATGGCACCGGGAGTGAAGCGGCTAAATACCTGGCGGGCTGCGCCCAGCGCGCTTTCGATACGCTCCACGATGTCTGAATACGAGGAAGTCATGGGTCCCATAGCCTGCATCCGAGGTCAAGCCCAGAGCATTCTGGCGCCCGTGATGAAGAGAACGAAACAAAGAATGCGGCGCAGCCACAGAACAGGAACGCGCGTGCTCCAGTGTGAACCAATGAGCCCCCCTGGGATGGAGCCGATTAGCAGCGATGCGACCAGCCCGGGATCCACGTTGCCCAGCTGGAAATGAAGGAAACCGGTGACGCCTGTCAGCAGCACGGCATGCACAATGTCAGTCCCAACGTTGACCTTTGGGGGATAGCTGTAGAAAAGCAAGAGCATCATCATGATGATGCTGCCCGAGCCGACGGACGTCATGCCCACCAGGAATCCAGAGCCCAGACCGATGACGGTCATGCCGGCGAAGGATTTCAAGGTGGGGGGCCGGTTGACCATCCGTTCCTCGATCCGGGTCTGGAACATCAGGAGCATCGGAATCGACACCAGAAGCAGGCCGATGGCCAGTTTGATGAAATCATTCACGCCGTTTCCATAGACGTGGCGAAGGTGGGTGAGGTATGCAACACCGGCGGCCGATCCCGGAACGCTGCCCACCGCCAGCGCCAAGACAACTTTGCGGCGCACCGTGCCCTTGTTCAGGTGCACGACGCTGGCGGGAATCTTGGTGAAGAAATTGAAGACAGCGTCGGAGCCCACAGCCACGATCGCCGGCACCCGCAGGGCGAAGATCAGGATGGGCAGCAGGAGAACCCCACCCCCCAAGCCGGTCAGGCCGATGAGCGTGCCCACCAGCAAGCCAACCAAGATCTTGGCAGCGATTAAATTCATGGCAAGCCCGGTTGCATGCGCATGCGCGTGGACTCGGCTCTCTCACCTAGGTCGCCGGACCGCCCACCCCGATGAAGCCCTGTTGCTCCAGGTGCAAGATGATTTCCTGCGCGGCTTCTTCCGGTGACAGTTCGGCGGTGTTGATCACGACTTCGGCTTTCTCAGGGGCCTCGTACGGGTCGGAGATTCCGGTGAACTCCTTGATGATGCCGGCACGCGCCTTGGCGTACAGCCCCTTGCGATCTCGCTGCTCACAGGTCTCGATCGGAGTCGCGACGTACACGAGAACGAAACCCCCAAAAGGCTCGATCATCTCGCGCACCTGCTTACGCACCGAATCATAGGGTGCGATGGGTGCGCAGATCGCGATTCCGCCGTTCTTCGTGATTTCCGACGCGACGTAGCCGATACGGCGAATGTTGATGTCGCGATGCTCCTTGGAGAAGCCGAGCTCGGACGAAAGATGCTTGCGAACCAGGTCGCCGTCAAGAATGGTCACAGGCCGGCCGCCCACTTCGAGAAACTTGGTGAGCAGGACGTTGGCGATGGTCGACTTGCCGGAGCCGGACAGCCCGGTGAAGAAAATCGTGACGCCCTGTCGATGGCGGGGCGGATAGCTGCGGCGTAGCTCCTGAACGACTTCGGGATACGTGAACCACGAAGGAATGTCCCGGCCGCCGTTCAAGCGTTCGCGCAGTTCCGTGCCAGAGATATTCAGGACCCGGGAGCCCTTTGGAACCTCGTTGTCGGGGACGTATTGATCCTGATCTTCGAGGTACACCATCATGTTGAAGGGCACCATGGTGACGCCGATGTCGGCTTCGTGCTTCTTGAACAGCTGCTGCGCATCGTAAGGACCGTAGAACGGTTTGCCATCGGTGTCGTTACCCGGGCCCGCGTGATCGCGGCCCACGATGAAATGGGTGCAACCGTGGTTCTTGCGGATCAAGCCGTGCCAGATGGCTTCGCGCGGGCCGCCCATACGCATGGCCAGCGGCAGCATGGCCAGCTTCACGGCGCCGTGGGGGTACTTCGAGAGCAGCAGTTCGTAGCAGCGCACCCGCGTGAAGTAGTCGACATCTCCGGGCTTGGTCATGCCGACCGAGGGATGAATGAGGAGGTTCGCTTCCACCTGCTTTGCGGCGCGGAAGGTGAGTTCCTGGTGGGCTCGGTGCATGGGGTTGCGAGTCTGAAAAGCAACCACCCGGCGCCAACCGAGGCGTGAGAATTCGGCACGAAGCTCGGCAGGAGTCAGGCGCAGAGAACGGAAATCATAGTGCGCGGGCGGTTGCAGACCTTCCAGTGTGCCGCCGACGTACCAGGAATTCGCTTTGTTCTGGACGTAGTCGGCGCCCGGGTGGGCCTTGCTGGTCGTGCCGAAAACGCTCTTGGCTTCGGCTGCGCGCTCCGGTTGCCAGGCGTCCTCCACGCTCAGAACGGCAAGCATGACGCCTTCGCCGTCGCGCAGAGCGACTTTGCTGCTGCCGGGCCGGAGAGACTTCGCGAACTCTTCGGTGACATCCAGCGTGATGGGCATAGGCCAAAGAGTTCCATTGGCCAGGCGCATGCTGTGACAGACTCCCTCGTAGTCGGCGCGGTTCAGGAAGCCACGCAGGGGAGAAAAGCCGCCACTCAACAAGAGTTCCACGTCACACACCTGACGGGGTGTGAGATCCCAGGAAGGCCATCCTTTTGAGTGGGCCTTAAGCTCGGCAGCCCGACTGGGTTCGACGATAAGGTTGATGAGTTCCCCGCCGTGCGCGGGAATAAGATGGCTGGTCGACGTCAAATCCGTGAACCTCCTGGGTCCGATGTGATTTCGGTTCGGTGTCAGCGCCCGGAGCGAAATCCAGGCGAATGACTGCCCTGTACCACTGCGAATCCGCATGGAACGGGAAAGAAACAGAACGCTCGCGTGCTCAGATGGGATCGAACCGGCAACCTGTGCCTACCGCAACTGCTACCCCTTGCCCCGTCGGTGCTGCACGCTAAACACTTGACCTCTATGCACTTAGGATTTCCCGCTTCACTAAGCTTTGCGCACAAGTCTAAAGGCGAAAGGGGATGCGCACAAGCAGTTTCCCATTCATCGGAAATTCGCATCCGTCGCATTCAACATATTGATCCTGCGACCGGTCGGTGTGATTCGAAAGGTTACGACGGTTTTTCGGGCCGCGGCCGTTCCTCCGGGGGGTGATTTAGACTGGGAATCGCTCCCCACGATGATCAGGAACCTCGCGAAAAAGGCGCTGCTAAGCAGTAGAGTCCTGCGGCTTGCGGCTCGGCTGCGTGGGAGGGGCGCGGCCATCCTCATGTACCACTCGGTACGGGAGGATCCCGGTCGGGCGGAGGACTCGCTCGGAGGGATCTTCCACTCCCGGCAAGTCTTTCAGGGGCAAATGGAATTGCTGGCGAGCGAGCTCCATCCGATAAGTCTCGCTCAGCTCCAACGGTTTCTGGACGGCGATGGCGAACTGCCCGAGCGGGCGGTGGCGATCACCTTCGACGACGGCTACACCGACAACCACGAGTTGGCGATGCCGATCCTGGACCGCCTCGGCATCCCGGCGGCCTTCTATGTCACGGTAGACTGCGTCGAAAACCGGAGACTGCCCTGGCCGAGCCGGATGCGTTTCTGTTTTCGCACGACCAAGAGAACAAGCTGGCCGGATGAAAGCGGAAAAGTGTGGAGTCTTGAGACCGCTGAGGATCGTGAACAAGTCTACTTGAGAGTCTGTGACCAGCTTTGCCAACTGGCGGGGGCGGCGCTGGAGCGCAACCTCACCCGCGTCGAAGAGGAACTGGATGCGAAGTTGCCCGAGGATTCGAGCCAGCTGATCATGACGTGGGATCAGGTCAGGAGCCTGGTTCAACACGGACACATTGTGGGCTCCCATACCATGACTCACCCAAACATGGCGCATCTTGGCCTCGAGGACGTAGGTCACGAACTGACGGAGTCGAAGCAGCGGATAGAAAGGCAGTTGAATGCGACCGTCGAACACTTTTCGTACCCGTGCCCGGCGCTGTTCCCAAGCTGGACACAACAAACCGCCGAGGAGAGCCGAAGAGCGGGTTACCAAACTGCCGTGACCACCAACCGCGGTCTGGTCCGCAAGAGCGACAATCCACTTCTGCTGAATCGGGTCCGCCCGACGAAAACGGTGGATGGGCTGCGCTGGAATCTCGCGAAGGCCTTCGCGGGCCGAGCAGTTTGATTCTCGGAAATTCACGGCGCCGACCCCCATCCCCGCGGGCGGCCGGCTACTGCTCTTCCTGATAGGTTTCGATCAGCGCCACAGCGACTTCCTCCATCTGCGTGCCGGAAAGTTCGCCCATCTGCCACACACGCTTCGTCCAAATGGCCCAGACGACGCCCAGCCCATAGGGCGCCAGGCTGATCAGAATCTGGAATCCGACCTGCAAGTAGGTACGTGCGACAAACCAGTGACGCAGTAGAAGCAGGGTCGCGACCTGAGGGGCACACAGCATCAAAGGCAGAGTGTAGGTCTCACGCAGGAAGGCCCGGACGGGAACATTCAGGAGCCGGCAAAGATGACGCGGCATGTAGTACAGCGTCGTACAGGTCAGCGGGATCGCCGTTCCGGCAGCGTCGCCTACAATGCCGAAAGGGCGGATCAGGATGATGCTCAGAATCAGGTTCGCGATGCTCTCCATGAGCGTGACCCAGGCGAACGCCTTGTGTTTGGCCATGCCGTACAGGATGCGAACCGACGCCGCCTGAGCGAGGGAAAAGGTGACGGGGAAGAGCAAGACCAGCAGCACCGGATAGCTCGCGGCCACGTATCGGGCGCCCACCCAGGCCTCGATGATCGACTTCCCCAGAAGCAACAGGATCGCAGTTATGGGGAAGATGACCAGCGCGCAGGCGCGGTTCCCCGCGACCAGGATCTTCCGCAACTGCTGAGTGTCGCCCTTGGCGTCTGATTGGCCGGACATGGGCACGAAGATCTGGGCCAGGCTGCTGACCACCTCGGAGGCGTAATCGAGCAGCCGGTCGGCGATCGAGAAGTAGGTAATGGCGGCCACAGACAGAAACGTTCCGATGACGATCTCGTCCGTCTTGAAGCGCAGCTTGTAGGCGATCATCAGGATAAAGCTGACGGCGCTGTAGTTTGCGATCTCACGGAAAGCGCCGCGGTCCACGTACCTCCAGCCAAGGCGAAGGGGCAGGATGCGGAGCACGATTGCGGCTCGCACCAGGGAGCCAAGGATCGGCAGAAGCACCGTGATGGAGGCGACGGTGAGGAGGCCGTAGCCGCGGTTGAGGGCGAAGACGATCAGCGCGGCACGAACCAGCGTGGAGACCAGATTCGTCAGATTGACAAAATCGAAGCGCTGCAGACCTTCGAGAATTCCGCCAAAAATCCCAGTGGGAAACCCCAGCGAGACTGCCGCCCCGACCATGAGGAAAAGCCAGCGAGCGGTGGTCAGAAACTCTGGCGGAATACGAAACAGCGACTTCACGAACAGGCTGCCCACGAGCGTGACCACCATGGCCAGGGCGCCGATAGCGGTATAGGTCGCCAGGCTGGTGTTGATCAGCTTGGCCAGGCCTTCAGAGTCGTTGGTGGCAGTGTAGGTCGAGACGTAGCGTATGAGGGAAGAGCGGATACCCAGATCGAAGAGGCCGTAATAGCCGGTCACCGAGAAAATCAGGACCCAAATGCCGAATGCCGTGTCTCCCAGGTGATGGAGGATAAAAGGCGAGAGAAAGATTCCGACCAGGACGTTGACCCCCAGAGTGAACCAGCTGGCGCCGACATTCTTGATGATGTCCTTGCGCATCGCTACCGGACCCTCAGGGTTGGGAGAATGCCCGCGATCCCGGTTTCCGTGTCAAGGCCGCCGCGAGAACAGGCCCCGCGATATTGCTTGCTTGCCGGAATCTGCATGTTGTTCTTCTGGCCCCGTGGTCGTCCTCTAGCGCACGTCCTGAGGCACGCTGGCAGCAGCGAGCTCATAGCCGAGCGTGGTCATCAGACCACCCCATGTCATCTCGATCTGGCGAACACAACTCTCCGGTAGCGAGGCTCTCCATCCGCCTGACTTGGCCCCGCGGACAAAGGGGATGTCCTTGCGGTGGTTCTTGGTGGCTACCCACTGGTCAGATTCCAGGTTTTCCAATTCGCGCATGCGCTCAGCGGAACTGCACTCGATGGCTCTCTGCAAACCGTCCGGCTCCGCCTCGATGCCCAGAAACGTCCCGATGCGGGCCAATTGGAGCGTCGTGTCCTTCATCATGTCTTCGTAGCGGAGCAAAAGAAATTCCTTCCGTTTCCCACGCGTAAAGATCCAGCTGGCAACGTTTTCACCCCAGGTGCCCCAATCGGTGGAAATCAGTTTCCCGGTGACGAAGTCGTCCACATAGCGTTCGAGCGGGTACCCGTCTTCGATCTGCCGGTACTTTCTCTGGAAGTCGTAGTAGGAGAGCGCCACGTCTCGCGGGTCGCGCACGATATAGATGATCTTGCCGTAGCGATGATCGAAATACTGGTGCGTTTTGATGATGCGCGGCCGGGGCGTCGCTTTGAGAGCGCGATTCGACTGCGAGGCGGTATCCGGAATCAGCTTCTCGATATTGGTGAAGCTGACGTTCTGGTTAGGGTGAAGCAGGTTGGCGATCAGAAAGCGAGTCCAGGTGTTTCCGGATCGGGGATACGACACCACAAACGTGTCGTCGGGATACACGGCGAAGTTCCGCTCGGCTTTATCGGTGCCGAGCAGGTAGCCAAGAACCACCTTGATTCCGTAGATCATCCGAGCCGTCGCTCCAGAATTGCTGCCCTCAGTGCGTGCCCGCTGCCAGACTGCTTCTGTGAGAGGCTGCTTACAATTCGCCTACGGCGGGGGGCCATGTCCAGACCGTGCGTCGAACTCAATCGGCCTCACCGGGAACCCCACATCCTTCAGCGAGCGTACGCGTCGGCTCCGTCTCTGTCGCTCCCGACCTCGAACATAGCGGCGGTAAAACTGTCTGAGGAGGCCCGGAAAATAACGCAGACCGAATTTTGCCAGTCGTAGCTTCCCGCTGCGGACGGCAGAACTGGCCCTTTCAGCCGCCCGTAGGGCATCGTCGAACTGCCCGGCCAGCAGCGCTTCCTTGGCCGACTCGAGCTGAATCTCTACTTCGCTTTCCGCGATCTTGCGCTGGATGATGCGGCTTTGTTCTTCCGTCAGCGGTTGCGCACGCGAAATCTTCTCGTAAGCCTGAATGCGTCCTCGTTTCATCAGTACTCGGTTGGAAGCCAAGCCGTTGCCGAGGCGATGGCAAATCTGAAGTTCGCGCGTATACGCCATGCGGACGCCGTTGTGGGCCATCCGCAGCCACAGCTCGAAATCCTCACAGCGGTTGAGTTCTTCGTCGAAAAGGCCGGCCTGGACGACGGCTTGGCGCGAGGCCACGGCCGATGAAGTGCTGACGGTGCATTGCTCCCGCAGCAATGCCTCGAAGGTGGGCGGACCCGATTGGAGCGTGTTTTCGAAGGCAAGCCCGACGGGGAGATTCCCCTCGATGTGCACGCCGTTTGCGTAGACCAAGCCGACAGCTGGGTCTTTCTCGAGTGCGTCCACTTGGCTGGCGAGATGATGCGGAAACCAAAAGTCGTCGCTATCGAGAAACGCGACGTACTTCCCGCGCGCTGCTCGGATCGCCGCATTCCGGGCTGCACTGGGCCCCCGGTTCTCTTGCTTGATGTAGTGGATCTTCGTCCGGTAGGGCTCCAACACCTGCTCCAGCGCTGGGGTGTCCGCCGACCCGTCGTTGACGACAATCACCTCATAGTCCGGGAAGGTTTGTGCCAACACAGAATTCAGCGTGGCTGCGATATAGGGCGCCGCGTTATACGCGGGGATCACAATGCTCACGACCACCCGGCTGCCGATGGGACCGGCAGCCTGAGGCGGAATGGAGGAATGGGTCGGGTTCATGGGGCGCAATTCTTACTTTTTCCTGAACAGACTTTCACCGGCCCCAGCGAAACTTTTCCGGGCCGTGCCACTCCCAAAATACTACGTCACCTGGGCAGCGTTGCAGGGCGGTTTTGGCTTATTTCGGATGCAACCTAGATACCCTCGTGGTGCGCGATCACCGAACCATGGGCTGCTTGGAAGGCATTTCTTAGGAGTGGCGGATTTCCTTCGGGCGGACCGAGGCGACGAATTCGCGGCCCTTTCATCTTTCAGCAACATGAGGAGCCGAGCCTCGCTGAGGGGCTTCCAGCCGGAGAGCTGAAACGGTCGAGGGAGTGCAGGCAGTCCTCTCAGCTTCATGTTGCAATGTGCGTAGACTTGAGTTTTCCCGCAGGCCAAAGTTAGATGTCGTGCGGGCGGGAGGGATTGCCACAGAAAGCCAGCATGTCGTTTCTGCAAAAATGACTCCGGGGATTTTCGGGGACGCTGGGAGAATTACACAGGTCGTGGCTTACCGGCACGGTCGGAACAGACTCCCCCCGCCCCCCCTTTCGAGAGCTCCGCGTGTAATTGGTTCCAATCATAGGGAGTGGACGGGCACTTTTGTCCTAATGTGTTCCCCTTAGGGATTTCCTCAGGACCTTACGATCGCCCGACACTTGGCGCCGTGTTGAATATTCTGAACAGAGGCTGGATTCACACCATTAGGACCGAAAGCGTCGGGTTGCGTTCAGGAGATGGTCTGTGCCGCTCCTTCCGGCCGCCCTCAGAAATAACACTCCTGCATACAGTTACAATCTTGCAAATAGTACAGGGAAGAGGGGTGATCTCGACACGCCGTGACCGCCGGGCTGGATGGCCCAGTGTAAGGTGCCGCCGAATCCCGCGACCGCCTGTGGAAAACTTGGTCGATTTGGCACAGCAGGGAATTGCACAAAATTGGCACTGTGAGTGCTATGGAATTCAGTAAGAACGCTCGTTTTTCAATCAATTGCAGTTGTATCGTCTTGGCCGTGTCGCGGTGGGCTGTGCGCACAAGCGCGCCGCCGGCCGGGGCTCAGTCATTTCACAGAGGGGGGTCCCTGATGAGCGAAAAACCTGTCCGTTTGGGACAGCGCGAGCAGCAGATCGTCGAACTGCTTCTGCAAGGCTGCGACAACGACGAAATCGCTCGCCAGCTTAGTATGGCTCGCCGGACCGTAAAGGCGCATTTCAACCGTCTGTTCCTGCGATTTGGGATTACGAGCGGTATCAAGCGAGTAAAACTCGCAACACTCTTGTACCGGAGGCAGTTATGTTTGGAGGCGAACGTTACGGAAAGCGCATCCCCAGTGAACGAGAGACCAGAGTTATCGAACTTGTTGCCCAGGGACTCAAGAACAAAGAAGTTGCTGACGAAATCGGAACCACTGAGCACGTCGTCAAGAACTATCTCCGAGTCATCTATGACAAGCTCGGACTCTGGAATCGAGTCGAGCTCGCCCTCTGGTACGAAGCACGCAAGTACGAGCAAGCCGCCAGAGCTTGACCAACTCGAGGCCTGGGAGCACAGCATCCTGGGCCTCGGCCAGACTTCTCCCTCTGGAACGCACCACCGGTAGGGACACGAGAAAATATTCCGAGCGCTTGCTCGACGCTACGGGCAGCCCGACACGAGCAGATCGCGAAGCTTCCCGCCGGCTCCGGGGACGTTCTTCCTCGCCGCGGCCTTCAGAAGCAGGCGTGCCTGATCGCAGCTTTTCGGTACGCCGTCGCCCGCCAGATACAAGTCCGATAGCAGCAGAATAGCCGTCGTGTTTTCCTTGCTGACTGCCTTCCACAGGAACTTCGCGGCTTCCGCACTGTCGCGGGGACGTTTCTTGCCTCTCAGGAAGTCTTCGGCCATGGCCAACTCGAGAGAACCGCTGGCCCCGTCGGACGCTATCGGTTCGGTCGAGTTCAGCGCGACGCGCTTTGCTCCTGGGTCGGAGATCGGGGCTCCTGGGTCGGAGATCGGGACAGGCTGCTTGCCTACTGGGTCCCGTACGCTCGGCTCAGGCGGCTTCGGGCCGGCTGAGGACGCAGGGTCTAAAACCGCAGGCCCTGAAACAACGGGACTGGAGTTGGACGGAGTCGGGAGCGTCGACGGGGATGAACCTGATTCGGGTGGGTTCGGTTGCGCCGGATTCCTGTTCGCTCGCGGGACTCGAGAGGCAGCCGGAGACTCGGCCACACGCGTTCTCTGCGTCTGCGACTGATGGTAGAAGAATCCGCCTGCCAGAAGAACTCCCAGCAATGCCAAGACATACTTGCCGGCGTTGTTGCGTGTCAGAGACAACGCATTTTGACGCAGATTCTCGTCTCGCAGCCACTGAATCTCGGAGGTTCCATGGCCCGACGATGGAGTGGGTTCCGCATCGACCGTCGCAAATAGTGACAAGGTCGGAAACACAGGGTGATGCACAACCGGGGAATCGGTTTCGGCGGCGTCCGGCGTGACTGCTGCGGACCTCAAGCTCGCCGAGATTCCGTCGTCAAACGTCAACGGAGATCCGCACATGCCGCAAAAGCGGTGAGGCTTGGTGTTTTTATGTCCGCATTCGGCACACACCACGGATTCGGGAGTTGTGGATGTTTCGGAAACTCCGTCGGTTGAGCCCCGCTCAAATTCGCGGGGTCCTGATTCCGCTTCCAGTTCGCGCAGCAGTTCGAGGACGGCTTGCTCGCGCTTTTCCGGTGGACTTGTGAAGTAAGCTTGCGCCCACCGGCCCAGATTGCGTCCCAACGTGGGGTTCAGGAGGGGATTTAACTCCGGATTCGGCAGGTCAGCTGCTGGTCCCGGTGTGTTTCCCTGGGGTTGAGGCAAAAGCGGTTCTTCCGAAGAATTCACTGAAGTAATTCCACTCCCGCAAGAGCGAGTTGTCAAATAGGAGAGTAGAGGAAATCCTGTAGATGCTCTTCCTTGGTTTTGTGCCAGGATTTCAGTCGCAGACTTTGCGGGAGGCAGGTTCGAACTGGTCCATTTGCGCGTCACGTTGACTGGCGATCCTGCCTTGCGGCGTCTTTCCGTACAGATCGGAGCCCGGGCAATAGTACAAAGCCGTGTGTACGTCGACCCAGACCGGTATGTTTGGGTTCCCGCTGTAGGAGGGGGCGGCGGGAGGTGCTTCAGCCAGCCCCATGCCTACCAGCAACTGTTCGAACATCGTGAGCTTCGGGGGCGGCGGAGCTTGCCTCCGCTTGGGTTTGACGGGAGCGCCAGCAATCGCCGCCCGCCCGTTCCCTGAGTCGGCCGAGGTCGTGGGGTTGCCTGCCGAGATCGCCCAGATGATCGTGACCAGAAACAAAATGAGGGCGGCCGCCAGGGCGAGATCGCCGGGGTGCCTTCGCAGGAAGCCCTTGTTCTTTTGCCAGAACCCCTTGAACTGAACAGCTGGGGGCGAGACGGCGATGGAACGCAACCATACCCGGGATTCTACTGGCTTCTTGCGCACCGCAAGCTGTTCCACGGGCGCTTCGGCTCGATGGATCGCAGCCTCCTCCTGCAGTTTGGGCGGGGCCGGGCCTGCCTCGTCATGCTTCTCGATAAGGGCCGGGGGCTCGGCACGGATTGGAAGTGGCGCAGTCGAGGATGTCTTCTCCGGAAGAATGAAGTCGGGCAGAACGTAGTATTCCGCGGCAGGGCTTGGTGATGCGGGTGAATCGGCTTTCTCGACCACCGGCTGGGTGGGTATGGATTCAGCGGCGGAGTTAGCGAGTCCTTGCCCGCTAGCCTTTTTCAAACGCCACAACGTAGCCCACTTGTTCTGCAAATCGCCATGCGAAATGGTGGCGCGGGAAGTCCCGCACGAGCCACAGAAGACTTCCCCGGGCGCCAGTTCATTGCCACAGTGCTGGCATTTCGAGTCCTCCGGAGAGCTCTCTGCTTCGGTCGCGGTATCGCCCGGATCGGGAGATTTGGGTTCTTGGGCCAACCGAGCCAGCTGCGGCTTGATTCTCTCCAGGACTTCGAGCATGGAGGCCCGCTCGGCGGTGACGCCCTTACGCCACTCTTCTTCCGCGGCGTGCGTCAGGGCCTCGGTCACCAGGCCGGCCATGAGTTGGCAGGTTCTCACGTCGTGCTCCTGGAACGCATTGGGATTGGCAAAAACCAGCTCGAGCGCGCCGGCAGTCTTCCCGTCGTGGAACACAGGAACTGAAATCAGCGAGCTGATCCCCAGCCGCTTTGCAATCTCGGGGTTCACGCGGAAATCGGTGCGGGCGTCAGGACAGCGCAGGATCGTGTCGTGCAACAAAGTGGAGGCTGACAGTGTCGCCTCCGCTCTTAGCTCCGTGCCCACCTGGCTCGCCAGGATTCCGCTGCCCGCGCGGTAGACGAGCTTTTCCTGATCGAGAATACCGATCGCAGCGCCCTGCGCACCGGTAATCTTGCGAATACGGTCGGCCACCAGATTCGAGCTGCTGCTCAGGTCGAGGTGGTCTGCGTGAATCTGATGCTGAGTCTCGACAATTTCCGCGAGCGTCGTCGTGGAGTCGGAGCCGGTCGCGGCAGCTTCCGATTTTGCCTCTGCCGGGGAGCTTGGATTGTCGCCGTGGCTATGTTCCTGCACGACATAGGCCGCCTCGAGCAACTTCTGGAAAGTCGCTTCGTCTAGCACCGGCCTGCCATCTTTGCCGAGCGATGGGTTCATCCCGTCCACAGGCGTCCCCCCCCGAACGTGCAGGGAAATCGGCCCTTATTGTAGTGCAATTACGGCTCCAAACAGAATGCAATGGTTTGCGCAGGCGGGAGGGGCGGGAGGGCGGTGCCAGCAAGCCGCGCAGCGGTTGCATCCCACTGTGTCACCCGCAACTCTCCTTCACTCGGAGGCATGGCTTGGAAGGGGCGCAGAAACGATCTTTTTTGTCCGCTGCGTTCTGGTGGCACGCCGGCGGCCAATCCCAGATCGTACGTCCTCGCGCAAAGCTCTCGACTACCCATCGGATACAAAGAAAAGGAAGAAGATATGCATGACGATCAGATTCGCGACGCCGGCGGGAATCCCGACTCTTTGGCGGGCTCGTGGCTCAGGTAAAAATGGACCGTGGGCGTGATGATCAATGACAGGATCATCGAGATAAGAATGCCGCCGATGACCGAGATAGCCAGCGGTTGCAGCATCTGGGAGCCGGCACCGATCGCAAAGGCCAGAGGCAACATGCCGGCCACGGTGGCGAGAGCCGTCATGACAATCGGCCGCAGGCGGCGTCGGCTGGCCTGCAGCATCGCATCTTCCGCGGACATTCCGAGACCGCGGAATTTCTGGTCGGCGTCCAACAGCAGGATGCCGTTCTTGGCGACGATTCCGACCACCATGATCATGCCCATGAAGGACGAGATGTTGAAAGTGGTGCGCGTGACCAGCAGCGCGATGAAAACGCCCGACGTCGAAAGCAAGGCGGACGCCAAGATGGCCAGGGGCGCGGCGAAGGCTCCGAATTCGAAGAGCAGAACGATGAATACCAGCAGGATCGCCAGAATGAAGACCATCACGAGGTCGCGGAAGGATTTCTGCTGTTCCTGGTAGGTTCCACCGTACTCAACGCGAATACTTGAAGGAAGGTGCAGGCCGCCGATCGCCTTCTGCACGGCATCCATCGCGCTGCCCAGGTCGGTGCCTTCCAGTCGAGCGGTGACAGCGACATCGCGCTGCAGGTTCTCGCGCCGGATCTCGGTCTGCCCGGGAAGTTCAGTGAGCGTTGCGAGCGCACCGAGGGTGGCCGTTTTGCCGGCGCCGCTGGTGAGAAGCGTGTCGCGCATGGCTTCCAACGAAGCGCGATTGCTCTGGGGGAATCGGACCCGGAGCGTGTAAGCGCGATCGTTTGCGATGACAGAACTCGCTGCGGGCTCCCCTTCAAGGATCGCTGCCGCATCGGTCGCGACTTCTTCCGCGGTGAATCCAGCACGCGCAGCCACACTGGGGTCGACCTGAAAGACCGCCGCGGGGCCGCTGATGGTGTTGTCGATGCCGTTGAGAACGTCGACCACCCCGGGAATCTTCTGGATCGCGTCCGCAACCTTGGGGGCGGACCCTTCCAGGACCTTCTCATCCTGCGCAAACAGCTTGATCTGAATGGGTTCGGGTGCGTTGGTGAGGTCGCCGATCATATCTTGGAGAACCTGAACGAATTCGACGTCAATGGCAGGTTCCTGTTGTTTGATCTTTCCGCGGACGTCGGAAATGACGTCATCGATCGCACGCTCTCGCTTGCCCTTGAGCTTCACGGAAATGTCGCCGGTATTGGCTTCGGTCACCGCAGCCAAGCCGAGTTGCAGTCCAGTGCGCCGCGAGGTGCTCTCGACTTCTGGTGTATCGCGCAGCATCTGATCGATGTGGCTGATCACGCGATTGGTTTCGGCCAGCGAACTGCCGGCCGGCATGATGTAGTCGATGATAAAGCCGCCTTCGTCCATCTCGGGCAGCAGGTCCGAACCGGAGACCCGATAGCAAATGTAGGAGACCGCGATGAGGACGATGCTCAGGACCGCAAGCCACAGCGGCCGGGCGAGTGCGCGTCGCAGCCAGCGCTCATGGAAAGCGACAATCTTCTGAAAGAAACCGCTTAGGTGTGCTTCTTCGACTTCCAGCAGGTGCGAGGTCGACTCTTCCTCCGATTCGGCGCCCTGGCTGGCCTTCGGCTCTTTCCGGCTCCGGCCGATGAAATACAGGCTTAGATTGGGCGTCCAGGTGAGGGCCAGCGCGAGCGAGGTGAAGAGCGAAATCGTCATCGTGATCGCCAGCGCCCGGAAGAACGTGCCGGTTACGCCCGTGATGGAAATCAGGGGAAGGAAGACCACGACCGGTGTGACGGTTGATCCAACCAACGGTACGGTGATTTCCTGCAGTGCGCTGTGAATTGCCTGCGTGCGGCTTTGTCCGGCGTCGCGATGGAGAACGATGTTTTCCACCACGACGATCGCGTCATCAATGACGAGGCCGACGGCGGCGGCCAGACCGCCCAGGGTCATCAGGTCGAAGCTTTCCCCCAGGACCTTCAAGGCGATGAAAGTCACCAGCACTGTGACCGGGATTACAAGTCCAGCGACCACCGAGGTGCCCCAGTCGCGCAGGAATACCACCAGAATGATCGAGGCGAGAATCAGCCCCAGCAGGATCGCGTCGCGCACGCTTTTGATGGACTCGCCCACGATGATCGATTGGTCGTAGAACGGGCGGATTTCAATTCCGGGGGGCATCGACTTCCGAATGCGATCAATCTCCGCGTGGACTTCGTCTGCGACTTGCACGGTGTTGCTGTCCGGCTGGCGGTTGATATTGAGCAGGATGGCGGGCTTCCCATCCGCGTTGACGATGGTGTAGACGGGTTTCACCCCCGGTGTGACGGCCGCGATATCGCCGATACGCACCGGAATACCAGCCGGGGTCGTCTTGATCACCGTTCCGGCAATTTGTTCCGGCGTGCGCACTTGCGCATTGATTAGGGAGAGCACCAACTGGTGATTGCGTTCGATCAGGCCGGGCGAATCGACCAGGTTCGTGCGGCGGACCGCCTCCAGAATGTCGGGCACCGTGACCCCCGCCACCAGCAATTTCGCCGGATCGGGACTGATGTGGAACTCCGGCTCCTGGCCACCCTGCACCAGCACCGTTGAAACCCCTTCCAGGCGGTTCAGACGCGGCTTGATTTCGTAGGTTGCCATCTCCCACAACTTGGTCGGCGGGACGTTTTGCGATGTCAGGCTGTAACCCATGATTGGGAAGCTGGCGAACGTCATGCGATGGGCATCGATTTTGGTGGAGGCAGGCAGTTCCGCCTGGATGCGGGAGAGCGCTGCATTCACAGATTGCAGCGTCTGGAACATGTCGAGGTCCCAGCGGAAGAACAGGTCAACCTCAGCGGAACCGCGACTGGTGATGGAGCGAACCTGGAGGAGGCCGGGGACGCTGTTGACGGTTTCTTCAATCGGGCGCGTGATCGTGACCATCATCTGATCGATGGGCATCACGCCGTTGTCGACTGCGATCAGGATGCGGGGGAAGTTGGTCGACGGGAACACCGACACCGGAATCGTAAACGCGCAATAGCCTCCCAGCAAAGCGAGCGTGAGGATCAGGAAGATCACCGAGCGCGAATGCCTGACAAACCAGTACGAGTTTTCGGGGCGAGTCAACGAAGATCTCCAGGGACCTATTTTTCTTCTTTCTTGGTGTCTTTCTCATCCGCGCCCGCACTCGATTTCTTTTCGCCGGGCTCGCCGGGCGTCTCGATCGCCACTTTGGTTTTGTCGGGGAGGCTGTAGGCGCCCGAGGTGACGACGGGATCTCCAGCATTGATCCCATCGGCAATCTGGATGCGATCGCCGTCGTGGATCCCTATTTTCACCGGCGTCTGATGAGCGCGATGGTCGGCGCCCACCACCATCACGGTTGTGCTTCCATCCTGATCCGTCAGTACCGACGTGGCTGGAACGGCGACCGCATGTTCAACCGTCTGAGCCAGCATGGAGAGCTGCACGCTGGTGCCGGGTTTTAATCGCTGTTTGCGATTCGCAGCCTCCACCCAGACTTCCACCGTGGTGCTGTTGGCATCGAGCGCCGGGCTGATCACGGTGACTTTGCCTTCGATCGGATCTTCTTCTCCAGGCACCGTGAGCGTGGCCCGGTCGCCGAGTTTCAGCAAAGCGGCGTCGGGCTGGGGGATGTGCGCCTTGGCGATGACCCGCGAAATATCCATTACCGTAATCAGGGGCGCCCCGGCGGCGGACATCTCGCCCGGATAGAGCGGGCGGTCCGTGACGACTCCATCGATCGGGCTGCGGATCTCCGAGTAGCTGAGCTGTGCCTCGCCGCCCATGTACTTGCCCTTCGCGGCCTGCAACTGACCCGCAGCGGACTTCAACACCTGCTGTTTGCCAATGGCTTGCATAGCATCGAAGTGTTTTTGAGCGATCTCGTACTGGTTGCGGGCCTGGGTCACATCCACGCCTGCCTGGTCAAGTTCCTTGCGGGGCAGGGCGCCTTGCTGAAAGAGTTCTTCGCGGCTGTGGTAGACCTTCTCCTGGGCGTCGAGCATTTTCCTGGCCGCCTCGACATCCAGTTGAGCTTTCTGCATTTCTTCCGGAAGGCTGGCGCCCGTGGTGGTTTCAAATGCTGCCTGGGCTTGTGCGAGAGCCCCGTGGTTCTCTTCGTTCGAAGCTGCCAGATCGCGATTTTCCAGCACTGCAAGTAACTGGTTCTTGTGGACCTTGCTGCCGCGGTTTACGTAGAACTTCCTCACGGGTGCGCTGATCTTGGGTGTGATCGCGGCCTGTTGAAGGGGGGAGAGAATCGCTTGAGCAGAGATGGTTTGCCGGAGAGTCGCCTCTTCCGCGGCCGTGGCTTGTACGGTGACGGTCGGCTCGGTCTCGGGTTCCTTCGAACAACCGGCGGAGAACCACAGAACGCCGATGACTGCGAAGGAAGGTAGCCAGCGCGTCAGAACCCCCGATCGCTGTCGGCGCCGCGCGTTCTTGAAGGTCGTTGGGGCGGAGAGGTTCATCGGTTAGAAGCTCCCCGTCAGGGTTTGAAGGGTCGCGATCGCAAGCCGATAACGGGACTGTCCGTCCGCATAGGCGTTCCGTGCTTGGGTCAGCGTATTCTGCGCATCGACGACTTCGAGAACGGTCGATTCTCCCGCCTGGTAGCGCAGGGTCGTCAGGCGGAGACTTTCACTTGCGAGTTCTGCAGACTGGTGCAGGGAGTCTAGTGCCGATCGGGATGTCTCGGCTTCGCGATAGAACGCGCGCAGATTGCTCAATAGCTGGCGCTGCGCAAAGCTTAACTCCACGCGCGCCTGATCCCGGCGAAGATCTGCCTGCTTGAGCTTGCTTCGATCGGCCCCCCAGTTCCAGATGGGAATCTGCAGGCTGGCCACAACCGAGTAGCCCAGGTTATTTATGGATTGCCCCGCCACCGGGTCGAACTGCCGGGTGGCGAATCGACTTGAGTCGATGCCATAAAAGTAGTCGATCGTGGCGGAAGGCAGCAGGCCTCCCCATGCGCTGGTGACTTCATGGGTCGCCACCTGGAGCGCGGCCATGGCTGCGCGCAGTTCCGGATTTGCGCGCGCCGCCATGGTCTGTACTTCAGGGTACTGGGGGAGGGACACCGGCATCTCCAGATCGTCGACCACATTGAAATTCTCATTGAAATCGGGGAAGAGAAGCACAGCCACGTCGAGGCGGCTTTTCTCCATGCCGAGGCGGGACTCCGCGAGGTCACGCTGCTGCTGTTCGTACTGGATGTGAGCCTTGATGACGTCGGAGTGGGCGACCTCGCCACCGTTTTCCAGTTTCTGGCTGATGTCTAGGAACTTCTTCGCTTCCTCCGCCGCAAGCTGCTCGGTCCCATACTTACGCTGGGCGACGACCAGTCCGTAGTAGGCCTGGACGACGGTGACAACCAGGCCACGGGAGGCGATCTCAGCACGGGCTCTGGCGAGCGCTTCGGCTGCGGTTGCTTTTCGGAAGTCCCCGTAGGCGGCCACGGAGAGCACCTGGTGGACACTGGCTTGGCTGATGTATTCATGAATGCCGTTGTTCGCGATGTAGGAGGGAATGTTGGAGCGAGCGCCGTTGCCCTGGCTATATATGAAATCCGTGTTGTAATTGACGTTGGGTAGAAGTCCTGCGCGGTTTTGCACGCGGTCCTCATGGGCGAGGCCGAGTTCCGTCAAAGCCGCACGGAAGTCCGGGCTGTTGGCGCGGGCCCGCTCGATGGCATCCTGGAGCGTCAGGGTGACGGGTGCACCCGTTGCCGACTGGTCCTTCGCAGAGGCTGTGGGCGGACCAGGCTTATTCTGCGCCGTGGCGGCGAGGCTCACGGCCAGGGCCGCGAGAATCAGTGGTTGCGGTGTGGGTCGTGTGCACCTGCCGAAAACGCCAAGAACCCTCATATTCACCCCATGAATCAGCCACTTAGGATACTGGAGGGAACATTAAGGAAAGCTGAAAGCGCTGACCTTGAGCCAGGCAGGCAAGAGGGCCTTAACCGCGCGGTCCCAGGGGGGAGTGCGCAGCTGGAATTTTGCCAGGATAGAAGGGTGCGGGAGGAATCCGGGCCTGAGAACCTGACTGCAAATTACGGCATCCATTGGTCTTAGTCCAAACGCGCCGGTGAGCGAATGTTTGGCGAAAAGCGTGCTTTCAGGGGAAGGGCTCGTACACCAATCAGGAGTGGTGAACGAACATCGTCAATCTTGACGCCATCAAAATTACCCTCCCGACGTGAAAGTTTTGCGCCTGCTTGCGCAAGGATGGAGCAACCAGGAAATCGCCGGACACCTCAACACCCCAACATCAGTCCGCGGACTGTGAAACAGCACTTACGCCCTCTGTTCTTGCGCGCCGGAATCACCCGGGGCCGCAAGCAAGTCAAGCTGGCAACCGCGATGTTGGCCAAGGAGCAGACGGGATCGCAGAGCCTCGCGACCGGTTAACCAAGAGAGAAATTCAGGTCGCCACCCGGGTTTGGGAAGGCCTCACCAACCAGGAAATCGCCAAAGTCATCGGGCCCCCTGAGCAGGTCGTGAAGAACTGTCGGCGCACTGCTTTCGACAAACTGGAGGCTGGAGCCGCCTCGAACTCGCCCTGTATATCGCGAGCCGCGGCGCTCTGAACTGGGTATCGGAACTTGGGTGAATACTGGACGGCAGGCTACGGCTGTGGCTGAGACAGACCCCGCGGCGTACGCCGGTCGTTAGACGCGGGTGCCTGCTTCGAAGAGCCGGGGCGAGGATAGAAGACTGCCTCGCTCCGACGCCCTGACTTTGGGGGATTTTGAAATCCTCGCTCGGTTCTAGCGTTCGCGTCTTATCGACGGGTGACGGGCAAGCTGTCGACGTACCGTTTCAGTTGTTCGCGGTCCTCGTCTTTCATTTCCAGAAACTCGATGCCGATGCCGGACCCGAGCCGCAAGCCCGCGACTTTGCCGAGGGTCCAGAGTTTCTTATCCTGGATCCAGAGCGCCAGGCGGACCTGGGTACCCTCCTTGAGTGGACTGGACATTTCGACGAAGCAGCCCCCGAGGCTTATGTCGGCGACCCGACCCCAGATCCGGCTTTCCTGACTTGCGGGGTGCAGTTCGACGGAGAGAGAGCAGCGTCGGCGCACGTGTTGCCGCCGTTCCTGGACGGCCCGCCCTCGGACGGGGCCCTCGGCGCCCGACGCCGGAAGCGGGAAATCCCAGATCACGTCCTCGGTCTTTACACTTTCGAGACCCACAAGGCTTGCACTGGGACCGCTCGGTGGGCCGACCCACCGGACCTGATACCGGCCCTTGGTCTGACCGTAGACTATGCCGATGGTTTCCCCGACCTTGAGGTGGGATTTGACCTCGATGACCATGGCGCCGCTGCGGCTGACGTTCACGGTGAAGACGTTTTCGTTGAAGACCTTGCCGTTGGCGTCAGTTCCGAAGATTCGTACGGGGACTCGGATGTCCTTGCGAGGTTCCCGGCGGTTGACCATGAGCGTTCGGACGATTCTCTTTGACTGACGGTCAAAAGCAAGCACAAAGACGCTACTTTCCCTCGATGGTAGTCCATGCCTGCCGAAGTTCCAAGGGATCACCTGCGTCAGCTTTCCCAAGAGGGCGTCCGTGTTCTGGGAACTTTCTGCAAATTGTTGCATTCCGGACTGGTCGGCGGGACTCGCCGCGGTGGAATTGCGCTTCCGAGACAAGGGTTTTGACCAGTTCCAGAGAGGTCCTTCAATTGCACCGTCATCCCCGCTGTCCATTCGACTCGTTCTTCCTGGACGGCTCGGGAAATAGACCCAGACGAGGTAGGCGATGGCTTACAAGGAAACTTTCTGGATGGCTTGCGACTCAACCGAGCAGTTGCGGGCCGAATACGGACCATTCCATAACCGCCTGGAGGCTGAGTCGGAAGCCAGGAAACTGGGTTTTGGTTACCTTCTGCGTTACGAACATGTGATCGGTCCGAACGAGGAGATCGAGGAAGTCCGCTGCGTCTTTCTTGAACTGCCGGAGGGGCCCAGGGCGGCGCCCAACGCCCCGACCAAGCTCCATACCCGATGCGCCACGTGTGGCGAATCGGCTACCCATGAGCAGCCCTGGCAAGCTGAGGTTTGGGCAGACATCCACGAGTTTGAACACTCACGGCACGTGGTCCGGCTTTTCGAGCACACCTTCGGGGATGGTTTGAAGGAAATCGCTGACTGGCGCGGCAGCGCAGCCTAGCGGGAGTTTACTGGGGATGGACCAAAAAGAATCGTAGGTTCGTTATTCTGTGCGGCCTAGCGGGTACGATCTTGTACCACCCACGCCCGCCGGTACCAGGTAATCATTGCAAGCGAAAGAACTTCTGGCCACGCTTGCCACATTCTTGGGCGACGGAAATAAGCAGAAGCAGCGGGGGAGCCTGGTTAGGCAAGGGTAATACACGATCGGTTGCGACTAAGATCGTAGAACTGCATATAACGGAACAAGTTTCGAGGACTGCTGAAACTCTCACTCGAGCACTATCAGTAAAAGACCGCTAGGGGCGCGACTTCGACAAAGCTGAAGCGGCCGCCCGATCCACCATCCAAATCAGCCTGCCGTTCGTTGGATGAATCAATTTCGAAGGAAAGAGTTCCGCCGGCTCGTCGCCCTCCAGCACTTCTTTCAGCGTCTTCGATTTGTCCTGTCCGCTTACCAGAAAATTTACGACTCCAGCCTGATTGAGAACGGGCAAGGTCAACGTGATGCGGTGTGTCTTAAATTTCTCGACCCAGTTCGCCACGACCAGGCGGGACTTTTCCGCGAGCGCGGTGGTCCCCGGGAAGAGGGAAGCGGTGTGGCCGTCGGGGCCCATTCCGAGCAGAATCAGATCGAAACGTGGGAAGGCTCCCGCGGAGAGCTTGAAGAACTTGCGTAGCGTTTGTTCATAGTCCGCCGCCGCTCGGTTGGCGTCCGGGTTCTCAGCGGGAACTCTGAATATATTTTCCTCGGGCACCGGCACTTTGGAGAGCAGCGCTTCGTAGGCCATGCGGTAGTTGCTGTCCGGATGGTGGGGCGGGACGTGGCGCTCGTCTCCCCAGAAGAAGAACATCCTGGTCCACGGCAGACGGTCGCGATCCTTGCTCGCCAGCAGAGTAAACAGGGATTTGGGAGTCGATCCGCCTGACAGAGCCACCGTAAAGCGCCCATTGGCTTTCACGGCAGCGCTCGCCTGCGAGACGAACTCCTCGGCGGCAGCCCGAAATAAAGAGGGAGGATCGGCGACGATAAGAAGCTCCGGGGATGTTGGCATGCTGTTTCAGCCCGCCTGCTTGCCCTTCGCCACTGCGTAGCGCGCAGCGCCGAACAGAGCGATCTGGTCGTTGGTAATCACTCGTACCGGGATGGATTCCAGCAGAGCTTGCATGCGTCCCTTGCTCACAAACGCTTGCATGAACAGCGGGCCGGCCAGTTTGGAGACGAGCTTGGGAGCGATGCCCCCTCCCAGGTAAATGCCGCCGGTGGCCATCAGCTTCAAGGCGAGGTTGCCGGCTTCCGCGCCATAAATCGAAATCCAGAGATCAAGCGCCTGCTCCGCGAGGGGACTCTTGCCGCACATGGCCGCACCCGAGATGGTTGCGGCTGCATCGCCGTGGGCCAGTTCTTCCGTCAGCCACTTTGGTTCTTCGCCCCGATGGCTGTCGCGCAGAAAGTGATACAGGTTGACCAGGCCCGGTCCCGATACGATGCGTTCAAAGCTGACGTGTCCAAAACGAGCGGCGAGGTAGCGCAGCAGTTCGATTTCAAGCTCCGTTCGGGGAGCGAAATCGGCGTGACCTCCTTCACACGCGAAGATGTCGTATCGCGTACCGTCCCAGTAGAGCCCTGCTTCTCCGAGCCCCGTTCCAGCGGAGATGACCGCTTGGTTACCTACGGGTGTGCCCTTTACACGATTGAGTGCAACCAGATCTTTTTCCTCGAGGCTCGCGATGCCCCACGCATTCGCCTCGAGATCGTTGATCAAGAGTGCGGAAGGCAGCTGAAGTTCGCTGGCCAAGCGCGAGGCCTCGACGGTCCAGGGAAGGTTGGAAGTCTCAACCCGGCCGTCGCGGACTGGTCCGGCCACACCAAAGCAGGCGGCGTCAGGACGCCCGTCTTGGAGTTCCACAAACTTCCTGACGATTTCGTCGAGCCCACGGTGTTCCCGGCTGGGAAACACGCCTTCCGCAGCAACCGTCAGATGACCGTTTTGAGTCTGGAAATACGCGAGTCGTGCATGGGTGCCGCCAATATCGCCGGCCAGAATCATTTCTCGAAGTTCCTCCAACGGCGGCCATCGCGTTCCAGCAGGTCGTCGGCTTCCCTGGGACCCCAGGTGCCGGAGACATAGTTGGGGAAGTTTCTTGGCGGCAGCGCTTTCCAAACATCGAGCACCGGGCTGACGACGCACCAGCCGGCCTCGACCATGTCGGCGCGCTGGAAAAGCGTGGCGTCGCCGATCATACAATCGTGCAACAGGCGTTCGTAGCCGGTGCTGAGTTGGACGCCGAAGTAGTCGGCATACTCAAAGTTCATGTCTACGCTGCCCAAGCGCATCAGGGCGCCCGGGGCCTTGGCAGCAAATCGTAACGAGATGCCTTCTTCCGGCTGGATGTGCAGAACAAGCTGGTTGGGCATCAGGTTCTCGACCGGCGTGTCGCGAAAGAGCACGAACGGCGCGCGCCGAAACTGGATGACGATATGCGTGTTGCGGGCGGGCATCCGCTTTCCGGTCCGGAGGTAAAACGGAACGTCGGCCCAGCGCCAGTTGTCGATCAAGAGCTTCATGGCGACAAACGTTTCAGTCCGTGAATCCGGCGGGACCCCCGGTTCCGCGCGGTACGCGGGCACGCGCTGGCCGTTCATCACGCCTTCGCCATACTGGCCGCGCACGGTACGGGTGAGCACCTCTTCCGCACTCAGGGGCTGGATCGCGTGCAGGATCTTCGACTGCTCGTCACGTACGGCGTCCGCGCGGAAAGAGACGGGCGGCTCCATGGCGGTCAACGTGATGAGCTGCATGATGTGATTCGGGACCATGTCGCGGAGAGCACCGGCGGTATCATAGTACCCTCCACGTTTCTCCACCCCGACTGTTTCTGCGACCGAGATCTGAACGTGATCGATGTAACGCCGGTTCCAGATGGGCTCAAAAATTCCGTTGGCGAAGCGGAAGGCCAGGATGTTCTGGACAGTTTCCTTGCCCAGGTAGTGATCGATGCGATAAATCTGCTTTTCGTCGGCGACTTTCAGGAGTTGTTTGTTCAAGGCCCGCGCGCTGTCCAGATCGTGCCCGAAGGGCTTTTCGACAATGACCCGGCGCCATTTGCCGTTGCTTTGCTCCATCAGTCCTGCGGCCCCCAGGCTTTCCACGATCGGGCCAAAGGCGTCGGGTGCGGTGGCCAGGTAGTAGAAGTAATTGCCGTGGGTGGAGTGATCCTTGTCAATTGTCTCCAGCAGCTGCTTGAGCTTCGAGTAGGTTTCTTTGTCGTCGAAGTTGCCGGACAGGTAGTGCATGCGGCGGACCAACCATTCCCACAGGTCCGGATCCACATCTCCCGTGGCAAACTGCTTCATGTCCTCGGAGACTCTCTTCCGGTAGTCTTCCGTGGACATGGGGCTGCGCGCCACACCGACCACCGCGAACTCGTGCGACAGCAGCTGGGCCCGCGCCAGGTTGTAGAGGGCGGGGATGAGCTTCCGCCGGGTGAGATCTCCGGACGCCCCGAAAATCACCATCACGCATGGGTCGCCGGGCTTTCCGATCGGCTGTCCTGGGGTGGCGGGCATCGCGTCGGTCTTGGGCATGGTTACTTCTTACCTCGGGGCTGAATCCAGGGTGCCGTGGGAACTCGCTAGGCCGGTTTCTTGGCCGCTTTCGGCTCCACATGTCCACCGAATTTCTGACGCATCGCCGACAGCATCTTCTCCGCAAACGTGTGTTCCTGACGCGAACGGAAGCGGACAAACAGGGCCGCCGACAAGACGTCGACCGGGACCGCCTCGTCGATGGCAGCCTGGATCGTCCAGCGGCCTTCGCCGGAATCCTGCACGAAGCCACTGTACTCGGCGAGCGTCGGGCTCTCGGTCAGCGCCATCGCGGTCAGATCCAATAGCCATGAGCTCACCACGCTGCCACGACGCCACACTTCTGCAATATCGGGCAGATTCAGATCGTAGCGAAGATCTTCGGGCAGTTCCTTGCTGGTTGCGTTCTGGAAGATGTCGAAGCCCTCGGCGTAGGCCTGCATGAGGCCGTATTCGATGCCGTTGTGAACCATCTTGACGAAGTGACCGGAACCGGAAGGCCCGCAGTGGATGTATCCATCCTCCGCACTGCCGCCCAACCTCTCCCGACCGGGCGTGCGCGGAATATCTCCCATCCCGGGGGCGAGCGTTTTGAAGATCGGATCCCACTGCTGGACGGCCTCTTTCGGACCGCCGATCATCATGCAGTAACCGCGCTCGAGGCCCCAGACGCCGCCGCTGGTGCCGACGTCCACATAATGAATGCCTTTCTCCTTAAGAACTTTGGAGCGGCGTACGTCATCCTTGAAGTACGAGTTGCCTCCGTCGATGATGGTGTCCCCGGGCTGCAAATGCTGGGCGAGCGTTTGGACGGTCTGTTCGGTTGCGCCACCCGCTGGGACCATGATCCAGACCGCGCGCGGCGCCTTGAGTTTGCTGACCAGATCCTGCAGCGAAGCAGAGGCCACCGCGCCATCCCCTACGAGCCCCTTGACGGCATCGGGACTCAAGTCGGACACGACCAGCTGGTGTCCACCTCGCATCAGACGGCGCGTCATGTTCGCGCCCATCCGGCCCAACCCGACCATTCCCATTTGCATGAATTTCTCTCCTTACGCGCCGCCCGCCGAGCAATGCAATGGCTGGTCGCCATCGCGATGCGCTGCCGACTTCAGTTTGTGTACGGTGATGGACTCTAACCCAAGGCCTCGTTGACGGCTGCCAGCAGCGTGTTCAACCCAGAATTGAGATCCGCTCCCAGATGGACTCGCAGCGCGCGCCGCCCACGCTCCGCCAGGACCTGAAAGTCGCCACGAGCCTGAGCCGCCTTCACGATGCCAAACGTGTATTTCTGCGCGGGCACGGGTAGGTCATTCGCATCGTCGCAGGTCAGCTGCAGGAAGACCCCGGAGTTCGGGCCGCCCTTGTACGCCTGCCCGGTCGAGTGCAGGAAGCGCGGGCCGAAGCCCAGGCAAGTGGCCACGTGCCTCTTGTCGCGTACTGCGTGCCGGATTGTCTGTAGCTGCCGCTCGTGCGCTTCGTTCATCTCGATATAGCCCAGGAGCGCAAAATAATCGCCCGGCTTCAAGCGGCCAAGATGCGCCTTGAGATAGCCCGCCAGCGTCTTATCGGCGCCAGCTGCTTTAGCGAGCTCCGCGGCGTTCTTGTCATCGGTGAAAAGCTTCACACCTTGGTCTTCGAGAACGGGCTTTTCGGCCGGCAGGGAGCCGGTCTTTTCGTATTCGGAAGTCAAATTCCGGGTGGCAATCTTGCTGGCTTCGACGTCGGGCTGATTGAACGGATGGATGCCGAGGATGGAACCTGCGACGGCGGTTGCGATCTCCCAGCGGAAGAACTCCTGTCCCAGGTCGTAGGTGTCGGCCAAGGCGATCCGCAGCACCGGGTGTCCCGCTTTTTCGAGCGCGGCGACTTTCGCGTCCTGCTCCGCATCGGGGGCCGATTCGAGCCGCAGGTAGGCAAAGATGCGGTCGTTCCCATATACCTCTGAGGCATCGATGGTTTCGCGGTCGACCGGGATAATTCCCGTTCCTTGCTTGCCGGTGGACTCCGCGAGCAACTGCTCCAGCCATGCGCCCAGGTCGGAGATCCCAGGTGAGGCCACCACGGTCGCTTTGTCGCGGCCCGCTTTGGCCGCGGTGCCCAGGATCAAGCCCAGCACCACGCCCGGATTTTCTTCCACTGGGACACACGATGCGCAGGCCTGCACCATTTCTTCGGTACGATCCAGGAATTTCTTTGTGTCGAGACCCATGACGGCGGCGGGCACCAGGCCAAAGTTCGAGAGCGCCGAATAGCGGCCGCCAATGCTGGGCAAACCAAAGAAGATGTGGCGGAACTTGTCGCCTTCCGCAACCTGCTGCAACTTGGAGCCCGGATCGGTGATGGCGAGGAAGCGGCTTCCAGCCTTATCCGCGCCAACGGTTTGCTTCACGCGCTCGAAGAAATACTGTTTGAAGATGTTTGGCTCAAGAGTGCTGCCGGACTTGCTCGAGACGATGAACAGCGTCTTTGCCAGATCAATCTTGCTCTCAAAGGACTTGACCTGCGCCGGATCGGTCGAGTCGAGCACATGCAACTCGGGATAGCCGGCGATTTTGCCGTAGGTCAGGCGCAGCACTTCGGGACAAAGGCTCGAGCCGCCCATCCCGAGGACCAGGACATGCGCGAAGCCGCCGGATTTGGCATCGTCTGCCAGCTTGCGCAGGTTGTCGTTGTGCGCCAGCTGGTCGTCAGTGATGCCCAGCCAGCCCAGCCAATTGGCTTCGTCGGCGCCCGTCCAGAGCGACGCGTCGCGCTGCCACAACCTGCGAACTTTGCCATTGGCACGCCAGTCGTCGGCGGCTGTTTTGACGGCTGCCGCCAACTCTTTCGGAAGTGTGTGAGTCTGGCGGCTCACCCGCGGCGTCGTCGCGGACTTGCTCGACTTCTCAACCGCCGCCAACAGTTGGTCGAAGGCGTCCGCGAATAGTTTCACGCCGTCGTTGGTCAGCTTGTCGGTAACCTCTTTCATCGAGATGCCCACCTTGGGCAGCGTTTCCATGGTTTCTTTGGCGGCAGCTAGGTTTTCGGTCAGGCTGTTGCGCAGCTTTCCATGGTCGCGGAACGCGTCGAACGTCGCGGGCGGAATGGTGTTGACCGTGTCTTTGCCGATCAACTCTTCCACATACAGGACGTCGCGATAGTTCGGATTCTTTGTACTGGTGCTGGCCCAGAGGACGCGCTGCGTCTGGGCGCCTTTTTTCGCAAGAGCTTCCCAGCGCGCTCCGCTGAAAATTGCCAGGTAGCGCTGATAGGTGAGTTTTCCGTTCGCGATCGCGACTTTCCCCAGCACACTCTTCAGCAGCGCCTGCTGGGTGGGATCGCTGGTGCTCTTGAGTTTTTCACCCACCATGGAATCGACCAGTGTGTCGATGCGGCTGATGAAGAAACTGGCAACGCTCGCAACCCCGCTAAGATCGCCTCCCTTGGCGGCGAGCTGTTCTAGACCCGCGATGTAGGCCTCCGCCACCTGCTCGTAGACTTGCTGCGAGAAGAGCAGGGTTACGTTGATGTTGATGCCTTCACTGATCAGCTGACGGATTGCGGGAAGACCTTCCGCGGTTCCCGGCACCTTGATCATGACGTTGTCGCGGGTGACTGACTTCCACAAGCGGCGGGCTTCGTCGATGGTCCCTTTCGTGTCGCGTGCCAGGTAGGGCGAGACTTCGAGGCTAACAAATCCATCTTTTCGCTGCGCACTGTCGTACACCGGACGCATCAAATCGGTCGCATCCTGTATGTCGCGAATCGCCAGCAATTCGTAGCGCGCTTTGGCGTCGAGATCGGTCTTCGACTTGAGCGAATCCAGGAAATCGGTGTAGTCCGTACTGCCTGCGATCGCCTTTTCGAAAATCGATGGGTTCGACGTCATGCCGCGCAAACCATCTTCCTCAATCAAGCGCTTCAGTTCGCCGCTCGTGATCAGCTTGCGCCGGATGTAATCCAGCCACACCGACTGGCCATATTTCAGAAGAGTTTTAAGGGGGTTAACGGCCTTTGCGGTTTCAAGCGTTCCGGCTGGGTTCATGACTATCCTCCACAGAAAAGACTTTTGATTGGTATCCGGGCCCTTCCGGGGAAGGGCGGGCCGATCGTGCTGATTCGTTGTTCCCGGACTTGGTGCTCGATTCGCCGATGTGCGGCAGATGACTCCACCCGGAGCTGCGGAGTCTACCTACTTCGCGGCGGCAATCGCCTGCCGGGCTGCGGCCACCACCGTTTCAGGCGTAAATCCAAACTTCTTCTGCAGGTCCTTCCAGGGAGCCGAGGCACCGAAACGGCGCATGCCAATCATCTGTCCCTTGAGTCCCACGTAACGTTCCCAGCCCAGAGTGGCGCCGAGTTCCACCGATACGCGCGCGGACACAATCGAAGGTAGAACGCTTTCCCGGTAGGCTGACTCCTGCTTTTCGAAGATTTCCCACGACGGCATGCTGACGACACGTGCGTTGATTCCTTCAGCTTTCAGTTTCTCGTAAGCATCCACGCAAAGATAAACTTCGCTGCCGCTCGCCATCAGGATGACGTCAGGCTTTCCGCCGGGCGCGTCGGCAAGAACGTATGCGCCCTTGGCGACGCCCGCAGCCGACGCATATTTTGACCGGTCCAGCGTGGGGATGGCTTGCCGGGAGAGTACCAACAGCGCTGGCCCATGCTGCATCCCCATCACAACCTTCCAGGCTTCCACCACTTCGTTGGCGTCACCTGGACGCAGGACCGTCACGTTCGGGACGGCCCGCAGCGATGCCAGTTGCTCGATCGGCTGATGGGTGGGCCCGTCTTCCCCGAGGCCAATGGAATCGTGGGTGAAAACGTAAATCACGGGAATCTCCATCAGCGCAGCCAGGCGGATCGTCGGGCGCAGATAGTCGCTGAAGTTGAAGAACGTGCCGCCAAACGGCCGAATCTTTGACACAGACATGCCATTCAGTGCTGCGCCCATGGCATGCTCCCGAACGCCGAAATGCAGGTTGCGTCCACCGTAGGAACCGGCACTGAAGTCGCCCGCACCCTCGAACTTGAGGGTGGTCTTGTTGGAATTTCCCAGGTCCGCCGATCCCCCGACCAACCAGGGCACATTCTGCGCGAGCACGTTGAGAACTTTGCCAGAGCTTTCGCGAGTCGCGACGCCCTTGGCGTCGGCGGGGAAAGTGGGCAGGTTCTTGTCCCAACCGGGGGGAAGTTCCCGGCGCTGCATACGGTCAATTAGATTCGCCCTTTCCGGAAACTGCTGCGCGTACCGGGCGAACATGTTCTCCCACTGCGTCCGCAACTCGCGACCGCGCTTGCCGATTCCCTCGCGGAAATGTTCGAGCACCCCTTCCGGCACCAGGAACTTGGCATCATCCGGCCAGCCGTAGTTGCGTTTCGTAAGCCGCACTTCTTCCTCGCCCAGCGGCTCGCCGTGCGCCTCACTGCTGTCCTGTTTGTGGGGCGACCCATAGCCGATATGGCTATCAACCACGATGAGCGTTGGCTTATCCCGAGCCTCAAGAAAGGTGTTGTACGCGCGAGCCAGCATGTCGAGGTTATTGGCATCGCTCACGCGGGTTACATTCCAACCGTAGCCGACAAAGCGGGTCATCACATCTTCGCTGAAAGACCACGAGGCCGGACCATCCAGCGTGACCTTATTATTGTCGTAGATCCAGCACAGATGGGAGAGCTTGAGGTGGCCGGCCAGGGACGCTGCCTCGGAGGCAACACCCTCCATAAGATCGCCGTCTCCGCAGATCGAGTACACGTTGTAGTTGAATACTTCAAACCCGGGGCGATTGTAGGTTGCGGCCAGCCAGCGCTCCGCGATGGCCATGCCCACGCTGTTGCCTGCGCCCTGACCGAGCGGGCCGGTTGTGGTTTCTACTCCAGTCGTGATGTGCGACTCGGGATGGCCCGGAGTCCGGCTATCGAGCTGGCGGAATCGCTTGATCTGGTCCAGTGAGACCGATAGATCCTTCGTGACCTCGCCCGCCGAGTTCACCGCGCGAACGCCCGCCAGATACAGCGTCGCATAGAGAAGCATGGAGGCGTGTCCGGCGGACAAAACAAAGCGGTCGCGGTTGGGCCAGATGGGATTTTCGGGATCGTAACGAAGGACTTCCTGCCACAGAGAATAGGCAACGGGCGCCAGACCCATGGGTGCGCCGGGATGACCGGAATTCGCCTGCTGGACAGCATCGATCGCTAGTGTACGAATCGTGTTGATGCACAGCGTGTCCAGCTGTCTCCCGGTCACGACCGTCTGCTCACTGGCCGCCATGAAACGTTCCTCCCCAGGCCGAACGGTTTCTTGTCGTCCCAACCTGTTGTTGTGAATCTGTCAAAGCTATTTGATTGCGAACGAGTGACGGAAGTTTCAACCCAGCCTGTCTAGAGAGTGTATCAATTTCTCGTGAACCCGTGGGTAGGCCGGCGGCAGCGCTGCCAAGCCGCCCACAAGCAGGATGGAGATTTCGTTGAAGCGGTGAATCCTTGCCGTGGCGAGCCGTGAGGATGGAATACGATGGAGCAAACCGCGCGGAAGTTACTTCTGCAGCTTTTGGAGATAGCTGTACTCGTTATGCTCGGTTCGGGTGGAGGTTTCGACAAACTTGAGGAACCGTTTGAGGGGTTCGCGTTCTGCCGATCCCAGGTCAAATCGCACGCGGATCCCGAAACAAGGGTTGCTCTTGATCACGATGCCATTGAGGATCAGGCCCTTCACCCAGATTTTGCCGCTTGAGATCCACAGGCCAACTTGAACCTCGACTCCGCTCTTCACCGGTGTGGCGGTTTCTACGTAGCAACCGCCCATGCTGGTATTGGACAGGTTGCCCCAGACGGGCGCTTCCGCTCCGCCCACTTTCAATTCCACGGCCACGAAGCACTTGATCCGAGGATAGCGGCGGCGGTCCTGTCCCCAGGAAGGCGTAAAGATGTCTGGCTCAAACGGAGGAGTTGCCGAAGGCTCCACCGGCGTCGGCGCCTGCACCGGGAGGGGTGCGGCGCTGGTCCCCCCGGAGGCGGCCTTAGCCGCTTCCTGGTTCTTGATCTCTCGCATGGCCTCGAGCAACGCCTCTTCCCGTTTGTCGGGCGCGGCTTCCCGGTAGGTACGCAGGAGCTTGCCAAGGTGTTCCACCAGGGCGGGATCCGTGAGTAGTCGAGTCCAATCGGTGCCTGGAGTGGTGGGCGTTTTGGAATCACTCATATCTGCTCAAGATCCGCCTGCGGGGTGTCTTCGTGATCAGCGTACAGGTTGAGGCACGAGCGATTCCCAGACAAGATGACCGAAGTTCCGCCTGAAAGGTAACCAGGTCGGTAGTTACCGGGAGTTGACTTCGAGAATCAACCCGCCGCGGTCCTAGCCCATCGGTTCCAGGCCGGCGCAGAAGCTGTCAATCGCCGCTTGTTGCTCGGGAGACAGCGCAAGGAATTCCAGGCCGTGGACGAAACCTTTCCGGTAGCGAACGATGGCCCGAATGGCAAAGGGCTGGGACAATGCCGGGAGGCGGAAGTCGAGCGATAGCACTTCTCCCGGGGCTACTTCGGCGGTCAGGACCGTGCCCATGCCTCCGTGCCCGATGTCGCCGCAACGGCCCTGGATTTCGGCGTACCCGTCGTCTCGAAATGCGGCGGCTTTCAACGGAAAATCGGCGCGATGCCTCGGGAAGCGACGTCGCCAGCCTTTCTGCTTCAATTGCCGAACCTTCTCTGGAAAAGACAGGGTCATCGGCCAAGAATCCTTGCCAGGCAAACCACCGCCCAGACTACTCGCTCAGCGACCGGGCGAAAAAGTATCGAAGGTAATCGACTTCGAGGGGCTTTTGCAGCAAGCCCTGCCTTGAGCCCTTGTGCCGGGCCGTTCGGTGTCGCACGCGGTGGTTGGCTACCCGCTCTTCGCACACGGCTGCGCAATTCGTCTCGGAGGCCATAACCTTTTGCATCGCCCACTGGCGTAAATGAATCAAGATCAAAGTGTCGGATGTGATGTCGGGTGTCGGGCGAACGCTCTTGCTCGCCTACGAGCGGGTTTCGTTTCAAACATCATGCCTACCAAGTTCCTGAGAACCTGTGCTCTCGTGTTTTTTGGCCTCCTTTTGAGCCGTTGGCCCGCGTTGGGGCAGCGTCAGGGCAGTACGGGGTCGGCGGGCTCCTCGGTGCAGGTGACGATCCCTGCCGCCGTCTCGGAGAATGGTTTCACGGGTAGTGTTCCCTCGGGCGACGCCACCTCCGAGGTTCTGCAGATTTCGTTTCTCGATGCGATCGATCGGGGACTCAAGCAGAACCTGGGGTTGTTGCTATCCAGCGACAATGCGCTCGCCGCCCGCGGTGCGAAGTGGAAGGAACTCAGCAACCTGCTCCCGAATGTTGTCGCGAAGGGCCAGGAAAGCGTGCAGCAAACCAGTCTGGTGGCGCTCGGGTTTAGGCTGCCCGGGTTGCCGCGCGTTATCGGACCGTTCAGCTACTTCGACGCCCGCGCATTTGTGAATCAGTCGATCTTCAATTGGAACTACATTCAAAAAGAGCGCTCCGCCGCGGAGAACCTGAAAGCGGCGGAGTATTCCTACAAAGACGCGCGTGAACTGGTGGTCCTGGTTGCCGGGAATGCCTACCTGCAAGCCATCGCGGGCGCAGCCCGCGTGGAGACGGCCGAAGCCCAGGTGAAGACCGCGCAGACTCTGCATGACCGCGCGGTCGATCAGCAGAAAGCGGGCGTGAGCCCGGCGATCGACACGCTGCGTGCGCAGGTGGAGTTTCAGAGCCGCCAGCAGCAACTGATTGCCGTCCGAAATGACTTCGCTAAACAGAAGCTGACACTGGCTCGCATCATTGGTCTGCCTTTGGGGCAGGAATTAGCACTCACCGACAAGGCTCCCTATGATGCCCTTGTGCCGCCCACTCTGGAGGAGAGCCTGAAGCGCGCCTATGCCTCCCGGCCCGACTACCAGGCGGCATTGGCGCAGGCCCGGGCTGCAGAATTGTCGCGGCGAGCGGCTAGTGCGGAGCGTTACCCGTCCGTTGATTTCGAAGGGGACTACGGCGATATCGGGGTGAACGCCGCAACCTCAAACGGCACCTTCCATGTCGCGGGAACAATCAGCGTGCCGATTTTTCAGGGTGGGAAGGCGCACGCGGACGTCCTGCAGGCGGAAGCGACTCTGCGCCAAGCCAAAGCCCGTCTTGCGGACTTGCGCGGGCAGATCGACAACGACGTCCGCAATGCCCTCCTCGATCTGAATGCAGCCGCCGAGCAGGTGGAAGTTGCGCGGAGTTCCGTAGATCTCGCGGAACAGACGCTCACACAAGCGCAGGATCGTTTTGCGGCAGGTGTGACGGACAATCTTGAAGTGGTGCAGGCGCAGGAATCGGTCGCGAGCGCTCACGAGAACTATATATCCAGCCTTTATGCTCACAACCTGGCCAAGGTTGAACTCGCCCGCTCTCTCGGAAACGCGGAGCAGGGCGTGAAGCAGTACTTAACGAAAGGCAAATAGAGATGGAGTCAACCAAGACGACTTCTGAAAGTGACATCAAAACGACTCCCGCGGAGCCGGCTCGTACACCGTTGCCAGCCTCCGAAAAGGATCTCCACGCGCACTTATCACGCCGGAATGATCCTCGTTTCCGGATGTCTCTTATCTTCGGGGTGATCGTGTTGGTGATCGTTGGAGTCTTTCTGTGGCGCTACTTCGGAAGCTACGAATCGACCGACGACGCCCAGATCGATGGCCACGTGGGCTCGATCAGCGCCCGCGTCTCCGGCCATATCGTGAAGGTGAATATTCAGGACAATCAGTACGTAGACGCAGGTACGGTGCTGGCCGAGATTGATCCCACAGATTACCAGGTGGCGGTGGAACGGGCGCAGGCAGACTACGACGACGCCAAAGCAGCGGCCGATGCCGCGTCCGTCGATGTACCCATTACCTCGGTCAATACGACGAGCCAGCTCTCCTCGGCCGATGCGGAGGTCCGGAGCGCGCAGGCCGGGATCAAGGCTGCCCGGCAGCAGTACCAGGCTGCTAAGGCCAATCTGCAACAGGCCGAGGCGAACAACCTAAAGGCGCAGAACGATCTGGCGCGGTACAAACAATTGGTCGATAAACAGGAGATCTCCCAGCAGCAGTACGACCAGGCGATCGCGGCCGCGAGGGCGAGTGCTGCGACGGTCGAAGCGGCGCGGGCGACCGCCGATGCCGTCCAATCCCAGGGTGCGCAAGCCGAGGACAAGCTCGCCCAGGCACAGGCCAATCGTCGTTCGGCGAGCACGGGCCCAAAACAATTGGCGATCACGCGGGCCAAGGCCCAATCGGCGCAGGCGGCTGCTTTGCGGAAGAAAGCGGACCTCGACCAGGCCCTGCTCAATCTCAAGTACGCAAAGATCGTGGCGCCGGTAACGGGCGTCGTAAGCAATCGTACGGTGGAGGTCGGGCAAAACGTGCAGGCCGGTCAGGAATTGCTGAAGATCATCCCACTGGACGTCTGGGTTACGGCCAATTTCAAAGAAACCCAGCTTCGCGAGATGAAAGCCGGACAAAAAGTCACGATCGACGTGGACGCAACCGGCGGCAAATACAAGGGGCACGTCGATAGCATCGCGGGCGCGAGCGGTGCCCGTTTCAGCCTGCTGCCTCCGGAAAACGCGACCGGCAATTATGTCAAGGTCGTCCAGCGTATTCCGGTGAAAATCGTTTTCGAGCCCGGCGAAACCAGGGAACACAAGTTGCGGCCCGGAATGTCGGTGGAACCGAAGGTTTGGATTCGGGAATGAGCTCCCCAGCGATCCCCATGAACGACGCGGACGCTTGGCGTCCAGGGGTGAATCCCTGGATCATCGCGATTGCGGTGACCCTGGCCACGTTCATGGAGGTGCTCGATACCAGCATCGCCAACGTTGCCTTGCCGCACATCGCCGGCAGCCTTTCCGCCGGGCAGGACGAAAGCACCTGGGTCCTGACCTCGTACCTGGTATCCAACGCGATCGTGCTTCCCCTCAGCGGGTGGCTATCTTCGATCGTCGGCCGCAAGCGCTTCTACATGGGTTGCGTCTTCCTGTTCACGGTGAGTTCCTTCCTCTGCGGATTCGCTCCAAATCTTCCGGCGTTGATCATCTTCCGCATTCTTCAGGGTGCAGGCGGCGGGGGCCTGCAGCCCAGCGAACAGGCGATTCTTGCTGATACCTTCCCACCGGCAAAACGTGGGATGGCTTTCGCGGTTTACGGGATCGCAGTCGTCATGGCGCCCGCCATCGGCCCCACTTTGGGCGGGTGGATTACGGACAACTACACTTGGCGGTGGATTTTCTTCGTCAACATTCCGGTCGGCATCCTGTCGTTGTTGCTCACCTCGCGCCTGATCCAGGATCCGCCATACTTGCGCCGCCGCAAACTGAGTGAAACCAAGATTGACTACGTGGGTCTCGGCTTTGTCGCCCTGGGCCTGGGCTGCTTGCAAATCGTGCTCGACAAGGGGCAGCGGGACGACTGGTTCGAATCCAACTTCATCCTGATCCTCTCCATGGTGGCGGCCGCCTCGCTCCTGTTTGTCATCCGCTGGGAGTGGCGGCGCAAAGATCCCATCATTGATCTCCATTTGTTCAAGGAGCGGACCTTTGCGGTATCGAATCTGTTGATGTTCATGCTGGGCTTCGCGCTGCTCGGCAGCACCTTGCTGCTGCCGCTGTTTCTGCAGACCTTGATGGGATACACGGCACAACTCTCCGGCATGGCGCTTTCGCCTGGCGGATTCGTGATCATGGTGATGATGCCGATTGTGGGATTCCTGCTGACGCGCTACGACGCGCGGTATCTGCTGCTATTTGGCCTGTCGATGCTGTCCTTTTCCCTGTTCCACATGACTCGCTTTACGTTGGGCATCGACTTCCAGACTGCCGTGCTGGCGCGCGTTCTGCAAGCGGTCGGACTGGCCTTCCTATTCGTGCCGATTAATACAGCTGCCTACGCCTATCTGCCGAGAGAAAAAAACAACGCGGCGTCTGGCCTAATGAATCTTGCCCGGAATATTGGAGGTAGCGTGGGCATCTCGTTTGTGACCACCATACTGGACCGCAGAACGCAAAAACATCTCAGCGACCTGATGAGCCACCTCACTCCGGCCAATGAACGCTTCCAGGCGATGCTGCGGGGGACAGCGCAATCCCTGATGGCTCACGGCACGAACTCCGCCGACGCCCAGAAGCAAGCGTATGGGGTGGTCCAGAACATGGTGCAGCGGCAGGCCAACCTGCTCGCCTATATCGATAACTTTTATCTGCTGGGCTTTGTCATCCTGGCCATGATCCCCATGGTCTTTCTCATGAAGAAGACAAAATCGAGTGGTGAGATGGCGGTACACTAGTGTCGGAGGGCGACATGTTCCGGATTATCACTCTCGAGCGCGAGTACGGGTGCGGCTGCGCCGGAATCGCAACTCAATTGTCGGCCCGCCTTGGCTGGAAGCTCTGGGATCATTCGCTCACCGAAGAGATCGCCAGGCAGGCCCACGTGGATTGTGGGACTGTAGAACAGCGCGAGGAAAAAATCGACGGCACCTTCTACCGCCTCGCCAAGGCCTTCTGGCGCGGAAGCTACGAGCGCAGCATGCCCATGGCTGAGTCGCAGCCCTTCGACGCCGACTGCATGGTGTCCATGATGGAAAGCATTACTGCGAGAATCGCCCAAGAGGGCAATGCGGTCGTTGTGGGCCGAGGGTCGCCATACTTCCTGCGCGAGCGTGCTGACACCTTCCGCGTATTTCTCTATGCGCCCCGAGCGGAGAAGGTCAACCGCTTACGGGCCGGAGGAACCAGTCAATCGGAAGCTGAAGGACTGGTGGACACGGTCGATTTTGAGCGGATAGCATTCGTCAAGCACTATTTCAATGCCGACTGGCCCACCCGGTCGCTGTATCACCTGATGATTAATACCGCGATCGGTGACGAGAGGGTGATCCGAACCGTTCTCGATACGATGAATCTGCTGGAGGAGAAGCAGTCGGGCTCGGACCTGCGAGGAGTCGCATTGCGGTAGTTGTTTTGTTAGGGACGTCCTGCCGTTGTGGGCCCTCGCGGAGCGGGACAGCAATCCGCAGGGCACACATCATGGCTCGCCCCGAGCCCACCGAGTGCGATGCGAACGGGATTCCCATGGATCCGCTCGACGATCAACTCCCGAATCATGCTGACGAACCTCGGATGAGCGCCCACGGTACCGGCACGGACCATGGGCAAGTGCAGATCGGCACACACTTCGACCGCTGCGGTATCGAGGTCGTAGAGAACTTCCATGTGGTCGGAGATGAAGCCGATCGGTGCGATCACAACGCCCGCGGCGAGATCGCGCTGTTTCACTTCGCGCAGGTAGTCGAGAATATCGGGCTCCAGCCAGGGCTGCGCCGCGGGACCACTGCGGCTCTGGAAGACAAGACGGTCTCCGGAACGTCCGAGTCCTTCCGACACTAAGCGGCCCGTTTCTTCCAGTTGCTTCCCGTAGCTGCAGGTCTGTGCCAGGGAAAGGGGGATGCTATGCGCGGTGTAGACGACATGAGAGCGACCGCGAACAGCTTCCGGCAGCTGCGCTAGTGCCACGCGAACGCGTTCGACCATCGGCTCGATGAATCCGGGATGGTTGTAAAACACCCGGAGCTTGTCCACTTCCGGTGCCTCCGGCCCCAGTTCCTCGCGCGCGCCCGCGATATTCTCCCGATACTGCCGGCAGCCGGAATAAGAGCTGTATGCCGAGGTCATGAAAGCCAGCGCATGCCGCACGCCATCATTCTTCATTTGTTGTAGTGTGTCCGCCAGCAGCGGGTGCCAGTTGCGATTGCCCCAGTAGATGGGAAGCTTTAGGCCATGCCGGTCGAGTTCTGTTTGAAGAGCGGCGATCAGTTCGCGATTCTGTTGGTTGATCGGGCTCCGTCCGCCGAAATGGAAGTAGTGTTCGGCGACCGCGAGCATCCGTTCCCGGGGCACGTTCTTGCCGCGCAGGACATTTTCGAGGAACGGGATGACTTCTTCGTTGGACTCTGGTCCGCCAAAAGACACGACCAGAAGCGCGTCATATTTCATGCAAGATCAATACTTCCTGCGTAGGAAGGAGCAGAGGAGTGGCGCGCCCGGAGAGATTCGAACTCCCGACCTACAGCTCCGAAGGCTGTTCCAACAACCAAGGCTATCACAAAATCAGCCAGTTATCTTCGCTCGGGAGTGGCTGCGATCAGGCGAGCATTGGCTTCGCCCTGAAAAGGCGACTGTCCGGAGATTTCCTGCAATATATGGCGTGCGATAGCTCTTAAAAGCACGCGTTTGCACCGCCTGCTGGGAATCCGCGCCCTCGGTGATTGTCTGCAGCGTTAGAATCTCAGCCCGATTCCAACGAAAGCCCTCGCTCCGACCGCGCCTCCGGCTTCCGGGGGCTCTTCCATGAAGGCGCTTCCGCACTCCGGGCGCCGATGCCTCGATCGCCTCCGGATTCTTTGGCGGCCCGGATGGGGACAACCAGCACCCGTAACGAGCGTCCGGGTGTCTGGTCACGGCTGGTCGACGGCCCCTCATCGACTCTACATCCTGCTGATCTTGATATAGCGCCGCAGGTCTGGAATCGACTTGAAAAACACATACCCCACGAGGAGCAAACCCCGCCGTGCCCATGATGTTCCTAAGTGCTATGAGCGTCTTAAGCACAAACCCTCCTGCTTGCCCGCATGTTCACAGTGAGATGAAAACAGGTCTCAATCAATCGGACAGGAACTATACGTTTTCGTACCACGTTTGATGTAGTCGGCACGGTGTCTGGGGCTGCAGACGAAACGTCCCAAACTCTGAATAGAGTCGTGGGACGCTCGTCCGAGCAGCCCACCCCCAAGGCGCTGCTCGCGGCAGCCCCAAATGGCTCAGTGCAAGAGTCGGAGTCGGCTCGGCCCAGACTCCGGAACTGTGTTCGAGGCCGCCAGTGGCTGACGTTAGTCTGTTCCTTGCGCTGCCGGAATGGCCTGGATGGGGCGCGGTCGTTGGCACCGAAGTGCCGCCCAGGCTTTACGCCGCGGGCGAGCGCAAAGGAACGCTGAAGGATGTCCAGAAACAATTGCGCCACGCACGTCCCAGACTCGGTTTAGCGAATGGTCGACGCGATGTAGGAAGGGGTTGCTGGCACTGTCACGGAAGGGACGTTGGCGGATGCTTCCCCCGTCGGAGGAGTTCGGTGAGCACCACAACGGATCACGTTCTGAACACAACAGGCAGGGGCGCAACCGCTAACTTGTTGAAAAATGGCGCGCCCGGAGAGATTCGAACTCCCGACCTACAGCTCCGGAGGCTGCCGCTCTATCCAGCTGAGCTACGGGC
>Ga0137418_10000292_pt1 | contig 43529 bp, 42 predicted proteins | sample CZODoug3_1_2_16f_FD_122242 | JGI IMG/M metagenome (GOLD analysis project Ga0137418, IMG submission 122242) | Vadose zone soil fungal communities from Angelo Coast Range Reserve, California, USA - CZODoug3_1_2_16fungal (Hybrid Assembly) | ecosystem: Environmental > Terrestrial > Soil > Vadose...
CGTGTCGGGGGGCAAGCCGTGGAAGACGACCGGGTAGCTGACGGTCCCGTCGGTGATGTGAAAGCGGAGCGTCTGGGTCGCCGTCTCCTTCTCGACCGTGCCCGGGACGACGCGGGCCCCGACTTTCATCCCCAGGTTATAGAAGGACGGATCGGCCGAGACGCGTTGCGCGAGCTCGCTCGGCGTGAGGAAGTACTGACCGGTCGCCTTGATCCCCGACGCCATGAGGTAGCCCACGGAGCCGACGATCAGCACCGCGCCCATCGCGAACTTCGTCCCGGCGTTCATGGTCTATATATACCACCCTGTCACGCGCAGGCTCCAGCGGCCTTCATGAAGGAGGGTCGGCGGCGAAGGGAGGCTGCAACAAGCCCCGGTCGGTGAGATACGCGGTGACGTAGCGCGCCGGCGTCACATCGAACGCGTAGTTCAGCGCCGCCACGCCCGGCGGTGCGATCGGCCGCCCGGCGAGCGTGGTCACTTCGTCAGCCGGGCGCTGCTCGATGGGGATCGCGTCGCCGTCGGCGAGCGCCGGATCGACGCTGGTCCACGGCCCCGCGGCGTAGAACGGCACGCCGTGATGGCGGGCCAGTACGGCGAGGCCGTAGGTGCCGATCTTGTTCGCGAAATCGCCGTTGGCGCAAATCCGGTCCACGCCCACCAGCACGACATCGATCTTGGCCTGGCGCATCAACGCGCCGGCCGCGGCGTCGGGAATGACGGTGCACGGAATGCCGGCGTGCATCAGCTCCCACGCGGTGAGCCGCGCGCCCTGCAGCACCGGTCGCGTCTCGTCCACGTAGACGTGCACCTTTCGCCCCTCGTCGTGGGCCAGGTAAATCGGCGCGAGCGCCGTGCCGATGCCGCCGGTCGCCAGCGCCCCGGTGTTGCAGTGGGTCAGCACATTGACGCCGTCGGGGACGAGGGGCAGCCCGTGCTCGCCGATGCGGCGGCACATCGCGCGGTCTTCCTCCCAGATCGCCGTCGCTTCGGCGTGCAGTCGCTCCCAGATGGCCGAACCGTCGCCCGGCGTCGCGATCGCAGCGCGCGCCATCCGGTCGAGCGCCCAGCGCAGGTTCACCGCCGTTGGGCGGGCGGCGCCGAGCAAGTCGACGAGCCGCGCCAGGCGCGCCAGGAACGCCTCCCGCGCCGACCCACGCAGCTCCCTCGTACCGGCCACGAGTCCCATCGCGGCGGCGATGCCGATGAGCGGCGCGCCACGGACCTGGAGGTGACGGATCGCGTCGGCTACGGCTTCCGCGCTTTCCAGATCGCGCTCGATCTGCGCTTCGGGCAACGCGCGCTGGTCGAGCACGCGGACCGCGCCCGACGGCGTCCACGAGATGGCCTGTACGCTCATGGAGAGAACCTAAGACGCGGCAAACCAAAAACTAGACGCACAGACGCACCGCGGGGATCCGTCTCGAGTCAACGGGACAACCCTCGTTAGGGTGGTCCCGTAGACCGCCTCCGGTCCGTCCGCGGTGCGTCTGCGCGTCTAGCTTTTGCATGTCCTCGGTTTAGCATTGTGCACATGGCCTACCAGACCTTGCTCTTCGAGATCCGGGACCGCATCGCCTTCGTCACGATCAACCGGCCCGACAAGCTCAACGCGTTGAACGATCAGGTGATGGCGGACCTGGGCCAGGTTGCCGAGCGCATCGCCGGCGAGGACACCATCCAGGGCGCGATCGTCACCGGTGCGGGCCCCAAGGCGTTCGTAGCCGGCGCGGACATCGGCGATCTCGCCAAGCAGGGGCCGTTCGACGGCAAGGCGCGGGCGATGCGTGGTCAGGCGGTGCTGCGGCGCCTCGAGACGTGCGGCAAACCGGTCATCGCCGCGGTCAACGGCTTCGCGCTCGGCGGCGGCTGCGAGCTGGCGATGGCGTGCCACATCCGCATCGCGAGCGAGAACGCCAAGTTCGGCCAGCCGGAGGTCAAGCTGGGCATCGCCCCCGGCTACGGCGGTACGCAGCGCCTGCCCCGCCTCGTCGGCAAGGGTGTCGCCCTGCAACTGATTCTCACAGGTGAAATGATCGACGCGCAGGAGGCTTATCGCATCGGCCTCGTCAACAAGGTCGTCCCCGCCGCCGAGCTATTGGCCGCATCCGAGCAGCTGATCCGGGGTATCCTCACGATGGGCCCCCTCGCTGTGCGGCTCGCGCTCGAGGCCGTGGACCAAGGTCTCGAGATGACCCTCGACGAGGGGCTCTTGCTGGAAGCGAATCATTTCGGGCTGCTGGCCGCCACCCAGGACATGAAGGAAGGGCTGACCGCATTTCTCGAAAAACGATCCGCCAAATTTCAGGGGCGCTGACCCTCCTCCTCGCGGCAGCGTGCGTCGAGGAGCGCTCGCGGCCCGGCCCTCCGCAACTCACGTTCACGATCGACCAGGACACCGTACGGTCGATCAATCCGCCCGCCCTGGCCGACTCCGTTTCGGGCATCGTCGAGGTCGAGGACCCGGATGGGCTCGACTCGGTCTGGGTGCGCGTCGATCTGGTGATCGCCGGGGAAGACGGCCGGTTCGAGCGCACGTTCAGCGCGCCTTATCGGTTCGCGATCCGCCCCGGCCAGCCCGCCACCACCCGCATCCCGATGCAATTCCGGGCTCGGGATATCGGAGGATTCGTGGCCACGCGAGACACCTTCGTGGTGGTCGGCCCGTAACCGCATAGACTTAGTAAGTGTTGACAGGACAATGACTTCGGGGTATCTTTTAGTCCTCCCATGAGTGATCGACTCGAGCGACCCAAGCGCGGCCGGCCCGTCGCGGTGGGCGAGGCATTGACCGGCTATTTGACGCGTACCGGCCTCGCGCAGCGGGTAGCGCAGGCACAGGTGATCCCCGATTGGCCGGGGCTCGTGGGGCCGCAGATCGCCGCGGTGGCGACGCCCGAGAGTGTCACGCCCGACGGCGTCCTGTTCGTGCGCGTCACGACCAGCTCCTGGATGAACGAATTGCAGTTGATGACGCCTGAGATCATGGCCCGGCTGAACGCGGGCCGCGGCTCGGGCCGGATCACGACGATACGCTGGCTTCTCACACGCTAGGAACGCATGGCTAAGAAAAAACCGCCCGCCGCCCCCAGGGATAAAGACAACGCTACGGGCAAGGGGAACGGCGGCTACCAGGCCGATTCGATTCAGGTCCTCAAAGGTCTCGAGGCGGTACGGCGGCGGCCCGCGATGTACATCGGGTCGGTCTCCGCCCGGGGACTGCACCACCTCGTGTACGAGGTGGTGGATAACTCGGTGGACGAGGCGCTCGCCGGCTTCGCGACCGAGATCAGCGTCACGATGCACGCCGACAACGCGGTCACCGTCGTCGACAACGGCCGCGGCATTCCCGTCGACATCCACAAGACGGAGAAGAAGCCCGGGGTAGAAGTGGCCCTCACCGTCCTGCACGCCGGCGGCAAGTTCGACAAGAGCAGCTACAAGGTGTCGGGCGGGCTCCACGGCGTGGGCGTGTCGGTCGTGAACGCGCTGTCGGAAAAGCTCGAAGTGTGGGTCGACCGCGACGGCAAGCGGCACCACATGGCGTTCGCGCGCGGCGAGACCACCACGAAGCTCGAGGTGGTGGGCAAGGCGAAGGCGACGGGCACCACGGTGTGGTTCAAGCCCGACACGCAGATCTTCACGGAGACGCGGTTCGACTACGCGACGATCGCCAACCGGCTGCGCGAGCTCGCGTTCCTGAACAAGGGCCTGACGATCACTCTGAAGGACGAGCGCAAAGGCCAGGCGCGCGAGGAAGCCTTCCATTACAAGGGTGGCCTGGCTGAGTTCGTGAAGTGGGTGGTGGGCAACCGGCGGCCGCTGCACCCCAAGCCGATCACGTTCGAGGCGACACGCGAAGGTGTGGAAGTCGAGGGCGCCGTCCAATACGACGATCAGTACAGCGAGAACACGTTCACCTTCGTCAACAACATCAATACGCACGAGGGCGGGACGCACCTCACCGGCTTCAAATCGGCGCTGACCCGCACCATCAACGAGTGGGCCAAGAAGGACGGGCTCCTCAAGAAGGAAGAGTTCACGCTGTCGGGCGACGACGTGCGCGAGGGCTTGAACTGCGTGCTGCACGCCAAGGTGAAGAACCCGCAGTTCGAGGGCCAGACCAAGACGAAGCTCGGGAACTCCGAGGTCGAGGGGATCGTGAAGAGCGTGGTGAACGAGGCGCTCGGCGACTTCTTCGACAAGACCCCGAGCGTGGCGCGCGCCATCATCGCGAAAGCGATCAGCGCGGCGCGGGCGCGCGAGGCGGCCCGCAAGGCGCGCGAGCTGGTGCGCAAGAAGAGCGGACTCGACGCGGGCATTCTGCCCGGCAAGCTCGCGGACTGCTCGCTCACCGACCCCAAGCTGTGCGAGGTCTACCTCGTCGAAGGCGACTCGGCGGGCGGGTCGGCCAAAATGGGACGCGACCGCAGCTACCAGGCCATCCTGCCGCTGCGCGGCAAGATCCTCAACGTGCAGAAGGCGCGTATCGACAAGATCCTCTCGAACGAAGAGATCCGCACGATCATCACCGCCATCGGCACGGGCGTGGGCGAGGATTTCAAGGTCGAGGAGGCCCGCTACCACAAGATCATCATCATGACCGATGCCGACGTGGACGGCGCCCACATCCGTACGCTGCTGCTCACCTTCTTCTACAAGGAGATGAAGCAGCTGATCGACGCCGGGTACATCTACATTGCACAGCCACCCCTGTTCCGCGTCGCCAAGGGCAAGGAGGAGTTCTACGCCTACGACGAGAAAGAGCGCGACGCCTACGTGAAGCGCCTCTCGTCCAACGGCGGCGAGGCGGGCGCGCCCGCGGGCCGGAGCACCGTCGGCGTCCAGCGTTACAAGGGGCTCGGCGAAATGAACCCGGACCAGCTCCGCGACACGACGATGGATCCCACCAAGCGCACCCTGCTCAAGGTCACGATGGAAGACGCGATCGAGGCCTCGCACCTGTTCGAGACGCTGATGGGCGACGAAGTGGAGCCGCGCCGCCGGTTCATCGAGGAAAACGCGAAGTTCGTGCGCAACCTGGACATCTGATGGTTGGCACGATCGCCGTGATCGCGGCGCTGCTCGCCCTGCTCGCCTGGTTCTTCTGGCCTACGGCGGACGTGTCACCCGCCGCGAGACGCACCGAGGTGGATGACCAGGCCGAGCTCGAGCAAGCCGAGCGCGAAGTGCAAGAAGCCCCCGACGAGGAGACCGTGCGCGATTGGGGCCCGGGCGTACAAAAGCCCCCGATCTAGAAGGTGACGGCGGTCACTGTCGCGTGGGCGCGACGGTTGACATCGCAACCCCACCCTTCCCATTCTGTACACCAAGTAACGACACAACTCGAGCATCTGGCCCCGTTGCGCCCGCGATCGGCCGACGGGGCTCTGTGTCTTTGGGAGCAAGGGCTATGGAAACACGAATCTTGTTGGACAACCTCGATGTCGGCGTCGTGGCGATCGCCCCGGACTGGACGATCGTCGAGTGGAGCGCGCCCGCCGCCCGCATCGCCGGCATCCCCGCCGACCGCGTGCTCGGCAAGGGGTTCTGGGTCGCGTTTCCGACGGCGAAGGGAACGCACGTCGAGCAGATCCTTCAACAGGTGATGTTCGACGGCAGGCCGCGGGCCTACCTGACGCCGGCGCCCGCGCCCGAGTTCGAGGGCAAGGTGTTCGAGGCGCACGTGACCCGCGGTCCGCGCAATCACCTGATCCTCGTGTTCCGCGAAATGCGGGCGGACTTGAGTCCCGAGTCGCAGGCCGGTCACCTCCTCATCGCGTTCGAGCACGAGCGGCGCTTCTATCGCCAGCTGTTCGATGCGCTCCCCAGTCCGGCGCTCGTCCTCAGCGTGGACGGCCAGATCCTCGAGGCGAACCCGCCGGCCACTGAGCTGCTCGGCGCGGCCGACAGCGACGCGCTGCGGGGCCGTTCCCTCGGCGACTGGACGCCCGCGACGGAGCGGCCCGCCTTTGGGACCGCCCTGCGCCACGCGCTGCGCCAGCGGCAGCGGATTCACCTGTCGATCGAGGCCGGCGGCGAACCGGGGCGCGAAGTCGAAGCCGTGATCGAGAACGTCGATCGGTCGCACCCGGAAGACATCCCCAAGCTTCTCTTCCTCGCGGTGGACGTGTCGCGCGAGGTACTGCTGCAGCGCAAGCTGCTGCAGGCCGATCGTCTGTCGCAGCTGGGCGCGCTGGTGTCGGGCGTGGCACACGAGCTGAACAATCCGCTCGCCGCCATCGCCGCCTTCGCGGAGCTCCTCACGGTGGACGCGAAGGACGCGCACCTGCGCGAGAGCAGCGACATCATCCACGCCGAGGCGATGCGTGCCGGGCGCGTGGTACAGACCCTGCTCGACTTCGCCCGTCAGCGTCCCCGCGTGACCGAGGCCATCGACCTGCAGGACGTCGTGGAGCGCGTGCTGGCGCTGCAGCGCAGCGCCCTGAAGCGCGCCCGCGTGAAGGCCGTCGTCACGATGGCCGACGACCTGCCCGCCGTGATGGGCGATCCCCAGGAGCTGCAGCAGATCATCCTGAACGCGGTCGTGAATGCGCTGGAGGCGATCGAGGCCAGTGAGCGCCCGGGCACGATCGACATCCGGGCGCGCCGCACCGACGGCCATCTCAGCTTCACCGTGGAGGACACCGGGCCCGGCCTGACGCCGCAGGCGTTGGAGCGGTTGTTCGAGCCGTTCTTCACGACCAAGGGCGACCGCGGCACGGGCCTCGGGCTCACGATCAGCCTCGGGCTCGTGAAGGCGATGGGCGGGCGGCTGTGGCTGCAGAACATCGAGGGCGGTGGCGCCCGGCTCACCGCCGAGCTGCCGGCCGAGCAGGCGGCGCATCAGCCGGAGCCGCGCGGCGGCTTCCAACCTGCGGGACGACGGCTGTCGGTGCTCATCGTGGACGATGAAGCCAGCGTGCGCCGCGGCATGACCTTGATGGCGGAGCGCTTGGGGCACGAGGTGCGAACGGTAACCGACTTCCAGGAGGCGCTCGCCTGCCTACGCGAGCCGGGCGGCCGCTACGATGCCCTGTTGGTGGACGTGCACCTCGACGAGGCGCACACCGGATTCGACCTGTTCGACGAGCTGCTGCAGGAGGGACGGGGCCGCGAGCGCCACGTCGTGTTCACGACCGGTGACTCGGTTTCGGCGCGCACCCGGGACCGGCTGCAGCGCTCGGAGCGCCCGGTGCTGAAGAAGCCCTTCAACCTCGAGGAGCTGCGCGAGATGTTGGACCGCGTGGCGGGCTGAGCTCCTCGACGCCCGCCCGCGTCACGCGGTGCGACACGAGCGGCAGCGGCTTCTCCGACAACTTGTCCCCCACCACGATCGCCGCGGCGAGCGCGTCGAAACCGATGCGGACCCCGTCGGCATCCTTCGCGAACACCGACGCGATCGGTTCCCCCTCCAGCACCTTGTCGCCCGGCTTCACCGTGATCACGAACCCGACGGTCGGATCGACCGGGTCCTCCACGGTGCGGCGGCCGCCGCCCAACGCGATGATCGCGCGACCGATGGTGCGCGGCTCGACGCGCTGCACCACGCCCGTGCGCGCCGCGGCGTAGACCTCCACCGCCAGCGCCTGCGGCAGCACCGACGGGTCTTCGACCGCCTTGGGATTCCCGCCCTGCGCCTCGATGATCTGCTCGAACTTCTCCGCCGCCAGCCCTGAGTCGATGGCGGTTTCGAGTTTCTTACGCGCCTTCTTCGTGTTGGTCTCGATGCCCGCCGCGAGGAGCATCTCCACGCCGAGCGCGTAGGTGACCTCCAGCAGATCGGGCGGTCCCTCACCGCGGAGCGCGAGGATCGCTTCCTCCGTTTCCAGCACATTGCCGCAGGCGCGGCCGAGGGGACGATCCATCGCGGTGAGCAGGGCGACCGTGGGGCAGCCGCGGTCCTCGCCCAACGCAATCATCGTCTTGGCCAGCTCGAGGCCCTGCGCGAGCTTGGGGAGGAACGCGCCGCTCCCCTGCTTCACGTCGAGCACGAGCCCGTTGAGCCCTTCGGCGAGCTTCTTGGACATGATGCTCGCAGCGATCAGTGGGATCGATTCGACGGTCGCCGTCACGTCGCGCAGGGCGTAGAGCAGGCGGTCGGCGGGAGCGATTTCCGCGGTCTGGCCGATCAGGACGCAGCCGAGTTTCTGGACCTGCGCCTTCGCCTCGGCGAGCGTCAGGTTCGTGCGGAAGCCGGGAATCGCCTCGAGCTTGTCGAGGGTGCCGCCGGTATGACCCAGGCCGCGCCCCGACATCATCGGCACGGCGACGCCGCACGCGGCGACGAGCGGTCCGAGCACGAGCGAGACCTTGTCCCCCACGCCACCGGTCGAGTGCTTGTCGATGCGTGGTGTGGCCCAGCCGTCGAAGCTGAGCCGCTGACCGGACGCGAGCATGGCGTCGGTGAGCGCGGCGAGCTCCGTCCGCTCCAGACCGCGCAGGTAGGAGGCCATGAGCAGCGCCGACATCTGATAGTCCGGAATGCGGCCGGCGGTGTATTCAGCGACGATCGCCGACCACTCCTCCGGCGTCAGCGTGCCGCCGTCGCGCTTGCGCTCGATCAGGGGTACAACGATCATTCAGCCCCCACCTCCACCCGGGAGTTGTCCATGCGTCTCCTCGCCCCGCTCATGGCGCTCGCCGTCGCGGCTGCTGCCTCACCGCTCGCCGCCCAGGCCGCCGCCGAGCACATCAAGCTGGGCGACAGCGCCACGACCACACTCCAGCCGGCGGTGGCGCTGCGACACTTCCAGGCGGCCCTGGCGCTCGACTCGACCAACTACGAGGCCAACTGGAAGGCGGCCCGGGCGATCGCCGACATCGCCAAACAGATCGAGGGCAACGCCGACTCCCTCAAGAAGCGTCGGGACAGCCTCTACACCGTCGGCCGCGGTTTTGCGGAGCGGGCCATCCGCGCCGACTCGCTCGGGGCGGACGGCCATTACGCCCTCGCCATGGTGCTCGGCCGCCTGTCGCGCACCAAAGGCAGCAAGGAGCGGGTGCGCTACGCCAAGTTGATCTTTGACGAGGCCAGCCGCGCCATCGCGCTCAACCCGAACCACGACGGCGCTCACCACGTGCTGGGCGCCTGGAACGCCGAGGTCAAGCGTCTCTCCGCCATTCAGCGCTTCTTCGCCAAGGCGCTGTTCGGCGGCGGCTTCATGAGCGTGGCCACCTGGGACGACGCCGTGATGCATCTGGAGCGGGCGGTCGCCCTGAATCCGGAGCACATCTATCACCGTCTCGAGCTGGCCGAGGTCTATACCGACCTCGGGCGCTACTCCAAGGCGCGCGAGCAACTCACCAAAATCCCGACTCTGCCGATCCGCGACGTGCTCGACGCCCAGTACAAGGAAGACGCCGCCGCGCTGCTCGCGGACATCAAGAACGAGAAGGACGAGACCTAGCGCCCGCCCCGTCCCCGCATGAGGCGCTCGATCGCGTCCGTCGTGCGCGGGGCACCGGCCGACAGCCACTCGCCGCCCGTCGCCGTGACGAGGACGTCGTCCTCGATGCGCACACCCAGCCCTTCCGCCGTCAGGTAGATCCCCGGCTCGATCGTGATCACCGTGCCCGCCTGGAAGGGCCGGGCGAACCCGACGTCGTGGACATCCATGCCGATGGGATGGCCGAGCCCGTGGTTGAAGTACTCCCGGTCATCGCACGTCTTGTCCCCGCACAACGTCCCCGAATGGTCGCGCATGTAGCGGCGGGCGATCGCCTCGAGCTGTCGCATCGTCATCCCCGGGCGCACCGAATCGAACGCGACCTGCTGCGCCCCCAGCACCAGATCGTAGATGGCCTTCTGGCGCGGTGTGAAGCGCCCGTTCACGGGGAAGGTGCGGGTCACGTCCGCCGTGTACTGGCCCCATTCCGCCGCCGCGTCGATGAGCACCAGCTCGCCGTCGCGCGTGCGGCGGCGGTTGACGTCGTAGTGCAGCGTCGTGGTGTTCGGGCCGCTGCCCACGATCGAGGGATAACCAACGCGGTCGGCGCCGTTGCGGCGGAATCCGTCCTCGAGCACTGCCTCGAGCTCGTACTCGTACATCCCGGGGCGGGCCGCCTGCATCGCGGCGATGTGCCCGGCGACGCTGATGTTCACCGCCGTCCGCAACCGCGCGATCTCATCCGCGTCCTTGACGGCGCGCATCGAGTCCGTGAGGGCGTTGAGATTGCGGGCGTCCCCACCCCCGAACATGAGGTCGAGGATGCGCCGGTCGTCCCGGGTGTTCGGGTTGAGTGGGACGTAGATCGGCCCGCCGCTGCGGGAGCGCGCGATCAACAGGCGGTCGTCGAGCGAGTCGGTCGGGAGGACCGTGGCGATGCCGGAGAGCCGGGCGGCCGTGCTGTCGGGGCCGAGGCGCAGGCCGGTCCAACGCTCCTGCCCCGGGTTGCGCGGCGGCAGGAACAGCACGGTTTCGAGCGAGTCGGGGCCGCGGGCGGTCATCAGCAGCCAGGCGTCCTGCGTTTCGAGCTCGGTGAAATAGAAAAACGTGTTCGACTGCCGGAAATCGTTGTCCTGGACGTAGTCCTTCTCGAGGTCGCGCTCGTGCGCCGCCGGAATGAGCACGGCGCCGTGTCCGATGCGGAGCAGCAGGGCGCGGCGGCGGCGGGCGGTGGCGGCAGTGTCGGGGGCGCGGCCCATGCCGGGCAGCTCGGGAACGACATCGTAGCGGCCGATGGGTCCCAGGGCCGTCGGACTTTGGGCGGCGAGTGGCGCGAACGAAACAACGGCGGCAGCGAGGGCGAGCGGGAACGGGCGCATGGTGACCGAAGCTATCGTCCCGGCTGCGACCCAGCAACTTGACGCCTATATTTGAGCCATGACCATCTCCTCGGCCCTGACCGGCGCGGAAGCGGAGCGGCTCGCCGCGCGGATCGCGGAGCTCGAGCATGAACGGAAACACCTCCTGGCCGTCATCGAAATCCTCAAGGAGGTGTCGGGGTCGCTCCACTTCATCGACATCCTGCAGGCGATCGCGCGCAAGCTGGGCGAGGCGTTCGGGCTCGACCGCTGCTCCATCTTTCTCGGCGAGAAAGGCGGGAAGTCGGTGCGCCTGGTCGCATCGTACGAGGACCCCACCATCCGCAACTACGTGGTGGACCTCGAGCGCTACCCGGAGCTGAAGCGCGCGATGCAGAGCGGCGAAACCGTCTTCATCCCGGACGCCGCGAACGATCCGAGCTTGAAGCACGTGAAGGGCGAAATGATCAACCGGCGCGTGAAGTCCATCACGGTCGTGCCCATCACGTGGCGGTCCGTCGCCATCGGCGCGATTTTCCTGCGCACGTACCGGGACGGCCCCACGTTCTCCGACGCGGACGTGCGCTTCGTGCAGGTGGTCGCGTCGCTTACCGCCCAGGCCCTGCGGAACGCGCACCGCTTCGAGCGGCTCGCGCAGCGCCAGCAGGAGACCGGCGACCAGCTGCACCGCATGGAGCTCGAGCGCGTCGCGCTGCTCGCCTTCCTGCGCCGCCTGCTCGACACCTTCGGCCAGCGCGAAGGCGCCTGGGGCGAGGCGCTCCTCCCCAAGGCGAGCGCCGAGGAGATCGAGCGCCTGGTCGGCGTCGCCATGGCCGTCATTCAGGAAGAAGCCAAGGGGCGGTGAAAGGCGCGGCGGCACGGGCCGCCGAGCTGCGGCGGATCCTCGAGCGGGCGAACCACGCCTACTACGTCCTCGACAAACCGGAGCTGTCGGACGCCGAGTACGATCGGCTGTTCCGCGAGCTCCAGGAGCTCGAGGCCAAACACCCCGAGGTCCGCACTCCCGATTCGCCGACGCTGCGCGTCGGCGCCGAGCCCGCCGCCGGCTTCAAGAAACACCGCCATCTCGTCCCGATGCTCTCCCTCGCCAACGCGTTCACGGAAGCGGAGCTGGTGGAATGGGAGGAGCGGAATGCGCGGCTCGTCCCCGACGTGAAGGAGGCCGGCTACACCCTGGAAGTGAAGATCGACGGCGCGGCGGTGTGTCTCACCTACGAGGCGGGCGTGCTCGTGACCGGCACCACGCGCGGCAACGGCATCATCGGCGAGGACGTCACCGCCAACCTCCGCACCGTGCTCGATCTGCCGCTCCGCCTCCGGGGCAAGGGCTGGCCCAAGAAGATGGAGGTGCGCGGCGAGGTGTACCTCTCCAAGAGCCAGTTCGAGCGCGTGAACGCGGAGCGCGAGAAGGCCGGCGAGCCGCTGTTCGCGAACCCTCGCAACGCCGCCGCCGGCGCCCTGCGCCAGCTCGATCCCAAAATCACGCGCGCCCGCGGCCTGCGCGTGTTCTGCTTTCACGTCGAAGCGCCCAGCCAGAAGCTGCCGTTCTCCACGCAACACGAGCTGCTCGAGTCTTTGGGCGCGTGGGGGTTCCCCGTCGAGCCGAACCACGTCCTCGTCCCCGACATCGCGCGGGCGCACCAGGAGATCGCGAAACTCGAGCAGCGGATTCCGTCCCTCGACTACGGGGCGGACGGCGTCGTGGTGAAGGTGGATCAACTCGCGCTCCACGCCGAGCTCGGCACGCGCGGCGGCCAACGCGAGCCACGCTGGGCGATCGCGCGCAAGTTCGCGCCCGAAGTCCAGATCACGCGGCTGCTCGACATTCGCATCAACGTGGGGCGCACGGGGGCGCTCAACCCCTACGCGGTGCTCGAGCCCGTAGAGATCGGCGGGGTCACCGTGTCGACGGCCACGCTCCACAACGCCGCGCTGATCGAAGCCAAGGACATCCGCATCGGCGACTGGGTGGAGGTGACCCGGGCCGGCGAGGTCATTCCGCAGGTGCTCGGCCCCGTGCGCGAGCGGCGTACAGGGCAGGAGAAAAAGTTCCGCATGCCGGAGAAGTGCCCGAGCTGCGGCTCGAAGGTCGAGCACCCCAAGGACGAGGTGATGACCTATTGTCCCAACGTGTCGTGCCCGGCCCGGGTGAAGGAGGGGATCGTCCATTTCGCATCGCGCAGCGCGATGGACATCCGCGGCCTCGGTTACGAGCGGGTCGGGGCGCTGCTCGACGCCAAGCTCATCGCCGACGTCGCGGACCTGTACGAGCTCACCACGATGCAGCTGCTCACCCTCGACGGGTTCGCCGAGAAGTCGGCAAAGCAGCTCGTGGACGCGATTGAGGCGTCCAAGCGGCAGCCGCTCTCGGTCCTGTTGTTCGCGCTCGGGATCCGGCACGTGGGGGTGCAGGGCGCGAAGCTCCTCGCCCGCCATTTCGGGACCATGAAGGCGCTGGCCCAGGCGTCGGTGGAGGAGATCAGCGCCATCCGCGGCATCGGACCGGCCATCGCGGAAGCCGTAGCGGGATTCTTCGCCGAGCCGCGGAACCGCAAGCTGATCGAGCGACTCGAGAAGCTCGGCCTGACGATGAAGGAGCCGGTCGCCGCCACGAGTGGCGGGCCGCTCGGCGGCCAGACCTACGTGATCACCGGCACACTGCCGACGCTGTCCCGCCCGAAAGCCAAGGAGTTGATTGAAGGAGCCGGCGGGCACGTGACCGACAGCGTGTCGACAAAGACCACCGCGGTCGTCGTCGGTGCCGACGCCGGGTCGAAGGCGGAGAAGGCGAAGGCCCTCGGTATCGAGCAGATCGACGAGGCAGAACTCTTGCGCCGCACACGCTCCAAAGCCTAAGTTGGCGTCCCATATGATCCTTCCCGCCCTACGCCAGCTCCACGCCAGCCTCATGAGCCGCGCCCCCGATCAGGCGATCGCCATCCTGCAGGAGGCGGGCTACGCCGCGGGCGAAGGCGTCTACCGGTCCTTCGCAGCCGTCAATAACCCGACGGACCTCGACGCCGGCCTGCTTGCCGAAACGCTGTCCGATTTCTTCACGAGCGGCGGGTGGGGCGCGCTGACCATGAGCCCGGTCGGGACGGGTGCCCTCGCGCTGGACTCGAGCGATTGGGTGGAAGCCGAGCCCGGCACGTCGCAGACGCCGATGTGCTTCTTCTCGGCCGGCATGCTCGCCGACTTCCTCGGCCGGCTCTCGGACGAGCCGGTCTCGGTGATGGAGGTCGAGTGCCGCAGCCGCGGCGACGCGCGCTGCCGCTTTCTCTCGGCGACACCCGAGGTGCTGCAGCGCGTGTATGAGGGAATGACGGCGGGACAGACCTACGAGGACGTGCTCAGCGGCGCGCCACGCTGACCCCATCGAGCCGCAGGGACGGCGACCAGCGTGAGCCCAGCCAGCGCGCATCGGTCCCAAACCCGGCAATCTGTTTGAGCAGGTCGTAGACGTTCCCCGCCACCGCGGCATCCTTCACTCGGCCGGTGATCTCGCCGCGCTGCACGCGATACGCGAGTCCCACCGGGTGGCTGAAGCCTCCCCCGATCACGTTGCCCTGCCCCACCCCGATCAGATCGTCGACGATCAGGCCGTCCGTCATGTCGGAAATCAGACCGCCGCCGAGTAGGGGCGCAGCATGCTGCGCCCCTACACCGCCCGACGCCCCACCCACCATCAGGTTCGTGTACCGGATCTGCGGCTTGCCGAAGACCCCCCGCCTCCCGTGACCGGTGCTGCGCGCCGCGGCCCGCGCGGCCGTCTCCAGGTCGTACACGAAGCCGCGCACGACGCCGTGCTCCACCAACGTTACCGGCGCCGACGGCACGCCTTCGTCGTCGAGCGGGCGCGACGCCGGGCCCCCGCGGGCGAGCGGGTCGTCGGTGATCGAGAGGCGCGCATCGAACGCCTGTTGCCCGATGCGTTCTGCCAGCGGTGAGCTCCCCTGCAACACGGTCTTGCCCGAGAGCGCCTGCTCCAGCGGGAGGATGATCGCGGCGAGGCCGGCCGGCGTGAACACGACGGGCAGGGCGCCCTCGGGGGGCGACACGATCGTGAGCGCCGGCTCGAGCCGCGCTTCGATCGACCGCACCAGCGCCTCGAGGTCGTCGCCCGACGGGAGGTCGGCACCCAGATACTCGTCGTAGATCATCAGAACATCGTCGGCCGCAATGCGGATCAGCCCCGCCGTCACGCTCACCCCGGTCGCCGCATAGCCGCCTCGCGCTCCGGCGGTGTTCCCCACCGCGGTCTCTCCCACCTCGCGCTCGATCGCGACGTTGACCTGGCACCCCTCGCGAGCGAGCCGCTCCACGAGGTGCCGGCCCATCTCTATTAGCTGCTGGAGCGAGGCGTCGGCGGCGCGATCGAAGAAGGTGGGGACGTCGGGCAGGGGGGACTGGGGTGGAAAGGCGAGGTCGAGGCGTTCTCCCAGCTCCGCCGACGCCCGCGCGCGGGCGACGAGCTCCTCGAGGTCCGGTGCCGCGGCGGTCGTTCCGGCCACACCGACGCGCCCGCCCGCGACGACGCGGAGGTTGACCCCCGCTTCCTCGGTGACTCCAGCCGTCTTCAAGCGGCCCGACTCGAACGCTACCGCGGTGCGTTCCTCACGCCGCCACAACGCGTCGGCGTACTTGGCGGCATCGAGCAGCCGATCGATCACACGTCGCCCCCGACCAGTGCCGCTTCGATACGGACGTGGGGCGCGCCCTCGGTGACGGGCAGTGGGAACTGCCCGCCCTTGCCACAGCCACCGCCCATCTGGTTCCAGGTGAAATCGCGCGCGATGTGATCGATCCGGTCGAGCGTCTGGAACAGGTTTCCGGCGAGCACAACGTCCTTCACCAGCTCCGCGACGTGACCGTCGCGAATCATGTGACCCCAGGCAGCGGTAAAAGAGAAGTTCTCGAGCATCGTCTGTCCGCCGAATGCCCCGCACGCGTACACGCCGAGCTTCACGTCCTTGATCAGATCTTGGAAGGAGCCGCCCGGGCCGGGGGCGATGTAGGTATTGGTCATGCGCACGATGGGGGGGTGCCTGAACGAGATGGCGCGGGCGTTGCCGGTGGGTCGCTCGCCCAGCGTGGCCGCGGTCTCGCGGGAATGCAACCGGCCCACGAGCACGCCTTCCTTGATGAGCGGCGTGTCCTGGGTCGGCGTGCCTTCGTCGTCGAAGGGGAGGGTGCCCCGCAGGCCGGACGCGGCCCCGTTGTCCCCCACATTCAAGACCGGCTTCCCGAAGCGGCGACCGAGCGTCATCATCTCGCGCGCCTGCGGATTCTCGTAGACGAAGTCCGCCTCCGAGAGGTGGCCGAAAGCCTCGTGGATGAAGACGCCCGCGAGCTCGTTGTCCAGGATGACCGGGTAGGACCCGCCCTGGACGCGCGGCGCGTCGAGCAGGTCCACCGCGCGCCGCGCGACGACGCGGAAGCGCTCCTCGAGCCCGTGGACGCTGTGCCAGCCCTTGCGCAGGCCGATCGATTCGAGGCCTTTCTCGATGGTGCCGTTGCGCCGGGCGATCGCCGTGCCCGAGACCGTGACCTCGGGGCGCAGCTGGGCCAGCGCCGTCCCTTCGGAATTCACGTACCAGACCTCGCTCACCTCGTCGCGGTAAATCGCCTGCGTATCCACCACCGCATCCGAGACGGCGAGCATGGCGCCGTTATAGGCCTCGATCAGGCGCTTCTTTTCGGCGAGCGAGATCCCGCGGACGTCGCCGTCCAGGTCGAGCGCCGCATCGGCCACCTGGGGGACGGTATCGGCGAGGCGGATGGGCTTGTCCAGCCGGACGGCGCGCGACAGCTCGTTTGCCCGCGCCACCATCGCCGCCAGCGCGTCGAGCGAGGTGAAGGACGCGATGCCCCACCCGCAGCCATGATTCAAGACGCGCACGAACCCGCCCTGGTCTTCGCTGACCGTGGCGGTCTCGAGCCGCCGCCCGCGAAAGGTTACGGCAGAGCTCCAGGTACGTTCCAGGCGGATTTCGGTGTAGTCGGCGCGGGAGGCCTTGAGCGCCGCGGCGAGACGATCTTTCAAACGCCAGGCCCGAGTTCTCTCAGTTTCTCGGCGTAGTCGGGCCGCACCACGATTTCGCCTCCGATGATGACCTCGCGGTCCCAGGGGAGGATGATGAAGTTCTCGTTCTCGAGGGCGTAGAAATCGGGCTTGTACGTGCCGGTCTTGAACGACACGGCCGTCTTCACCGCGGCGGGCTTCAGCTCGCGCACCGCGGCGAGCGCCAGCTTCATCGTGCTGCCCGACTCACACGTCTCGTCCACGATCAGCACCCGCTTGCCCGTCACGAGGCGCGGCGGACCCGCGATGACGGCTGGCGCGGCGCCGGGGGCGTTGCGCGTGATCGCGATCGACGCGAAATCGCGCTGCAGGATGCTCGCCACGACGGCGCCGGGGATGACGCCGGCCTTGGCGATCCCGATCACCACGTCCGGGTCGTATTCGCGGAAGATCTTGAGCGCCAGCGCGCGGCACAGCTCACCGAAGAACGGCCAATCCACCTCGAGCACGCCGCGCGGCGTCTTGCGGCCGCTGCGGGAACCGAAGCTCGGTTTGGGCGGGACGGAGGCCATCGTGCGGGAAGCTACATTGCGAACGTCCGAGGCCGCAAGCTATTTTCGGCCCATGGGTTTCTGGCGCCGCCTCTTCAGCGGCACGTCCGCGGACGACCTCAGCCCTCAGCGTCTCGACTACTTGAATGAGGCGCTCGCGCTGGAGCGGCAGGGAGACTACGACGCGGCCCTCACGTCGTATCGTCTCGCGTTGCGCGATCACCCCAACGATGCCCGCATCCTCCAGAACATGGCGATCGCGTTCACCAAGACGCGACGCTACGACGAGGCGATCCGCCACTACCGCCGCGCTCTGGAGCTCGACACCGGGCTCGCCGGCGCGCACTACGGCCTCGCGTTCCTGTTGCTGAAACGCGGCGATCCCGACGGCGCGGCGCAGCACCTCAAGGCGTTCCTCGCCAACCCCCCCAAGGGACCGGACGGCCAGAAGTGGGTCGCCCACGCGACGGAAGCGTTGCGCGATCTCGGCGCGGGTCTGACACCGTCGCCGTCGCCAGACGGGGGCGGCGACTGAGAGCGGGTGCCTTCCTGCTCGCCCTGACCGCGGCCACCGCCTGCGGACAGCTCGGCACGGATCTCGATCAGGTCGTCGCGCTCGAGGTGTTCCTGCCCGACAGCGGGCGGGTCGAGGTCGGCGACACGCTGCGTCCCGGCGCCCGCGCGCTGAACGGCCGGGGCGACTCGGTGGCGGCGCAGATTTACTGGAGCTCGCTCGATACGGCGATCGTACCCGTGGTGGACAGCGGCACCGGCGCGACGTTCGCGAAGGCGGCGGGCACCGGCCGCCTGCAAGCCCGTGCCGGCGCGTTGCGCTCCAACCCGCAAACTATCGTCGCTCTGGTGCGGCTCGACTCGGCGGGCGCGGCGGGGCCGATCCGGGACACGATCACGGTATCCGCGCCCGATTCGCTCTCCGATTCCCTGGCGGTGAAGGCCTGGACGGGTGGGGCCGCGGGCGCGGGGGCCAGCGGCCGCACCGTCGTGTACGCCGCCGCCATCTATCCACCGGGCGCCACGATCGTCACATTTGTCCCCAAGGCGAATGTCCAGACCGACGCCGGCGGGATCGCGGTCGCGCGGCTGCGGCTCGAGACCGGGCCCCGCCCTGATTCGGTCGTCGTCACCGCCACCCTCCGCCGCCCCAACGGCACCGATGTGCCGGGGAGCCCGGTGCGCTTCGTCGTGGAGTTCCAGCCATGAATAGATCATGAAAAAGGGAACACTGAATCAGCTGTTCTTCACGGCGGTGGACCGGCATGCCAACCTGCCGTTCGCGTTCCGATCCAAGGTCGCCGGCACGTGGCTACCGATCACGCACCGCCAGGCCGCCGAGCGGGTGCAGGCGATCTCGCTGGGCCTGCGGGAGCTGGGCGTGCAGCCGGGGGACCGCGTCGGCATCGTGTCGGAGAACCGGCCCGAGTGGGCCCTGACCGACTATGCGTGCCTCGCCGCCCGCGCCGCCGATGTCCCGATCTATCCGACGCTCACCGCGAAACAGACTGAGTACATCCTGCACGACTCCGAGTCGGTGGCGGTGTGTTGCTCGACGGACGAGCAGGTCGCCAAAGTGCTCGAGGTGCGAGCCGGGCTCCCCGGCCTGAAGCACGTGATCGCGTTCGACGCCTCGGTGAAGCGGACGGGCGTGCTCACCCTGGCGGAGGTCGAGGCCAAGGGACGGGCGGCGAGCAGCAAATACCCGGACTGGAAGCGCGAAGCGCTGGCCGTGCAGCCCGATGACCTGGCGACGCTGATCTACACGTCGGGGACGACGGGGGACCCGAAGGGCGTGATGCTGTCGCACCACAACATCTGGTCCAACGTGCAGGCCGTGCTGCAGATCATCCCGATCGGGACGGACGATTCGTGCCTCTCCATGCTGCCGCTGTCGCACAGCTATGAGCGGATGGTGGATTACACGCTGTTCCAGGCGGGAGTCTTGATCAACTACGCCGAGTCGTTCGACACGGTGGCGGCGAACCTGCAGGAGGTGAAGCCGACGGTGGTGCTGTCGGTGCCGCGGCTGTACGAGAAGGTGTACGCGCGCGTGCTCGAGAACGCCCTTTCGGGGAGTGCGATCAAGCGCGCCATCTTCTTCTGGGCCAAGCGCGCGGGCGAGGACTGGGCCACGCACCACCTCGCCGGGCTGCGCGTCCCGGGCGGCCTCGCGTTCAAGAAAAAGATCGCCGATAAGCTCGTGTTTTCGAAGCTGCAGGCGCGCACCGGCGGGCGGATCCGGTTCTTCGTCTCGGGCGCGGCCCCGCTCTCGGCCGACATCGCGAAGTTCTTTTATTCGGCGGGGCTGCCCGTGATCGAGGGCTACGGCCTCACCGAGTCGTCTCCCGTGCTCACGCTCAACCCGCTGGAGCGGATCAAGCTCGGCACCGTGGGGAAGGCGATCCCGGGGGTCGAGTTGAAGTTCGCGGCAGACGGCGAGATCTTTGCGCGCGGCCCGAACATCATGAAGGGCTACTACAAGCTCCCCGACGCGACGCGCGAGACGGTCGACGCCGAGGGGTGGTTGCACACCGGCGACATCGGCGAGATCGACTCGGACGGCTACCTGAAGATCACCGACCGCAAGAAGGAGCTGATCAAGACCGCCGGGGGCAAGTACATCGCGCCGCAGCCGATCGAGGCGATGGTGAAGCGAAACAAGTTCGTCACGAACGCCGTCCTGTACGGCGATCGTCGCAAGTATCCGATCGTGCTCGTCGTCCCCAACTACGACAACCTCGAACGCTGGGCCAAGGAGCGGAACCTGAGCTATACCTCGCGCGCCCAGCTGATCGCGCTGCCCGACGTCCACGCCAAGATCGAGCGCGAAGTGATGGGATCGGTGCGCGAGCTCGCGAAGTTCGAGATGCCGAAGAAAGTGATCTTGATTCAAGACGACTTCACGATCGAGGCGGGCGAGCTGACGCCCACGCTCAAGGTGAAGCGTCGGGTCGTCGAGAAGCGCTACAAGGATGTCATCGACCGCGTGTACGCCGCCGACGACGCCGTCGCGGCGGCGATCGAAGGATGATCGACCTCTCCTACGACGAAGTGGTCCACACCTACATCGGCGCCACGATCATCACCGTGGCCGCCCTGGGCGCGCTGTTCGTGGATCGCTCCGGCAGCCCCGTATGGCGCCAGCACGTCTGGCTCGTGTTCGCCCTGTTCCTCGGCTGGATCGTCATGGGCTCGAACGAGTCCTGGACCCCGCCGACGACCGGCAACGTGTGGTGGACCCCCATCGTGCATCTGCTGTCCCCCAACAACGCTCCCAGGTCTTGGTGGGCGGCGCTCAGCTCGCCGCACACGATCCAGCACAAGCTCTCGGCACTGTGCATCGTGGTGCCGGCGCTGTGCGAGTGGTTCATCCGCCGTCGCCCCGAGCATGCGGCCACGCGCTATCTGCGTTGGGTTGCCCCCGTCGCGCTCGCGACGGTCGCCGTGATTTTCGTGATTCACCGGCCCAACCATCGGGGGCACGACCACATGATGGCGATGGACCCGGCGGCGATGCAGGCGGAGCTGTACCAGCATTGGGTCTTCGCGGCAGCGTTCCTGGCTGCGTCGATCACCGCCTTCCTGTCGCGCTTCCCCGCCACCTCCCCCCTCGTTCCGCCCCGGGTGTGGTATGCGTTCATGGCGCTGGGCGGCCTCGTCTTCCTCACGTTCCGGGTCTAGCCGCTACTTTTTTTCACCCACCCACAAGCCTTTCGCCGCCGCCAGTTGCTCCAGACCGATCGGGAGCTCAGGCCGGTCGTGCTCGACTACGAAGCGCCGGCCCCGCAGCAGGATGCGGTGCGCCTCGACGAGCCACGGCGACGTGGCCAGGTTGCGTCCCACCACGACCCCGCGCGCGATCGCCTGGCGCAGTGGAATGACGGTGCCGACGCGCAGCAGCGACAGCGCGGGCAGCTCCTCCAGGTCCGGTGGAGCGTTGATTCCGATGAAATGGACGCCCGCCATCAGGGCGGCGAGTCCCGGCGCGTGGCGCGCCGCATCGCCGACCAGTACGACGAATCCGCCCGGACCGGAGAGCTCGAGGAGGGCTTGGAGGTCGACGAGAGGTGGGACGGGGGACCCCGAGCTGATCGTTTCGCGGCTGACCCCGGGGCGATGCCCCGGGGTGACGGGACCCTGCTCCGCGCTTCCGACGAAATCGACGATGCCGTTCGTGATCAGGTATTCTTTGTGGCACACGGAGCACCCGACGAGCCCGAATCGCACCATCCGGCCCACCATCTCGCCCGTCGAGAGCACCATTACGTCCTCCTGGTGCGGCTCGGGGCAGCGCAGCATCTCCGTCAGCTCGATGTGCATGACAAACCGTGCGCGGTGCGCGGTTACTGCTGGGGTCGAAACTCCACCCAGGTGAGTTTGCCGGCCTCGACTTTGACGCGCCGGAACACGCGCTTCCCGCCGATCTCGACGCCCAAAACATACTCTCCCGGCGGCACGTCGGAGATGGCGAAGTGCTCCTGGTAAGCCGGGTCCGAGTGGTTGCGCGGGCCGTAGGTCTCGATGAATGAGAACGGCGTCTCCCGCGGCTCGGGCTTTACGAGACCGTAGATGCGGGCCTGCTGCACGGGCTTCCCTGCCGAGTCCCACACCTGCCCCGCCACCATGCCTGTTCCGGGGAGCGGATCGATCCACAGCTCGGGATTCGCGTTGTAGGGCGGGTAGCGCACCGCGGGATCCACGATGAGCCGAGTGGAGTCGAAGGGCGAGGCGTGCACCTCGAGGTGCAGGTGGTCGTTGGTGGCGCGGCCGGTGTTGCCGACGAGCGAAATGACGTCGCCGGCTTTGACGCGGTCGCCGACCTTCACGAGGAGCTTGGAGTTGTGGTAGTAGACCGAAAACAGGTAGTAGCCACCCCGGGGCATCGCCCCGGGGTCAGCCGCGACACGATCATCTCGGCTGACCCCGGGCGGGCGGCCCGGGGTGACGGAAAGACGCCGGTCATGCCGGATCGCCACCGTGAGCGCCCCTTGCTCCGCGGGCCCCGCGTGCACAACCACGCCAGCACCGATCGCGTGGACGGGCGTGCCGTCGGCGTTGTTGAATTCGACGCCTTGGTGCGGCTGGAAGTTGCCGCCCATCGTCGAGCCGAAGCGGTAGGTCTGGTCGATGTAGGGCTGGTCCGCGAGTGAGATGGGTCGGTGGAACCAAGTGTGACGTGGTGGTGCGGGCCGCAGAGCCCAAGACGCGGTGGGAGGGATGGTCGGGGTACCCAGGAGGGAGTCGACAAAAGCGGTGAGTCGCGTGGGCTGATGCCACGTCCGTCCTCCATCGCTAGACTCCTCCGAACCCCGCACGTGTCTCACAAGGAGCATGGAGTCACCGACGATCCCCTTTACGTACTGATTCTGAATCCTGCCCCACACCGAATCCTTCGCCGTCGTCGCCCCGATCGAATCCGTGATCACCCGCCACGTCGCCCCGTCATCCCACGTCAGCTTGATGCCGTCGGCGGTCGCGATGTAGGTCGTGTCACCGCGCGTGACGATCCCGTTAGGCGCGACATACTGCCACTCAGGGCCGAGCTGACGAAACTCCCAGTTCTTCCACGCCTTGCCGCCATCGGTCGAGAGGCCCCACCCGTTCCCCACGGTGCCGTACCAGACTTGTCCCTTGGGACCGAACGCAAAGGCGTGAACGAAATCCCAGGAGATGGAATGCTTCGACGTATCGGATGAAGAACGGATCCGCTCCCACACCCCACGTCCCACGACCGTCAGGGAGTCCTTTAGGGCGCCCTGCCGTAAAACGAAGATCCCTTGCCCATACGTCCCCACCCAGATCGCGCTGTCAGGCGCGCGGGCAATCGCCAAGACGTGAACCCCCCAGCCGCTCGAATCGGGCAGCTGGGGGACTTGCAGAGCGAGCAGCAGAAGGAGACCGGTCATCCGCGGGGCGAATAGATCGTGGGCAGCAAACGAATCTCCGTGATGGCGACTCTCGCGGGACGGGTGACCGCGAACAGCACGGCCTCGGCGACGTCTTCCGCCCGCATCATGTCCTTGCGTTTGGTGAACCCGGGTTTCTCGTCGGGCTTCACGTCGTCCCAGATGTCCGTGTCCACGGGGCCGGGCGAGATCAGCGTGGTGCGTACGCCCGTCTTCGCCGTCTCGGCGCGGATCACCTCGTGCATCCCGCGCAGTCCGAATTTGCTCGCGGCATACGCAGTCGAGCCCGGGAAGCCGATGTAGTCGGAGATCGAGCCGATCGTGACCAGATGGCCGCTGCCCCGCTCCACCATGCGCGGCACGAGCGCCCGCGCCAGCAGGAACGGCCCCGTCAGGTTCGTGGCGAGCGTAGCCGTGAAATCGGCGGCGGTCGTGTCCTGCAGCGGCTTGATGAGGAAGATCCCCGCGTTGTTCACGACGATGTCGGGGACGCCCAGATCGGCTACGACGCGGCCCACGGCGCGGTCGACGTCGCCCGGGTGCGTGACGTCGCACTGCATGTCGGTGAGACGGTCGCCCGAGGCGTCATGCAGGCTGCGGGCCAGGCGCACGACGTGGGCGCCGGCCGCGCGCAGCTCGTCGGCCACGGCGAGGCCGATACCACGCGACGCACCGGTGACGAGCGCCAGCTTCCCGACAAGGGCGGGCGCCGTCACGCCAGCCCGTTGCCGCCGTGCACCAGGCGCAGGAACTCGTCGCGCGTCTTGGCGTCGTCGCGGAAGGCACCGCGCAAGGCGCTCGTGACGGTCTTCGAGTTCTGCTTCTCGACGCCACGCATCATCATGCAGAGGTGATACGCCTCGATCACGACGCCGACGCCCTGGGGCTTGAGCACCGCGCACAGGGCGTCGGCCACCTGGTCGGTGAGCCGCTCCTGCACCTGCAGCCGGCGGGCGAACACCTCGACGACGCGCGGGATCTTCGAGAGCCCGACGATCTTGCCGTCGGGGAGGTACGCGACGTGCGCCCTTCCAAAGAACGGCAACATGTGGTGCTCGCACATCGAGTAGATCTCGATATCGCGCACGCAGATCATGTTCTCGTGCTTCTCGTGAAAGATGGCGTCGCCGATCACGTCCTGGACGCTCATCTGGTAGCCGCGCGTCAGCCACTTGAGCGACGCCTCCACGCGAGAAGGTGTGTTCTGCAGCCCTTCGCGCTTGGGGTCTTCGCCCAGCTGCTCCAGCATCTCGCGCACCAGCGTTTCGAACGGGATGCGCGCCACGGTCGGCTCCGTGTGCGATTCGTGGAAGCTGTGCAGGCTCGCCGATTTGATCTTGTCACGTCCCATGGTCTAGGTCCCTGTGTAGTCCACGTAGTTACGCTCCGTCTCCCACAGGCGGATGTGCGCCAGGCGCGCCGGCTTGAGGGCCGGCTCGAGCACGCGCCAGCACACGACGGCGATGTTCTCCGCGGTGGGGATCAGGTCGCGGAACCAGGGGACGTCGAGATTCAGGTTCTTGTGATCGAGGTGCTGCACCAGACACTCGGTGGCGATCTGCTTCAGGCGGTTGATGTCGAGCACGTATCCGGTCGCGGGATCGATCTCCCCCTCGACCGAGACATCGAGGTTGTAGTTGTGCCCGTGGAAGTTCGGGTTGTTGCATACGCCGAAGATCCGCTCGTTCTCCGCGTCCGAGAAGCGCGGATTGGAGAGGCGGTGGGCGGCGTTGAAGTGTACCCGGCGCGTTACGACGCAACGCGGCATCGCTTGTTCGACCTCCCCGGCCAGACTAAGTTGGGCTCCCGTGCGACTCCTAAAGCTACTCGCGGCCGCGTTGCAGGCGGGAGGCTCGGCCCTCTCCGCTCTGTGGACGTTTCCGAGCATTCTGCTCTCGGCGTTCCTCGTGGCCTGGGGGGCGGAAGCCGCACAATTCCTGATTTCCCAGGGCCTCGCCCTCGCCATCCTCGCGTGGCTGCAGACGCTGCCCGAGTTCGCCGTCGAGGCGGTGATCGCCTGGGAGGCCGGGAAGGATCCGGAGCGCGCCCATCTCGCCATCGCGAACCTCACCGGCGCGATCCGGCTGCTACTCGGCCTTGGCTGGCCGATGATCTACTTCGTATTCGCGTTCTCGAGCCGGCGCAGCGCCGCTGAACGGCTGCCCACCATTCGGCTCGAACGGGAACACGCCGTCGAGGTGGTCGGTCTCGTCCCGCCGCTCCTCTACTTTCTGGTCATCCTGTGGCGGCAGCGGATCACCTGGGTAGACGCGGTGGTTTTGATCGTACTGTACGTCGTGTACCTCTGGATCCTGACGCGAAACCCGCCCAAAGCCGCGGAATCGCTCGCCGAGGCGCCCGCGGTGTCGCGCTGGGCCTACCGGCAGCCGGGCTGGCGCCGGCAGGCGGCGATCGGCGGGCTGTTCGCAGTCGGGGGGCTGCTGCTGTATGTGACCGCACATCCGTTCCTCACGTCGATGATCGCGTTGGCCGGACTGATCGGCATCAGCCAGTTCTTCCTGGTGCAGTGGGTCGCGCCGTTCCTGTCCGAGTTCCCGGAGTTCGTGTCGACGTTCACCTGGGCGCGTCGGGTCACCCAGGCGCCGATGGCGCTGATGAACATCGTGTCGAGCAACATCAACCAGTGGACGATTCTCGCGGCGATGATCCCGCTGGTGTACGGCTTCTCCCACGTCCACCATCACGGCGTGTGGGCGGATTTCCCGTTCGATCCCGGCCAGCGGATCGAGATCGTGCTCACGCTGCTGCAGACCGCGCTCGGCGTCATGCTGCTGGCCAACATGGAGTTCGACTGGCTCGATGCTGCGGCACTTTTCGTCCTGTGGGTGGTGCAGTTTTCCGTGCCGCACCTGCGGGAAGAGATCGCCGTGGCGTACGGCGTGTGGATGGCGATTCTGATCATCGGGTTCGCGACCGGGGCGAAGCGGCTGCTCGCGCCGAAGTACTTCTGGGAGACCATCAAAGCAACCGGCCGGTCACCGGTGTAACCCGGGCCGGCCGGTCGGTACTTACAGGAACGAGGAGGATTATTGAAGCCCGAAAGTAATGACTGGTCCCTCACCACGAATTCTGTCTTCCCCCCGAGGGGGCATGACATGGGCCGCAGTATCTGGGTCCACAATCGAGCTGTTGGCTCAATAATTTGACTCCCCGCTCCTGAGCACTAGAATACGTCTTGGCCTTGAAACGTCAACAGCCATGAACGTGACTCTCATCACCGCAATTCTCTTGCTCGTCGCGTGGGTCCTGCTCGTGTTCGTCGCGCAGGTCCCCACGGGATACGTGCACCTGCTGTATGCGGGCGCCGTGGTCCTGTTCGCGCGGCGCGTGCTCGTCGGCGCGCCCAGTTTCCGCTCGTGATGCTCAACGTCACGGCGTGGAATCCGCGGTTGGGCCCGCTGCAGCTCTCGACGCTGCGGCGCGCGCTCGAGCAGGAAGGCATGGTCACCGCATGGTGGTCCGACATTCCGGGCACCCACGTCGCGACGCACGCGCACGAGTTCCCGGAGACCCGCTGGGTGCTCTCGGGCTTCCTTCGGGTCATGGTCGAGGGCGCGACGTTCGAACTCGGCCCGGGCGACCGGATCGACCTGCCGCCCGGCACCCCGCACGCCACGGACGTGATCGGCCTCGGCCTCGTCGTCTATGTAACCGGGACTCTAGAGCCCGGCCTTGTTCAGTAGCCGATTCGGCGTCCCACCCGGATTGCCGCTGATCACCCCCGTCGTCGCGTTCGAGATGATCCAGCTCGACACCGTCGCCGACGGCGCGTCGCCGAACGTCGCCTTGTAGAGCGCCGCGACGCCGGCGACGTGGGGCGAGGCCATCGACGTCCCGCTCAGACTCATGGTAGTACCGAGCAGGTAGTCCGACACGATCGCCGATCCCGGCGCGTAGGCTTCCACGCAGGTTCCCCAATTCGAATACGATGCCTTGGCGTCCGTCTTCTCGGAGGCCGCCGTCGTGAACGCGCCGGTCGCGCTCGCCGGCGAGGCCTGGCAGGCATCGGCGTTGTCGTTCCCCGCGGCCACGGCGACGAAGACACCGGAGTTCCAGAGATTGGTCGTCGCATCGTTGAGTGCGGTCGAGAGTCCTCCCCCCAACGACATGTTGGCGACCGCCGGCTTGATGGCATTCTGCCGTACCCAATCGATGCCCGCGATGATTTGCGACGTCAGTCCAAGGCCGGCGCAGCTCAGGACGCGAACGCCATGGAGCGACACGCCCTTCGCGACTCCGTACGTCGCGCCGCCGATCGTGCCCGACACGTGCGTGCCGTGACCGTGGCAATCCTCGCCGGTCGCGCCGAAGGCGTCGTACACGTTGTTGGCGCGGCCACCGAAGTCCGCGGTCATCGTCCAGATGCCCGTGTCGATGATGTATGCGTGCACGCCGGCCCCCGTGGCCGTGTAGGTATACGTGCGCGACAAGGGGAGCGCCGTCTGGTCGATGCGATCGATCCCCCAGGGATCGCCGTTCGCATCCATGGACTGGGTGACGTCGACGCGGAACTCTTGTTCCGGCTCGACGTACGCGACCAACGGATTCTGCGCCAACTCACGCGCCGCGACATCGGACAGGCTCGCCGCGAACCCCTTCAGCGCGCTCGCGTAGGTGAAGTGGAGCGTCCCGCCCTTCGCCCGCACCAGCTGGCTCGAGAGGCCGACCGGATCGGCGACGCCGTCGCGGAACACGACGATGTACTGTCCCGGGACGATGGCGGCGTTGACAGGCGCAACCGGCACTTGCGGCGTCGTGGCGTCGCGGCACGCTGCGAGTCCCGCGCTCAGCAGGACGGCGACGGCGGCTGCTGTCTTCCACGTCATGGCGGCTCTCCTCGAGAAGGTCGTGCCCGGAAAGGGCAAGATTCGTTCTCGGAGGAGCTGAAGCTGTGCGAGTCACCAAGTGTGGCGCCCGCGCTATATCTCCCAGTTAGAGAACAGCACTCCACTGGCGGGGTGGCGCTCGGGATAGCCCTCGTAGCTCATGCGCAGATCGGTCCAGCGAATGCGGTAGCCGCGCGCGACGAGACGGCGGAAGGCGTCCGCGTAGCGCGTCTGGCAACGCAGTGCGACGCGTCGGATGCCGGCCTTGGCGGCCGCCGCCTCGACGGCGGCGACGGTGGCCTCGAAGGCGCGATCGTCCCGCGCCGCGAGCTTCAGCACGCGTACCTCGTCCCGCGCCCGGGTATCGGCGAGCGGCGCAGAGTGCCAGAGCGCCATCGCGTCGAGACCGTCGTTCCCCTCTAGCAGCGAGGTGTCACCGAGACCCAGCTCGGCGGTCAGGAGCGCCTCGCGGGAGAAGTCGCAGCCCGGGACCAACGCGTCGGTGAGACGGCGCCCCGCCGCGAGTGCGGCCTCCTTTTCGCCGGCGGCGCACTGCGACAACAGCGTGGGCGTCGGGTGACCGCGGGTGGCGATCTCGTTCGTGAGCGTAACGGTCAGGTAACCCGGTGTGAACCCGAGCCGCGCGTAGAAGCCGATGTTCTCCGGGGTGCGCGGCATTGTCTCGAGGCCCAAGGTCACCACGCCGCGATCGATCAGCCAGTCGGCGGCGGTCCGGACGATCGTCTTCCCCACCCCGGTGCCCTGCCGGTCGGGGCGCACCGCGAGGGGACCCATCCACCCCTCGGTACCGGAGCGGTGCGCGACGTTGAACGCGGCGATCTCGTCGCGCTCGTCGCGCCACACCATCGCGCCGTCCCCCGCGCCGAGCAGGGCGTAGCGCCACACCAGCGGGTTCAGCTGTGGCACGCGCACGCCCACGAGCCCGTCGCGCCGGTAGCGATCGGTGAACGCCTCCGCGAAGACGCGATTCAGGCCCTCGATGTCGCGCTCGGTGGCGCGCTCGGGGCCTGCCACCCGCGTCTCAGGCAGCCACGCCCGCATCGGCCGTCCCTCCTCCCAGAGTAGCGGTCTCGTCGCGCACCACACTCGCGCCGGCGGCGGCGTCGTACGCGACGCGGATCACCCGGTCCAGCCCGTCCCGCACCTGCTCGATGTGGGTGATCAAGATGACCTGCGGGAAGCGGTCGCCCAGACGGCGCAGCAGGCCGAGCACGTGCTGGCGTCGCGTCTCGTCGAGCGAGCCGAAGATCTCGTCCAGCACGAGCAGCGAGAGCGGCTGCCCTGCCCGCTCGGCGATCATCTGCGAAATGGCGAGGCGCAGCACGAGGTTCGCGACGTCCTCCTCACCGCCCGAGATCACCGGCTTCGGCACGCCGTCGTCGAGTACTACCACCCGGTAGTCCTCGTCGAGGTCGATCTCATCGTAGCGGCCGTCGGTCAGATCGGCCAGGAACGTCGAGGCGAGCTCGCCGATCTCGGGGCGCACGGCGGCGTTCAGGTCGGCGCGCAGGTCGGAGAAGGCGCGGTCCAGCTCATTGTGCAGCCGCAGCTCGGCCTTGCGCTCGGCGATGGTGCGCTCGCGCGCCGCGCGCTCCCCCTCACGCCGCTCGGTCTCACGCAGCGCCGTCTCGGCCCCTGCCAGCTCGCCGCGCGTCTCGGCGACCGACAGCTCGGCGGCGCGCAGGGCGTGGGTCGCGCGGTCGTGGCGCTCGCGCGCCGCCTTGAACTTCGGCTCCGAGAACCCCTCGGCTTTGACCGCGTCCGCCAACTGGCGCGCCAGGGCTTCGCGCGTCGAGAGTGCTTTCTCGGCGAGCTCCGCTTCCCGCACCAGCACCTCGGCCCGCTCGGCCCGCGCCGCGAGCGTCGCCGCCTGGAGGGCCACGGGGTCGAGCCGCGTCAGCTCGGCACGCACGGCGTCGTGCCGCGCCGCGTCGTAGCCCGTGGGCCGCGCCGCGACCCGCCGCTCCAATTCCGCCGCCCGCCGCGCCGCCGCCACCCGTTCCCGTTCCAAGCGGGCGCGCTCGGCCACCTGGGCGCGCAGCGTGCCCTCGCGCTCGCTGGCACGCCGGCTCTCCTCGCGCAGTGCATCACGCGCCGCTTCCGCCTGCGTCACGGCGTCGGGCGGCACCGCGAGCTGCTCGAGGCGCTGACGGAAGTACGTGCCGTCGTCCACGATCGCCTGGATCTGCCGATCGAGCACGCCGAGCACCGCCGCGTGCTCCGTCCCGAGCGGCCGCCGGCACGTCGGGCACTCCCCCTCAGGCCCGAGGCGCTGGATCTTGTCGCGCTGCTCCTTGACCTCTTCGTATTGCTTCAAGAGCTCGGCGCGCCGTGTGCCCGCGTATTCTTTCTCCCGCACCCACCCGGCCTGCTGCTCCTCGGCCGCCCGGTCGGCGGCCTCCAAGCGGTCGGCCAGCCCCCGCGCCTCCCCCTCGGCGCGGGCTAGCGCCGCGGCGGCCTCGCCCAGCTCGGCGATGCGTTGGTCGAGCGCCCCCAACGTCCGCGCCAACTCGGTGAGTTTCGCCTGGTCCTCGCGCCGCGCCGCGTCCTCCTGATGCAGCCGGTCGAGCTCGGTGAGCTCCGCCTTGAGGCGCGAGATCGGCGCGACCTCCGCCTCGAGTTTCCGCAACTCCTCGCGCGCCGCAAGCGCCCCGGCCAACTCCTTGTCGAGCCGCTGGAACTCCTGGCGCTGCGCGATGACCCCCTGCTCCGCGACGCGCTGGTCTCCCTCCAACGACAACGTGCGCTCGCGCCGCGTCACCCACGCTTGCCAGCGCGGCTCTTCCTGGACGAGTGCGTCCTGCGCCTTACGTCGCGCCGTCTCCGCGTCGGTCGCGGCGCGCCGCGCACCGGCGAGCCGCTGCTCCGCGCCCTTGCGCTCCGCCTGGAGCTCGCCGCGCGGCGGCAGACCCGTCTCGAGGCCCTCCACTTCGTGGCTCAGGGCGCTGCGCCGCTCGCGCACCCGCTCCTGCGCCAGCCGCAGCCGCTCGTAGCCGAGCACGCGCGACAGGAACGCCGCGCGCTCCGGGCGGCTCGCGTTCGCCAGGACCGCCAGCTCCTTTTGACCAGTGAAATACGTGTTGAAGAACTCGTCGTGCGTCATGCCGAGCACCCGCTGCAACTTCGCCGTCACCTCGCGCAGCGAATTCGCGACGATCGTCCCGTCCTGGTACAGCTCGGCGTCATTCAGGCCGCGCTCCACACGATACTCGTGGCTGCCGAGGCCGAACTCGAGCTCCACCCGGACGGAGGTTCGCGCCTTCGCCCGCAAATTGCGGATCGAATCCTTGTCGCCGCGCGCAGCCGCGTTGCCGTAGATCGCCCAGGCCAGACCCTCGAGCAGTGAGGTCTTCCCCGAGCCGTTCGGGCCGATGATGCCGGTGATGCCGTCGCCGAACACGATCTCGGTGTCGGCATGCTGCCGGAAGTTGACGAGGCGGAGGCGGTGCAGCTTCACGCCTGCTCCTCACCCGCGGCCGACGCCTCGACGTACTCGACGCCCAGGCGCACGAATGTGGAGCGATCGAGCTCGGCGTCGAGCGGGCGGCGGCCGAGGAATTCGCGTACCGTCTCGGGAAGCGTCTGGCGGTGGCCGGGCGCGGCCACGCCGGCCACGCGGTGCTCATCCGGACGCCGCAGGTCGAGCTGGAAGTTCAGCGCCCGCGCCTTGTAGCCGCGCAACGCCGCGTGATCGAGGTCGCGCGCGGTGCCACGCGCGACATTCCAAATGAGCAGCCGCACAACCTGGTCGTCGATGGAGGGTTTGGCGGCGGCGACGGTTCGAGCGATCTCCTCGTCGAGCTCCTTGGCCGTACGACCCGCGCCCTCGATGGCGGGCAGCTCGACGAAGCGTCGCGGCGGCGCCACCGGCCGGGGCTCGACCCGTGCCCCTGGGAGGTGCACGAGCACGTATCCCTTCCCCGCCCGGCCGTGCTCCCGCTCGTCCTGCAGCTGGCCCCAGGGATTGGGTCCGACGTAGTCGAGGCTGCCGGCGTACCACACGTTGGGCTCGACCTGGTGCGTCACGTGGTAGTGACCGAGCGCCACGTAATCCCACTGGGCGGGCGCGATCTCCTCGCGCTGCAGCGGCGCGCCGCCGTACTCCATCGTGCCGCGCGCCTCGCCGAGGCCCGGCCAGGCCCCGTGCGTGACGAGCACGTTGAACCTCGGTCCCGCTTCCGGGCGTAGCGCGGGCCGGTCCGCTTGCGCCAGCGCCTGGTGCGGGACGGCGAGCACCGCGCAGTCGAGCTGCGGCAAGGCGATGCGTCTGGGCCGGTCCGTCGCGATTTCGACGCCCAGCGCCTCGTACAAACGCAGGATTGTCCCCGTCTCGACCGAGCGAGGCGTGTCGTGGTTGCCGGCGATGGCGACGACGGGCGCGTCCGGCAACCCCGATCGGATGCGCTGCAGCTGCTGGAAGAAGAAGAGGATCGCGGAGTTCGTCGGTCGGACCGAATGGAAGATGTCCCCCGCGATCACGATCAGGTCCGGGCGCTGCACGAGCAGATCGTCCGCGGCGCGGCGGAACGCGTCGGCCACGTCAGCCTCACGCTGATTCCCGCCGCGCGGCGTCTGCCGGTCGAATTGGCGGAAGCCCAGATGCAGGTCGGCGAGGTGCGCGAGCTTCACGTCAGTACGGCTCGTCCGAGATGGGGTTCAACGGCGGCACCGCGCGGCGCTCGCGCGGCGCGTCCGGGGCTACGCGCCCGCCCAACGCCTTGCGGAAGGTGGCCAGCACCTCGTCGGGACGCTTCTGGCGCACGGCGGCCAGCGCGCGGCGGACATCCTCCTCGGTGCGATCGGCGATCAAGTCCTTCACTTGATTCGGGCGGATGCGCCGATCGAGCTGCACCAGCTGGCGCGCCACCGCATCCTCGAACGGCAGGTCGAGCGCGGCGGGGAAGCGCTCCATGCCGTCCCGGCCGCGCAGCACCGGCGGTTTTGGAAATCGCACGAAGATCGGCTGCGTGAAGTGCGGATGCCGTATCATCAGCTCGCCGACGGGAAGCGTGGCGAGCTTGATCTTCGTCGCCGGTGACAGCACCTGGTAGCTGGGGGTGGCCAGCTCGTCCATGTCCATGCGCCCGAACACCCGTGTCCCCGCGTTCCCCACGACGCGGCGATGCACCTGCGAGCGGAACTGCTCGGCGGCGAACAGTACCAGGCCGAGGTAGCGGCCCCGCTCCGAGATGTCGAGCAGCATCTTCTTGACGTACGTCTCCGGGCCGTCGCCCGGCGCGTACTTGTTCAGCTCGTCCACGAACACGATGACCGCATCCACACCGAGGTCACGGCGCTCGAGATGCTCGCGCAGCTTCGAGACGGAGCGGGCGAACACGAGATCCTGGCCCAGCGGATCGACGTTGGCCACGTCGATGACGTACACCGTCCGGTCCTCGAACGCGCCCCAGGGGAGGTCGCTCGACGGGCCGTCGTCGGTGACGAGTCCCTTGCAGCGTGTCGAGATGTTCAGGAGGCGGTTGCGAATCTTGCGCATCGTGGCGATGTGGTGCGTGCGCCACGTATCGCTGCGACCCGTCAGCTCCAGGCCGTCGAAGATCGAGCGAAACAATCGCTCCAAGTCGGCAAACGTCTCGACCTTGTGCGCGTTGCCGAAGCCGTCGTCGAACGACCGCCCCAGCACCCGGTCCCTGAGAAAGTCGATGAACGCGTCGGCCTTGGCATCGATGTCGTCGCGGTTCAGCAGCACCTCCGCGAAGTCCACGACCTCCTGCAGGCCCCAGGTCAGCGGCGTGACGTCAGTCGCCAGCTCCGGGTGCGTGCGCAGCGTATTCAGGTTCACGCCGTCGGCTTTGAGCGGCGCGTAGTAGTGCACGCGCTCGAACGGTTGCGCGGGAACGTCGAGCCGCTCGTAGCGGCGCCGGTCCTCGTCGCTCAGGTCGCCGGGCTGATCGAGAAAGCAGAGGTCGGGACCCTTCACGTTGAAGCACACCGCGGCGACCTTCCCCTTGTGCCGCGGGAAATGACGAAACACGGAGGCGAGCAGGAACTCGACGGCGCTGGTCTTGGTGGCGAGGCCTGAGACCCCCGAAATGTTCAAGTGCGCCGCCTCGGGGCCGAGCAGGAAGTCGGCGTCGAGGTAGACGGGCGCCTCGAGTCCGCCCGAGGTGTAGAGCCCGATGGGGATCGCGGTGGGCGTCGCGGAGTGGAGGTAGGCGTCCATGCGGAGCGCCTGGGCCACGTCGGTGTCGCTGGCCACGAACACCTGGCCGAGGGGCACCGGCTGAAGCGGCTCCTCCGGGATCTGCCGCAGCACTGCGGCGGTCCAGTAGCGGATCTCCTGCCGCACCGTGGGCGACGCCGCCGCGCGGGCCGGATCGCCTTCGGCGCCGATGACGTCGTGCAGCGGCGTCGCGAGATCGGAGTAAGCAAAGCCGTCCGTGACCACCCCGTAGACGACGCGTCCTCCGTCGACTTTCACGATGGCACCGATCCCGATCGTCGTCTCGTTCGCGGTCCAGAAATGGAACTGGTGCGGCGTCGACGGTTTCAGCTCGGTCGCGACGACACGCCCAATCGCCACCGGGTCGGGACGCGCGATCATGTGCCCGTCCGCGGCAGGCGGGAGGCGCGGGACGCCAGCAAGTCCCGCGGGGCTCGGGCTTTCAAGTAGGTCTCCACGTCATGTATAGGATATAACAGGCGATCCCAGCGCGTATCCGGCGTCGCGAGCGGCGCGCGCTCGGCCAGGAGCCAGCCGCTCGTGCCCGTTGCGGTGGCGATCGTGCCCCTGTCGGCGCGAGCCTCGATCCGCAGCAGGCCATACAAGAGATCATTCCCCTGCCAGGGCCAAAGCCGCAGGTACCAGGAGTACACTTCGTTGCGCGCGTGCCCGCCCCGCGCGCGGAAGACGCTGGTCCGGTGTCCCGCCGGCACCGTGAGCGCCCGCTCCAGATCCATGCCGGTGAAGAACTGCGCGCCGTGGCTCTTGATCACGCCGAGCGCGCGCGGATGGCCGGCGAGCTTGCCCGACACGGAAAGCAGCCCATCGACCACCAGCCATTCCGCGTCGCCTAGCCGCGCGAGCGCACGCTCGGCGAGATCGCGCTCCAGAGCCTGGCGGGCGCTGTCCACCGCGCGCCGCGCCAGCTCGAGCATGCGCCCCGGCTGCGTGCCCGCTTCAATGGAGATCTCGACGACGTCCGGACAATGCGCCGTGAGGGCGCGTCGCCGCTCGGGCGTCATCCCCGCGAGCGGGGCGATCGCGAAGTCGCGCTCCCCCTCGAACGTGGTGCGCAGCCGGCGGTCTTCGCCACGGCGCCGCACCGCCGCGGCCACATACGCTCGTACCACCGGCAGAACGCCGTCGTAACCGACGACTTTCCATTGCTCGATGCCGTCGAGGAAGGATGCCGGCGGAGAGGCCGAGGGAGCAACGGCATGCACTTCGACCGCGTCGCCCTCCACCAGGTCGGCGCCGGGCTCCGCGCCGTCGTCGGCATCGGTGCGCCCCCCCCCCATGCTGGCGGGCGGCACGTACGACGCAGGGACGGCGCCGGCGCGGACGAGTGCGTCCCACCAGGTCATTCGGCCACCTTGAGCCCGATCACGAGCCCGTCGCGCACCGGCACGGCCGTTGCCACGAGGCGGGAATCGCCGGCGGCCAGGCGGTTGAATGCCCGCACACCTTCCGCGCCGGGAGAAGGGTCTTCCTCGTCCAGGGCAGCGCCGTGGAAGAACGCGTTGTCGCACAACAAGAGCCCGCCCCGCCGCAGCAACCGCATGGCCCACTCGAAATATCGTGGCAGGGGTTCTTTGTCGGCGTCGATGAAGACCGCGTCGAAACCGGGTGACAGGGTCGGCAGGACGTCGAGCGCCGCCCCCTCGATCAGGCGGACACGGGTCGACAGCCCCGCGTCATTGAAGGCCTGGCGGGCGATCGCGGCATGCCGGGGGTCCTTCTCGATGGTCGTGAGGCGGCCGTGCGGGGGTAACGCCCGCGCCAACCAGACCCCGCTGTAGCCGCCGAGCGATCCGAGCTCCAGCACCGTGGTCGCCTCGATGAGGCGCAACAGGAGATGCAGGAGCTTGCCTTCTTCCGGGGAGATGTTGATCGGCGGGAGATCGGCCGCGGCATGGCGCGCGCGAATGGCGGCGAGAATCGGATCTTCGACGGCGAACAGCTCCGCAACGTAGCGCTCGTGCCGCTCGTCGGCGGTCAGGCGGTCGCCTCGACGTTCGGGAACGGCGGCACGTCCAGCAGCCACAGCCCCGAAAGGCGCGACTGCCTGTCGACTTCTACGAGCAGGTGGTCGCCCACGCGCACGACGGTCGCCGCGCGCGTGCGTCCCACGCGGATATGGAATACCGAGTCGGTCTCGTTCTTCTCGACCGTGAGGGCGGTGTCCACCTCGACGGCGGCCACGCCGGGCTGCGACCGGCGGGTCGGGAACGTCACCTGCGCGTCCTTGGCGGGCGCGGGCGCGGTGAGCTTCGCGACGGTCTGCACGTCGTCGGGCCAGGTCACGACGTCCACACCGCGCAGCGCGCCGCCGGCGACGTCGATCACCACAAAAGAGCCGTCGCCTCCTTCGAGGTCGACCGTCCCGTTCATGCCGCTCCCCTTCGGACCGCCCTTGCAGGCGACCGTCAGGATGTCGGTCTCGGGATCCCAGCGATAGCTCACTTTCGGGAGCTTGCCGTCGAGCGGCTCGATGCGGGTTTCGAATTGCATAGAGGACGGGTAATATAGCTCGGAACCCGAGCGGAGCCAGAACGATGGAGCGGCGGGAGTTTGTCGCGGCGATGGGTGGGGCGATGGTGTTGGGACGGTCGGGCGGGCGGGCGGTCGGGCGGACAGCGGCGCGCTTACAAGCGCCGACCCTGGGCCCCGAGGTTTTCGCTCGCCGCATCAATCGGCTTCAACAGGAGCTCAAAACCCAAAAGGTCGATCTCCTCGTCGTCGAGCCGAGCACCAACTTCCAATACTTCGCCGGCTACAACCCGGGGCGCAGCGAGCGGCTGATCCTGCTGATGGTGCCGGCAGTCGGCGCGCCGGTGGTCATCTGCCCGGCGTTCGAAGTCGAGCGCTTGAAACGCAACAGCGCGGTCGCCGACGTGCGAGGGTGGGAGGAGCAGGCGGACCCGTGGCGCCTCGTGCGCCAGGGCGGCAGCGAGCTGAAACCGCCGCGCCGCAACGGCGTTGCCGCGGTCGAGCCGAGCACGTCCTACGAGAGCTACCTGCACCTGGAAGACCAGCTCGGCGGCTGGAAACTCGTGAACGGCGCCTCGGTCACTCAGCGCCTCCGGATCGTCAAGGCCCCGGAAGAGGTCGCCCTCATCCGCCTCGCCATCGCCGCGACCGAGGCCGCGATCGCTGCGACATTCGCGCAGCTCGCCGCCGGCATGTCGGAGCGCGACGTGGCGCAGCTGCTGTCGCGTGAGATGGCGAACCGCGGGTCCCCGGGGAGTGGCTTGGTGCAGTTCGGGCCGTCGAGCGCCCTGCCCCACGGCGGCCCCTCCGCCGGCAAGCTCGCGCGCGAAACGGTCGTGCTGATCGACGCAGGCTCCCGCATCGAGGGCTACACCTCCGACATCACCCGCACCATCTGGTTCGGGGATGCGCCGTCCGACGAGTTCAAGAAAGTGTTCAACCTGGTGCACGACGCCCAGACCGCCGCCATCCAGGCGGGCCGGCCCCTGATGACCCAATGCCAGGAAATGGACCGCCTGGCCCGCAAGGTCATCAGCGATGGCGGGTACGGCCAGTACTTCCTCCATCGCTTAGGGCACGGCATGGGGATGGACGGGCACGAGCCGCCGTATCTCGTGGAGGGAAACGAAACTCGACTCGAACCCGGGATGGTCTTTACGATCGAGCCGGGGATCTACCAGCTCAACAAGTTCGGTGTGCGGATCGAGGATGACTGCGTGATGGGAGAGAACGGGGTGGAGGTTCTTTCGCACCGACCGGCGAAGCTTTAGTCCCCCAGTTTCTTCGCGAATGCAACAATCCGATCCAGCCCTTTGTCGATGTCGGACGTCGCGGCGGCGTACGAGAGTCGCACCCAGCGGTCGTCCCCGAACGCCGCGCCTGGGACGAGGGCCACGCCGTTCTCCGTGACGAGTCGGGTGCAGAATTCCGTGCCGGTGATCTTCCCGAACGAATCCACCCGGAAGAAGAAATAGAACGCACCGAGCGGGTCGACGAACTCGACGCCTGGAAGCTGCTGGCGGAAGCGCGCGACGACCACATCGCGGCGCTTGCGGAACTCGGCCACCATGCGCGCGACGTCCTGCTCCACCCGCTCGTCGCCGAGCGCCGCCGCCGCCGCGAACTGGGCGGGATGATTGGCGCCCGTCGTAGTGTGGGACTGCAGCGCGGACATCGCCTTGGCGATCTTCCCCGGCGCGAGCGCCAGGCCGATACGCCACCCCGTCATCGCATAGGCCTTGCTCACGCCGTAGATCACGACCACGCGCTCGAGCAGCTCGTCGGGGAGATCGAGGAACGACGGCGCCGGCCCGGGCCCGTAATGGATGCGTCGGTAGATCTCGTCGGCGATGATCCAGATCTTTTTGTCCTTCGCCCATTGCGCGATCGCGCGGATCTCGGCGTGCGTGTACACGCCCCCGGTGGGATTGCAGGGCGAGCACACGATCAGCCCCGCGGCGCCGGGGAGCATGCGGTCCAGATCCTTCACGCTGACCTTCAGGCTCCACTCGGGATCGCCCGCCACCATCACGGGGCGCGCCCGCGCCAGGTGCACGATCTGCGGGTAGGACACCCACGCCGGCGCGGGAATGGCCACCACGTCACCGGGGCCGAACAGCGTGAAGCACGCGTTGAAGAGCGACTGCTTGGAGCCGTTCGACACGACGATGTGGTCGGCATTGACCGGCCGGCCGCCCGACAGCAGGGAGAGGTGCTTGGCCGCGGCCGCCCGCAGCTCGAGGATGCCTTCGTTGGCGGGATAGTGGGTCTTGCCGTCCTTGATCGCCCGGATGCCGGCGTCAGCCGGGATGCTGGGCGTGGGGAAGTCGGGCTCCCCGGCGCCCAAGTCGATCACGTCCTCCCCCGCCGCCTTGCGCCGCTTGGCTTCCGCGGAGATGGCGATCGTCGCCGAGGTCTCGAGGTGTTGCAGGTTGGGCGACAGCTCCCCACTCATGGACGAATGGCTCCGTACGGTGTGAGGATCGGGAGAACGTTGCGCATCGGCTCCTCGCAAGTTACCATGCGCTTCGCAGTTCCGCCCTTTGACAATTGAGGCTCGTGTGAAGGCTGAGCGCAGTCGGCACCTGGTGCTGGTGACCCCGCCCGCGGTGGAGAGGGCCGTGGGAGTGTGGGACCTCTTGAACCCCGGGCTGCCGCCCGGGGTCAGCGTCGCGGTGGTGTGCGCCGACCATGAACAAGCGGCCCAATGGGCCGCCGCCGCGCCCGCGGAGTATCGCGCTCATGCCGTCACCGGCCTCACCCGCAGCACCGCCATTCTAAAGGAAGGTCGAGTCGGCCTCGTGGCCGGCGCCGCTGCCGAGCTCAGCATGCTGGTGAGCCGGTCGGCGCTCAAGCTCCAGGCGGTCGACACCCTCGTCATCGCCTGGCCCGAGACCTTCAGCGAGAGCCTCGATGCGCTGCTCGCCGAGGCGCCCGAAGCGCGGCGCATCGTGCTCAGCTGGAATCCGCCCGCGCTCGCTGATTTCCTCGAGCGTCATGCTCGGCGCGCCGAGATCGTGGGTGCGCTGCCACTCGACGCCGACGGCAAACCGCTGTCCCCTGTTTGCTCCGCCCGGTACGCCGTGGTTGCGACGGGCCGGCGCAGTGCGGCGGTACGCGACGTGCTCGACGGCCTGCGCGCCAAGCGTCCCTGCGTCTGGGATGGCGGCCCCGTCACGGCCCCCGATGGCGGCGCCGACGTCGTCATCTGCTCCGCGTTGCCGACGCGCGAGGAGCTGGCGTCGATCGCTGTCATTGGGCACCCAGTGCTGCTGATCAGCGCTTCGCAAGTCGCCTACGCCAGATCGGTCGCCGCATTGACGCCGCTCAATGTCGCCCCCGCGGCCGACCGAGCCCAGGACCGCAACGCCGCCGTCCGCGCGCGCATCGCGGAGCGGCTGGGGCGCGGGGACGTGGATGCGGAGTTGGCGCTGCTCGAGCCGCTATTCGAACGATGGGATCCCGCCGAGGTGGCGGCGGCGCTGCTGGCGCTCAACCGTCAACCGTCAGCTGTCAGCGACGAGGCGGATCTCGTCACAGCGGCGCCGGATCAGTGGGTGAAAGTCTTTGTGAACGTGGGCAAGAAGGACCGTGCGGGGCCGAAGGACCTTGTCGGGGCGCTGATCAAGGAAGTGGGGCTCGAGAAGGCGCAGATCGGGCGGATCGACATGCGAGAGAGTTTTGCGCTCGTCGAGGTCGCGCCGGCCGCGGCCGAAGCCGTAGCGCGGAGAATGACCGGCGTGACGATCAAGGGAAAACGGGTGGCCGCGAAGCTGGATCAGGGGGACCTGAAACGCTGACGGGCCGCCCAGCGGGGCGGCCCGTATGCAGCATACTGACAACTGATGGCTGACGACTGTCGGTTTACTTCCTGTTGTTCACCGCATTCTTGAGCTGCTTGCCGGCGCGGAACGCCGGTGCAATCGACGCCTTGATCTGAATCACCCCACCCGTCTTCGGGTTGCGTCCCATCCGGGCCGCGCGCTTGCGCGCCTCGAAATTCCCGAAGCCGGTGATCTGGACCTTCGCGCCCTTCTTCAGCTCGCCCGCGATGATGCCCTTGTCGTCGAACAGGGCCTCGATCGTGCGCGACGCGTCGGCCTTGGACATCTTCGTCCGCATGGCCAGCGCTGCGGTCAGCTCAGCTTTGTTCACTCCGGTCTCCTTGTGAGGGACAGGACTCAAAAAAGCCCGAAATTCCGCCCCTATCGCGGGGGGGCGCCCGCAAACCCGCATAACACCGGCACTATCATAGGGTATCCCCCGGAAAACCGCAAGATTCCTAGACTTCTTGACCCTGCCCCCTTCCTCGACTACCCTTCCGGCCCATGTTTCACGGCACCAGGCCCGGCTGGATCGAGGTCATTTCGGGCGTCATGTTCTCCGGCAAATCGGAGGAATTGATCCGCCGCGTGCGTCGCGCCGTGATCGCCCGCAAGACGGTGCAAGTCTTTAAGTCCCATCTGGATGCCCGCTACGCCGGGCTCTATTCCGTCACCTCCCATGACGGCCTCACCGTCGAGGCCGAGCCGGTCGACTCGAGCGAGGAGATCCTCCGCAGCCTCCGCCAGGGCACAGAAGTAATCGCCGTGGACGAAGCCCAATTCCTCGACGAAGGCATCGTCACGGTGGCCAACACCTTGGCCGACCGCGGCGTCCGCGTCATCCTCGCCGGCACCGACGTGGATTTTCGAGGGCTGCCGTTCGGCGCGATGCCCACGCTCATGTGCGTCGCCGAGGTGGTCGACAAGTTCCAGGCTATCTGCGTCGTCTGCGGCGGGCCCGCGACTCGGAATCAACGCTTGGTCAACGGCAAACCGGCCAAATGGGACTCCCCGACGATCATGGTAGGCGGGCGGGAGTCGTACGAAGCCAGGTGCCGGCACTGCCATCGCGTTCCCAAACAAGATGAAGATCAGACGGCGTTGCTCTAGGTGCTCAACGTCGCGCTGACAGGAAACATCGCGGCGGGAAAGTCCACCGTCGTCGACTGGTTTCGGCGCTGGGGCGCCACCGTCGTGGACGCCGATGCGCTCGCCCGCGAGGCCCAAACCCCGGGCAGCGAAGTCCTCGCCTCGATCGTCCGTCGCTTCGGCACCAACGTCCTGGCCAAGGATGGCACGCTAGACCGCGCGGCGCTGCGCGGCAAAGTGATGGGGGACGATGACGCCCTCTCGGCGCTCAACGCGATCGTCCACCCGGCGGTGCAGCAGCGGCGCGAAGAGCTGCAGGAAGCGGCGCGGCGCCGCGGCGATGTGCTGCTGGTCAACGACATCCCTTTGCTCTTCGAGGTGCTCGACCCCGACCAGTTCGACGCGATCGTCGTCGTCGACGCGCCGCAGGCATTGCGCCGCACCCGCCTGCGCACGCTGCGCGGCCTCTCGAACGACGAGGCCGACAGGATGATCGCCGCCCAGATGGACGCCGAGCGGAAGCGCGCCCAGGCGCACTACGTCATCGACAACGACGGATCGCTCGATGCGCTCGAAGCGCACGCGCACGACGTCTTCATGGAGCTGCGCCGCAGCGCGGCCGGCACAGCGACGGGTACTTTGCTCCTCTGTGCCGCCGACTCGAAGGACGACGCGGCGACGCTCACGGCGATCGCGGCGCGCTACAGCGACGCCGGCGCGCGCGTCGAGAGGGCCAGCGGCAAGACGGCGGCGCTGGCCAAAGCGCTGCGCGCGGTGCATCCCGCCACTGTTATCGCCACGGACGCGGCGAGCGCCGCGACGCGCGCCGCCTGGATCGACGCCGGACGCCCGGGAAGACTGCTCTACCTGGCGGCAGACCCCGACCCCATCGCGGTGCGACTCGACCTGCGACCCTGGGGCAAAGGCACTGAGCCGCTGGCGCTGACCGAAGAAGGCGGGACCGGTCTAGCGCCACGCGCCGATGTCTGGTAACCTTCGCCGCGACTCGAACTTCCAGGCCGCATGTCCAATATCCCCAAAGACCTCCGCTACACGGCCGATCACGAATACGCGCGCAAGACCGACGCGCCCGGCGTCGTCCAGGTCGGGATCACTGACTACGCGCAGGGCGAGCTGGGAGACGTGGTCTTTGTAGACCTCCCCAAGCCCGGCGCCACCCTGGAGAAGAAGGGCGTCTTCGGGACGATCGAAGCCGTGAAGGCGGTGTCGGAGCTCTACAGCCCGCTCGCCGGGACGGTGGTCGAGGTGAATGGTGCGATCGAGAAAGACCCCGCCGTCGTGAACCGCGACCCCTATGGCGCCGGCTGGATGATCAAGCTCAAACTGAAGAACGCCGCCGATCTGGACGGGCTGCTCGGCGCCGACGCGTACAAGCAGCACATTGGAGAGTGAAAGCCACCTTCCACGGCCACGCCTGCTTCCTCCTCGAGGGGGAGGGCAAGCGGGTCGTGATCGATCCGTTCCTCACCGGTAACCCCGCCGCCGTCATCGGCCCCGACGGACTCCCCAAGCTCGACGCCATCCTGCTGTCCCACGGTCACGGCGATCACCTCGGCGACGCCGTTGTCCTCGCCAAGCGCGACAAGGCGACCATCGTAGCGACCGCGGAGCTCGCGGGCTTCTGTGGCGACAAGGGCGCGACGGCCCATGCCATGCATATCGGCGGTGCGCACCAGTTTCCCTTCGGCCGGGTCAAGCTCGTCCCCGCCTTCCACGGCGGCCGTGTCGAGGGGGACGCAACCGGGAAGTACACGACCAACCCGTGCGGCGTCGTCCTGACCCTCGACGGCA
>Ga0137418_10000293_pt1 | contig 43529 bp, 37 predicted proteins | sample CZODoug3_1_2_16f_FD_122242 | JGI IMG/M metagenome (GOLD analysis project Ga0137418, IMG submission 122242) | Vadose zone soil fungal communities from Angelo Coast Range Reserve, California, USA - CZODoug3_1_2_16fungal (Hybrid Assembly) | ecosystem: Environmental > Terrestrial > Soil > Vadose...
ATGATCGCGTAGGTCGGGCAGTGCCGGATGTAGCCGCCGTCCATCGGCGACCACTCCTGATCCGGCTGCGTCACGACCGCTTTCCGCTCCGAGTCGAGCACGAACATCCCCTGCGGCCCGTGGACGAGACAGGTGCCGCAGCCGATGCAGCGCTCCCGCTCGACGCGCACCAGCACGCGCCGCCTGGGATAGATGCCGACATCGCCGGGCTCGGGCCACTCGTCGGCGCGGTCGAGGGCCGCGGCCGTGGCGCGATAGCCTTCCTCGACTTCCTCGCGCAGATGATCGAACGCGAACATGCTGACGTGCTCGACGCGCGGCTGGATATAGTAGACCGGCGGCGTGGTCCAGGTGCGCACCCGCTGCTCGAGCAGCGTCGTCATGAGGATCTCGGTCGCGCGCGCGAAGACGCCCGCAAAGCCTTCGTCCTGGGCGTCGGCCGTGAGCACGCTCGACGCCGATACGTCCACCGCAATGATGAGCTCGGGACCCATGGCACGCGCCGCGTCGAAGGGGACGTTGGAGACTACCGCCCCGTCCACATAGAACCGGCCGCCGATCTCGTGCGGCGGGAAGTAGCCGGGCAGCGCGCACGAGGCGAACACCGCATCGGCGACGCGAATGTCGTCGAGCCCCGGCAGACCCCAGAACACCTGCATCCCCGAGTTCAGGTCCACGGTGTTGACGACGACAGGGGGGTCGAGCTGCTGGAAGGTGAGATCGCCGCAGGTGCGCTGGATGAGGTGCTCGAGCGGCTCGCGGCGGAACAGCGCCGGCGAGCGCATGCGCTTGAACGCCATGTCGGCGTGCGCGACCGCAAACACCTCTTTGCGCTTGAGGCTGAGCGCGATCTCGCGCAGCTTGGCGATGCCCATGCCGCCGGCCCAGGCGGCGCCGACGAGCGCGCCGACGCTCGACCCGATGATGCGGGTCGGCCGGTGGCCGCGCTCGAGCAACGCCTGGAGCACGCCCACGTGGGCGAGCCCCTTCATCCCGCCGCCGCCCAGCACGAGGGTGAACGGTGTATCTCGGTTCACATCAGTATCCCATTGCCCGCGGGGTGAAGTCCCGAGTAACGTAGTCGAGACCCCCATGGCGGCGCCACTGTTTTGGACACGACTCGCGCATGATCCCTGGGCCCGCTTCGGCCTGGGCCTCGTCGCCATCCTCGCGCTGCTGGCGTTGCTCGCCCCATGGCTCGCTCCCGGTGATCCATTCCGCGGTGACCTCTCTGCAAGTTTGCGTCCACCCTCCGGCGCCTTTCTGCTCGGCAGCGACGCGCAGGGGCGCGATGTCCTGTCGCGCGTGCTCTACGGCGCCCGCCTGTCGCTCGCCGTCGGCTTGATCAGCCAGAGCATCGCGCTGGCACTCGGCGTGACGTTAGGACTCGTGTCGGGTTACTACGGCCGCTGGATGGACGGCCTGATCATGCGCGTCGCCGACGTGACGCTCGCATTTCCGTCGCTGCTGCTGCTGATCGCCATCGCCGCCGCGGTGAAGCCGTCGCTCCCCGTCGTGTTCGTCGTCATCGGCATCGTCGGCTGGGCAGGCATGGCGCGCATCGTCCGCGGTCAGGTACTGCTGACGCGCTCGCTCGAGTACGTGCAGGCGGCCCGCGCGCTCGGCGCGTCGGATGCGCGGATCATCGCGCGCCACCTGCTGCCCAACGTGATCGCGCCCGTGATTGTTGCGGCGACACTCGGCATCGGTGGCGCAATCATGGCCGAGGCGGCGCTGTCGTTCATCGGCCTGGGCGCGCAACCGCCCACGCCGTCGTGGGGCGCGATGGTCGCCGAGGGACGCGATTTGCTGCGGGTCGCCCCGTGGGTCTCGATCGCTCCGGGCGTCGCGATCGGCCTCGCGGTGCTGGGCCTCAATCTGCTGGGCGACGGATTGCGGGATGCGCTCGACGTGAGAAGCATGGGTCGCGTGGCATGACCGACATCGCCTACCATCCCACGCACGTGCGCGCGCTGCGCGAGACCTTCAAGGCGCTGCGCACGTCGGAATTCCCGTGGACGGCGGACACGACCTATCTCAACAATGCGTCCATCGGTCCCATCCCCGAGCGGACGCGCCGGGCGCTCGACGAGTTCACCGCCAAACGCACCGCGCCGCACCTGTTGCCCGACCGCGAATTGTTCGCCGGCCTCGCCGCCGCGCGGCTCGGCATCGCGCAACTGATCAATGCCGACCCCTCGGAGATCGCCCTCGCCACCAACACCGGCTACGGGTTGCACCTGGCCGCGCGCGCGCTGCCGCTGAAAGCGGGAGATGTGGTGCTGCTGTCCGACAAGGAGTTCCCGGCGAACGTGTATCCGTGGCTGCTGCTGCGCGATGGGGGCATCACCGTCGAGATGGCGCGCTGCACCCCGCAGGGATGGCCCGACGAGGACTATCTGCTCGAGCGGCTGCGCGACCCCAAAGTGCGCGTGCTCGCCGTCTCGTTCGTGCAGTTCTCCAACGGCTATCGCGCCGATCTGAAAAAACTCGGGGCGGCGTGCCGTGCCAACGGGACCTATCTCGTGGTGGACGGTATTCAGGGCGTCGGCAATTCGGTGCTCGACGTGCAGGAGACACCGGTCGACATCCTGGCGTGCGGCGGGCAGAAGTGGCTGCTGTCGCCCTGGGGATCGGGATTCGTCTACGTGCGCAAGGAGCTGGTTTCGAAACTGGAGCCGACGATCACCGGCTGGATGGCGTTCGAGGGCACGGACGACTTCTCACGGCTCACCGAGTACAATCCCACGTTCCGCTCCGATGCCCGCCGCTTCGAAATGATCACCCTGCCATATCAGGACTTCGTTGGCATGACGCAATCACTCGCGCTGCTGCTCGAGATCGGCGTGCGCGACATCGCGGAAGTGACGCGCGCGACGCACGAGCCGATCGTGAAGTGGGCGCACGAGAACGGCGTGCGCATCGCGTCGCCGACCGAGAACGGGCACCGCTCCGCGATCCTGTGCATCGCGCCGCCGAAGGCGGTGGAGGCGTATCACGGCTTGAAGCGCGCGCGCGTCGTGTGCAGCCTGCGCGAGGGCGCGATCCGCCTCTCGCCGCATTGCTACAACACGGTCGAGGAGATGGAGAAGGTCATCGAGGTACTGGAGGATTTGACGTAGGGCGTCGTAGCGTCCTACATCAGTCGTTTGATCATCTGAATCTGCCCCGCGTGGTACAGATCGTGTGAAGCAATTCCGTAAATCTCCTGCGCCACCCGCCACTTCGAATGCCAGCCGCGCTTGCCGAGGTCGCGCGGTTTGATCTGCGCGATGGCGCGATGCAACAGCGTATGCTGCTCGTCGAGCAGCGCCCGGTCGCGCTTCCAGGCGGCGTTATCGGGACGGTCGGGAAGCGCCGGCCAATTCGCGCCGTCGCGTGGAAACGCGATCGCGGGGTCGCGCAGCAGACGGCGGCGCACCACGCATTTCCAGTACGCGGTATGCAGCACGAAGTCCCAGATGCAGTGGCGCCGCGGCGCAGGGCGCCACAGCGCGTCGCGCAGCGTGAGCCCGCGCAGCGTCCCCTTGAGCGGCGTGCCGTGCCACGACGGCGCGGTGTAGGCTTGGTCGAAGACCTCGAGCAGCAACCGGACCCGCTCGTCCACCTCAGCCTGCTCGTCTCAGCAGCGCGTACTCCTTCTTCCCTTTGCGCAGCAGGATATTCCGGCCCCCGATCCAGTCCTCCGCCGCAACGGTGCGGCCGACGTCGTCGATGCGCTGCTGATTGAGGTAGATGCCGCCCTGCTCGATGCTGCGGCGCGCTTCACTCTTCGACTTGGCGAGCCCGGCCCGCACTACCAGATCGACCAATGCGACGCTGTCCGACCCTCCGTCGACCGCAACCGTCGGGATTTCACCCGCCAGGATCTCGAACACCTGCGGATGAACCTCGGCCTGCTCTTCGCCGAAGAGAATGGCGGATGCGGCTTGCACGCCCGACAGCACCTCCGCCCCATGCACCAGGCTGGTCACCGACGCGCCGAGCGCACGCTGCGCCGCACGCTTGGACGGGTTCTGGGCCTGTTGGGCCATGATGTCTTTGATCTCGTCCGCCGAACGATGTGTAAACAGTTTCAGGTACTTCTCGACGTCGCGGTCGTCCGCGTTGATCCAGAACTGGTAGAACTTGTAGGGCGACGTCAGCTGCGGGTCGAGGTAGATGGCGCCCACCTCCGTCTTCCCGAACTTCTGGCCCGACGCCATCGTGACGAGCGGCGCAACCAGACCGTGCGCCTCCGCGTTCTCGATGCGGCGGATGAGATCGACGCCCGCCGTGATGTTGCCCCACTGATCGCTGCCACCCACCTGCAGCGTGCACTGCCGCTCGCGGAAGAGATGCAGAAAGTCGTAGGCCTGCAGCAGCATGTAGCTGAATTCGGTGAACGACAGGCCGGCCTCGAGGCGCGCCTTCACCGATTCCTTCTGCAGCATGACGTTCACGGTGAAGTGCTTGCCGACGTCGCGCAGAAAGTCGATGAGCCCCTGCGCGCCGAGCCACTTGGCGTTGTCGAGCAGCAGCGCGGCCGTCGGACCGGCGCCGAATTCCAGAAACCGCGCCGCCTGGTCACGCATGCGATGCACGTTCTCGCGAATTTCTTCCTTGGAGAGCAGGGGGCGCTCGCCCGGCTTTCCCGACGGATCGCCGATCAAGCCGGTGCCGCCGCCCATCAGCACGATGGGCCGGTGGCCGCCGCGTTGCAGGTTGGCGAGCAGCATCAGCGGCATCAGGTTGCCGAGCTGCAGCGAGGGTGCCGTCGGATCGAATCCGCAGTAGGCGGTGACCGGGCCCTTCGCGAAATGCTCGGCGAGCCCGGGCGTCGCCTGCTGCACGAAGCCGCGCCACTCGAGCTCCGGTAGCACGTTGGCATAGACGGGGGTCATGGCGGCGAATCTACGGCCTTACTAGGTTTTAGTGCAGATGGCTTCGACGCCCCCCTCGCCTCCCTCAGCACCGCGCCGCCCGTTCTTCATCCGCTGGTGGTACCAGCCGGTCCAGCGGCGGCGGGTCGTCATCGCGACCGTGCTCGCGCTGCTGTACGCCGGCGGGCTGGCCTATGGCTCGTGGACGCGCGTCTGCGCGGGCGACCGCTGCCCCAGCATCATGCGCATCGATCCGGGACACCGGCCGCAGCTCCAGACCTCCAAGGTCTATGCGGCCGACGGTCGATTGATCACCGAGTTGGGGATCGAGCGCCGCACCGTCGTGCCGCTCGAACAGATCCCCGTCCATGTGCGCCAGGCATTCCTGGCCACCGAGGATAAACGCTTCTACCGCCACCACGGGATCGACTTCGTGCGGCTGCCCGGGGCGGTGCTCAAGGGCTTGCGCGGTTTTTCCACGATCACCCAGCAGCTCGCGCGGAACGTCTTCAGGGACAAGATCACCCGCGAGCGCTCGCTCAGCCGCAAGCTGCGGGAAGCCCGGGTCGCGCTGGAGCTGGAGCGCAATTTTCCGAAGGACACGATTCTCCAGCTGTACCTGAATCAGATCAGCCTCGGCCCCAACGTGGCGGGCGTCGAAGCGGCGTCGCAGGTCTACTTCGGCAAGTCGGTGCGCGATATCAATGTCGCCGAAGGGGCGACACTCGCCGCGCTTCCCAAAGCCCCCGGGACCTACAATCCCCGCACGCATCCCGACAATGCGATCTGGCGCCGCAACGTCGTGCTCACACTCATGCGCAATCAGGGATACCTGACCCCTGAGGATGCGGAATTCTGGAAAGCCTATCCGCTGGTGTTGACCACGCGCCGCACCAGCTACGGCGACGTGGCGCCGTATTTCGTGGAATGGCTGCGCTCGGCATTCCTCGAGCCGCGCTTCGGCCGCGATCTCTACGAGAAAGGCCTGCGGATCTACACCACGCTCGATCTCGACATGCAGGAGGCCGCCGAGCAGGCCCTGCAGTCGCAGCTCAATGAGATCGAATCGGGCGTGTACTCGAACGGCAAGTTCGAGGGCACGTCGTATCGCGACTACGTCGAGCAAGGTCGCACCACGCCCGACGACCAGGGCCCGTTCGCGCCCTATCTGCAGGGCGCGCTGCTCGCCGTCGATGCCAAGACCGGGAACATCCTCGCGATGGTCGGTGGCCGGGACTTCGTCGACTCGAAGTGGAACCGCGTCACGCAGTCGGCGCGGCCGCCCGGCTCGACGTTCAAGCCGTTCGTGTATTCGGCCGCGATCCGCGCCGGGCATCCCGTCACCGAGATGCTGGACGACTCGCCGCTCAATCCGCCCGTCATCCAGCTCGACAGCTCGCTGTGGCAGCCGAAGGACTACGACGACACGACGCTGGGCCTCGTGCCGATGCGGCAATCGCTGTACCTGTCGCGCAACCTCTCGACGATCAAGCTCGGCATGGCGCTGGGCGAGCAGACGGTCATCGGCGAGGCGCGCCGCTACGGCATCACGACGCCGCTGCCGCCGTATCCCTCGATTCACATCGGCGCCCGCGAGACGAAGCCGATCGAGCTGATCGCAGCGTACACGTCGTTCGCCAACGGCGGCGTGCGCGTCGAGCCGATCGGCATCCAGCGCATCGAAGACCGGCAGGGCAACATCCTGTATCAGTCCACGATCAAGCGCGAGCAGGTGCTCGATCCCGAGCACAACTGGCTGATGCTCGACATGCTGCGCGACGTGATGCGCTGCCAGCCCGGGACCGGCCCGCACCGTTGCGGCACGGCGGCCGGCGCGGTCGGGGGCCTGCACGTCCCGATGGCGGGCAAGACGGGGACGACGGACGACTACACCGACGCGTGGTTCGTGGGCTTCACGCCCGAGATCGTGACCGGCATCTGGATCGGCTACGACCTGCAGCGCCGCATCATGAACAACGCCGGCGGCGGCCGCATCGTCGCGCCCGCCTGGACGAAGTTCATGCGCGACGTGTACGAGCGACGGCCGGCTCCGGGCGACTGGGCGCGGCCCGACGATCTCGTCACGCGCGAAGTGGACTGGTCGAACGGATTCCTCGCCACGCCGTTCTGCCCCCTCGAGGTGCGGCGCTGGGAGTGGTTCTATCCGGGCACCGAGCCTACGCAGGTGTGCCAGGTGCACTCACCGTTCGGCGTCGGGGTCACGCCCTAACCTCTTGCTTCGCATTCGAGCGGGCCGGGTCCATCCCGTCACGGCGCCGTCCTTCGAGGACGGCGCCGTTCTTGTTGACGAAACCGGACGAATCTCGGCTGTCGGTCGGAATGCCGACGTACCCACGCCGCACGCCGCGCGCGCCATGCATTTTCCGGACGCCGAGCTGATGCCGGGCCTCGTCAACTGCCACACGCATCTCGAGCTCACGCAGCTGGGCGGGGGCGTGCGGCACGACGAGCCCGAATTCCTCACATGGATCCGGCGCATCCGCGAGCTGAAGGAGGCGACGAGCGCCGCGGCATTCTACGAGGCGGCAGTGGCCGGTGTACGCGATTGCTGGGCGCGCGGCGTCACCTGCGTCGCTGAAACCGGCAGCACCGGCGCGGTGATGCGAGCGCTCCACGACCTCGGCGGGCGCGGCATCGTGTATCAGGAAGTATTCGGCCCCGATCCGGCACAGTGTGCGGTGAGTATGGCCGAGTTGGAGTCGACTCTTCGTCCATTGCGCCGTCTTGCAACGTCGCAGCTTGGCCTGGGCGTTTCGCCGCATGCGCCGTATACCGTGAGCGCGCCGCTCTACGATGCCGTCGCGCGCTTCGCGCGATTGGAGCAGCTGCCCATCGCGGTGCACGTCGCCGAGTCGCCCGCGGAGACGGAGCTGGTCCGCGATGGCGCCGGCCCATTTGCCGCGGCGTTGCGCGCGCGCGGCATCGCTGTCGAGGCGCGGCATTGCTCACCGGTGGCCTACCTGCTGCAGCGCGGCGTCCTCAAGGCGGGCACGTTGTGTATTCATTGCGTGCAGGTCGATCAGGCCGACATCGAGCTGTTGCGCGTGACACGGGCGGCGGTGGCGCATTGTCCCCGTTCCAACGCGGCGCACCGCCATGGCCGACTGCCGCTCGCATGGCTGCGGAAGGCCGGCGTACCCGTGGGTCTGGGCACCGATTCCGTCGTGAGCGTCGGGGAGCTGGATCTGTGGGCGGAAGCAGAGGCTGCCGGGCTCAACGGTGACGCGGCGCTGCGGATGCTTACAATAGAAGGGGCGCGCGCGCTGGGTTGGGAACGTGAGATCGGTTCCTTGGAAGTTGGGAAAGCCGCCGATCTGGCTGTTCTAACCGCCGAACCGCCCAACCGCCCATCCGCCGCCCTTCTCACAGTAGTCAGCGGCCGCATCGTGCATCAGATTTCCGCCCCATGAAAACGCAGCGTCACGCGGCCATCCTGCGGATCGTGCGGCAGGAAACGGTGGGCAGCCAGGAGCAGTTGCGCGAGCGCCTCAAGGCCGAGGGTTACAACGTGACGCAGGCGACGCTGTCGCGCGACATTCGCGAGCTGGGCCTCGCCAAGGTCGCCGCGCCGGACGGCGGCTCGCACTACGCGGCCGGGCCGGAAGGTGGCCCCGGCGGAGGCGTGCGGCAGCATCTGGAGCAGCTCCTTCCCACCATGCTCGTTTCCGCCGAAGGCGTCGGCCCGCTGCTCGTCCTCAAGACGACGACGGGAGCAGCGCAGGCGCTGGGCCTGGCGCTGGACGGCGCCGGGTGGAGCGAGATCATCGGCACCATCGCTGGTGACGATGCCATCCTCGTCATCACTCGCAGCGAGCGAAGCCGCCGCGCGGTACAGGTGCGGCTGCGAGAGCTCGCAGGACTCCCCGCATGAAAACTCTCTTTGCTCTCGTAGCGCTATTCGTCATCGTGAACGCCTGTTCTGCTCAATCACAACCTCCACAACCTCCACCATCCTCCACCAACCAGAATTCGCTCAGCGATGCCGAGCGCGCCGCTGGTTGGCGACTCCTGTTTGATGGGAAGACGACGGCGGGGTGGAGGAATTACGGGAAGAAGACCATCTCCGACGGATGGGTGGCGCAGGATGGTGCCCTCAGTCGCGTCGGTGCCGGCGGCGACATCATCACGAACGACGAATTCAAGAATTTCGAGCTGTCGATCGACTGGAAGATCGAGCCGGGCGGCAACAGCGGCATCTTCTATCGCGCCGCCGAGGATTCTGACGAGATCTACTGGAACGCGGTCGAGATGCAGGTGCTGGACGATGCCAAGCATCCCGACGGCCAGTCGCCGCTGACGTCCGCGGGTGCGGCCTACGATCTCTATCCAGCGCCGCCCGGACACGTACACCCCGGCGGCGAGTGGAACACGGCGCGGCTCGTCGTGAACGGCAATCATGTCGAGCATTGGCTCAACGGGTTCAAGCTGCTCGAGTACGAGCTGGGCAGTCGCGATTGGGATTCGAAAGTGGTGGGAAGCAAGTTCAAGCCGCATCCCCGCTTCGGGAAAAGTGCCTCCGGCCACATCGGGCTACAGGACCACGGCAACATTGTCGCTTACCGCAACATCAAGATCCGGGTGCTGCCATGAGCAAAAAGCGGCAGTCCATTTCGCGCCGTCGCTTTGTCGGCGACGTCGCCACCGGTCTCACGTTTACGATCGTGCCGGCACACGTGCTCGGTGGACGTGGCCGTCTTGCGCCGAGCGACAAGCTCAACATCGCGTGCATCGGCGTCGGCGGGATGGGTGCGAACGATGTGCGCGGCGTGGGCAAGACCGAGAACATCTATGCGCTGTGCGACGTGGACGACCGCCAGGCGGCACAGTCGTTCAGCGCATTCCCGCTGGCGAAGCGGTTCAAGGATTTCCGGGTGATGCTCGAAAAAGAAGGCAAGAACATCGACGCCGTCACCGTCTCGACGCCCGATCACACGCATACCGTCGCCGGCATGATGGCGATGAAGCTCGGCAAGCACACGCGCATTCAAAAGCCGCTGGCGCGGACGCTGTGGGAAGTGAAGCAGCTCGAAGAGGCGGCGACGAAGTACAAGGTCGCGACGCAGATGGGCAACCAGGGCCACGCCGAGGAAGGCACGCGCCAGATACGCGAATGGGTCGAGGCCGGCGCGATCGGCACGGTCCGCGAAATCCAGCTGTGGACCAACCGGCCGATCTGGCCACAGGCGATCGAGCGGCCGCTCGATGAGTACTACACGCCGTCCTCGCTCGACTGGGACCTGTGGCTCGGCCCGGCGCCGCAGCGACCCTACCATCCCGCGTATGCGCCGTTCAAGTGGCGCGGCTGGTGGGATTTCGGCACCGGCGCGCTCGGCGACATCGCGTGTCACTCCATGGACGCGTCGTTCTGGACGCTGGACCTCGGCTACCCGACGCGCATCGAGGCGGAGTCGACCAAGCTGTTCAGCGAGACCGCACCCGCCTGCTCCCGCATCACGTACGCATTTGCGGCGAAGGGCAACCGGCCGGCGGTCACCGTCGTGTGGCGCGACGGCAGCCTGTATCCGCCGCGTCCCACGGAAGTCACCGATCCGCTCGCCTGGCCGTTCGACACGAGCGGGCAGCTCTGGATCGGCGACTCCGGGAAGCTGGTGGCGGGGATTTACGGGGAGAGTCCGCGGCTGCTCGATGCGGCGAAGCAGGCCGAGATCACCGCGCATCCGCCGGCGCAGAAGTACCCGCGCACCGAAGGCGTGTATGCCGAATGGATCGCCGCCTGCAAAGGCGGGACGCCGGCCGGATCGAACATCCCCGGCCATTCCGGACCGCTCACCGAGATGGTCTTGCTGGGGAATCTGGCGGTACGCACCGCGCAGCCGATCGAGGTGAATCCGCAGACCGGCGCGGTGCTGACGCCCGGGATTCCGGAGGAATACGTCAAACCCAAATACCGGCAGGGATGGGGTTGGTGACGAACAGTAGGGGCGCAGCATGCTGCGCCCCTACCCAATACCGTCCTTGCGCATCATCCCTCCCTGCATGTATTTTTATTCACCCATATGCATAAACAAACCAACGCCCGTCCGGGCACTGGTCCGCTCGTCGTCCTCGCCTATTCGGGCGGGCTCGACACCTCCGCCATCGTTCCCTGGCTGCGCGAGACGCATGGCGCGCGCGTCGTCTGCTTTGCCGCCGACGTTGGGCAGGGGCTCGGCGAGCTCGACGGCCTCATTGCGAAAGCCAAACGCTCCGGCGCCGAAGATTGCATCATCGAAGACCTGCGCGAAGAGTTCGTACGCGACTTTGTGTTCCCAACATTGCGCGCCGGCGCCGTCTACGCCCGCACCTACCTGCTCGGCACCTCGATGGCGCGGCCGCTCACCGCGGCGCATCAGGTCGCGGTCGCGCGAGCGTTAGGCGCCGACGCGGTCGCCCACGGCTGTACCGGCAAGGGCAACGACCAGGTCCGCTTCGAGCTGACCTACGCCGCGCTCGCACCCGAGCTGCAGGTCATCGCGCCGTGGCGCGAATGGAAATTTCAGAGTCGCGAAGATCTCATCGCCTACGTGCACGCCAAGGGCGTGCCGGTCCAGGCGACCGCCGAGAAGCCGTATTCGACCGACCGTAACCTGTGGCATTGCTCGCACGAGGGCGGCATCCTCGAGGATCCGTCGCAGGAAGCGCCCGAGCACATCTTCGTCATGACGAAGAACCCGCTCGAGGCGCCGGACGAGCCGGTCGTCGTCACGATCGGTTTCGAAGAAGGCAATCCCGTCAGCGTCGATGCCGTCCCGCTTGGTCCAGTAGAGCTCCTCGAACAACTCAACGAAGTCGCCGGTGAGCACGGCATCGGCCGCGCCGATATCGTCGAAGACCGGCTCGTCGGCATGAAGTCGCGCGGCGTGTACGAGACGCCGGGCGGGACCGTGCTGTACGCGGCGCATCGCGAGCTGGAGCAGATGGTGCTCGACCGCCGCACACTGAGGATGAAGGACGAGCTGGCGCTGCGGTACGCCGATCTCGTGTACGACGGCCGCTGGTGGACGCCGGAACGCGAAGCGCTCGACGCGCTCTTCACGGCGACGCAGAAGAACGTGACCGGGTCCGTCCGCCTGAAGCTGTTCAAGGGAAACGTGATCGTTGCCGGCCGCGAGAGTCCGTATGCGCTGTACCAGCCGTCCTACGCCACCTTCGGTAAGGACAACGTCTACAATCAGAAGGACGCGGAGGGCTTCATCCGGCTCTACGGACTCGCCAGCAGAATTGCTGCCGGGTTAGCAGCCGAGCGCACGGATGTCCCAGCAAGCTGACACGTCTTCCCATCACATGTGGGGCGGGCGCTTCGTTCTCGGACCGAGCGAAGCGCTCGACGCTTTAAACCGCAGCCTCCCGGTCGATCATCGTCTCTGGCCGCAGGACGTCGCTGGCAGCAAGGCGTGGGTACACGCCCTGTGCCGCGCCGGCGTACTGACCACCTCGGAAGAGTCGCAGCTGCTCGAGGGACTCGACCGCGTCGCCGACAAGCTCGCTGACGGCGCCGCCGTCGGTGCTCCCGATGAAGACGTGCATACGCTCGTGGAGCGGCTGCTCTACGCGGAGATCGGCGCGGTTGCGGGGAAGCTGCACACCGGCCGCTCGCGCAACGACCAGGTCGCGACCGACCTGCGACTCTGGACCATGGATGCCATCGACGAGCTCGACGCCGCCGTCGCCGCCCTCGGCCGCACCCTCGTCGCCAAAGCGAAAGACGGACTCGACGCGATCCTTCCCGGCTACACCCACGGCCAGCGCGCCCAGCCGGTGCGCTGGGCCTACGTGCTGCTGGCGCACGCCTGGCCGCTGGTGCGCGACCGCCAGCGCCTCGCCGACGCGCGTCGCCGCACGGCCGAGATGCCGCTCGGCTCGGGCGCGCTGGCCGGCTCCGGCTTTCCCGTCGACCGCGTCCTGCTGAAGGAGGCGCTCGGCTTCCGCGCCGTCTCCGCGAATGCGCTGGACGCAACCGGCGATCGCGATTTCGTCGCCGAGGTGCTGTTCGCCATCGCGCTGGTCGGCACCCACCTGTCTCGTCTGGGCGCGGAGCTCATCACCTACGCGAGCGGCGAATTCGGATTCGTCACCCTGGCCGACAACTTCAGCACCGGCTCCAGCCTCATGCCGCAGAAACGCAACCCGGATGTGTTCGAGCTGGCGCGCGGCAAGGCCGGACGGATGCTGGGCGACTGCGTCGCGCTGCTCACCGTGTTGAAAGGAATTCCGGCCGGCTATCAGAAAGACCTGCAGGAAGACAAGGCGCTGCTGTTCGACGCGTGCGATACGCTGGCGATGGTGTTGCCCGCCGTCACCGGAGCGATCGACACGCTCACCGTGAACGTCGAGCGGATGGCCGCAGCGCTCGACCCGGCGATGCGGGCCACCGATCTCGCCGATTTGCTGGTCGAGGCGGGTGTGCCATTCCGTGAAAGTCATGGATTGATCGGCCGATTGGTGCGCGCCGCGGAACAAGCAGGTGTGTCGCTCGATAAGGTGCCCGCCAAAATGGCGGCGGAGATTCATCCCGCGTTGGGACCGGCGCTGGCGCAGCTCGGAACATGGGAGCAAAGCGTCGAAAGCCGTGCCACGTCTGGAGGTGCGTCGCGTGGGTCGGTGGAGTCGCAAATAGACGAGTTACGGCGCTTGTTTCAGCCCGCAGCGAGCGCGTAACCGCGTCACTTGCTGCAACTTGCTGGTCGGTATTAGCATATCGCATGCGCTGCCTAGCCCTCAATGCCTCGTTCGAGCCGCTGACCATGGTGCCTGTGCGCCGTGCACTGCGGCTGGTCATTGATGGCAAGGCCGAGGTCGTCGAGGCTGAGGGGACGCCGGTCCATTCCGAGCGAATGGCGGTGCCACGCCCGGCTGTCATTCGTCTCGTCCGCTTCGTGCACGTCCCTCGCCGCTTCCGCCGCCAAGTCACCAACACGTTCCTGTTTGCCCGCGACAACTATCGCTGCCAGTTCTGCGGCCGCTCGCAGCAGGAGCTGCGGCAGCGCGAGTGCCTGACGCGCGACCACCTCGTCCCGTTGTCCCGCGGCGGCACCAACGCCTGGAACAACGTCCTGACGGCGTGCTCGAGCTGCAACACGCGCAAAGGCAACCTGCTGCCCGAGGAAGTGGGCATGCATCCGCTGCGCTCGCCGCACGAGCCGCATTTCGTGCATCTCTCGTGGGCGGTGCGCCGTCTCACGCGGACGCAGGCCAAGTACATCCGGCTCTTCTACGGAGCCGATGTGCTGGCGACGCTCGAGGCGCTGTAATGGCCAAGACGCCCTGGCTGGTGGCGGGCGCCGCCGCCGCCGCCCTGGTGGGAGTCGTTTTCCTTACGAGGCCGGCCGGCGGCTCCACCCAGCATCCTACGCCGCGGCCCGGCATCACCGCTGCAAAAGTCCTGGTCGATTCAGCAATCCCACGCAACCCCGGCGCGCTCGAGGCGTACGCCGCCGCGCGCAAAGCGGCTGCCACGCTCGATGGGGTGTACTGCCATTGCGATTGCTCGAAGCACTCCGGCCACCGCTCGCTGCTCACCTGCTACGAGTCGACGCACGCGGCCTATTGCGACATCTGCATGGGTGAGGCGATGATGGCGAGCAGCATGGTGGGGCAGGGAAAATCGCTGACCGAGATTCGCGCCGCTATTGACCGTCAATTCGGATCGTAGGACTCCGCGCCTCGAGCCGCTGCCGCGGCAGCCCCGCGAGCCGGACCAGCACCCGCTGTGCCCCCCGCGCCAACGCTTCGCCGAAATTTCCTTCGCCTGACACGGCGGGTCCCACTTGTCCCGAGAGCCAGCGCGACAATTCCTGTAGATCGGTGTCGTTGAGCGTCGTCACCTCGAGCCGCGCGACGAAGTAATAGCGTCCCGCCCCGCTGCTCGGCTGCAGCGTGACGGTGTAGGGAATGTCCAGCGCCGCCGCCAGATCATCCGGTGTCGCATAGCGGCTCACATTGCCGCCCTGCCGGATCAGCACGAAGTCGTCCGCCAGCGGATCGTTGCGCGCGACGCCGTCCCACGAGACCTCGCGGATGAACTGATCGAACCAGGACGTGCGCACCTTCCAGAGCTCGAGCCGGTAGTGCAGCCGCAGCGGAAAGCCCGAGCGCATCAGTCCCACGAATTTGCCGTCGGCCAACAGACCGGTGCTGCGCACGCGCGGGACGTTGTTTCGCAACGTGACCGTCAGCGTGGGAGACTGAGCGACGCCCACCTGTGGCGTGAGGGCCAGAGCTATGGCCACCCACCAGCGGAGGTGCACTCTAGAGCCGGTGATCGAGCCGGACTGTGAAACGCAACCGTTCGCCGGTCGTGACCGCCTTGGCGATGTAGACTCCGAATCCTCCCCAATCGACGCCCAGTCCGGCGTCCACGAGCCAGCTCGAGAACCCGGGAAGTCGGCCGGAGCGAACATGGCCCGGCGTATTGCCGACGAGCCAGCCCTGTCCCGCATCCGCGAACACGACGACGTCGAGTCCTTCCAGCCAGAAGAACGATCCGCGGCCTTCGTCGCGCTCCGGCTTGTCGTCCTTCCACGGGTTGTAGCTCCAGTTGAGCTTCAAGTGCCCGCGATACTCCGTCTGGACCGCGATGACGCGGTCGCAGGCAGCGACCAGTGAGCCGGCAAACGCGGGATCGGTGAAGGTGGTGTTGCAGGAGCTGGCGCGGAACGGATGGCCGGGCATCGGATCGGGCCCGCCGAGGGAAAGACGCCGCTGCAACGGCAGCGGATCGCCGCCCGCCCAGCCGCCGGCGACCAGGCGCAGGTTCACGCGCCCCGAGGGGCTGATGCGGGCGTAGTGGCGGACGTCGAAGAACATCCGGCCGAAGCCGTACGACCCATCGGTCGGAATCGAATCGCGCACGGTCGCCGGCACGCCGGTGTGCGGCACGACGTCTTTGCTGCGCGAACGCTCGAAGGTCGTGCGCACGAGCCATCCCGAGGAGGGCTCCTCGGGATCGTTGCGCGTGTCGAGCGCGGCGCCGAGCGCGAGCGTCGTGAAGTGCCCTTCGTCGATCGGCGGGTTGGGGCGCCACTTCTCGGAATTGCGAAACACCGTCCAGGGATCTTGCGTGCCGACGCCGGTCTGCCATTCACGGCGCAGCTCGAACGACAACGCGATCTGGCGTTCCGGCTGCGCGAACACGCGCGCCGCCCACCCCTTGTTCAGGTAGTAGTCGCGATAATCGCGGCCGAAGACAAACGCGCTCCACCCGATCTCGGCGTTGTGCAGTCCCCAGTCTTCGACCGGGGAGACGACGTCGAAGGCGCGCAGACCGAGTCCCAGCGGGCGCACCTCGCCGGAGCGCAGCTCGCTGCGGAACATGTAGCCGAGATCGCTGCGCTTGTCGGAGAGATCGCCGGCGGACCGGAACACGCCCAGCGCGTCGACGCGCAGCCGGAAGTTCTGCTCGAGCTTCCAGTCGAACAGCGGCCCGAACACGACCGGCAGGCCTTCGACGCGATTGAACGTGCCCCCCGTCGCAATCGTGAGGGACGAGCGCGAGTCGGCCGTACCCCACGAGACGTGGGCGCCCGGATTCCACAGGCGGCGCCGCAAGTTGGGCGCATAGGCGATCTCGTCGCCTTCCTTATGAAGACGGTAGAGCAGGGGCTCGCGATATTGCCGCACCTCGCCGCCGATCCGCGCGCTGGCCGTGTCATTGACGGTGCCGCCGACGACGATGACGTCGCCGGTCACTTCCGCCCCCTGATCGAACAACAGATCGCCGTTGATGACGACGAGCGTCCCCTGGACCCTCCCCGCCACGATCACCGGTCCGTTGCGCACCGCGACGTTGCCGCGCCATTCGTTGCCGCGCGGCAAGCGGGTTCGGCCGACGAGTCGGGTCGTCCCGGCGGCGTTGTAGAACCGGACGACTTCTTCGGACACGACGCGTGGCAGCGCCCGTGCCTCGAGCGTGGCGCTCGAGCTGTCGGGATGGATGACGATCGTGGTGTCCTGCAGAGTGGCCAGCGCTAACAGTAGTGTGATCATAGATCGACTTTCATTGGAGGCTCGATGCCGAGACGGCGCATGCGGCGGTACAGATTGGCCCGGTCGGTTTGCAGCCGGCGGGCGGCTTCGGCGACGTTGCCGCGCGATGCGGACAGCGCTTTGGCGATCAGCTCGCGCTCGTACTGGTCCAGCGTCTCGCTGAGCGCGATGTCGCGCCACGGCTCGTTGTCGGAGCCGGGGGTCACGATGGGCCGCAGCCCGTCCTGCGGCAACACACGCGCGACGTCCCCTGCAGTGATGAGCTCCGCAGTCGCAAGAATCGCCATGCGCTCGACGATGTTGGCGAGCTCGCGGACGTTGCCGGGCCAGGTGTAGGCGGCGAGGAGCGGCACCGCGCCCGCGTCGAACTTCACGGGCCGGCCGAGCCGTGCCGCCGAGCGCGCGGCGAAGTGGCGGACCAGCGGGGCCACGTCTTCCGGGCGCTCGCGCAGCGGTGAAATGTGGATCGGCAGCACGTTCAGCCGGAACCAGAGGTCCTCGCGGAACTGTCCCTGCCGCACCGCGTGTTGCAGATCCTTGTTCGTCGCGGCGATGACGCGCACGTTCACCTCGAACGGACGCTCGCTACCGACCCGCTCGACGACGCCGCTCTCCAGCACACGCAGCAGCTTCGCCTGCGCCTCCGCGCCCAGATCACCGACTTCGTCGAGAAACAGGGTGCCGCCGTCGGCGAGCTCGAAGCGGCCCTGGCGTCGCTCCGTCGCGCCCGTGAAGGCGCCGCGCTCGTGCCCGAACATTTCCGACTCCACCAGGTCGCGGGGGAGTGCGGCGCTGTTCACGGTGACGAACGCCTTGCTGCCGCGCGCGCTGAGGCGGTGGATCGCCGACGCGACGAGCTCCTTTCCCGTGCCCGATTCGCCGGTGATCAACACGCGCGATTCCGTGGGCGCGACCCGCGCGATCAACGCGCGCAGCTCCTCCATCGCGGCGCTCGACCCAACCAGCGGATCGGCGTGCCCCAGCTGCTCGTGCAGCCGCGTGTTCTCGGCAAGCGTGCGTCCCAGCTCCAGCGCGCTGCGCAGCGCCACGAGCACGCCTTCGGGCGTGAGCGGCTTTTCCAGGAATTGGAAGGCGCCGAGCTTCGTGGCGCGCACGGCATCGGCGAGCGTGGCCTTGCCGCTCATCATCACCACGGGGATGTGCGGCGCCCGTTTGCGGATCTGCTCCAGCGTCGCAAGGCCGTCCGGCCCCGGGGGCATCATCAGGTCGAGCAGCACGACGTCGGGCGCGTCATCGACGAGCCGCACCAGCGCCGCGTTGCCGTCGGGTGCTTCGACCGTTTCGAGGCCATCCGCTTGGAGCAGCGCCCCGACCATGCGGCGGATGTTGGCTTCGTCGTCGACGAGGAGGACGCGAGGGCTCACGAGACTCCCGATGGTGAAGGGAAGACGATGGAGAACATCGCGCCTCCCCCGGGTGTCTCGTGGACCGAGATCGTGCCGCGATGGGCTTCGAGCGTGACGCGTACCAGAGCGAGCCCCAGGCCGGTGCCGTCGTCCTTCGTCGTGAAGTACGGCTCGAAGATGCGCGGGCGCAGATCGGCGGGGATGCCGGGGCCGTGGTCGGCGATGGTCACCGCCAGGCCGGCGCCGTCTCCGGTGACGGTCACGTCGATCGCGCCGCGGCCCTGCATCGCTTCGGCGGCGTTGCGATAGAGATTGGCGAACGCGCGTCGCAGCGGCTCGTAGTGGCCCAAAACCGTGCGTCGTCCGTCGTGCGTCGTCAGCCGGACGGCGACGTCGTTCGGCACACTCGTCCTTCCCAGCTCTTCGAGAAGCTCGACCAAATCCACCTCGCTTTGCGGACCTTCGGGGAGCCGGCCGAAGTCGGCGAATTCCTTCGCGAGCCGGTCCAGGCGATCCGTTTCGGCCGCCAACACCTGGATCGCTGTGGCGTTCCGTCCTTCCGTCCTTCCGTCATGCCGTTGCAGTTGGTCCACCGCGATCCGCATCGACGTCAATGGATTCTTGATTTCGTGCGCCACGCGTCGCGCGACTTCGCGGAACGCGCGCAACCGCTCCGCTTCCAGCTCGCGCTCCCGCGCGGCGGCCAAGGCCGCGGCCAGCTCCCGCAATGCCTGGCGCAGCGCCTCGAACTCGGGCGCACCGCGGCTCGGCGGACCGCCCGGCAGCGGCTCGTGCCGCCGGATCAGCTGCGTCCAGCCGACCAGCTCATCGATCGGGCGCGACAGCTGGCGCGATAGGTGGCCGGCGAGATTCACCGCCGCGTAGAGGACGGCGGCGCCGAGCAGCACGATGACCAACGCGAAGCCGGCCGTGTAGTAGCGCAGGAACGTTTCGGCCCGGCGCGCGAAGCTCACGGACGCCGAGACTTCGCTGAGGTGGTCGCGCAGCAGCGCCCGCTCGTGAACCGTGAGATGCAGCGTGTCCACGCCGTCGAGCAGCGTGCGAGCAGTGACGGCGACGCGCTCCGTCGCGGCGCGAGCGCCTGCCGCCGGCAGGAGCCGGCGCACCGACAGAACCCAGCCGGCGACGGCGAGCACCGTCGGGACCGCGGTCATGACGACGAGGATGACGAAGATTCGCCGCCGGAAGGGAAGTGCCATATTTGCGGCCAATCTAGGGAATCGGTCCGGCTGTGACAAATCGACACGGTCACCGGAGGCTGGATGAAGAGCCATACCCATTATTTGTGGTTCAACACGAAGCGCCGTCAGGAGATCATCGACATCACCGACGAGGTGATGAAGCAGGTGGAAGTCAGCACGGTGCGTGAAGGTCTGGCACTCGTCAGTGCCATGCACATCTCCGCATCCGTTTTCGTGAATGACCATGAGTCGGGATTGTGGGAAGACATCCTGAAGTGGCTGGAGGGGACGATCGCGCCCTGGGATCCCCAACGGTATCGGCACAACGAGACGGGTGAGGACAACGCCGCGGCTCACCTGCGCAGCCTCACGATCGGGCACGAGGTCATCGTGCCGATCACCGCGGGAAAGCTCGACTTCGGGCCGTGGCAGCGGGTGTTTTATGGTGAGTGGGATGGACAGCGGAAGAAGCGGGTAATAATCAAAATCCTGGGAGAGTGAGCGCATACCAGAGTGAAGCCTGCACAACCGGTGGTCCTCGAAGGTCATGGCATTCGCCTGGAGCCCTTGACCGAGGAGCACAGCGACGCGCTCGGCGCCGCGGCGAGTGATGGCCGGCTGTGGGAGTTTTGGTTCATTGCGGTCCCGCCGCCCGACGCGATGCGGACGTACGTGGCAGATGCGCTCACAGGCCAGCGCGACGGCCACATGCTTCCCTGGGTCGTGCGCGACCTGCCGAGCGGCGCGATCATCGGATCGACGCGCTACCACGACATCGCGCCGGCGATCGATCGCGTCGAGATCGGGCACACCTGGTACGGGCAGAGCCGCCAGCGCACCCACGTCAACACCACCTGCAAGCTATTGCTCTTGACGCACGCGTTTGAGAAGCTCGGTTGTAAAGTCGTGGGGCTCAGGACCGACAACTTCAACTTTCGGTCGCAACGCGCGATTGAAGCGCTGGGCGCCAAGAAGGACGGCGTCATCCGCCATTTCGGGTCTCGCCGCGACGGCAGCGTGCGCGACGTCGTGATGTACAGTATTCTGGCAGGTGAGTGGCCGGATGTGAAACGTCATCTCGAGCTGCGACTGCGCCGCCACAAACGCGAGGCTGAATGATTCGCCATCTGGGGTTTGCCGCCGTGTTGCTCTCGGCCGCATGCAAGCTGACGCAGCCGCAGCCGCCCGATTACATCGTGTCCTACGCCCTGACAGGAGCAGCGCAGATCACCTGCGATTCTGTGAAGTACAAGGACGCGCAAGGCACGGTCATCAAGGTCACGAGTCCTACGCTGCCCTGGTCGGTCGCTTACGTCGCGCCTACCGGCAGCTTCGTTGCCGGCACGGCCTGGGTGGTCGCGACCGGGAGTGGGCAGGCGGCAAAGCTGAAAGTGACGTGGACCATTTCCGGTGTCAGCACGGCGAGCGACAGCAGTTTCGCCACCACCACGGGGGCGGGGAAATTCGCACTGATCGTCGCTCACCAGTTGTAGCGAAAGGCGTACATTAGGGCGTGCTTCGCTCCGCCCTCCTCTTCGCGCTCATCAGCATCGTCTGTCCCCGCGCCGGCCACGCGCAGCGGGCCTTCCTCGGCGCCGGGATCGTGCTCAGCGATTTTTCATCGCTGCCCGATTTCGATCTCCATCTCGACAGCCCGCCATGGCGCGCGACACGCGCCGAGCTCACGCTGGCGTGGAGCGACGAAAGCGCCAAGCCGACCGTCATCACCGAGGCGGAACGCTCCATCATCGACACCAAGGCGCTCGCGGTCGACCTGGGAGCCGGGCTGTTGTGGTTCGAAGCCAACGATTACCGACCTTTTCCCGCGATCATCAGCACGATCGTCGTGCCACTGCCGATTCCGCGCACCGCGCTCGTCGCGATCCCCGACGTCCAGCCGTTTCAGGATTTCGAGTGGGCCCTCGTCCTCAAGGTGAGCTTCACGCTCTGGTCCCGACGCTAGCCGATGGACCGCCGTTTCGGCCTGCTGCACGCGACGGCGCTCAACATGACGAACATGATCGGGATCGGGCCGTTCATCACGATCCCGCTGTTGATGTCGGCGCTGGGCGGTCCGCAGGCCATGCTGGGCTGGCTGGTCGCGCTGATCATCGTGCTGTGCGACGGCATGGTGTGGAGCGAGCTGGGCGCGGCGCTGCCGGGATCGGGTGGCTCATTCGGCTATCTGCGCCAGGGCTATGGCGCGGAGCGGGTCGGCCGGCTGATGGGATTTCTGTTCGTGTGGCAATTCGTGCTGAGCGGGCCGCTCGAGATCGCGTCCGGTTACATCGGGTTCTCGCAGTACCTCGGCTACATCTGGAAGGGAATCTCGCCGCGCCAGACGATGCTGGTCGTGACGGCGATCGGGTTGGTGAACATCGCGCTCCTGTACCGGCGCATCAAATCGATCGCGACGATCACGTTGACGCTGTGGATCGGGACGATCGTGACCGTGGTGGTGGTGATCCTGACGGGCGTGGGACACTTCGACCCGCGCGTGGCCTTCGACTTTCCGCCGGGCGCCTTCAACTTCTCGCTCGGCTTTTTGCTGGGCCTCGGCGCGGCCGCGCGCATCGGGGTCTATGACTACCTCGGCTATTACGACGTCTGCTACATCGGCGACGAGGTCGAGAATCCGGGCCGGGTGATTCCGCGATCGATTCTGCTGAGCACCGTGGCGGTGGCGCTGATCTACATCGCGGTCAACTTCTCGATCATCGGCGTCGTGCCGTGGCGGGATTTCGTCCCCGCGGCGACGCACCCGCAGTCGAACTTCGTCGTCTCGATCTTCATGGAACGGATCTACGGCGCGCGCGTCGCCACGGTATTCACCGCCATGATTCTGTGGACCGCGTTCGGCTCGGTGTTCGCCCTGCTATTGGGATACTCGCGCGTGCCATACGCTGCCGCGAAGGACGGCTACTTCTTCAAGGTGTTCGCGCGCCTGCATCCGACCCAGGGATTCCCGTACGTCTCGCTCGCCGTGCTCGGCGTGCTCTCGATCGTCGCCGGGTTCGCATCGCTGGGCACGGTCATCGATGCGCTGATTACGACGCGCATTCTGGTGCAGTTCATCGGCCAGATCGGGGCGGTCACGCTGCTGCGGCGGCGCGCGCCCGACCTGCCGCGGCCCTACAGGATGTGGCTCTATCCGCTGCCGAGCCTGGTTGCGCTGCTCGGATGGATCTTCATCTTTGCTACGACGCCGCCGATCGTCATCGCCTTCGGGCTCGGCGCGCTGCTGCTGGGTGTCGTGTGCTTCGGCATCTGGTCGTGGAAGGGGAGAACATGGCCGTTCGCGGCTGCTGCAGCGCCGCGTTTGTCGTAGCGGCCCATTCTGTCACGCTGACGGAGAGAGCTCCATGGCACACGACGTCACCCGACGGGACTTCCTCACGACGAGCGCGGCGCTCGTCGTTGCCGCGCAGGTGCCCCGCGCGGTGGCACAGACTCCCCGCGTGTTTCTGTTTCAGGGCGACTCGATCACCGACTGCGGCCGCAACCGCGACTCCGCCGAGCCGAATGCGGCGGGCGCGCTCGGCACCGGCTATCCGCTGCTCGTCGCCGCGGCGGCGCTGGCGGCGCACGCGGCGCGGGGTTTCAAGTTCTACAATCGCGGCATCAGTGGGAACAAGGTGCCGGATTTGCAGCAGCGCTGGACCGCGGACGCCATCGATCTCAAGCCCGACGTCCTCAGCATTCTGATCGGGGTCAACGATTTCTGGCACAAGCTCGACCACGGGTACAACGGCACGGTGCAGGACTACGAGCAACAGTACGGCGCGCTGCTGCAGACGACGCGCGACGCCCTGCCGCACGTGCATCTCATCGTGCTCGAGCCGTTCGTGCTGCGCACGGGCGCGGTGGACGCGCGCTGGTTCCCGGAATTCGATCAGCGTCGCGCGGCGGCGGCGCGTATCGCGGCGCGCGCACACGCGACGTTCGTTCCCTTGCAGACGATCTTCAATCAGCGAACCCGGACGGCGCCCCCTGACTACTGGGCCGCGGACGGCGTGCACCCCACGCCGGCGGGGCACGCGGTCATTGCCGAGCAGTGGCGTCGGGCAGCGAATCTCTAGTCGGGATTCGACGATCAAACCGGCGCGCGTATATTGAGAGCCATGTTCTTCTGGAATTGTGAAGCACAAAGTCCGTTCGATTACCTGCTCCTCGTCACCGCTGCGAGCGGCTGGATCTACGCCGCGTGGTGCCTGATTCAGCTGCGCTACGAGCGCCGCACGCCGCTGGTGTGGTGGGAGCCGGTGCCGTTCAGCAGCACCGATCTCACGCCGAGCGGCCGAGAATATCACCGCCGCTTCTTCCTGTCGGTACTCGTGGGGGCCTGTGCGATCCTGCTCGCCGTCGCGTTCTGCGCCAGCCGTTAGCCGTCATGTCGTAGCCGCGCTGCTGCTCGGCGTGGCGCTCGCGTGCGCGTCGGGCTCACCGACCGTGCCGCCGCCGCCGCCGCCCCCGCCGCCGCCGTCTCCGCCTCCCAATCCGTGGACACTGGTCTGGGCCGATGAGTTCTCGGACACGGCGGGCGCGAGTATCGATACGACCAAGTGGCGCTACGATCCGGGCGACGGCTGCCCAGGCGTTTGCGGGTGGGGCAATAACGAGCGGGAGTATTACCGGTCGGCGCGCGAGAACATCTTCCAGACCGGCAACGGCGAGCTGGCGATCGTCGCTCGCACCGCGTCCCCTGCCGACAGCTTGCGGTGTTACTACGGACCGTGTCTCTATACCTCCGCGAAGATTACGACGCGCGGCAAACTCTCGGTGTACCCCGGGCGCGTCGAGGCACGCATCAAGCTCGCCGCGGGGCAGGGGCTCTGGCCGGCCTTCTGGATGCTCGGCGACAATATCGGGACGGTCGGCTGGCCGACCTGTGGCGAGCTCGACATCATGGAGAACAAGGGCAGCCAGCCCACCGTGTCGAGCTCGGCCGTGCATGGTCCCGGCTACTCCGGGAACACGCCGTTCGCCCACCAAACGGCCACGACCGCGACCGATTTCCACCTGTACGCGGTCGAATGGGATGCGCAGTCGATCCGCTACTACGTGGATAGCCGGCTGCATTACGGTGTGTCGCGTGCCACCGTCACGTCGCACGGCGATTGGGTCTTCGACCAGACGTTCTTCATCATTCTGAATCAGGCGGTGGGCGGCAACTTCGACGGCAATCCGCAGTCGGACACGATTTTCCCCGCCACCATGCTGGTCGATTACGTGCGCGTGTATCGACCGACGACGCGATGAACGCTCACGGCCGCAGCGGCCGATAGTTCACATCGAGCACGCCCAGCCGCGCGACGTGCGTCGCCAGGCGAGCCGTGAAGTCCGCGAAGTTCCTCTGTTCCCGCGACGTCCACGCCACCTCGGCGAGCGCCACGAGGCGCGGGAACACCATGTACTCGACATTCTTCGGATTGCGCTGGTACTCGGTCCAGATCTGTCCCTGCGTGCCGAGGATGTGGGCCGCCTGCACTGAATCGAATCCCGCGGGCACCGGCTCGAACGCGTAGACGGTCTCCAGCGGCAGGAATCCACCGATCGCCAGCGGTTCGGCCGCGGTGTTCCGGGATTGGTAGTAGTCGAAGTACGTGTTCGACGTCGGGGTCATGACGACGTCGTGGCCCGCCTGCGCGGCCGCGATGCCGCCCTCCATCCCGCGCCACGACATGACGACCGCATTCGGCGCCAACCCTTCCGTTCCGCCTTCCAGGATCTCGTCCCAGCCGATGAGCGCGCGGCCCCGCGCCTCGAGCCAGCGGCTCATCTGCGCCGTCATCCAGCTCTGCAGCTCATTCTCGCTGTGTAATCCCAGCTCGCGGATCCGTGCCTGCGCCACGGGACTCGCCTGCCACTGCACCTTCACCGCTTCGTCGCCGCCGGTGTGCACCCAGTGACTGGGGAACAGCGCCAGCACCTCGGTCAGGACGTCCTGCATGAAGTGGATGGCCGAATCGGACGGATTCAGGATGTTCGCGTCGACGCCCCAGTGCGCCAGGACTTCGAGCTGCTGGGCGGTGTTGCCGAGCCAGGGGTAGGCGGCGATCGCGGCCTGCGCGTGGCCGGGCATCTCGATCTCCGGCACGACGGTGATGAAGCGAGCCTGCGCATACGCCACGACTTCGCGGACGTCATCCTGCGTGTAGAAGCCGCCGTGCGGGACGTTGTCGTAGACCCATTGGGTCGTGTCCGCGTAGTTGTGTTGCACGCCGACGAGCGAATTGCGCCGCCACGCGCCGACCGCCGTGAGCCGCGGATACTTCTTGATCTCGATCCGCCAGCCCTGATCGTCGGTGAGATGCCAATGGAAGCGGTTCAGCTTGTGGAGCGCGAGCAGGTCGATGTACTTCTTGACGAATTCCTTCGGCATGAACGAGCGCGACACGTCGAGGTGCGCGCCGCGCCACGGGAAGCGCGGCATGTCCTCGATCTCCACCACCGGGACGCTCCACGTCAACCCGGCCACGAGCGCCTGGCGGAAGTTGTCGGGGGGCAGCAGCTGGCGCAGGGTCTGCACGGCATAGAACGCCCCGGCGGGACGGAACGCGCGGATCACGATCCGCGCAGGCGTCACCGACAGCCGGTAGCCCTCCTCGCCCAGGCGCGCGAGTGCCGGATCCAAGCGCAGTGATACCACCCTGATGGCGGCACCAGGCGCACTGACGACCGACAACCGATAACCCGTCGCCGGCCGCAACCAGTCGGTTAGCTGATACCCGATGTCGCGCGTGGCGCGATCGGTGACGATGACGGTTCCAGACGTGAACGCGAATTCGCCCGTGCCGCGGGTCATGTGCAGGGGCCGCGGAATCACGGAAAGGGTCGTGTCCTGGGCGCCGAGTGTGAGCGCGACGAACGTGATGAGGTTGATCATGCGGGTATGATATCGCTCGCCGAGACGGACTGCGACCCGTATTTTCAGCGCCATGAAACGACGCGACTTTCTTCAGACGATGAGCGCAGCAGCCGCCGGCGGCATGCTCGCGCGCATGCCCGTTGGGTCCGGTAAAAAACTGGACCGCATCGGGCTCGAGACGTACGCCGTCCGTCACGCGATGGAGCAGGATCCCGAGCGCACGCTCGCGGCGGTCCGCGCCATCGGGTACACCGACGTCGAGCTGCTCTGGTCCTTCAATCTCTTCGGACGTACCCCGGCACAGGTCGCGGCCACGCTCAGGAACGAAGGACTGCGCGCGCCGTCGTGTCACATGTCTCCCGGCACGATCTTCGTGGGCTGGGAGCGGAGTCTCGAGAAGGCGAAGATCCTCGGTCATCAGTACCTGTTCGTGCCCGACTTCGACGACTGGACCAAGCAGACGCTGGACGATTGGCGCGAATGGGCAGATCGCTTCAACGCCGCCGGCGCGGTCGCGCGGAAAGCGGGGATCTGGCTCGGGTTCCACAACGAGGCGTACCACCAGAAGCCGATCGACGGCCAGATCCCGCTCGATGTCTTCATCAACCGGCTCGATCCCTCCGTCACCCGGCTGCAGCTCGACGTCGGCAATATGCTGATCGGCGGCGGCGATCCGATGCTGTATTTGCAAAAGTATCCCGACCGCTTCTGGAGCTTCCACCTCAAGGACGCGGTCGCCGACCGCTCCCGCGATACCCGTATCGGCACGGGGATTTTCGATTTCAAGAAGTTCCTGGCGGCGGTGCCGTCGCTCGAACAGAAGCCCGCGTACGTCGAGCAGGAAACCGCCAACGATCCGGTCGCTGACCTGGCGGACGCGCGCGCGAACTTCGACTACCTGCACGGACTCGATTTCTGATGCGGCTTACGGCGCTGCTCGTTGCTGCCGCAATTGCCGGCGCCCCACTGTCCGCGCAGCAAAGCACGTCGCGACCGGCGAAGCATTACACGTACGTCATCGTGCACGGCGCCTGGGGCGGCGGGTGGGACTGGCGCAGCGTCGATTCCATGCTGACCCGTCACGGCCACCGCGTCGTGCGCGTCACCTTGACGGGACTCGGCGAGCGCCACCATCTGGCCTCGCCCGGCATCGGGCTCGACACGCACATCGACGACGTCGTCAACAAGATTCTGTGGGAAGACCTGCACGACGTCGTCCTCGTGGGACACAGCTACGGCGGGATGGTGATTACCGGGGTCGTCGACCGGATTCCCGACCGGATCAAGCGCGTCGTGTATCTCGACGCGCTGCTCCCCGATTCGGGGGAATCGGTGATGTCGATACCCGACACGGCGCGAGCGAAGTTCGTGCAGAGCGTCACACGTGATGGGTACATGGTGCCCGTGTGGGTGCAGGACACGACCGTGATTCCCCGGGATGTCCCGCAGTCGCTGCGCACCTTCACCGATACGTTGCGGCTCGTGAACCCCGCGCGCCGCAACGTCGCCGCGGCCTACATTCTGACATACGAGCCGCAGATCACACCGGACCCGTTCCAACCGTTTGCCGATCGCGCCGCGGCGCGAGGCTGGCCCGTATACAAGATGGTTTCCGATCATCTGCCGGAGCGCACCCACCGCGCCGAGCTGGTGGCGCTCCTGGAAAGAGTACCGTGATCCCATGATCGCCTTGTTGTTGCTCGCTGCCCTCGTCGTCCAAAACCCCGCCCGTCCCGAGCTGCTCGTACGCATCGACGACATCGGGATGAATCACTCCGTCAACCTCGCCCTCGCGCAGCTCGCCGACACGAAAATGCCGCTCTCGGCCTCGGTGATGTTCGCGTGCCCGTGGTATCAGGAAGCGGTCGAGATCTTGAAGAAGAATCCGCAGATCTCGGTCGGGGTGCATCTCGTGCTCAACTCGGAGTGGAAGTACTACCGCTGGGGGCCGGTGCTCGGGAAGGAAGCGGTGCCCTCGCTCGTCGACAGCGTCGGCTACTTCCTGCCATCCACCGACCAGTTTCTGGCCCACCACTACGACCTCGGCGAGGTCGAGCGCGAGCTCTCCGCGCAGGTTGAACGGGCTCGAGCGTCGGGCTTGAAGATCGACTACGTCGACTACCACATGGGCACGGCCGTCTCGACCCCGGAGCTTCGCGCCGTGGTCGAGCGCATCGCCGAGAAGTTCGGCGTCGGGATTTCGCGCTATTTCGGCGAGAGCTACCACACGATGTTCGACACGCCGATCGCCCAGAAAGAGGCGGCGTTTCACGCGCATCTCGACAGCCTGGCCCCCGACAAGGTCAACCTCGTCGTGGTGCATGCCGCCCAGGCGACGCCGGAGATGCGTGTGCTGGTGGACATGAACAACGCGACTCAGAATACCGCCAGGGGTGAGCCGCTGATGGCCCTCCACCGCCAGGCGGAGCTCGATATGCTCGTGAAATTCGCCCGCGGGCCCGATGCCCGGCGGGTGTCGCTCGTCAACTACGCCGCCGTCATCTCCCGTATGGGGCGCTCCAGCATGCACCGGCCCCCACCCCAGCCGCAGTAATAAGGAAGGCGCGATGACTCTGATTCGATTCAAAGCGTCGCAAGAGCAGGACGTTGACCTGTCGCGCACCTACGACGCCGTCGTGGTGGGTTCCGGAGCGGCGGGTGGCATGGCCGCGCACGTCCTCACCTCACAGGGCATGAAGGTCCTGCTGCTCGAGGCGGGCAAGAAGATTCCCATCGAGCAGGAGCTGCGCTCCATGGAATGGCCGTACGACCACCCGCGCCGCGGCGACGCGCCTCCCGGCTATCACGCCATCAGCTTCAACGAGTACAACGTCCGTCAGCCGCCCTACGCGAAGGGGTCGGCGTTCAAGCACGTGTTCTCGTACGTGGGCGGCTGGGGCAGCGCTGACTACGTCAAGAACATCCTGGTGGACGAAAAGGACCACCCGTACTCGGGGACCAAGTACGCCTGGGTGCGTGCGCGCCTGTTGGGCGGCAAGACGAATATCTGGGGCCGGCTCGCGCTGCGGCTCTCCGACTACGATTTCAAGGGAAAGACCCACGACGGGTACGGCGAAGACTGGCCCATTTCCTACGCCGACATCCAGCCGTACTACGACAAAGTCGACTTGTACCTCGGCATCTCCGGCCATAAAGAGAACCTGCCGCACCTGCCGGACAGCCTGTTTCAGCGGCCCAACAAGCTGACCGGCTCGGAAGTGAAGCTGCGCAAGAGTCTCGCAACGATGGGACGCACGCTGACGCCGTATCGCGCCGGAGTCACGACGGACGGCGTCAAGCACAACAAGTACCGCAGCAAATGCTTCGGGCGCGGCGCGTGCAACCGGCGGGCGGGCGGCTGCGACATCCACGCCGCATTCGATTCGCCGACAGGGCTCATCTACCCGGCGATGGACACGGGGAATCTCACCCTGCGCACCAACTCGATTGCGCACGAAGTGCTGGTCGACCCGCACACCGGCAAGGCGCGCGGGATTTCTTTCGTCGATGCGCAGAATCACCGCACCTATGAGGCGAAAGCGAAAGTTGTCGTGCTCGCGGCATCCACTCTCGAATCAGCACGGCTTCTTCAACTCTCCAAATCGCGGCAGTACCCCAACGGCATCGGCAACTCGAGCGGCCACGTCGGCCACAACTTCTGCGAGCATGTGATGGGGCCGGGCGTCACGGGACTGGTAAAGGAGATGGTGGGGGCGCCGCCGACGCTGGACGACGGCAAGCCGGGCGGGTTCTACGTCCCCCGCTTCCGGAACCTCCAGGACAAGCAGCCCGGGTTCGTCCGCGGGTACGGCTTCGAAGGCAGCTCCGGCTTCTCGATCTTTCCCGGCAGCGCGTGGGGCACACCGGGGTTCGGCGGCCAGTTCAAGAAAAGCGTGCGCGAGCACGCCGGCGCGTTCATCAGCATGGGCGGATTCGGTGAGGTGCTCGCGCGCTACGAGAACTACATGGATCTGGACCCCGAGCTGAAGGACGCCTGGGGGATTCCGGTGCTGCGCTTCCATTATGAGTTCAGCGACAACGAGAAAAAGATGTGCGAGGACATGGCCACGACGGCCCGCGAGATGTTCGAGCAGGCGGGCGTCGAGGTCGTGGGCGTGGACAAGAACATTCTCACGGAGGGATGGTCGATTCACGAGCTCGGCACTGCGCGCATGGGCACGGACCCGAAGACCTCCGTCCTGAATCAATTCCAGCAATCCCACGACGTCAAAAACCTGTTCGTCGTAGACGGCTCGAGCCACGTGAGCGCGTCGTGTCAGAATCCGACGTGGACGATCATGGCGCTGGCGTGGCGCTCCTGCGAACATCTCGCCGACGAGTTCAAGAGGGGGAACCTATGACGCTCTCACGCCGCGAAATGCTGCAGGCGACGGCGGCCGCGATGGCGCTGCCGCTCGTGAAGGTTCCGCTCCCCGTTTCCCAGGCACTGAAGTTTTTCACGCCGGCGGAGTTTGCCGTGGTCGACGAGCTGAGCGACATGATCATTCCCACCGACCCGCAGTCGGGCGGCGCGCGCGCCGCGGGCGTCGCGGCGTTCATCGACGGCCGTCTCGCCGAGTCGTTCGAGCCGGAGCAGCCGCAGCGCTGGCGGGCCGGGGTGAAAGCGGTCGAGGATCTGTCGCGCGAAATGAGCGGCACGGCGTTCATGGAGTCCACGGCGGAGCAACGCCTTGCCGTGCTGACGCGCATGGCCGCGGCCGAGTCCGATCCGAAGACGGACGCGGAGAAGTTCTTCGGGGAGGTCAAGGGCGCGACGATCCAGGCCTATTACACGTCGAAGATCGGGATCCACGACGATCAGCAGTACAAGGGCAACGTGTATCAGACGGGAGACTATGCCGGCTACGACGCCACTTGAGACGCCGCACCTCTCGCTGATCCCGTCGGCGCCGGATCACCTGCTCGCGTTGATCGATCAGCCCGAGCGGTTCGAAGCGATCGCGGGCCTGGCCCTCGCAGCCGAGCTGCGGGGGTTTTACGTCTCGGGCGCGGTGTCCCCCGGCTGGGTCGCCGCGCTGCGCCGCGCAGCGGACCGGGGCGAGGACGCCGACCCGTGGCGTCACGGCTTCTTCATTACCGAGCGGACGGAGCGGGTGCGGGGGGGGCGGGTCATCGGGAGCGCGGGATTCAAGGGCGCGCCCGACGCCGACGGAACGGTCGAGATCGCCTACGGGGTCGTGCCGTCTCGCGAAGGGCGGGGATACGCGACCGAGGCGGCGGCGGCGCTGGTGCGGTTCGCCAGCGCCGACAAGCGGGTGCGCGTGATCCGGGCCCACACGCTGCCGCAGCCCAATGCGTCGACGCGCGTGCTGACGAAATGCGGGTTCGTGCATATCGGGGACGTGGTCGATCCGGAGGATGGTCCGGTCTGGCGGTGGGAACGAAGCGCAGGGCATATTGGAACACCATGACTCCCGGCCAAGCCGTCTTCGTTCCAGGCGAATGGCGCTCGCTCGCCACCTGTCTGGGTCTCTCGCCGCGGGAATGCGGCATCGTGCGCGCCGTCTTCGACGGCGAGTCGGAGAAGGGCGCCGCCGAGCGACTCGGCTTGTCGCCGCACACCGTGCACACCTACCTGTGGCGCATCTATCGCAAGCTGCACGTGCAGAGCCGCGAGGAATTACTGGTCCGCGTGTTCGCCGAATTCCGCGCGTTGCCGAAACGCGCGACGAGCGGCGGCGGGCGGAAGCGGCCGGAGCTGCGACACCACCCGTTGTAGCCTGATCGGGTGACCCGCAGTAGGGGTCTTGTCGCCGTCCCTCCTACGCGTAAGATCGGTTTCAATGCCGTTACGTGCTATTTACATTGGCGTCGCCCTCGCGAGCGCGCCCCTGACGTTGTACGGTCAGGGTGGCACGGTTTCGTTGCTCGTCCGCACCGACGACGTCGGGATGAGCCACAGCGTGAACATGGCGATGCAGCAGCTCGTCTCCACCGGCATGCCGGTCTCGGTGTCGGTGATGTTCGCCTGCCCCTGGTATCAGGAGGCGGTCGAAATTCTGAAGCAGCATCCCAACGCCTCCGTCGGCATCCATCTGGTGTTGAATTCGGAGTGGAAGAATTACCGGTGGGGACCGGTCACGGGCAGTGCCGCCGTTCCATCGTTGGTCGATGAGAACGGCTTTTTCTTTTCCTCCTCCGAAGCGTTGCATCAGCACAATCCCGTTGTCGCAGAAGTCGAAAAAGAATTGCGGGGCCAGATCGAGCGCGCGCTGCGCTCTGGCGTGAAGATCGACTACGTCGATTATCACATGGGCACCGCGACGCGGTATCCGGAGTTCCGGGCGATCACCGAGCGGCTCGCGCAGGAATACGGGCTCGGCATGTCGGAGTATTTCGGGGAGGCGGAAGACGCGCCGCAGTACTCGGCGGCGCCGGCGGTGAAGATCGACAGCCTGGTTGCGATGATCAACCGGTTGAAACCCGGAGTGAGCCTCGTCGTCACGCACGTCGGCATCGACGACGCGGAGTTGGGCGCATTGCTGGACATGAACACCGACCAGCCGCTGCCCGATATGAGCAAGAACCGTCAGGGGGAACTGACGGCATTGACGTCACCGCGCTTCAGCGCGGCCCTCAAGGCCCGCAATGTGGTGCTCCTTACGTATCGAGACCTGATCACCAGAGAAGGCCTCAAGTCCATGCGCCGGCCCGTCGACTGACGGCCGCGCCGGAGGGTTCAATGCAAAAGGTCTACCGTGCTTTAGGGATCACGTTCCTGTTTCTCCTCGCGGTCTGCGGGACGGCGCTGGCCCAGGGGACGCAGGTCTCGGGTACCGTCAGCTCGGCAACGACGGGTGAGAAGCTCTGGGGTGTGACCGTCCGGGTGAAAGGCACCCAGACGCAAACGGTCACCGACCAACAGGGCCGCTATGCGCTCGTCGCGCCGGCCGACGCCGTCCTGACCTTCGCCCAGATCGGGTATCGCGGCAAAGAGCAGCCGATCGGCGGCCAGAGCACGATCGACATGGCGCTGGAGCAGGCGCCGACGATGCTGCAGGAAGTCGTCGTCACCGGGTATACCAGCCAGCGCCGCGCCGACATCACCGGCGCCGTGACCTCCGTCAACCTGGACCCCGTCGAGCGGCAGACCTCGGCCAGCGTGCTGCAGCGGCTCGATGGGCGCGTCCCGGGCGTGACGGTACAGAGCAGCGGGTCGCCGGGCTCGCGCTCGACGGTGCGGATCCGCGGCATTACGTCGTTCCACGACAACGATCCGCTCTATATCATCGACGGTACGCCGGTGCAGGGCGATTCGTATCTGAATTTCCTCAATCCCAATGACATCGGCGAAATCCAGGTGCTGAAGGACGCGTCGGCCGCGTCGATCTACGGATCGCGCGCCGGCAACGGCGTCATCATCATCGAGACGAAGAAGGGCCGCCCCGGCGGCCGGCAGGCGCGGCTCGACGTTCGGACCGGCGTGGCCTCGCCGGTGCATGGGCTGGACGATATCCTGATGCAGAGCTCGCTGGACTACTTCGAAGTCATCAAGCGCAGCTACATGAATGCGAACCAGGGACGCGTCGACTCGCTCGGCAATCCCATTCCTTACACGCTCGACTCACTGCCGCCTACAGTCTTGAGGATCTACGGCGATCCGCGGAATCCCACGGTGCCGGCGTATACGTACGTGGATCCCGGCGCCGTGACGGCCCGGGACTCGTTTGGCCGGCCCACCGTCAACAGATTGGCATACAACTACCCGAACCTGTTGATCATGCCGGGCAGCGCCGGGACGAACTGGTGGAAGGCGGTGTTCAGCCCCGCGCAGTTCAGCGACGCCAACCTCAGCGTCTCGGGCGGCGGCGTGGACAACTCCTACAACGTCTCGTTCAGCTACTTGAAGCAGGACGGAACCGGCGCCTTCAGCCAGTTCCAGCGCGGCTCGCTGCGCATCAATACCGCGTTCAACGTCGGGCGGCTGCAGATCGGTGAGAACCTGACGATCGCGCGCCAGCAGAACTACGGCGGGATCGACGACGGGAACCTCGGCGAGGACAACATCGTCGGGAAGAACATCCTGATGCAGCCGGTCGTGCCGATCTACGACATCGGCGGGCACTTTGCTTCGGGGAAATTCAGTGGCGGCGGCAACAACACCAACCCGCTGAAATTTGCCTGGGCGCGGCGCTTCGACCGCAACACGTGGGACAAGGTGCTCGGCAGCGCGTTCGCGGGCACGGAGATCGTGCGGAACCTGGCGTTCAAGAGCCGCTTCTCCTTCAACCTGGATCAGGGGTCGTTCAAGGGCTTCACGCCGACGACGTGGGAGAACTCCGAGCCGGTGAAGGTGACGTCACTCAATCAGAACGAGCAGCGCGGCACGGAGTGGACGCTGGCGAACACGTTCAACTACACGTGGGTGACCCCGCAGCACAATCTCTCCGTGCTCGTGGGCCACGAAGCGAGTCAGAAGACCTACCGCCGCATCGACGGCAGCATCGCCGCCCTCGTCAACGAGGATCCGGCGAGCCGCTACATCGACGACGCCCTCGGCTCGGCGACGACCAAGAACGTCACCAGCGCGGGCGCATTGGACCGGCTGCTCTCGTTCTTCGGGAAGGCCGATTACAACTATCAGCAGCGCTTCTACGTGAGCGGGACGATCCGGCGCGACGGCTCGTCCAAGTTCGGGCCGGGCCATCGGTGGGGCACGTTCCCGGGATTCAACGTCGGCTGGCGCCTGTCGCGCGAGTCGTTCTTCCCGCAGGACGGCTTCCTCTCCAACGTCATGCTGCGGTTCGGCTGGGGCATGACGGGGTCACAGCTCATTCCCGGCGGGCGCATCCGCGCCAAGTTCGGCGGGGGGCGCAACGATACCTTCTACGACATCGGCGCCACCGGCAGCTCGATTCAGCCCGGGTACCGGCAGATCGCCCTCGGCAACGCGAGCCTCGGTTGGGAAACCGACAGGTCGACGAACGTCGGAGCGGACCTCGAGTTCGCGCAGGGACGGGGCAACCTGACGATCGACGTCTACAACCGCATCGCCGGCGCGACCAAGGGGCACGGGATTCTATTCGATCCGCGCCTCCCCGCGACGGCGGGGTTCGCCGATCCGTCGGTGCAGAACGTCGCCAAGATGCAGAACAAGGGCTTTGATTTCGCGCTCGCGTACAGCGGCACGATCGGGGCGGGAAAGGTGTGGAGCGTCTCCGTCAACGCCGGGCACTACAAGAACAAGATTCTCGAGATCGCCGAAAACCTGACGCAGTTCTTCGGGCCCACCGGCACCCGTATCGGGACGGCGGTCATCAACCAGATCGGGCAGCCGATTGGCGCTTTCTACGGGCTTCAGGCCAACGGGTACTTCCCCGATTCGGCGGATGCCGCATCGCATGACGACGCGCTCGGCCCCTGCGCCGTGCCACCGTGCCAGACCAACGCCAAGGTCGGCCGCATCCGGTTCGTGGATCAGATCACGGTCGACACGAACGGCGACGGCAGACCCGACATCCGCGACGGCCTCATCACGTCCGCCGACCGGACGATCATCGGCAGCCCGCATCCGGATCTCACGGCCGGGCTGGATCTGGGATTCCGGACCGGCTCGTGGGATTTCAGCGCCACGGTGTTCGGATCGTTCGGCGGCCAGATCTTCGACGCGCAAAAGGACTTCTACGTGTTCCGCGACTTCTCGACCAACGTCGTGAAGGACCGGCTCACGAATTCCTTCTGCTTGCCGGCGGACGACGGCTGTACGAACCCGTACAACCAGAACGCCAAGTACCCGCGGCTCGATCAGTTCGACGCATCGAGCCCGGTGATCAGCAGCTATTACGTCGAGTCCGGCACGTACGTCCGGCTCCGCACGGTCCAGGTCGGCTGGCAGGTGCCGGCGTCATTGCTCCGCTGGATCCCGTCGGCGCGCATCTATCTCCAGGCGGAGAACCTGTTCACCATCACGGGATATGAGGGCCTCGATCCCGCGCTGGCGAATCAGGCGCCCACCGCGGCCTCGGGCGACGTGCGGGACCAGGCGATGGGCATCGACGTGGGCATGTATCCGAGCAACAGAACAATCACGATCGGCATCAGCACCACTTTCTAAGCGGATCGTCTTAAAAAGGGGACTAGGGACGATGAAAACATTGCTAAGATCCCGGCTGGTGCTCGGCACGGCGTTCGTCGCGCTGCTCGGCGGCATCACGTACGCGTGCTCGAACTTTCTCGACACGCCCGCGCAAGGGACGCTCGACGAGTCCGCGCTCCAGACAAAAACCGGCGTCGAAGGAAGCCTGATCGCGGCCTACCGGATGCTCGATTGCAACGCCTTCGTGGGCGCGTGGGGATGCGCCGCCAGTAACTGGGTGTTCGGCGACATCACCAGCGACGACTCCTACAAGGGGTCGGAAGCCACCGACCAGCCCGGTGCGACCCAGGTCGAGCTGTACACCTGGAATACCGGCCAGGCGGGCGACTACTTCGACCAGAAGTGGGCGACGTCGTACGAAGGCGTGGTCCGCGCGAACGCCACGTTGCGGCTGCTGCGGGGGGTCATGGCCTCCAAGCCGGGGGAGATCTCACCCGTCGATTCGGCAGGCATCGAGGGAGAAGCGCTGTTCCTTCGGGCGCACTACCATTTCGAAGCGTGGCGGATGTGGGGGAAGATCCCGTACTACTACGAGGGCGACACCGACTACAAGAAAGAAAACAACATGTCGCCCGATTCGGTCGCGAAGCTGATCATCGCCGACCTCGATCGGGCCATCGCCGCGCTGCCGCTGATTCCACGTAACGGCGAAGTCGGCCGGGTGACGCAGTGGACCGCGAAGGCCTACAAGGGCCGCGTGCTGGTGTATACCGGCCAGTATGCGGCGGCGCTCGTCGTTTTGAACGACGTCATCACCAACGGGCCGTACGGTCTCGAGACGAGCTTCGATCACGTCTGGACAGGATTCCAGGCGCTGAAGAACGGGCCCGAGACGATCTTCGCCTACGAGGCCTCCGCGAACGACGGTGAGCCGAGCGGCTGGAACGCCAACTGGGGCGAGACGCTGAACTTCCCCCACTCGGGCAGCCCCTTCGGGTGCTGCGGATTCCATCAGCCGTCGCAGAACCTGGTGAACGCCTATGCGGTGGACGGCGCGACGGGATTGCCGAAGGTCTTCACCGATCCGCCGGGCTGGAACGCCAGAGACTCGACGTGGGTCGCGTCGGTGTCGGATACCGTCGATCCGCGTCTCGACTGGACGGTCGGGCGCGATTTCGTGCCGTACAAGGATTGGGGCCTCCACCAGTCGGACTGGATCCGGACTCCCGCCTACGGCGGCCGCTACAGCCCGAAGAAAAACGCACAGGAAAACGCCAGCGGCTCCCAGAGCCAGGTGGGATGGAACAAGGCGCAGCTGAATTCCGTGCACATCCATCTCTTCCGCTACGCCGATCTGCTGTTGCTCAAGGCGGAGGCGGAGGTCGAGGTCGGCTCCATCCCGATTGCGCAGGGGATCGTGAATCAGATCCGGGCGCGTGCCGGCGTGACCGCACAGGGTTGCGGCGGTGCGTATAACGCCACGACGCAGGCGGCGCTCGAGGCCGCATATCCCGGATGCGTCGGCGACGCGCGCCTCGCCGTGCCGATCAACGACGCCTCGATTCAGTGGGCGACGTACAAGGTCTCCGCGTACACGACTGCCTGGCCCGATCAAGCCACCGCGCGACTCGCCGTCCGGACGGAGCGGAGGCTGGAGCTGGGGATGGAGGGTCAGCGCTTCTTCGACCTGCGGCGCTGGGGCGAGGCCTACGCGACGACCGACATCAACAATTACCTGACGCGGGAGAAGACGCGGCGAGGGTACAAGGTCGCACAGCTCCCCTTCGCCTCGAAGAACATGTTCTACCCGATTCCGCCCACCGAAATCGACCTCAGCAAGGTGGGTGGGCAGGACCGGCTGCACCAGAACCCCGGGTGGTAACCGCCGCTTAAGGGCGGGGCCGCCGGGCCCGCCGGATCGCATAGGCCGACAGGGAGTCGCCGCTGTTCGCAACGAGCACGGCGCTCCCTGTCGGCGTTTCTATCAGCGCCAGACCCGCCACGTTCAGCGGCGCAAGAAACCCACTCTCGGCCGGCGGCACCGGCGTGAAGTGCCCGCGCCCGTCACCCCTGAGCCAGAGCCCGTTTCCCGCGTCTGCCCGCGGCGTGTTCGGCTCCGTCTCGTAGAGATTGCCCGCCACGATCAGATCGAGGTTGCCGTCCCCGTCGACGTCGGTGGCAACGATGCCACGAATAGGCGAGATCTGCGCCAGGTTGGGAAGCGGCGTGGCGGTAAACGTGCCGTTGCCGTTGTTCTGTAGATACAGGCTCGCGAATGTGTCGGTCTCGTAGTGGAGCGCGCGCTTGAGCTGCGCGGGCCGGAAAATCTGGTCCATTGCCGCGGTGGAAAACGCCGTGAAGCTCGGGAACTGCACCGCGATCGTATAGATCTCCTCGCCCAATGCGATGACGCTCGCCATTGGGTAGTCGCGGCCCTTCTCCCCCTCGGTGAGCACGATGTCGGTCTGCTGATTGCCCGTGAAACTCCCTGCCCAGATCCCGAACCGGCTGTCCGGGGACGTGGTGTACGTGTGATTCAAGCCGAGATTGCCGGCGACGAGATCGGGACGGCCGTCGTGGTTGAAGTCGCCCACCGCGAGCGCGTACCAGCGACCCCGCGTCGGTCCCAGCCCCATCGCGGCCGTCACGTCGCGGAAGCCGCCGGTCGCCTCATTCTTGAAGAACTGCAATGGCATCCACTCGCCCGCCGTCACGAGATCCTTGCGCCCGTCGCCGTCGAAATCGATCCAGACTGCGGCGGTGACCATGCCAAAGGGCCGGGCCAGCGCCGGGCACACGCTGTCGGTGACGTCGGTGAACCGGCCGCCGTCGTTGCGCAGCAGGTAACTGCGCGCGGGATAGGGATAGTTGCGCGGCACCAGGCGCCCCCCGACGAACAGATCGGGCTTGCCGTCGCCCGTGAAGTCGCCGGCCGCGACCACCGCGGTACTGGTGAGCATCGGGGGCAGCGCCGCGCTGTCGCGCACCAGGCGGCCCCCGCCACGATTGATGTAGAGCCGATCCTGCAGCTTCCGCGACACCGGCGTGAGCTGGTAGCCGCCGCTCGCCACGTAGAGGTCGAGCCGCCCGTCCCCATTCGCGTCGAACAGTGCGGCGCCCCAGTTCTCGAAACCGGTATCGGCCGTCCACGTGCTTTCGAAGCGACCCGAAGCCTTTTGGAGGAATAGCTGGTCGCCGACGAAAACGTCCTCGCGACCATCGCCGTCGACATCGCCCACGGCGAGCGGCGGTCCCTGGCTGGACGGCTGATCGGGCAGCAGCGGCTGGATCGTGAAATCGACCGAGGCCGGCCGGGGCTGGGCGTAGCGGGGCGCGGTGATGGGTTGGAATGCGAGGGAGCGGGGAGCAGGGAGCGGGGAGCTGTCGCGACGCAAAGCGTCGCTCTGTTTCAGGGACCACGTCGTATCGACCGGCAAGTTGGTCAACACCTGAGTGCGCCCATCGGGCCAGGTTATCGCCAGCGTATCGATGCGCGTGGCTGCGCCGAGTCCCGCGTGCAGCCGGTCATCGACGCTGGAGGCGTAACCGCGATACGGTGATTGATAGAGGTACTGCCGCGTGCCGCCCGCGCTGAGGGTGACCGCCGCGCCGATGCCGCGCAGATTGGGCGAGTCGCCTTGCAGCTGGATCGTGAGGAAGTGATTGCTGGCGCCGACGTTTTCGTAGATGGCGGCGGGCGCGTCCATGTTGTTGACGACCAGGTCGAGCTTGCCGTCGTTGTTCAGATCGGCGTAGGCCGCGCCGTAGGAGAACCCCGGCTGATCCATGCCCCACGCCTGGCTGCGGTCGCTGAACGTGAGGTCGCCGTTGTTCCGGAACAGGTAATTCGGCACGCGGTAGGCCGGCAACTTGTCCAGCAGCTCCATCTGGCGGCGGCGGTTCTTCGCGCGCTGCGCTGCGAAGACGGCGACCTTGTAATCGGTGTCGTTGACCCCTTTGGGATAGCCGTTGCTGACGAAGAGATCCTTCAGCCCGTCGTTGTCGAAGTCGGCGAGCAGCGGGCTCCAGCTCCAGTCGGTGTACGCGACGCCCGCCATCCGAGCGATCTCGCTGAACACGACCCCGCTATCCGGTGTGACGCCGTTGTTCAGCTGCAGGGCATTCTCCTCGTAATCGATGCGGAACCCGCGATGCTCCAGATCCACGACGTTGCCGTAGGTCAGGAACATGCTCACGCGCTTCCGTCCCGCCCACGCCGGCGGCATCATGTCCGCCTGCACGATGTCGGGCCGGCCGTCGCCGTTGAAATCGGCGATGTCCACGCCCATCCCCGCATAGCTCGTATGCTTCAGCCAGGCGCCGGCCATGTTGCGAAACGTGCCGTTGCGCTGGTTGATGTAGAGGACATCGTTGGGGGTGATGTCGTTCGAGACGTAGATGTCGGGCCAGCCGTCGCCGTTGATGTCGGCGACGGCGACGCCCAGGCCGTAGCCGACGTCGCGCAGGATGCCCGCCGCCGCCGACACGTTCGTGAATGACCCGTCGCCGTTGTTGCGATACAGCTCGTTGTAGCTGTTGGGGCTCTCCCCCTGCACGCCGGGCGGGAGAAACGCCAGCTGCCCGCGTACGAAGTCGTACGGTGAGTTGTTCAGCAGAAAGAGATCGAGGTCGCCGTCGCGGTCGTAGTCGAGGAACACCGCATGCGTCGTGAAGCCGCTGTCGGCGATGCCGTACTGGGCCGCGGCCTCCGTGAAAGTGCGGTTGCCGTTGTTGATGAACAGCAGATTGGTACGCTCGGCGGGCGTGGTCCATTCCGGCCCGGACCTGGAGACGTAGATGTCGAGCCAGCCGTCGTGGTTGATGTCCACCATCGTCACGCCGCTGGCCCAGCCGTGCGTCGCGACGCCGGCCGCCGCGGTGATGTCCTCGAAGCGCATGTCGCCTTTGTTCAGGTACAAGCGGCTCGAGACCATGTTGCCGGCGAAGAACAGATCCGGCAGCCCGTCATTGTCGATGTCGCCCACCCCGACGCCGGCGCCGTTATAGATGTAGGCGTCCGTCGCCGCATTGAGCGAGTCGGTAGGCGTGATCGTGTTGGCGAACGTCACGCCGGTGTGGCGCGGCGTGAGCAGCTTGAAGAGCGTCGGCGCCGATTCATGGCCGCACCCGCTGACAAGCAACAACACCGCAAGAGCGAGCAGCCGTCTCATTTGGGAAGGCGCGTGTTGTACTCCGCGACGTAGCGGCGATGCGCCAGGTCATCGGGATAGCGTAGCTCGGCGCCGTAGGGGTAGTGGGTCGCCGCATGGAATGGCAGCGGCTCCACCGTTTGTCCCGCCGCGGTGTGCAGATCGGCGTCCTTCATCCACGCGACGTTGTACAGCAGGAAGTCCCGCCTCCAGCGGGCGGGGAGAGCCGGCGCGGCGGACTCGGCAAACTCGAGCGACATCTCGTCACCCGAGGCGATGATCACCGTCTGGTCGTCGGCGGCGTCGAGCAACGGCAGCACGTCGCCGTAGCGCGTGAAGTGCCCGCCGACGGGCAGCCACGGCGACTGCTTCGAGACCTGGGAATAGTCGAACCAGAACGGCCCATAGCGCCCGCCCTTCCGGAAGGCGCGCGACCAGCCGCGCGCGTGCAGATTTGCGGCCACCGGCGCGAGCCGGGTAATGGTCAACGGTGCTGCATCAGCGCCCAGGGACAAGAAAACGTGATCCCAGTAGATCTCCATGTTGGTCCGGATGCGCACATGGCGATCGCCCGAGAGCCACTTACCCGACATATCGACGATTATCGATTTGTCCTTCCCGGCGGGGAACGTGAGGTTGGCCACAGTGCGCCAAGTGCCGGCGCCATCCCGCACCTGGACGACCGGCCGCATAATCGAGACGGATCTGCCCTGGGCTATCGCCGCGTTGATGCTGGCATCGGTGGGAAACAGCCAGCCCTGGAGATACAGCCGCGCCTCAGCCTGAGAAAAACGCCCGAAGTCGAGCACGAGATCGTGTGTCTCGGTCACGCCTTGATAGCGGCCGGGCGTGAACCCGCCCACATACTCATCATCCTGGGCGGCGAGCTGCGGCAACACGTCGCGACCCCGCTCATCCGTGGCTGATACCGGCAAGTGCTTCTCCCGCACCTGACGAATCGCGAGCCGTCCTGCCTCGAGTGAGCCGGGCGGCACGAAGCTCTCGTCCACAAAGACGTCGACCGAGTCGGGGTGGTCGACCGCCAGCAGCTCGAGCTGATCCACGTACGCGACTTCCCACAGCTCTTCGGTGAGCTGCATGCGGTAACGGCCATTGACCGACTTGAGACGATCACCCGGAATCCGGAAGTACTCCTTCGCCGCCTGCGGAGGCCCGTACACCGTCTTCTCGCCGGCCATGATGCCGAGCGGCATGCCGAGCGCGCTGGCCCAGGTGACGTCGGTGAGGAAGCGGTAGGCCTGGCCGTCCCATGTATAGAGGAAGGTGCAGGAGCCTTTCAGCACCTGCTGTTCCAGCATCGCTTGGCTGACGGGATAGTAGAAGGTCTGCGGCACCCCGTTGGTCCAGACGACGCGCAGCACGTCCGCCTTGAGGTGATTACCCAGCCCAAAGTGCATCACCGGCTGGTCGACCGTGCGCATCTGATACAGGTCGCCGGCGCGCAGCTCCAGCCGCGAGCCGATGCCGAATGTATTGTTCTTGCCGCTGCCGTCCCGCAATGCGACCAGGCCCACGTTCACGAACTGATTCGCGTTGCCGCCGTCGTTGCGTAGCAGGCGCACTCGTCCATCGCGGCCGACGATGACCAAATCGAGATCGCCGTCGTTGTCGTAGTCGAAGCTCAAAACCCGCCGTCCGCCGTCAGCCTTCAGCGTGGCCGGCAACAATGAGCTGAGATCCGCGAATCGCCCGTGTTCGTCGTTATGGAGCAGCGCCAAGCCGCCCGAGCCGGACGTGATGAGGTCGAGCCAGCCGTCGTTGTCGAAGTCGAAAAAGAGCGCGTCGGATGCGTCCGAACGGGAATCACGCGTGAAGTTGCCGGAGCCATCGTTCCGGTAGAACCCATTTGCGAACAGGTCGAGAGAGCCATCGTTGTCATAATCGCCGGCAGCGATCGCGGAGGCGTGCATCGGCAAGGGATGGGCTTCGAAACGCCCCTCTTCCAGCCCGCGATACAGCGTCAGCGCACCGTTGTGCTCGACGATCAGATCGATCC
>Ga0137418_10000295_pt1 | contig 43515 bp, 34 predicted proteins | sample CZODoug3_1_2_16f_FD_122242 | JGI IMG/M metagenome (GOLD analysis project Ga0137418, IMG submission 122242) | Vadose zone soil fungal communities from Angelo Coast Range Reserve, California, USA - CZODoug3_1_2_16fungal (Hybrid Assembly) | ecosystem: Environmental > Terrestrial > Soil > Vadose...
TGCCCTCGCGTGAAGAGGGCAAAATCACCGGCCGAAGCAGAGATTCAAGAATGACCAAGGCCGGGCAGGATTCAGAAGATCTTAGAAATTAAGATTGGCGCGAACCGGCGGGTAACGGCCCCCTCGAATTCGAGAGAGCGGTCACAAAACGGGAAGCGCAGCAAAGCGATTCGGTGAAGACAGATTATTCGTTCGAACCAAGGAAAGACGAACTCCAGAAGCGGGCCGCCCAGCGGGTGGGCCGGTGTGTCTGGGTCGGCCTCTCAGTCGCCGCGATGAATCCTACCTGTAACTTGTTCTAATTCGAGATATCGAACTCGAGACTCCGGCTGGTGAAGCTGCTTCCGCAAAGCGGAAGCGCACGGAGTCAGAATGAATAAGGAACTGTTTGTAACATCCACCCCCCACGAAACAAAGGTGGGGCTGGTCGAGGACGACCAACTCGCGGAAATCTACCTGGAGCGCGAAGGGGAATACACCCTGGCCGGCTCGATTTATAAAGGGCGAGTGACGCGCGTGCTGCCCGGCATGCAATCGGCATTTGTCGACATTGGTCTGGAGCGCGATGCCTTCCTGTACGTCTCCGACTTTTTGGAATTGGAGGATGCCGGTGATGGCGATGAAGAAAGCATACCGGCACGGCCAATGCCAGCGGATGGCGAAGTGGGGGAAGAACCGGGTGAGATCTTTGTAGCCGAAGGCGGCTCTGGCGAGGCTCGGCCGCAGAGGAATGGTTCAGGCGACTCGTCGCGACGGGACCGCGGTTACGGCGGCCGAAGCTCTCGCGGTGGCCGGCGACGCGGCGGGCGCAGGGATTCCGGGTCGCGCTCGAACGCAGGCGCGTCGACTCCGATGGAGCCGAGAGATACCGAACCCAGTATTCCCGAAGCGCGACCCGGCGAGTTCGAGGACGAAGCAGGCTTTTCCGACGCCACGAAGACGATTGAATTTTCCGACCCTCGCAGCTCGGATCCTCGCGGCTCTGAATTCCGCAGTCCGGAATCGCGCCGCCCGGATTCGAGCCGCGGGGATTCCAGGAGATCGGGTTCGCGTTTTTCCGGACCACGCGATTCCCGAGGTTCGCGATCGCGGGAGTTTGGGTCCAGAGGCTCGAGAGATTTCGGGTCGAGGGATTCTGGGTCACGGGAATACGGCTCGCGAGACTCCAGTCCGCGCGATTCCGAGGGGCAGGATTTTGGTCCGCCTCCCGGATACCAGCCCGTTGTGCTGCCGGGCGAATCGCTTTCAAAGTACCGCAATCGCCCTGTCGCAACATTCCCATCTGCAACGAAGACGGAAGACTCTGCCGCGCTTTCGCGCCGGTTCCCGGACGACGAGCCGGAGTTTGCGGTCACCGCCAGGTCCGAGGGAGTTACTGCCATTCCTGAGGTTATGGAGCCGCGGTCGGAAGCTTCCGTGCGCTCGCTGGAAACAGCAGCCTACGTGCAGCCTTCCGCCTTATATGAGGTCGAAGAGGAAGAAGAGGACGCCGACTACCCGGCGGAAGAACCCGAAGAGGAGGAGTCCGAGCAAGATCAGGAAGAGACTATAGAAGAGGAGCACGGCAAACTCGATGACTTGATCGTGACGATCCCGGTCGTCGATGGTGTGGATCTACGGCTTCCCGATGCACAGACGAAACCGGCGGCGCTCCAGCAAGCAGTGACCGAGGAAATTGAGGAAGACGAGGACGACGAAGAAGGATACGAAGAGACCGAGGTCGCTGAGGAAACCGAATCGCGAGATTCGTTCACGCGCGACTCGCGACGAACCGAGATCGTTTCCGAAAATCGTCCTAGCCTGGAAACCTCCTCGACTGCTAGCGGCCACACCATTCATGAGGAATCCGCAGAACTGGCGCCGTTATCGTTTTACTCCGGCAGTTCGGCGGGCGTGGTCGAAGAGGAAGTGATCGACGAGGATGAGACCGACATGGCTGCCTATGCGGAGAACGTCTCCGAAAGCGGGCAGTACGAGGAGTTGGAAGAAGAAGTCCGTGAGCAGGGTCTTGGCGTCAATAGCGTTTTGGAAGAAGAACGCCTGATGGCTCCCGAGGAACTGGCAGAAGAGTTCCAAATGGAGCAGCAGCAGGACGCGGAGTTGGAGGCGATTCAGGAAGAGGCGGAACTCGAGGCGGACAGTGGCGTAACGAACGGAGGGGCTGCCCACATGGAGGTCCATGCTCCAGCCCTGGCGCAGCAGCGGACCCAGCGGCGCACGGGATTTGACCGGCAGCGCAGTGGGCGGCGTGGCAACAACAGCGGCGGCCCAAGGTTCAAGCGGCGCGATTCGGGACCGGTGCCGTTGATTTCTGAGCTGTTGAAGCCGGGTCAGGAAGTTCTGATCCAAATTGCCAAAGAGCCCATTGCCAAGAAAGGGGCGCGCATTACAAGCCACATCGCGCTGCCGGGGCGGTTTTTGGTCTATATGCCCACGGTTAACCATGTGGGAGTGTCGCGCAAGATTGAATCGGCGGAAGAACGCATGCGGCTGAAGCGCATCGTCGTCAGCGAACGCGAAAACGGCGTCGGCGGCTTCATCGTGCGCACGGCGGCAGGCGGTGCGGCGGAAGATGAACTGCGCGCGGATATTCGCTTCCTGAAGAGCCTGTGGCACGAGATTAAGGGCCGCGCGGAAAGCTCGAAAGCGCCGGCATTGATTTACCACGACCTCAACGTAGTCGAACGCGTGCTCCGCGACCAAGTGACCTCGGACTTTTCGCAAATCTGGGTCGACAACGAAGCGGAATACGAGCGTGTGTTGCGGTTCGCGCAGCGGTTCCAGCCGTCGCTGATGAAGCGCATCAAGCTCTATTCCAAAGACATTCCTCTCTTCGAGCAATTCGGCTTGCAGGAGGAAATGAACAAAGCTTTGAAGTCGAAAGTGTGGCTCAAGAGCGGCGGTTATATCGTCATCAACCAGACGGAAGCTTTGGTGGCGATTGATGTCAACACCGGCAAATATGTCGGCAAGACGGCTCGGCTCGAGGACACCATCGTGAAAACGAACGTTGATGCGATCAAAGAGATTGTGCGGCAGATCCGGCTGCGCGATCTGGGCGGGATCATCATCATCGACTTCATCGATATGGACGAGCGGCGCAACCGGCAAAAAGTCATGCAGGCTTTGGAAGAAGAGTTGCGCGGCGATCGGGCGCCATCGAAAGTGCTGGCGTTCAACGACTTTGGACTGGTGGCGATTACCCGGAAGCGCGTGAAACAGTCTTTGGAACGTACGATTGGCGCGCCGTGTCCGTATTGCACTTCGACTGGGTATGTGAAGTCGGCGACGACTGTGTGTAATGAGATTTACGTTGAGATGCGGAAGGTTGCTTCGAAGCCTGTCGAGCGGCCGGATGTGATGTTGCGGGTGAATCCCGAGGTTGCGAAGGTCCTGAAGTCCGACAACGGGAAGTGGCTGCAGGAGATGGAAGAGTTGCTGAAGAAGACGATTATTGTGAAGTCGGATGCGAGTCTGCATCAGGAGCAGTTTGATTTGAATTAGGGGCTAAGGTCACCTTGCGTCGGGGATGGAGCACGCTCCTCCCCGCTCGCAGTAGCAGGTCAGCGCGAGTCACCTTGACGGGCCATTTCACCTGCGCAACACCTACTGTGGCGGCACTGCACTGGGCTGCTGAGCCTGAATTTTGCGGTATGGCTCGAAGTCCTGCCAGATGCGGGTCACCATGGTGTCGTCGAGTACTCTCTCCACTGGATGGTCCGGGTCTTTGGCGGAGAATATCTGTAGGGTAACCTTGCCGCACTTCGGCGAAACAACATCGTGTTGGTACACATACCGACCCATCGACGATTCATCGGCAAGCACAACTCCGCGTCGATATCCCATGCCCGCAACCACGCGACCAGGCCAGATAGGAAGTATTTCCTTTTCGCCGCACAGCAATCGCAGCTTATCGACAGCTGTCTTGTAGCGCCGGATGATGGGGCCTTGTTGTCCTGAACCCGTGGCCATATTCTCCCAGAATGGCATCTTCGTCTTGGGTACAACCGAGACGCTCAGGACGGGATCATACTTTCGTTCTGGTTCGGGCGGCGGAGCCGCGCGGCCCTTGGAGTGTTTGTTGTAGTCCTTCAACGCTTGCTCATACCTCTCTGTGGCAGTCTCAAATATTGCAATGGGCGTGAACCACTCGACATAGAAATCCCCTACCTGGAAGCTATATACGTCCTTCTCCCAGCGATCCCGTCCCGGAGCGCGCAGGTTATCGGAGGGGTATTTGTCAGTCGGTGCAGTTGGGAGCAATTGCGGTGAAGGTGGCGCTGTGCTGGCAAGAGTCTTCCGGGCCTCGGCAAGGGTCTCGGCGGCGATTGCGATCGGGCGGATGGCCGACTTCTCCTCAACAATTCGCCCGATGCCGACCACATTGCCGCTGGAGTTGAAGAGCGGGCTTCCGTAGAAGCTTTTCACGTCCGAGACAATCTCGTCAGCGCCCGCTTTGCTGACCACTCCGCTGATCATCTTCTTGTTCTTGTCAAAGTCCGGATTTTCGACCGTAAATACGCGCTCGCCTTCCAACAGTGCGCCGGGGTCGCTGGAAAGCTGCGAGGAAACAAGCGCGCCGCAGGCAGAGGGATTAATTCGGAGCACCGCGATGTCATGTTCTTTGTCAACGGCAGCGATCACTGCAGGAAGACGGCGGTGGTCATCAATCTGCACGGCCAGCCATGTTGCCCGTTCGAGGGGGCGCTGCACTGTCAGGACCAAGCCTGAGGGATCGATCACGAATGCGTCGTAGGCGCCGTGTTCGGTCCAGACGGTCACGACCGCGTCTTTCACGCGTTTGTACTGGTACGCCAGCTCGTCCACACGCGCGTCGCGCCCGGCAGCCAGCGGGACTATCTGCGCGTTGTCGTTGCTGAGTTCCAAGGTATTCTCCGGCTTGACGAATTCGGCGTCCAACTCCCAGCGATAGGACTTGTCGAATAACTCGATGGGCTTTTCCGTCACTACTTTGTATTTCCCGGGGGGAACGTCCACCTCGACAACACCGTCCAGAGTGGTCTGCACGGCTATCGGCTGTGTCCCGGGGGTTGCAGGAACCAGCTTGACCGACAGATGAGGTAGCGGCTTAACGTTGAGGTCGCGATCATACAAAGCAGCGCGAAGTTTCAACTTTACGGTCTGAGCCGCGACAGCCGACACGAGGACAAATAGCAAGGCGATGATGCAGACGCGTTTCATGGAGTCCCTCCGGAAACGGAGCAAGGACTTGATTCAAGAGCGACCCGATTGTACACCTGCCCAACACGGTTCCGGGTTGTCAATGAGGAGTTTGACAGGCAATGGAGACTGTGGGTCGCGGTGCATCTGGGCCAGCGATTCGTGGAATGAGCTGCGTCAAGGGCTCTGTTGTCGAAACGGGTGCGAATCCAGATCCAGATCCGGAGCGGTTGAACAACTGGGTATAATTGACCTAAAATGGGAACGAATCCATCGCGGGTCACCATAGTGACGGGTAGGGCCAGAGCGCTGTTGGCTCGGATGGATAACGGGCCCTCTTAACGGAGGCGTTATGTCTTTCACTCTGGTGCCAAAGTACGGTGAGGCCACGGAGGTCAACGTGTGGGTCTGGCGGCCGACGCTGGAACTGATTCGCAATGCGAAGCTGATCGACGAGAAAAGCTACGAGAAAATGGGAAGAAACGACGGGGATGTCCAAGTGGACGCCGTGACGGCGTGGAAGATTGCGGATTTGATTGACCAGACGGTGGAGAAAATGGGACCGAAGGACAAGCTGCTTCTGGACCTTTCTATCAGTGATAAGCCAGCGAAGCGTGGGGGCGTTTTGAAGACGGAGGAGGATGTTCTGGAGGGCTATTCGGTTGGGCGGGAATGGTTGAAGGACTTTAGTGTGTTCAGCCGGGATTCGGGTGGGTTTGGGGTTTTCTAGGCTGTGGCGGGCAGCTTGGGCGAGGAAAAGTTGCGGAGCTTCGCTCCGCTGGGCAGGCGTGGGCGCCTGCCCGGACATGATTTTGTGCTGGCCAAAAGTGCTTGACATAGGCGGATTTCCGTGTAGACTCGTATCCACGTGGCGATTTAGGCAACTTGCTCCACGCTAAAAACTGCTAAACAGCGAGCGGTAAACTCAAAGAACTTTGAGTCCTCCGAATGCTTTGGCAGGAGGGCTTTTTCATTTGCCCTCCGAGCGAGATTTTCTATTTTTCCACGGACAATCTATTGAACCGGAATTTGGCAGCTTTTGCCGGGTTTTGGTTGCCGCTTTGGCGGCAGGAGTCCTGGAATGAGTAGCTCGGCATGTCCCTCCCCCACTGCAACACCAGCCACCAGCCTGCATTTTGAGCTGCGCTGCCGCGAATGCGGCAAGCGGACAGCGAATGCTCCGCGGTCGTTCTGCGAAGAGTGCTTTTCTCCTCTCGAGGTGGTGTACGACCTCGACCGTGTGCGGCGTACGTTTACGCCGGAACAGATCGCCGAGCGGCCGACGAACATGTGGCGCTACTCCGAGCTGCTGCCTGTGCCGGAAGGCTACAAGAGCACGCTGCCCACCGGCTTTACTCCTCTTGTCTCGGCGCGGAAGCTGGGAGTGAAACTGGGTCTGAATCATCTCTACGTGAAAAACGACGCGGTATGTTTTCCAACTCTTTCATTCAAAGATCGCGTGGTATCGACGGCCATCGCGACGGCGAAGCGGTTTGGGCTGGAGACGATCGGCTGTTCTTCGACCGGGAACCTGGCCAATGCTGTGGCGGCGCAGGCGGCACGCGAGGGTCTGAAGGCTTGGGTGTTTATCCCTGAAGATTTGGAGTCCGCGAAAATTCTGGGTACGCGCGTGTATGGCGCGAACGTGGTCAAGATCAGGGGCAACTACGATCAGGTGAACCGGCTTTGCTCGCAAATCGCCGAGAAGCTGCCTTGGGGATTCGTCAACGTGAACCTGCGGCCCTACTACGCCGAGGGATCGAAGACCGTGGGCTACGAGATCGCGGAGCAATTGGGTTGGCGGCTGCCCGACAACGTCATCGTCCCGATGGCTGGCGGTTCGCTGATCGGCAAGATCCAGAAGGCATTCGCTGAGCTGTGCGTCCTGGGTGTTGTCGAGCCGAAGCAGGTCAAGTTCTTCGGAGCGCAGGCGACAGGGTGTTCTCCGATTTCTGCAGCCGTGAAAGACGGCCGCGAGACGATTCAGCCGCAAAAGCCGTCGACGATTGTCCGCTCGCTGGCGATTGGGAATCCTGCTGACGGGTACTATGCGATTCGCGGGATTCGTGATAGCGGCGGCTGGGCGGAGGACGTTTCCGATGCCGAAACCATTGCCGGAATTCGCTTATTGGCCGAGACCGAAGGCATCTTTACGGAGACTGCGGGTGGCGTGACGACGGCGGTGACGCGCAAACTGGTCGAGCAGGGCAAAATTCGCTCCGACGAGACGACCGTGGTTTGCATTACCGGCAATGGCTTGAAGACTCTGGATGCTCTGGCTGGCGAGGAGTTCGACGATGTTGTAATCGAACCGAAGCTGGCGGCGTTTGAGGCTTGTTTGGAGGAGGCGGCGGTGGAGTTGGTGTAAATCCCGCTGCTTCGACTTCGCTCAGGGCAGGCTCTGTCGCTTCCGCGACAAGGACGGGGCACCCGCTTTCGATTATCAGGAAGGGAACGATGAAAGTTACAGTGGAAATACCGAGCGCGCTGCGCCGGTTTACGGACGGAGCGGGAAGGATTGAGTGCGAGGGCGCGAATTTGCCCGGGTTACTCGAAAGTCTCGGGACGAAGCATCCTGCGATTACGCAGCATTTACGCGATGAGAGCGGGCAGGTGCGGCGATTCATCAACATCTATGTGAATGATGAGGACGTGCGTTTCTTAGGTGGAGATGCCTACCAGTTCCGCGACGGCGATCAAGTTTTGATCGTACCCTCGATCGCCGGCGGATGATTGGGCAGGGGTTGTCGTTGTTTTAAAATCGAAATGCTAACCCTGTGGAAAGCCGCACGTTATTCTGCGTGCCATTGAATAGACTCGTGCGGAGATAGTCAATCTGGTTGCGCCAAGCGACCGGGCCGGCTATTTCATAGTCAAGGCCTCCCCCGACGGCTTGGGCGAACGATGTATCGGACGCTCCAATCGATCCGAGATGCCCAACGCCAAATAGGATTTGTCCAAAGGGCGTGAACCTCCCGACTTTCGCCGAAACTCGAGGTCCGAACAGGAAATTCTGTTCGTGCAAGCTGTTGCTTCCGTAGTGACCGCTGTAGTCGGCCACGAGTCCCAGGAAGGGCAGCACCTGACCTTCGCCCGAGAACTCGTACCCGTTGAGGTTGGAAGTAGCTCCCTGGCCGAAATCCATATGGTTATACGAATAGCCCAGGAAAACATTGGCCCTGGGCAGGATGGCTTGCGCGTGGAGCACGGGTGAAGCGGCAATCAAAATAAGAGTAAGGCGGCACAACTTCCTCATAAGAATCCCCCTTCGAAGATGTTCCTCGTGCGATACACCTTGGATGCGCCTCGGGAATGTGATGTTGGTTGCAATCTGAGCCGCACCTGACAAATCTTTACAACCCTTTACGCGATGTTTACGGTCCCTTGGCAACGCGAAGCCGGGCCGCGCGCATCTCTCCAAGCTCTGGACGCCAATTCGCCTTAGGAGTCAACATGCCGCATGTTTCAAAGCTCTGCCGCTTCGTTCTGCTTTCAACTCTTGTTGCGGCGGTGACGGTGTTCTGGGCGGGATGCGGTTCGGGCAGCAGCAGTTCCGGCACGCGGATTCGGTTTGTGAACGCTTCGACAAATCAGCCAACGGTGAATGTCCTGATCGACAGCGTTAACGTGACCTCGAATCTTGCCAACGTCGGTGGGTCCACGGCGTATTTGGCGGTGAAGTCCGGTGCCCGCCGCATACAAATTCAGGATCCGAACGACTTGGTGTTCCTCATCGATACGACTCCAACGATTAGCGGTGACACGACCTATATCATCCGGGACCGCGAGGTTGGGGGCGTCTTGCCGCCGCCGTTGATTTTGACTGACAACAACACTGCACCGACTACGGGAAATTTCTCCGTGCGAGCCATCAACCTGGCTCCCGATCTGAATGCCGGTGCTGATGGATTTATTGTGGCATCCACTGTCTCGACTCTGGTTGGAGTGACGCCGACTTTCGCGGGGCTACCCTACCCGCCCACGACTGCCACCTATGTGTCGATTGCTGCGGGAACCGGAAACTGGCAGGCCGTGTTTACGCAGCCGGGACAGCCAACGATGTTCGACGCTACCCCTGTTCCGCTCACGTTGATCGCAGGTCAGATCGAGACGGTGCTATTAGTCGAGGATGCGGGCGGGAATAAAACGGTCATATCTCTCGTGGATCTACAGTAAGAGATCAGGCGGACGAGGACGAGAGGTTGGTTTCAACACCTCTCCAAAGTAAATTGCTTCCGCATTCCCTCAGGATGGTGGGCAAGCTGCCGCCCACTCGCTGCCTGAGATCCGTGTAGCCTTGCGATCCGGCGAACAGGTCACGCAGGATGGTGCGCATTTCCGCGCTGTAGGCAGCCATTTGAATCATACGGTCCAGGAGCGCGCCACCGCAGAACGAGCCGTGGTAGAAGCGGTTGGCATAGCTGGAGGCTGTGATGAGTTCCGGCAGGAAATCGGAGCGGACCGCTGAGGCGTAGGTTTCCGGTCGATTGTCGACGATCGCGCGCGCCAACAAGTCGGCCGAGCGCAGAGCGTAGTGGAGCCCTTCTCCCGTAACGGGATCGACAAAGCCCGCGGCGTCGCCCAGCATCGCCCAACCTTCCCCCGAAAATGTAGCATTTTGGAACGAAGAACCGTTTAGGTTGGGCAGGACATGTCCGTAAAACGTCGAGTTCTGATAGTCCAGACCTTCTTCGCGTATGAGCCTCTCAAGAAGTCTTCGCAGGTCGGCCGTGGTTTGCGATTCCAGTTTGCCGCAGATGCCTGCGGAATAGTGATCCGAGCGTGGAAAGAGCCAGAAGTAGCCCTCGAAATTGGGCAGAAAACGCACCGTCGCGACGCGGCTCGATCCCGGAATGTAGTAACCGATGGCGGTCATCAGGTCGCTTGGGCGCCACGGCTGTGTAAACTGGGCGCGGAACGGATTCCTCGCGCCAGTGGCGAAGACCAGATAATCCGCGAATTGCGGGCCTTCCCGTGTAGAGAGCTGCCAGACGCCGGGTTCACCCGAGATAGCCGTCACGCGCTGGTTGACAATGATTGCCCCAGCGTTTTGTGCGCGGTCGCGTAGTAAATTGTTGAGGATGCGACGGGAAAAAATCGCGATGGCGTCGTTCAACTGGAGGGAAATCCGTCGGCCGGCCGGGCTGACGAGTTCGCAAGTTTTGATCCAGTTCCGCTCGACCACGGCTTCGGCGAGGAAGGGAAATTCAGCTAACGCTTTGTTCGTTACGCCGCCGCCGCAGGGCTTTTCCCAGTCCAGCTTCTCTTCGTAGATGCGCACCCGGTGTCCGGCGTGGGCAAGTAGCTCTCCAGCGCGGGCGCCAGCTGGGCCGCCGCCGAGAATGGCAATCGAGTTGGGGGTTTTGCTCAAGGTAGTGTGGAGTGCAGAAAGTCTCTTCCGCATTCATTCTACTTCCTTGCCAGCACGGGCGAGGACGCCCGTGTCTCCACCGACGTCAACCTAAGAACTTGTGCTGGTCATGGGTGGTTGGAATGCGGCATTCCGCTCTTCGGCCGAAGATCCGGTAGCGATTGCGAGCGATCACGTCGTAGCACGCATCCCTAAGAAAGCGTGGCAGCAGGCGCGCAGCTAGGGTGAGACTCCAGATTCCGCCAAGACTATCGGCGATGCGAAGTGCTGCGTCGGATTTGGTGTAGACACGCTCCTGCGGCGAATTGTAGTTTTCGATTACGCAGATCGTCTCGATGGCCGCAGAATCGAGGGCGTGCCGGGCCAGGATCTGTCTGGCCGCTTCGCCTTGCTGCGGCGCGAACCGGAACGCGTCTTTCTGGTCATGCCGGAGGAGGAATTGTACGACTCCATCACACATCCCGCAGAGGCCGTCGTAAAGGACGATTCTGCGGGCGTCTGCTGATGTCGCCGATGCCGTCATTTTGAAAGCACTACTCGCTATAATAGCGGTCGAAAGGGCTCAGGCTGCGAATGCCGACGATTTCTATGTCTTCTTACGCCGCAAGACTCGCCGCTCATTTCACTCCGCGAATGCTGTTTGTCTTGTTGTGGGTCGGAGCAGGTCTCCCGCAGACTCCTTCTGCGACGCCGGTTGCCCCCGCCACCCCAACAACGCCCGCTGCGATTGTGCCGAAGCTTACTCGTGAAGTGGATATACCCGCGACGCAGGTGTGGACCGACACGACAGTAGATCTGGCAGTGGGGGAACGCATTGTTGTCGAATCGAGCGGGCAAGTGAAGTATCAGACGCAGTTAGCGGGGCCGCAGGGAGTGGAGCGCACCTGGACGGACCTGACTCGTTCCTTGCCTGTGAACGGAGCCCGTGCGGGCAGCTTGGTGGGCCGCATTGGAGATGGCGACAGCACCATTCCTTTTGCCATTGGCGGCCACAAAGAAGTTGTGGCGCGGCGGGCGGGACGCCTGTTTTTGGGAATCAATGAGCCGGCTACCGAATTCGGCGAGGGCAACTTCCACGCCAAGGTGCAGGTTTTTGACGCCAGCCCGGCGGCTGTGGTTTCCGCTATCAAAATAACCCAGGAATTTCTTCAGCAAATTCCGAGGCGCATTGGCGACGAGAAGGGTGATCCAGGCGACATGGTCAACTTTATGATCATCGGTCCGCAAGAGGCGTTGAAAAAAACCTACGAGGACGGCGGATGGATGCTGGCCGACAAGAACAAGAAACAGGCCATTTTTCATGCTCTCACAGCAACTTTGGACAAAGACGCCTATCTCGCGATGCCGATGAGCCAACTCTACTTATTTGGGCGGGTGCAGGATTTCGGTTACGAACATGCAGAGCCGGTCCAGATGGTGCAACAGCGGCACCATTTGAGGATATGGCGTGCCCCGGTGGACTTTGAGGGACACCCGGTTTGGGTGGGTGCAGCCACTCACGACATCGGTTTTGAGAAGGACCAGCGCAACAATGGGCTGACCCACAAGATCGATCCCGATATCGACAAGGAGCGCGAGTACTTGGGCGAGACGTTGGACGCGACAGGCGAGGTCGCCGTCTTGAGCCACGTCACGCCGCCCGATCCCTTGAAGGAAGCGCACACAGCGACGGGTGGCTCGTTCCATTCCGACGGACAGATTCTCGTCATCCAGCTGAAATAGCGGCGCCGCACCAACCACTCGGTCGGTTGCGGGTGCTGTTCCGGCTCCTCTATCATCAGTGAGACTTGCTCGCATCAATCGGAACTTGCTCGGGCGGGTCTCGTGCTCGACCGTTTCTGGAGCGTGAATGCCGGACCGCAAGCCCGACCAACCCGTCGCTGAGCGCCCCATTGCAGACGTTTTCGAAGGCCGTCGTCCCTCCGATGGCGAGAAAGCGTGGGCTGAAACTGTCCTTGCTCCTACCCTGGCCAAGAATCCTGAAAAGCCAATTGGCGCTGCTTCCGGGGTGAATCTGGACGACCAGGGCCATGCTCGCTTTAGCACGATCTCCAACGTCCCCATTCGCAGGCTCTATACCGAGGCTGATCTGCCCGATGATTTTGGCAGCGAAGCCGGTTACGAGAAATATCTCAATCATCCGGGTCAGCCGCCCTACACGCGCGGCATTCATGCCAGCGGGTATCGCGGCAAAATGTGGACCATGCGCATGTTTTCCGGCTTCGCTTCGCCGGAGGAGACCAACCAGCGTTACAAGTATCTTTTGGAACACGGCGGCGGCGGGTTGAGTGTGGCGTTCGACCTTCCCACGCTAATGGGTTACGACTCGGACCACCCGGCGAGCGAAGGGGAAGTAGGGAAGTGCGGTGTCGCGATCGATTCTCTCGAGGACATGGAAGTGCTTTTCAATGGGATTGACTTGGAAAAGACCTCCGTCTCGATGACCATCAACTCTCCAGCGTCCGTCCTGTGGGCGATGTATCTGGTGGTGGCGGAGCAACAGGGCGCGAACTGGAAAAATCTCTCCGGCACGTTGCAGAACGACATTCTGAAGGAATACATCGCGCAGAAGGAATACATTTATCCGCCTGCGCCTTCGATGCGTCTGGTGATCGATACGTTCGAATTTGGGGCGAAGGCGACGCCCAAGTTCAATACCGTTTCGATCAGCGGATATCACATTCGCGAGGCCGGTTCGACGGCGCTGCAGGAACTGGCTTTTACCCTCTACGACGGCGTGGAATATGTGGAATGGGCGCAACGGCGCGGCTTGGATGTGGATGATTTTGGCCCGCGCTTAAGCTTCTTCTTCAACGCCCATAACGATTTCTTCGAAGAAATTGCCAAGTATCGCGCCGCGCGCAAGGTCTGGTATCGGGTAATGAAGGACCGCTTTGGCGCGAAGAATCCTCGCACGCAGTTGATGCGTTTTCACACACAGACGGCCGGAGTCTCTCTTCCTGCCCAGCAGCCCATGAATAACATCGCCCGTGTGGCCTTGCAGGCGCTCGCGGCCGTGTTGGGCGGCACGCAATCGTTGCACACCGACTCCTACGATGAGGCCCTGGCGTTGCCAACGGAAGATGCGGCTCGCATTGCCTTGCGGACGCAGCAGATCATCGCTTATGAAAGCGGAGTAGCGCAGACCGTGGACCCTCTCGGGGGATCGTATTTTCTGGAGCGCCTGACACTCGACATGGAAGAGGGTGCTTTCGATTATTTCGCCAGGATGGACGCGATGGGCGGGATGGTGAAGGCGATCGAACGCGGATATCCGCAGAAGGAGATCGCTGAGGCCAGCTACCAGTACCAGAGGGCCGTCGAGGCGAAAGAACGAATCACCGTCGGGGTAAACGAGTTTGTGATTCAGGAAGAATCACCGAAGATTCTCTACATTGACGACTCGGTGGCACAGCGGCAGTCAGAGAAGCTCGTCAAGCTGCGCGCACGACGGTCGAATGAAGAAGTAAAGCGGCGCTTGTATGCCTTGAAGAAAGCAGCCGCGCAGGAGCCTCAGTTGCGGGGTAACGGGATATCCGAAGCCAACACCATGCCGTACATCATTGACGCGGTGCGCGCCTACGCCACGGTGGGAGAGATCTGCGAAGCGCTGCGCGAGGTGTACGGAACCTATACGGAAGTCAGCGTTACCTAAGCTCGGACCTACGTTCGCGTGCCTACTTATTGATGGGCTCCACCACGACGGCCGTACCATAAGCCAAGACTTCCGTCACGCTCTGCATTACTTCCGTGGCGTCATAGCGGGCTCCAATCACCGCGTTGGCTCCAAGATCAGAAGCGTGGCGCAGCATGAGCTCGAAGGCCTCGGAGCGAGTGCTCTCGCATAAGTTCGTCAGGAGCGTAATATTCCCACCGACCAGGGTTTGCAGGCTCGCGCCGATCGTCCCAAAAACCGAACGGGATCGCACGACAATCCCTCGCACAACGCCGAGATTACGTACAACGCGAAAATTGTCGAGCTCAAATCCAGTTGTCACCATCGTATGGATCACGGGTTGCCGGTAGCCTGTCGTCATGGGTGCCTCAGTTGGAGTTCGCAATCATTATTCCACCGATGGTGAGTTTTTAGTGGCGCAACGGTACTGAACCATGTGCCCGCTGGGATGCGCGTTTGCCTACTCAAGCCGGGCGGAGATGAGAAACTCCTCAAGTTGGCCATCCCAAGTAACGGTCAAGACATTGGGTTTGCAGCAGACCTGGCAGTCTTCAATGTATTGCTGGCGCTGCCCTGCAGAGGAGTCCAGCGCGGTCTCATTCCATTCGCCGCAGCCCGCGCATTGGAATCCCGATGCCATCTTAAGGACACGCCGCGAATTTTTCTGCTAGGCGCCTCTTCCAGATTACGCTCCACATTACTCTCCACCCAGGCCACCTAAAATATTTACCCCCAGTTTTCGTCTACAGCAGTAGATGGCACGAGAGAAAACAGACAAAGTCTGAACTTGACTATTGCTCATATATGACTTACAGTCATAATTGTGAAAACTTCGCAAACACAAACCGACTGGCTCGATGTCCTCAAGGGGTCCGCGAGTCAGGACGAGATGGGCCGCCGCGCGCGGCGTGGTTCCGAGACGCGAGAGCGGCTCTTTCGCGCGGCGATGAATCTATTTCGGGAGCACGGATTCCACAACACCACCGTGGAGGACATCACCAACGCGGCTGACGTAGGCAAGGGAACGTTCTTTAACTACTTTCCCAGTAAAGAGCACATCCTCGGCGTTCTCGGCGAGGTGCAAGGGGCGAAGTACGACAAGGCAGCCGCCTTGGCCAGCGCGCAAGAGACTCGAGATGCGCTGCACTGGCTCTATCACGCTCTTCCAGCCGAAGCGGGAAGTAGTCCGAAGATGGTCCGAAGCCTGTTTACGGTTTTCCTGACGAGCGAAGCTGTGCGGGATTTCCTGACTCTTGGCTTGGCGACCGGGCGTACGAAACTACAGCAGATGTTTCGAGAGGGGCAGAGCCGCGGTGAGATTCCCGGCCACACTCGACCAGAGGACCTTGCGTTGCGTTTTCAGCAGTCCCTGTTTGGGTGCATGTTTCTCTGGACTTTGCAGAAACCGGCGCCACCGCTGGAGGCGTGGCTGGACGAGGGGTTCGATTTTTTCTGGTCGGGCGTGACCGCTCTGCCAGCGAAGAGGAGTAAGCGATGACACGCAAACGACTGATAGTAATTGCGATTGTTCTGTGTCTGGGAATAGCCGCGTATGTGTGGGCGTCATCCCGTCCGCAGCCCCTGGTCGCTTCCGGGACCGTGGAAGCGCGCGATATTCGGGTTGGCTCCAAGGTCGGAGGTCGCATCGAGCAAGTGTTGGTGCGAGAAGGCGACAAGGTTGAGGCCGGGCAAGTGCTTGCAACGTTTGATGATCGCGAGCTGAAGGCGAACATGGATGCGTCGCTGGCCAATTTTCAGAAGTTGCAGCGCGGTTTCCGTCCGGAGGAAGTGGCGCAGGTTCGAGCCCAGGCCGAGCAAGCCAAGGCGGACTACGAACTGCGAAAGAACGGAAATCGCAGAGAAGATATCGATGCCGCGCAAGCCGACGCCGACCGCGCGAAGGCTGACACCGTGCGCACGGAAAGCACCTGGAAGCGGGTCAGTGATCTGTCTAACCAGGACGTTTTCTCCAAGCAGCAACGCGATGACGCGGAAGGGGCCTGGAAGAATGCCCAGGCTGCACAGCAGTCCGCTGAACAAAAGCTCGCCGCGCTGCGCAACGGCTTCCGGCCTGAAGAGGTTGCGTCCGCCGAACATCATTACCATGACGCCGCAGCCAGAGCGCAGGAATACGAGCGGGGAAGCCGCCGGGAAGATATTGCCCAAGCGCGCGCTCAATACGAGTACGACGCGGCGCGCTACCGCGAGCGCCAGGTGATCTCCCCCTCGGCGTCGACCGTCGAAGTCATGGACATTCGTCCTGGCGATTTGATTGCACCCAACCTGCCTATTGTCACCCTGCTGGAGCGCGACCAGCTTTACATTCGCATCTATGTTCCAGAAACGGAGATGGGGCGCACAAGGCTAGGCCAGAAGGCCACAGTAACGCTCGATGCTTTTCCTAAGCAATCCTTTGACGGGGAGGTTGAGCAAATCAACCAACAATCGGAATTCCTGCCCCGCAACGTGCAGACGCGAGAAGAGCGCGTCCACCAAATGGTGGGCGTGAAAATCCGGGTTCACGACGACCAAGGCCGGATTCGCCCGGGGATGGCGGCAGACGTGAAGTTGAAGGACACCCAATGACCGACATCGCCATCCGCACCGAAAATCTGACACGCAAGTTCGGCGACTTCACGGCAGTCTCCGACGTGAACATTACGGTTCAGCACGGGGAAGTGTTCGGCTTCCTCGGGCCCAACGGCAGCGGGAAGACGACCGTCATCAAGTTACTGACCGGGCTTTTGCCGCTGAGCGGAGGCAACGCATGGGTTGACGGCATCGACGTGCGCAAAGACCCCGATGCCGTCCGCGAACATATCGGCTACATGTCACAGAAGTTTTCGCTCTACGACGATCTCACGGTCATGGAGAACCTGACGTTTTATGGTCGCATCTATGGCTTGCGCCCGGATAAGCTTCGCTCGCGTATCGACGACATCATTTCGCAAAATGCGCTTTCGCCATACGTGGAGCGCCAAGCCGGCAAGCTCTCCGGTGGTTGGAAGCAGCGCCTCGCGCTTGGTTGTTCCATGCTGCATGAGCCCAAGATCATGTTTCTCGACGAACCGACCGCCGGAATCGATCCCGTGGCTCGTCGTCAGCTCTGGGACCTACTCTTCGATCTCTCGGGTAAGGGCATTACGTTTTTTGTCACCACCCACTACATGGACGAAGCTGAACGCTGCAGCCACGTGGCTTACATTTACTACTCGAAGTTGATAGCAGATGGCACACCGATGGAGCTGGAGGCGATGCCCGATGTAAACCCTCCCGGCACAAAACGTCTGGAGATTCGCACGACGGAAGTTACCCGCGGCCTCCGGTTGGCGCGGAAATTTCCTGGGGTTCTGAGTGCGACCGTGTTTGGGCAATCGGTCCATGCGTTGGTCGATGGCTCGTTCGATCAAGCGGCCCTGGGCAAGAGGCTGAATGGACAGGGCATTGACATCACCGAGGTTCGCCCGCTCACCGCCAGCCTCGAAGACGTTTTCGTCGAGCTAACTTATAGGCGTCAGGCGGAACTGGAGGCCTCGCGTGCGTAATCCCTTCCAAGGCATCGGGGCAGTCATCTACAAAGAAGTTATCCATATCCAGCGGGATTCGACAGCCATCGTCTTCGCCCTGATGATTCCGATCCTGCAGATGACGATTCTCGGTTTCGGCATCGACACCAATATCCGTCAGATCAAGACCGTGATCATGGATAACGACAACAAGAAATTGAGCCGCGAACTCGTCGATCGCTTGCGCAACACTGACACCTACAACGTGGCGAAATACGTCTATTCCGATCGCGAAATGAATGAAGCCATTATTGGCGGCAAGGCGCGCGTTGGGATCAAGATTCCCTGGGACTACTCTGACCGCTTGCTGAAGGGCGAAACGGCTCAGGTCATGGTCTTGATCGACGGCTCCGATTCGTCCGTAGCCGGTCAAGCGATTAACGTTACCACTGCGATCGGCCTGGATGAATCGCTCAAGCGCGTGCTCACCACCGGACAAACTCTTCCTGTGGAGGTTCGCCCCAAGGTGTTGTTCAATCCGGACTCGCGCTCACCCAATTTCTTTCTTCCCGGTCTCACCGCTGTGTTGCTCCTGAGCGTAACTACGTTTCTTACCGCCTTCGCTATCGTGAAGGAAAAAGAAAAGGGAACTCTCGAACAGCTCTTCGTTACCCCGGTGCAGCCTATGGGTTTGTTGTTGGGTAAAATCCTTCCTTACTTTGCAATCGGGTTCACCGAGCTGTGCATCATTCTGCTGGCGCTTGTCAATATTTTCCGGGTGCCCATCCACGGCAGTGTGATTCTGTTGTTGTTGCTCTCTATGCCGTACTTGTTCGTTTCGCTGTCGTTTGGGACATTAATCTCCACCAGAGCGCGTTCGCAGGCGGAAGCCATGCAGATGGCGTTCCTTACATTTCTGCCCAGCATCTTTTTCTCGGGATACATTTTCCCCCGGGAGACCATGCCGTTGCCGTTCTACATCATCAGCATGTTCGTGCCTGCGACTTACTTCATCAACATTACGCGTGGAATCATTTTGCGCGGGGCGGGCTTGCGGCACTTGTGGTTTGATGGGATGATGCTGACCATCATGGGCGCACTGTTGTTCTTTGCAGCGGCGCGGCGGTTCCAGAAGAAAGTCATCGCGTCGTAAGAGGTTTCGCCCAGGCTATGCGAGCAAGAGCAACAAGGGAAGACAAGGTGTAACCCATAGGAGAACCATGACCCCGGCCCCCATTAAGCCCGCCGTAAGCCTCGAGGTCCTCGAAAAGCTCGACGTTCGGGTCGGAACGATCGAAGAGGTAAGCGATGTTCCTGGCGCGGATCAACTCTGCCAGTTGCGCGTTAATTTCGGCGATCACACAAGAACCATCGTCGCTGGAATCAAGAAGGAACGACCCAATCCCCGCGAGATCGAAGGCAAGCAAGCACTTTTCATTGTGAACCTCGAGCCAAGAAAGATGCGCGGCGTGCTATCAGAGGGCATGTTGTTCGACATCGGCTATGCTGACGGCATCACGCCGGTGTTAGCGATGCCCGAAGCGAGGGTACCGAGCGGAACTCGGGCAGGGTAGGCTCCCGCGTCGTGGCAGGATTGGAAACTGCTAACCGAATCGCGTAGGATTCGCGCATGGCATTCAGTTCCTTATCCCGCCGTTCGTTCCTCGCAGCCTCAGCGATGCTCCCGTGGGCGCTTCGAGCTCGCGCGTCGGCGTCCATCCCAGTAGGTCTTGAGCTCTACTCGGTCCGCGAGGCTCTGCGGCGCGATCCTGCTGGTACCGTGCGTGCAGTTGCGCAGTTGGGGTACGAATGCGTGGAGTTTTACGCACCGTATTTTGATTGGAGCGAAAGCGAAACCAAGCAGATGAAGAAGCTCATGGACGATTTGGGCATCTGCTGCTTCTCCACCCACAATAATGAAGCGTTTTTCAAACCTGAGAGCATCGAACGTGCGCGTGACAGGAATCTGATCCTGGGTTGCAAGTACATTGTCCTCTCCTCATCCGAGGAGAAATCGACTCTGGACGCGTGGAAAGGTTTGGCCGATTCGCTCAATGCCATTGCTGACAAGCTTGAGCAGTCTGGCTTGCGCGTGGGTTGCCACAATCACCAAGCGGAGTTTCGGCCTATTCAGGGGCGGCGGCCCATGGAAGTTCTGGCGAAGAATACCAAGCCCTCCGTCATGCTCCAGCTCGACGTTGGGACCTGTGTCGAGGCTGGCTCAGACCCGGTGGAGTGGATCCGTTCGAATCCTGGACGCATTCGCTCCATCCACTGTAAAGACTGGTCACCGGAGCCGGGTAAGGGCTATACCGTTCTATTTGGGGAAGGCGTAGCCGATTGGAAGAAGATTTTCGAAGCGGCAGAAAGCGTCGGTGGAGTCGAGTATTATCTGGTCGAGCAGGAAGGCAGCCGCCTCTCCGAGATCGAAACTGCGCGAACTTGTTTGAAGACCTTCCGGGAGAAGCATTCGGCCTGAAGCCGATATCAATATCAAAATCAAACGGATCACTTCTGGGTGTCGCCGGAATGCGCAAGCTCCCAAACCTTCGCGTATTTCCAGAAGACGTAAGCGGCGTGGTTGAGGTGAAGAAGTAACCCTTCCCGGCCATCAAGGAAACCCAGGCGGATGACGTAGTTGTAGAGAAGCGTCGCCAGGGGGCGAAGGACAATATCAACGGGGCCGCTGCGGCTGCCTTTCTCGACGGCCATCTGGGCTCCCAGTGAGGAGTAACGGTTCATGTGCTCGATGTAGTCATTCATCGTTGGGTAGCAGTGGTGCACGAGCGCGCCGTTCTCAATGCGAGCCGTGTATCCATCGACCTTCAAACTCTCGTGAACCACCTGCGGCTGGAATCGGCCATAGCCTCTGCGAAAAAGACGTAGCTTTGGGTCGGGCCAAAAGCCGCCTCGTCTTATCCAGCGACCCAGGAAATGGTTCTTGCGCGGGATGAAATAGCCGCTGAATGTCACTGGCATTTCTTCGGGTTGCATGGTGCCTTTTGAAAGTGATTCCTCGTAGGCCATGACCTGTTCGACCTGATCAAGGCTGTCGCCGCCGGCGGCACAGGTGAGGTTTCGCAGCTCCATTTCGGTGTGACCGGTGGGTTTCGAGAGGATCAATTGGATCGCTTTGACTAACTGAACCTCGACTTCTTCATCGGCGTCCAGGCTAAGAATCCAATTCCCTACCGCTTTGTCGATGGCGGAGTTCTTCTGCGCGGCAAAGCCCTTCCAGGGTTCCTGGAAGATTTTGGCTCCTAGAGACCCTGCGATCTCAAGAGTACGGTCCGTCGAGCCCGAATCAACGATGATGACTTCTCCAACACCGTTGTTAACTAACGGCGCGACACTGCTCAGAGTGCGCGCGATGTTGGCCTCTTCGTTGTGGGTAATGAGGACTACGGACAGGAGCACGAGTGACAGGATAAACTACCTCTCGGTCCAGCTGGGCGGCCTAGGGCGGCCGCCCCACGCTGGTCAGCGAGCGGGCGGTGTTGCGGGTGAACTCGTCGAGCTTTCCAAGCTCTCTTCGAGCCCCAAGTCCGGGTCCGGCCCGCAGGGCTCGTGGTTGTGTTCCGCCACGCGGTGCCGCAATTCGCGGACTTCTTCCGCCAGGCGGATGATCACCTCCGACAGGGGATCGCTGATTTCCTTCGGATCGGTAATCACCACGCGCTTGCCATCGCGCAGCACGATGTGGCCCGGGACGCCGACGACGGTCGAGTTCTCCGGAATATCCCGCAGTACGACAGAACCGGCCCCAACGCGGCAGTTTTCACCGATGGTGATGTTGCCGAGAATGCGGGCACCGGCACCGATGGTTACGTTGTTGAGGATAGTTGGATGGCGCTTGCCTTTTTCCTTGCCCGTGCCGCCGAGCGTGCAGCCCTGGTAGATGGTGCAATCGTCGCCGACAATGCTCGTCTCGCCGATTACCACACCCATGCCGTGATCGATGAAGAGACGCCGTCCGATGACCGCGCCCGGGTGGATCTCCACGCCCGTCCAAAAACGTACCCACTGCGAGAGCAGTCGCGCCACGAAGTGAAGCCGGTGAGTCCACAACCAGTGAATCAGGTGGTGGGCCCACACGGCTTGCAATCCGGGATAGCACAGCAGCACTTCCACCCATGAGGTCGCGGCCGGATCTCGCTCGAACGTCGCGCGTACATCTTCGCGGACTGATTGGAGGAATCCGGGCGGCGTTTCGGACTGGGTGTCGGGCATTGCTTCAGACCGCGACGGCGGTCATCTCCAGTGCTTCTTTGCGTAGCGCCTCGAACATGAAGCTGGTGAGATAGCGTTCTCCACCGCTCGGGATAATGGCGACGATGAGCTTGCCGGCATTTTCGGGACGGCGAGCGACCTGCAGGGCCGCCACGATAGCAGCGCCGGAGGAGATGCCAACCAACAGCCCTTCCTCGCGGGCCACGCGTAAAGCCATCGCAGCCGATTCGTCGGAATTCACCTGGATCACTTCGTCAATGTAATCGGTGCGCAAAATGTCGGGGATAAAGCCCCCGCCGATCCCCTGAATCTTGTGTGGTCCCGGTGCGCCACCCGAGAGCACAGGGCTTTCCTTAGGCTCAACCGCGATAGCTTTGAACGAGGGTTTGCGCGGGCGAATATATTCTGAGACGCCGGTGAGTGTGCCTCCAGTTCCCACGCCTGAAATCAGGATGTCGACCTGGCCGTCGGTGTCGTTCCATATCTCGGGGCCGGTTGTCGCTACGTGAATGGCGGGGTTGGCGGGATTGGCGAACTGCTGCAGAATGTAACCGCTCGAGGTCGTAGCCAATAACTCCTCGGCCTTCGCGATCGCGCCTTTCATTCCCTTCGGACCGGGCGTGAGCACGATCTCGGCGCCAAGAGCGCGGAGCAGAATACGCCGTTCCAGACTCATGGTTTCGGGCATGGTGAGAATCAAGCGATAGCCACGCACCGCAGCTACAAACGCGAGCGCGATACCCGTGTTGCCGCTGGTTGGCTCAATCAATACAGTTTTCCCAGGTGTAATTTTCCCTTCGCGCTCCGCCACGTCGATCATGTTGAAGCCGATGCGGTCTTTCACGCTGCTGGCGGGGTTGAAAAATTCGAGCTTAGCCGCGACCTGCGCCTGGCAGCCTTCGGTGACGCGGTTCAAGAAAACAAGAGGGGTTTTACCAATCAGTTCGGTAACGTCGCGAGCGATTTTCATGGCCAATCTCCTTGGAGGCAATGCTGGAGCAAAGTCTAGTTCCCATGTAGACATTGTCCTACGAATTTGGGCTTTTGGGGAAGCCTCAGACACAGTAGCACTGTCGCCCGCCTTGCACGATGTTTTAGACGCAAAAAACAGGCACAGGTCGCAAAACCTGTGCCTGGCATGCAGCGCCTAGACCGTCAGTCCTACTGCGGGGCTGGCGTAGGGGGCGTCGCTGGGTCGGGCGCCATGTTTTCGTAGTGTTCGATCACTTTGTCGAGATGGATCGTGCCGGGGACGGATGGCATCTTCGTGACCTTCCCGCTCTGCGCGTCGGCGATATCGATGCCGAGGTGGATTAGGGTTTGTCCCGTAACGCGGTCTAGTTCGACGCGAGCCTTCTCGTACGCTGCCATGGCTGCGACCAAATTTGAGGCCGATTGCGTAAGATCGCGTTGAGTGCCGAGGACCAGAGTATTGGTGGATGCGCCGAGTGCGTATTTCTTCTGCTCGGCATCGAGCGATTGTTTCGCCAGCTCGACCCCCGCTTTAGCTGCGTCAACTCGGGCTCGATCTTGTTGCACCGTAAACTGCGCATTGCGGACTTCTATACGGACGGTGTTCTCCTGCTGCTTCAAGCGCATTTCCGCTTGCCGATATTCCAGTTGCGACCGGATCTGGTCAGCCTGCGCTGCTCGATTGCGCAGCGGAATCGTCAACTGGATGCCCGCTCCCTTATCCGGGGCTGTGCTATCGAAGAGCTCTCCAACTGCGTGCCCGTAGCTGGTAGAACTGATCGGGGTTGCGCAGAGCGGGCTGCTTGTGGAAGGAACGCAAAGCGGGTTCTGGTTTCCGGCAAGGGCAGATCCACCGTAAAAAGCGAACAAATCCAGGCTCGGAAGCAGTGCGTTCTTGGCCGCTTTGTTGGTAATATCGCGGTTCGTCAGGTCAACACGAGACTCATTTAGATCCTCACGGCTCTTGAGGGCTTGCACCACCAGGTCCTCCGTGGGAGCAATCGGCTCTTTTTCCGGAACCTCCATCGTATCCGTGGGGATCACTTCGGCGTCCGCAAGATGCGGATCGGTGAGGCTGCGGCTAATCGCATTCTTCATCAGCAACTGCTGCAACTCCAGATTGGTTTGCGAGACGATCAGATCCTGCTCGCGAGTGGAAGCGTCACTTTGCGCGCGGACAACTTCAATCGGGGCCAAAGTCCCGATCTCAACCTGCTTCTTGTTGTCGGAGAGGGTCTTGTTGGCGAGCGCTACAGAGCGCTCTTTCACCTTCACGTCTTCGTATGCATTTACCAAATCCCAGTAAATGTTCTGGATTTGGTTCACCGTCGTAATAACCTGCAAGCGAAATGCCGCATCGGAGATCTGTCGATTGTTCTTCGCTGTGATGATGAAGCGGCGATTGGGAAGAAAACCGAATCCCTGTAGCAAGTGTTGGCTTAGCGTGAACCGGAAGTTGGAATTAACAGCCGGGCTATAGACCGTAGAGGTGCTCGTCGTTGTCGTCCGGGAGTTGTCAAAACTAAGAGACATGTTAGTGCCGGTTTGAAATCCCTGTTGATATCCAAAATTTACCGTGCCGGTATTCCTGCTGGTGGTGGGGCCGTCGAACAGCGGAAACGTATTGAGAGTCTTGCTGTGCTCAAGTTGCAACGTACCGGTTAGTACCGGATCAAACGAACTCACCACAGAACCCACGCCGGAAGTCGACGTGACAATGCCCGACGTACCCGAGCCAGCGCCACCAGTGCCAGATGACGTACCGCCCGCTCCCGAACCCGACGTGCTCGATCCAATTGCTCCAACGCCGCCTCCCGGTGTATTTTGTACGACGCCGGTGTTAACGCCCCGCGTGGTTCCTCCTGATTTTGCGCGAAGCAAATCCGTATCCGCGATGTCGAGGTTGTAGCGCGCGATGGCTATATCCAGGTTGTTCTCAAGCGCCAGCGCAATAGCATCGTTCATTGACAACATCAGTTTCCCATCTTTCATGATCGGGTCGATGCGCGCCGTGTTGGTCAGGTTTGGGGCCCCCACTGTCCGCGGGATATAGGGCGCAAACGGATTGGGGAAATGGGCCTGAGGCTTACCGTAGTCCACCTGCTGCGCCGCTCCAGGTAGAGCCAAGGCCACCATCGCCGCACCAGCCAATACCACCCGTCCGACCGACATCCTACGTAAGAATTGCTGCATTTCGTTTCTCTCCATTGGGCTTGATACGGTCAAAACCTGCTACCGTTGGACTCGACAACTGCAGACTCGCGAAATGCATGGACCGCACCCGCGATCGAGACTCACAAACACTCAAAATTTCGCGGAATTCCGCGGCACTTATTGAGGTAGTACGCAACCCGCGCCGCCCAGGTTCCATTTCTTGCCCGGTTTGTACTGGCCATGCTGTTCGAAGGCCAAAGGGAACCAGTAGTATAGCGAATCCAGCTGCACACACCCCGAATAACCCGTTTGGATGACGGCACGTACAGAAAGGTTCGATTTTTACAATGCGTGACAAGGCTCCCGGCGACCGGGCAAGTCAAGGGCCAGAAGCGCTAGCTCCGGGGGCAAATCCCGGACTTCTTCTGAGCAACCTTAAGACGCGCAGCATTAAGATACGCAACATTAAGCTCACCCTCGCCTACGACGGAACCGACTTCTCCGGCTGGCAAGTCCAGCCTGGACGGGCCACGGTCCAGGGCCTCCTTGGGTCCGCTATTGGACGGTTGACCGGGGAAAACGTCTTGCCCCAAGGCTCCGGGCGCACGGACGCGGGGGTGCATGCCTTGGCTCAAATTGCGACTTTTGCGACGCACTCGCCGATACCTGTGGAAAACCTTGCGAAGGCCCTGAATGACACCTTGCCCACAGCGATTCGTGTGCTGGCCTGTGAGGAGACTGACCCCGAGTTTCACGCGCGAAAATCCGCGCGAGCGAAAACCTACGAATACCGGATGGAACGCCGCGCGACCTGTTCTCCTTTTGTGGCGCGCTACGTTTGGCACTATCCCTTTCCATTGGACGAAGCTGCGATGGCGGAGGCCGCAGGGGTTGTCGAGGGCGAACACGACTTCACGTCTTTTGCCGCCGTCGACCCTGAGAAGTCGCTTAGTGAAGAAGGGTGCGAAGAAGGACGCGAAGAACCGCGCTCGAACGTTCGGACAATTCATTCCTCCATCTGGCGGCTCCGAGGGGACGAGTTCGTCTACACCGTGCGTGGGTCCGGGTTTCTGCACCACATGGTGCGCAATCTCGTGGGAACGTTTGTACTTGTAGGCAAGGGGATCATCAACCGTCAGGGCTTGCAGCGGATTCTGGCGGCGCGCGACCGCTCGGCCGCAGGGGCCACAGCTCCGGCGAGCGGGCTGTTCTTGATGAATGTGGAGTATTGACGGCCGACGCGTCCTGCTAAACTTGCGCTGATGCCCTCCGGTCTCTCCGTCGAAGCCCGCCGTTTTGCTTCGCTCAATCCCGCGACTGGTGAAGTTCTATGCGAGTTCGATTGCGCCTCAGCAGAAGAAGTTCAAGCTGCCGTCGCCCGCGCTCACGGTGCGCAAGCTGCGTGGTGGGATCTCGGCGTTCGGCGCCGCTGCGAAATCCTGCGTCGATTTCAACGGTTTCTGCACGAACGCAAAGAGGAAGTCGCGCGGCTCGTCACCGAAGAGTCGGGCAAGCCCTACGCTGAATCGCTGGTTGCCGAAGTGATGGTTGTGCTGGACGCCGCGCGTTTTTGTTGCGAAACCGCCAGGGCCTTTTTACAGCCGCAGCCCGTGCCGCATGGAAACCTCATCATGAAAGCGAAGGCCGGTGTCCTGCTGCGAGAGCCGCACGGTGTCATCGGAATTATTTCGCCGTGGAACTATCCCTTCTCGACACCTGCGAGCGAAACCCTGGCCGCACTTGTCACAGGCAACGCAGTTGTTTTGAAACCCTCGGAACTTACGCCTCTCGTTGGGCTGAAGCTGGAAGAACTCCTCCACGCCGCGGGAGTGCCGCGCGATATCTTTCAAGTTGTCATCGGAGATGGCGCCACCGGGTCCGCACTCGTCGACTCCGCAGTCGACAAGATTGTCTTCACTGGCAGCGTGAGCACCGGCCGCCGCATCGCGCAGGCAGCCGCCCCGCGTTTTTTGCCGCTCGTTCTCGAACTTGGTGGCAAGGATCCGACCGTCGTCCTGGAAGACGCCGACCTCGATACTGCCTCCAGCGGCGTGGTCTGGGGAGCATTCATGAACGCCGGCCAAACCTGCCTGTCGATCGAGCGCTGTTACGTTCATCGCAGCGTGCATGATCGTTTCGTCGAAGCCTGCCTCGTCAAGGCTCGCCGCCTCCGGGTCGGCAACGGCGGCGATCCGGAAACGGAAATCGGCCCCATGATCCACGAGCGCCAATTGCGGATCGTAGAAGCCCACGTTGCCGACGCTCTTGCGAAGGGCGCGCGACGTCTCTGCGGCGGCACAAGGCTTCCTGAACTCGGTCCGAACTTCTACGCCCCCACCGTTCTCAGCAGTGTCACGCACGACATGCGTATCATGACCGAAGAAACCTTTGGCCCTGTTCTTCCTATCATGGCGTTCGATAGCGAAGACGAAGCTATTCGTCTCGCCAACGATTCCTTGTACGGCCTCGCGGCTAGCGTCTGGACCGGCAATCGTGCCCGCGGTGAAGCCATGGCCCGACGCCTTCGCGCCGGGACGGTTATGGTGAATGACTCGATCTCCGCTTTCGCCATCAGCGAAGCTCCGCACGGCGGCCCCAAGGACAGTGGCATCGGCCGCACTCACGGACGCCTTGGCATGGAAGAAATGGTGCGCATCAAATACGTAGATTCCGATCGCATTCCCGCGATGAAGAAGCTCTGGTGGTACGGCTACGGTTCGGAGTTTTGCGCGCAAATGGAAGGATTCCTCGATTTCCTCTTTGCGCGCGGGCTTGTCACCCGCCTGCGAGGCGGCCTGCGATCCCTCGGCGCCGTCAAGCGTAAGAGCCAGATCTGAAATGCGCTGGCTGCTGCAATCTTCCGATCCGGTGCAAAACGCTGCCTTCGCGGCCCAGCTCCGTGAGTTACCCGAACTTCGTTCGCACACCGCAGCCAGCGATATCCTCGCCCAACTCCTGCTCGCGCGCGGCGTTAACACTGTGGAACAGGCTTGCCATTTTCTAAATCCTTCGCTCGATCAGATGCACTCGCCCTACGACATGCTCGGTATGGACGCCGCCGCCGCGCGCCTTGAAGCCGCCATCGAACACAGGGAAGACATTCTTATCTACGGCGACTATGACGTCGACGGCACCACCGCCATCGTCATTCTCAAGACAACGATCGAACTTCTCGGCGGCACCGCTGATTTCCATGTCCCGCACCGCATCCGCGACGGCTACGGCATGAAAGACGACGTTATCGAGCAAGCTGCCGCAGCCGGAGTCAAGCTCATCATCAGCGTCGATACTGGCATTCGCGCCTTTGCCGCCGCCGAAACCGCCCGCCGCCTAGGTCTCGACCTTATCGTCACCGACCACCATCTGCCAGGCCCAGAGGGCGTCCCCCGCGCTTACGCTGTTCTCAATCCAAATCAGACCGGGTGTTCTTATCCAAGCAAGGATCTCTGCGGCGCGGGTGTTGCCTTCAAGCTTGCTCAGGCTCTTCTGGAAAAATCCGGCCGCGGCCGTCTTCTGCCGTCGTTCCTCAAGATCGCCGCCATCGGCACCATTGCCGACATAGTCCCACTTGCCGGAGAGAACCGCATCTTCGCCAAACTCGGCCTCGCTGGTTTGCGCCAACCGGTCAACGCCGGACTCAAAGCTCTTTTCGAGGTGGCAAAGCTCAACGGCAAACGGCCACTCTCGGCTGGGGACATTGGCTTCCGTATCGGCCCGCGCATCAACGCCGCCGGACGTATGGATGTGGCCCGCAGCGTGATCGATCTCTTTTCCACCAAAGATCCTGCGCAAGCCTGCGAAATTGCTGGACGCCTCGACCAGCTCAACTACGAGCGCCAGGAAGCCGAGCGTCAGGTCCTCGCTGCCATCATCGAGCGAATGGACGGAGATCCCGGCCTGCGTGCCACCTACTGCACCGTGGTCGAGGGGGAGGGCTGGCATCGCGGTGTCGTCGGCATCGCAGCCTCGCGGGTTGTTGAGCGCTATGGCCGTCCCGCGCTGGTCATTTCTACGCAAGATGGAGAGGCCCATGGCTCAGGCCGCTCCATCCGCGGATTCCATTTGTTGAACGCCATCGAAACTTGTGCGGAGCTCTTCACGAAATACGGCGGCCACGCCCACGCATGCGGCTTCTCGCTTCCCGCTGAGCGCGTGCCCGAACTCCGCCAGCGTCTCGACACTTACGCTCGTTTGCACCTCACCGAAGCTGATTTCGAACCCAGTCTGGACATCCACGCTGAACTTCCTCTACATCAGATCAACGACGCCTTATTCCAAACTCTTCAGCGCCTGGAACCCTTCGGCCTGGGCAACCCCGAGCCCGCCTTCGTCGCCTATGCGGTCAAGCTGATGGCACCTCCGCGCTTAATCCAGGAGAAGCACATCGCCCTTAAGCTTGCCTCCGAGCAAAGCCGTACCCACAAGGCCATGGCTTGGCGTTCCGCTGAGCGCTTCGCCCAGTCTCAACTGCTGGCCGGAGACATCCTCGACATTGCATTTACCCTAACCCACAACGACCACCCCGCCTTCGGCGGCCTCGAACTCACTCTCCGCGATTTCCGCAAAACGAACTGAACCTGTGTGGCACAGGCGCCCCGCCCGGTGGTCCTGCTTTTGGCACTTCCACGTCTTGTTACTTCAGCTACACTGTCCCCATGAAACTTGCCCTTTTCCTCGCTCTAGCCGTCGCCCAGTGGCAAACCCTTTCGGTGCCCTCCAAAGCCAGCTTTCGCGGCCTCAGTGCCGTCGACGACAACATCGTCTGGGTCAGCGGTACCGAAGCCACAGTCCTCCGGACCATCGATGCCGGCAAGAGCTGGAATATCCTCAAGGTTCCAAAAGCCGAAGGCCTTGATTTTCGCGGCATTCGCGCCTTCGATGACGCCACCGCCGTACTCATGAGTTCGGGCCCAGCGGAAAAGGGCCAAGCCCGGGTTTACCGGACAGCAGACGCGGGCAAGACGTGGAGTCTCGTTCTGGAAGAAAAAACCAAAGGCGCATTCTTCGATTGCATAGCTTTTTGGGACGCCAAGCACGGAATTCTCGTCGGTGACCCCGTGGATGGCCACTTTATGGTCTACACGACCGCCGACGGAGGAAAAACCTGGCAGCGCGTCGCCCCGGAAAGACTTCCCGCAGCGCTTCCCAATGAAGGCGCATTCGCCGCGAGCAATTCCTGCCTGGCGGTGGAGGGCGCCGGGAACGCTTGGTTCGCCACCGGCGGTGGTGCGGTTGCTCGCGTATTCCGCTCCACCAACCTCGGCCAGTCCTGGTTCGTCTTCAATACGCCGGTGCAGCCGCACAACGGTTCCACCGGCATTTTTTCGCTGGTGTTTCAAGGCGAGTTCCACGGCATGGCCGTCGGCGGCGACTATCAGCAGCCCGACGCCCTCTTTCCGAATCCGCTCAATGCCAATGACGGTGGCCGAGCCTGGCAGCGCCTCGGTCCCCCGCAAGGCCGCTTCCTGTCCTCCATCGCCGTTGCGCCCGGCGTCGGCCGGATGCCCGGTACCGTCCACGCCGCCGGCCCTAGTGGCATCTACAGCCTGTCGTCGACCGGCCAGTGGGTGCAGCAAAGCGACCTCAACGTCAACGTGATCGCGTTCCCCAGCGCCAAATCTGGCTGGGCCGCGGGGCCGAAAGGGCTGATTGCCCGTTGGAACATCGAATCGCCAGCCGGTGTCCAAAAACCTTGAAGAGGGGCGCCTTTCGAAGGAATGCATGGAAGCACCCTGGATTTTGTTATCCCTAACCCAAAGAAAGGGACCTGCAGTTCGACCCAGCCAGTGCGACCCAGCCCGCAAGATTCCCGGCCAACCTCGTTCCATTCGCAGCATCAGACCTAACGGAGGAACCCCCAATGCCGCGCCTGCTAACTTCGATCGCTCTGGCCATGTTGGTGACCGTCTCTGCCTACGCGCAAACCCACGACTCCGGCCGTCTCCCCGTCAAGCGTGTTGTTCTGTACAAGAACGGTGTCGGCTACTTCGAGCACTCCGCGCGCGTGCAGGGCACGCAGGAACTCAACATCGACTTCACGACTGCGCAGCTCAACGACGTGCTCAAGTCCCTCACCGTCGTCGATCTTGGCGAAGGCCGCATTTCTTCGGTTCGGTACAACTCGATCGCGCCGCTTGGCGAGCGCCTGAAAAGCCTTCGACTGCCTTTCGGCGAGGACGTTGGGCGCGATGACTTTCTTAGCGCCATGCGCGGAGCTCGGGTCGATGTGCGGAGTGGCGCGACAGCCTCGAGCGGCAAGCTTTTGAGCGTTGAGAAAGTGAAGCACCAGAACGCCAAAGGGGAAGATCTCTACGAAACCACCGAATTCGCCATCGTCACCGACTCTGGCGAAATGCGCAGTTTCGTGCTTAACCCTCTCGTCTCCGTCCGCCTCGCCGACCACGAACTCACTAGCGAGGTCGGCCGCTATCTCGATCTCGTCGGTTCCTCGCGGGCGAAAGATCTTCGGCAGATGACCATCACCGCTACCGGCACCGGTGAGCGCAATATCTTCGTGAGCTACATCAGCGAAGTGCCCATCTGGAAGAGCACCTACCGCATCATTTTGCCCGACGAAGCCGCCTCAAAGCCGGGAGAGAAGCCACTCCTGCAGGGCTGGGCCATAGTCGACAACACCATTGGCGAAGACTGGAAGGACGTGCATCTCTCGCTAGTCGCGGGCGCGCCGCAATCGTTCGTGCAGAACATCTCACAGCCCTTTTACGCACGGCGACCAGAGATTCCACTGCCCCAGTCCGTGCAACTTACCCCACAGTCGCACGAAGCGACGGTGGAGGAAGAACCTCCTGCGGGGCCGCCGCCCCAACCCGCTCAGGAAGGTCGCGCCCGGGCAGCGCTCGGTGGTTCCGGTGCCGGCATGGGGTCGGGCAGCGGCTCCTATCGCGTCGGATCGGGCAACATGCTGCTGGGAGTCGTCACGGACCCAACTGGTGCTGTAGTCCCCGGGGCGCGCGTCAGCGTGCGGAACGATTCTGGATTCTTTCAATCTACGAACGCTGATGCGAGCGGCCACTACGTCTTCAACAGCGTTCCCTCAGGACAGGCGAGAGTTGAGGTCAATTCCCCCGGCTTCAAAGCCCAAGTGATGCGGACCTATGTGTCTAGCAACTTCGCCAACCAAGCCAACGCCACTCTCCAGGTGGGCGCAGCGGCGGAAACCGTAGAAGTTAGCGCGACCGCAGTCAATACCGAATCGGCGACTCTAAACGAAGCTGCTGGCATGCAAGGCACCGAAGCCGAGGGCAAGTCCGCTGGCGATTTCTTCGAGTACGATCTCAAGCAAAACATCACCATCGGACAAAACCAATCGGCACTCGTTCCCATCGTCCAGTCGCGCGTCGCAGCCGAAAAGGTCACGCTCTGGAACGCGGACTCCGTTCCCCTGCTCGCCCTCTGGATCAAGAACACTAGCGGCCAGATTCTCGATTCGGGCAGCTTCAACATCATTGAAGGCAACACCTTCGCGGGCGAAGGTGTTTTGGAAGTCCTCCATCCCGACGAGCGCCGGCTGCTTTCCTATGCTGGCGACTCCGGTTTGCACGTCAAGACGCTGGCCGACTCCAGCACCTCACCATATACAAGCGTGCGTATCTTCAAAGGCAATATGACACTCGTCCGCGAAGAGCGCAAAAGCATGAAGTACACGCTGCGCAATGCCGATTCCAAGCCGCGCGTGGTGGTCATTGAGCATCCTTCCCAGGAGAACGAAGGATGGAAGCTCAGTCCGAGCACACCGAAGCCGGAAGAAACCACCGCCTCGTTCCACCGGTTCCGCGTTGGCGTGGATGCCGCGAAAACGGCCGAGCTCACCGTTGAGGAATCTCACAGTCTCGGCGCAACCACGGAACTCTCGGATCTCGACGACGACCAGGTCACGCTCCTCGTTGACCAGCATCGGGTTACGCCCGCTATGAGGAAAGCCTTCGACGATGTACTCGCGCAGAAAAGCAAAGTCAGCGCTCTCGATCTTCAGATCAAACATCACAACGACGAGGTCACCAAGATCAACTCCGATCAAACCCGTCTGCGCGAAAACATGAAGGCCTTAAAGGGAAGCGCCGAGGAAAAGGCTCTGCTACAACGGTATGTTCAAGAACTGAATTCGCAGGAAGACCGCCTCGCCGCCCTGCGCAAAGGGACCGAGGACGTGCAAGAGCAGCGCAACCAAGCGCAGGAGGACTTGGACAAGATCATCGAAGGAATCGACCTCGACGAGCATTTCTAGCCGCGGGCCCGCGTGGGGGCAGGCGCCGTTGCCTGCCCGCTGAGCGAATCTCTGCGGCCTTCGCCCAGGTGCGTTTGCTTTGCCACTTCCCAACCTTTTCAGTTGCGATATATTCTTGCCCCATGACCGATGCCACGGTTTTCTGTAACCAGTGCGGCCAAGCCGTCAATGCCGCCGCCAGTTTCTGCACGCGGTGCGGCGGAACTCTAGCGCCGGCCGTTCGAGGCGTGACAATCGCAGCTCCCGGCGGCGTCCGATACGGAGGGTTTTGGATCCGCCTTGTCGCTCGTCTTATCGACGGCGCCGTCGTTTCCGTTGTTCTCATTCCCATCTTCGTTCTTCTCATGAGCGGCTACTTTGCAACCCACCATTCCTTCGAACGAGATCAACCGCCGGATGCTGGCTTTTTCGTTTTGACCGCTCTGGCCGCGATCCTCGCAGGCTTATCGATCTGGCTTTATGAAGCACTCATGACAAGTTCATCCAAGCAAGGCACTCTGGGGAAAATGACTCTTGGAATGAAGGTAACGGACCTGAGGGGGGCTAGGATTTCGTTCGCCCGCGCCACGGGCCGCTTCTTTGCCAAGATCCTTTCCGGGATGATCTTGAACATCGGCTACATCATGGCGGGCTTCACGGAACGAAAGCAGGCCTTGCACGACATGATCGCCGGAACCCTGGTTTTGCGCGGCTAACAGGCTCGTCGCTCCTTCCGCTACACTTTGTAGATGCCCTCCCTGGTTTCCCGCTTGCGCCGCTGGATCGCGCTGGCCGCCTTCCTGGTTTTGGCGGTTGTCGCGGGATTTTATGCATATGGGCGTTGGCGCATCCACAACGCGGTGCAAGGCTTGCCCGCGAAGCTGACAAAGCTGGGGGTCGAAGTCAAGCAGACGGCTGACACTTTTTCAATATCAAAATCTGAACAGGGACGCACTATCTTCACCGCCCGAGCCAGCCGAGCAGTGCAATTGAAGGATGGTGGCCGCGTCGAGCTGCACAACGTCGTGATTACGGTCTACGGGCGCGAGTCCGACCGCTACGACCAGATCTCCGGCGCCGATTTCGAATATGATCCGCACTCCGGAGACATTTCAGCGCGCGGCCCGGTCACGATTGATCTGGTGGCGAATCCCAAAGGCCTGCTGCATCCCGACCAGGCCCCGCCGGAAGATTTGAAGGAGCCGCTGCACATCCGTACCAGTGGCCTGGTCTTTAATCAGAAAACTGGCAACGGATTTACCCACGAAAAAGTCGAATTCAACATGGCCACCGCCAGTGGATGGGCCGATGGCGGCAGCTATGATTCGCACTCCGGTGAGCTAACACTGGAGCGTTCGATCCGAATCAACACGATGGCGCCCAACGCCGCCGAACTCACCGCCGCCCGCGGCTCAATCACGAAGAGCCTGCCGCAGGTTGTTCTCGCACATGTGCATCTCACGCACGGTCCGCAGCAGGTTGAGGCCGAAAAGGCCACGGTTTTCCTGACCGAAGCCAACACTATCGAGCGCGTCCTAGGACAAGGGGACGTGCAGGTGACTGCCGCAGGCCCAACACAGCTTGCTCTCCATTCCGAGCAGGCCGAGATTTTCCTCGCAGGGCAGAGGTCCCAACTGCATCAGGCTGTGGTCTCCGGAAACGTCCACATCGTTACTTCCGGAACGCAAAACACCGAGGCCTTCGCGGATCGTGCCGTTCTCGACTTTGTCGAAGGCTCAGTCCTTTCCAAGGCCCGCGCTGAGGGCGATGTAAAACTGATCCAAAGAGGTTCCAGCCAGGCAGGCGGAGCCCAGCAGGGAGGCCAGACACACTCTTCGACCGCCCAGCAAGTTCAGGTTACCGCCTCCGCCATCGACTTTCTGGCCAAGAACGGTCGCCTTTCAGAAGGCCAAACCTCGGGCCCGGCGGAAATTACAATCTCACCTGTCAATAGCAGTCCCGGCCAGGCCGTTGCCGGGCAAGTCACGCACGTCACCGCAGGTCAGTTCACCGCCACGCTCGACAATTCCAATCGCCTCCAGACGCTCCACGGCTCTCCCAATGCAGTCATCACCAGCGCCACTCCGGGCCAGCCCGACCGCGTGAGCACCAGCGCCGCTCTCGACGTGGCCTTCCGCACGCAGGGGGGAATCGACACCATTGTCCAGCAGGGCGACGTCCGCTACCACGATGGCCAACGCCGCGCTTTCGCCGACAAAGGAGTGTTCACGCCCGGCAACCATCTCATCGTTCTCTCCGGCGCCCCGCGCGTGACCGGCCAGGGCCTCACCACCACCGCCGACTCCGTCCGCCTCAACCGCGAATCCGGCGAAGCCACCGCCGAGGGCAACGTCAAGAGCACTTACAGCGAACTCAAGCCGCAACCTAACGGCGCCCTGCTCGCCTCGTCAGATCCCATCCACGTCACAGCAAGGTCCATGCAAGCCCGGCGCGATTCGGGCGTAGCCCGCTACTCCGGCGATGCCCGTTTATGGCAAGGGCCAAATGTAGTCCGAGGGTCGACGATCAGCTTCGACCGCGATGCTAGGTCGATGGTGGCCGAGGGAATTGCCGCGGGTGAGTCATTGGCGAGCCCAGTAACGACGGTCCTCGTCCAAACGGGTGCCGACAACAAAACTACCTTAGTTACAATCACTTCCCAGCACTTGAGCTACGCCGATTCGGAGCGTCGCATCCACTTCGACGGGGGTGTGACCATGCACAATACCGACGCGACGATCACCGCTCAAAGCCTTGATGTCTACCTGGTGCAAAGCAAGCAAGCGGCATCGAATCAAGCACTTACTCAACAGTCGACCACGCCAAGCCGCCTCGAAAAAGCCATTGCTCACAGCAGCATCGTCATTACACAACTCGCACGCCGCGCCACCGGCGAGACCCTTACTTACCTCGCCGCCGAAGACAAGTTCACGCTTGAGGGCGGCCCTCCGAGCATTTTTGATGCCGAACGCGGCCAGATTACGGGTGATTCGTTGACTTTCTTTAGGCACGATGATAGGGTCCTTGTGGAAGGCGGGGCTAACTCCCCTGTAATCACTAAGACACGAGTGGCACATTAAATGCACGTCCTGGCCACCGACGAGATCGGTAAGACCTACCGCAACCGCCGCGTGGTCAATGGCGTAAGTCTCAGGGTCGAGCAGGGCGAGGTGGTGGGCTTGCTTGGACCGAACGGGGCCGGAAAGACCACTTCGTTTTATTCCATCGTCGGGCTAGTCCCGCCCGACACAGGCCGGGTGCTCTGGGATGATCAGGACATCACCGATGTCACCATGTACCTACGGGCGCGGGAATACGGCATCAGCTATCTCCCCCAAGAGCCTTCGATCTTTCGCAAACTCACCGTCGAGGAGAACATCCTCGCGGTATTGGAAGCACAGCCGATTTCGTGGCACGAACGGCGCGAAAAGCTGGAGCAGTTGATGGAGAAGCTGGGCCTGGAGCACGTTCGCAAGAGCAAGGGATGGGCGCTGTCGGGGGGCGAACGGCGGCGGGTGGAGATTGGACGGGCGCTGAGCATCAATCCCGCATTCATTTTGTTGGACGAACCATTTTCGGGCATTGACCCGATTGCTGTACTGGACCTGCAGAAGATCATCAGCGATTTGAAGGCCAGCGGCATTGGCATCTTGATCACGGATCACAATGTGCGCGAAACGCTGTCGGTTACCGATCGCGCGTACATCCTGATTGAAGGGCGTATTTTTCGATCGGGCTCGCCGGAAGCTTTAGGGAGTGACCCGGAGGTGCGGCGGCTGTATCTGGGGGAAGGTTTCTCGGCGGCGTGAGTGGCTGGCAGTGGCGGCAGGTTTTGCATCCTACCCGCAAGTAACAGGAAGGCACGCTACTTTTGGAAGTGTCGGAAGGGGTAGTGCGACAGATATGCTGATAGGGCACGCAATAAGAATTCAAATAAAAGGGATAGCGAAACTGAATGGGTAGTCTGAAGCACAATCTGAGCCTGCGGGTATCGCAGCGGCAAATCCTGACCCCAGGGCTGGTACAGATGGTCAGCGTCCTGGCGCTCAATAAGCTTGAGCTGAAGGACATGATCAACGCCGAGATTGTGGAGAATCCGGTTCTGGAAGAACTGGAAGATTCGGTACCCTTGCTGGATCAGGCCACCGGACGCGAGGAAGAGCGTGCGGCGGCAGCGGCTGCGGAGACCGTCCCCGAGAAGAAAGACCCGTTCGATGAGATCGATTTTGGCTCGTACTTCCAGGACTACCTCGACCCCGGCTACAAGAGCCGCGCGGAGATGGAAGAGATTGAGCGGCCTTCGTTTGAGGCCTTCCTTTCGAAAGCGCCGAACCTTACCGACCATCTAATGTGGCAGCTTGGCTCGCTGAGCTTGAGCCCTCCAGTCCGCGAAGCTGCGGAGACCGTCGTCGGGAACTTGAACGAAGACGGATATTTGCTGGGCACGGACGAAGAATTGCTGGGGTTGGAACAAGCGTCGTTTGAGATTATTCCAGAGGAAAAAGTTCGGGGTGGCGCGAAAGCGGCGTTGGGGAATCCCGCCTTAGCGAATCCTGATTTGGTCGGCCCTGATTCTGAAGGCGGAGTAATTCCCGACCTGGCCGGGGCTTCAGCGTTCGATTATCTCTCCAACTATTCGGCGCAGAACTCGCTCGAAGCCGTATCCGCAGATGCGATTTTTCCAGGCGTGCTGGTTCCCGCCATCGATATCCATGGTGCCGCCGGCGCGACTCAGGTTGGGGCAACACAGACAGGTACGGCGACGGCCCCAGCGCAAGAAGCTCCCGCTCCTGCAAAAGCCCCTTTCCAGCACGAGTTCCGCGTCAACTTCAATCGCGAGCAGTTGTACGAAGCCATCGCGGTCGTACAACAGCTCGATCCTCCCGGCGTAGGTGCGCGCGACTTGCGCGAATGCCTCTTGGCGCAGATTCACGCGCTGCAACAAATACGCGGCCAGCACAAAGACGAAGACTTTGCCGCTCACGCGCAGTTGCTGACCGACGCTGAAAACGTCGTCGACCAGCATTTGCATGCGATGCAGCTCAAGAACTACAAAGAAATTGCTCGCGCTCTGGGACGCCCCGCCGATGCCATCACCCAGGTGCTCGAGTTGATTCGCACGCTCGATCCCCGGCCCGGGCTTCGCTACAACGCGGTCAATGCCCGGCTGATCGAGCCTGATGTCGCGTTTGTGAAGCAAGGCGACGAGTGGCTGGTGATGTTCAACGACGACGACGTACCCCAGTTGCGCCTCAATCCCGGCTACAAAAAGCTGATGAACCGGGACGAAGCCGAGCGCGATGTCCGCAACTACGTGAAAGAGCGTTACAAGTCGGCCATCCAGCTGATCAAGAACATCGAGCAGCGCAAGCAGACCATCCTCAAAGTCTGCCTCTCAATTCTGGAACGGCAACACGAGTTTCTCGATCTCGGCATCGATATGCTGAAGCCGATGATGATCAAGGAAGTCGCTGAAGAGATTGGCGTGCATCCTTCGACGGTCAGCCGCGCCGTAGCCAACAAATACGTCCACACGCCGCAGGGTGTGTTCGAGCTGCGCTATTTCTTCTCGGAAAGCGTGCAGGGCCCGGAAGGCGGCGGGACATCACTGCTCATCTTGAAGCGCCGCGTGAAAAAGCTCATCGAAGACGAAGACCCTGCTAAGCCGCTCACCGACGACCAGATTACGGCTATCCTTCAAGGGCAAGGTATTCAGGTCACACGCCGTACCGTCGCCAAGTACCGCGAGGACATGAAGATTCCCAGCACGCACCAACGGCGGGTGAAGAAGAAGTAGCCGAGAGATTCTTCAGACTTAGATGTCCGTCCGGACCGCTCAAAGGCCCCGCCCCGTCGCTATCGCAACAAAGGCGGGGCACCTTGCGGTTTTACCCCCAAACTAATCGGCGGTAACTCTTTGCGCTGAAATCACTCCCAAGATCTGCACGATGACGTTTCCGTTGGTGTCAAATTGGGTCAAAGTGAACGTTCCTGAGTAGTGGTTGCCTGTGCTGTCTACGGTTACCCGTTCGCGAATACTGGCCGGGCCGACGAAGGTGGTACCGCTCGGATCCCAGCTCAAGGCGACGTGATTGAGCTTAAAGCTGCGATAACCGGTCTGCTTCCAAACGCCCATGCAGAAGCTGCCAGTCATGGGGGGACGCCCGGAATTCATAATCTCCGTACCGTCGGCGTGCCAGGTTGCGTAGCCGGCGTCGATGGGGGCACCGTCGGGAATGTTGGAATTGCCTTTGGCGGTAAAGCTGAACTTCCAGAGCCCGGTGATAACAGCGCTGTTTTCAGAGACCTGTTCCACAAAGGCAGCGGGCTTGACCTTCGCCGTAGCTCCTTCGTAAAAGCCGCAGCCGGTTTGCGCCGCTCTGGACTGGGCCCAGAGTCCTGGAGCCAGTGCCAGGCAAATCGTGAGAAAACCAGGGAACAACGTCATGCTCCGTTTACTTTTCATTTTTGTCCTCCCTTTTTGAATCAAGCCTGATTCAGGCCCACTTATCGTTCAGGCCGCCGCAAGAGGCAATGCAAAGCGGATAACATCGCGGACACCGTCACATCACCGTGCAAGCAATTGATTGTGAGTGGGTTAGCGGTTGGAGCCAAGATGGAGATACCGGTCTTTGCGCCCGTTTCTTGACGAAGCCACGTACGGGGATACAATGTAGCGGCCATTGTCGGTCCCGAGAGCGCTAGCCCGTTCATGAAAGCGACGACATCCCGCACCGCGAACTTTGGTCCCTACACACTCGACCTACGCTCGGGCGAGATGCGGAAGTTCGGGACCAAGATCAAGATGGGCGAGCAGTCGTTCCGAATCTTATGCATGTTGCTTGAGACTCCGGGCGAGATGGTCACGCGTGAAGAACTGCGTGCCAAGCTCTGGGCGGATGACACCTTCGTAGATTTCGACCACGGCCTGAATTCAGCCGTACAGCGGCTGCGGGACTGCCTTTCCGACTCAGCGGGAAAGCCTCTGTGGGTGGAAACACTACCGCGCCGCGGATATCGTTTTATTGGTGAAGTGCGGTGGTCGGATGGCGGGATCGACGACCTACCCGATTTCAACGGCGTGATCCGGAACGGGGTGTCGCGGACCGAAGGGCCTTCGCCGTCGCCGATGAGTCCGCCGAATGGATTAGCAAAAGAGGGAGCGCGGGCCAAAAGCCGGCGAACCTTTGTTTTCTTGGGCGCCGCGATTCTGGTATTTGCCGCCGCCCTTCCCGTTGCCAAGTCGATCCGCGATCTTCGGTTGAAGCGTGAAGCCAGGCTGATCCGCTCCATCGCCGTGCTGCCGCTGGAGAACTTCTCCAGTGACCCGGGCCAGGAATTCTTCGCTGATGGCATGACCGATGAGTTGATCACCATGCTGGCTAAGAATCCCTCCTTGCGCGTGACCTCCCGGACGTCGGTGATGCAATACAAGAAAGCACACCGCCCCCTGCGGGACATAGCGCAGGAACTCGGCGTTGACGGAATTCTCGAAGGCTCGGTAGGTCGCGAAGGCAACCGGGTGCATGTGACCGCGCAGCTCATCTATGCTCCGACCGACACCCACGTTTGGGCGGAGAGCTATGACCGTGATGTGGACGATGTGAATTCGCTCCAGAGCGAAGTCGCGAAGGCGATTGCCAGGCAAGTTGGCCTGACCTCCTCGGTTTCTGAGAACGCGGAGCGGCCTATCAAAGCGGAAGCGCACGACGCCTACCTCTTGGGACGGTACCACTGGTTCGCCTTCGACACCGAAAAAGCAAAAGAGCAATTCCAGAAAGCGATTGACCTCCAGCCTGACTACGCTGCTGCGTGGAGCGGTCTGGCCGACTCGCTAACATTGAAAGCGGTTGATGGTGAGATTGATCCGGCGGCGGTTATGCCCCAGGCGGAGGAGGCTGCAAAGAAGAGCCTCGCGCTCGACGACTCGTTGACGGAAGCACATAACGCCATGGCCGCCGTGAACTTCTTCTACAAATGGGACTGGAATGGTGCTGAGAGGGAATCGGCGCGAGCCATCGAATTGAGGCCAGGTCTCGCGGAGCCGCATCACCTACGCGAGAAAATCCTTAACTCGATCAATCGCTCGGATGAGGCGGTGCAAGAACAAAAAAAGGCCATGGAATTGGATCCGTTTGCCCGGCCCTGGGCCATGGCTTTGGCACTTGTAGCAGCGCGGCAGTTTGATGCGGCATTGCAGGACGCCCACGTTCGCAAGGACGCCAACCCGAACGATCCTCGCATTCGTTGGATACTATCTGTCGCCTATCGTTTCAAGGGAATGGAGAAAGAATCAGTACAGGAATGGGAGAAAATGTTGGAGCTTAAGGGCCATTCTGATGAGGCCGCTGAACTCCGGCGCGGGTTTGAGCGGGAAGGATATCGCGGCGCGCTGGAGTGGAACCTGGCAGGATATAAGAAGCAAGCGAAAGACAACTACGTTTCGCCTTTCGCTTTTGCCGAAGCCTACGCGATGCTGGGACGCCGGGACGAGACCCTTCGCTATCTGGAGAAGTCCTACGAGGAACGCGGGGCTGGAATGGCGGAATTGCAATCTCACCCCGTCTTTGATTTTTTGCATGCGGATTCGCGCTATCGCGCCATCGTCAAGAAAATGAGGCTGCCTCCAGCTTACGAATAACAAGCAGGATATTAGCCCGTTCGGATCGGAGAGGATTTGAGCGCCAGGCAGGGCGCGGGCCGGTACAATTCTTGGCGATGCTCTTTTCCCAGGTGCCCGTTCGCGGTCTCTTCTTTGTTCTTCTGACGCTTCCCGCTCTCGCGTCGCCGGGTGCTTCCTCGTGGACCGGAACTGTGCGCGACGCCGCGGGAAATCCTATTGCCGAGGGTGTCCTTGAGTTGCGCTCCTCATCGGGTCGGAATCAGTATTCGGTTCGCAGCTCGGCGGCGGGCTCTTTTGCCTTCCCGGCGATCGCGGCAGGAAAGTACGAACTCTCGATCACCTCAGGGGGAGTCTCTTTCAAGTCGGCGAATCAGGTCGAAATCCGCGACGGCGTGGCTCGAACGGAGGGGCTCCAGTTATCGTCTCCGGATAAGGGCTTGGTCCTAATTAGTATTGGCGTCGGCGGTGCTGGCACGGAGCAAGAAATCGGCCCTGCTCCTCAGGCCAGTGGTGGCGAGCATCTCTCCAAGGATGAAGTCTCCGGTTTGCCCCTGAACTCGCGGGATTTCAGCAAACTGCTGCTGCTGGCCGCGGGTACCATGACCGACGCCAACGGTGCGGCGAACTTCACACAGCAGTTTGCAGTCAACGGCCAGCGTGGCTCGGCCACTGTGTTCGCCATCGACGGCGCGGACACCACAGATCCCGAGATGGGTGGCGCGACGTTTTCCAACTTTAATGTCGATGCCATCCAGGAAGTTCAGTCCAACTCCGGCGTCATGCCTGCTGAAATCGGTCACGGTGGTGCTAGTTTTACGAACGTCGTCACGAGGTCCGGCACCAAGGATCCTCACGGCAGCGTGTTTGAGTTCCTGCGCAACGCATCCCTCGACGCGCGCAATTACTTCGATCACGTTGGCCTGGATCACCGCCGCATTCCGCCTTTCATCCGCAACGAATTTGGGGGCACTATTGGCGGTGCTGTGACGCTTCCCGGCGTTCACAACGACCGCACTTTCTTTTTCGGCGAGTACCAGGGCTTCCGCCAAATCCTCGGAACCACGCAGGTTTTCCCAGTGCCGACGACAGACGAACGTCTTGGCATCGACACCACCACGTACCCGAAAACCACGACGTCGCCGGGAGATACCCTTTCCGTGGCCATTGCTCCAGCCATCCAGCCCGTGCTCGACCGCTACCCGCTACCCAACGATCCGTCGGGATCATTCGGCGTCCACACATACTCAGCCTCTTCGAAGGTCACGACCCGTACCGACCAGTTCTCGATTCGGATCGACCATCGCATCTCCGATAAAGCGCAACTGCTCACGCGCTTCAGTTTGAACCAGGTCAACGGGCCAGTCACCAATCCCGACCAAACGGCAATCGATCCCAGTTTTGCCATCCAGTTTTACGATCACCAGCGCAGCGCCGGCGTGACCTATACTCGAACCATTGGCTCGCATCTCACGTCGCAAACTTCGCTTGGCTACATTCGCAGCACTCCGTTTTTCCCAGCCGCCAACCACACTCAGCCCGCGATCGGCTTCGGCGACGGCCTCTATCAAAGTTTCGGAG
>Ga0137418_10000296_pt1 | contig 43482 bp, 30 predicted proteins | sample CZODoug3_1_2_16f_FD_122242 | JGI IMG/M metagenome (GOLD analysis project Ga0137418, IMG submission 122242) | Vadose zone soil fungal communities from Angelo Coast Range Reserve, California, USA - CZODoug3_1_2_16fungal (Hybrid Assembly) | ecosystem: Environmental > Terrestrial > Soil > Vadose...
ATAGGTCAGCCCACACCCCGACTCCGCCAGCAAGGCCTCCGCTTCGCCTCGCAGGCTCGACAGGATCGGAAGGCCGCCGGACAGGAATTCGAAAATCTTGTTGGGCAGGCCTTGCGGCGCCCCGTCGGCGTAGGCCGCCACCCCGATGCTCGACATGCCGACGAGCGCCGCGATCTCCGCGGACGATAGCCAGCCCGTGAAAACGACGTTGCCGAGTCCCTCGGCCAACGCTCGCCATGCCGAGCCGCGCTCCCCCTCCCCGGCGAACACGAACTGCACGCGACCGTCTCCGAAACGCCACAGCCGGCCAGCCGCGGCAATGATGGGGGCGAGATCATAGGTCTGGCCGAACGTTCCCACGAAACTGCAAACGCACCGGCTCGGATCGACCCCCGCGGCCTCGAGTCGCCGCCGTGCCTCCGCAACCTCATTGGGCGGGAGCATGTCGGTCGGGTAGCCGTGAGGGAACACGCCGTCCGTCGCCCGGCGCCCCCGGCCGGCATAGGCGAGCGCCCATCGCAGGTAACCCTCTGAGACGGCGAGGAGTGCCGACGCCCGCCGGAAGATGCGTGCGGCCCTGCGAAACTCCCCGGCGAGCGCCAGGCGGGCGAGCGGCCGGACCAGCCGCGGCACGGCGCCCAGGAACACGTCGGGCCAGAGATCGCGGACGTCCACGACCCCGGGGATATCCCGGTGGGCCGCGAATTGCAGGGCAACGTCTGTGACCTCGAGCGTCGGCACGCAGCAGTAGACTAGGTCCGGTGGCGGCTCGCTCGCGGCGCGCCGGGCAAACGCGCGCGCGATGCGGCGATGGTGTCGCACGCGGGCGATGCTGCCGTTCGTGCGGTAGCCCGGCGCGTGCAACAGGTGGATCCGGTAGTTGGCGGCGAGGATTTCCGTGCGGTCTGCCGCGAAGCGCTGTGCCTTGGCGGTGTGATCGAACGTCGAGGTCCACCACGTGACGTCATGGCCGGCCTGCGCCAGCCGCTCCGCAAGCAGCCCGACGCGCATCAACCGCCGCCCCGGTGAAAAAGGAAGGGGTTCGCCGAGCTCGGTGAGCCAAATGCGCACGGCTCGCTACACTCCGAACTCGGAATCGCCCGGCACCACCGTCACCGCGCGCGGTCCACTGGCCCGTGCCGCCCGCAACGCACGTCCCCAGGTGAGAAGCGTGAGCACGCCCAGGCCGCTACACCCCAGGGCGACCGCCAGCGCGGGCGAGACCACACCCCCCCCGAGCCACAACAAACCCGTCACCGTCGCCAGGGCGACGACGACGTTCACGCTGTTGTAGGGCCAGGTTGCGACCGCGTCGAGCGAGTCGCGGACCACCGTATAGGCCACAAACGGAATGGCCCCCGTGATCAGCCACCTCGCCGGTTGGACGGCCGGTGCGAAGGCGGATCCCATCAGCAGAAGAATCAACCGGTCCAGGACAGCCTGCAATGCGAACACCAGCAGCACGGTAATGAACAGCGACCCGGTCACGGCCCTTGATACGATGCTCGCGATGCGGTCCCAGCTCCCCTCCGCCACCTGGCGGCTGACGTACGGGAGCAGGAGAATCCCGATCGCCGCGAACAGGGACGTCAACATCTGCACCAGCGACAGGCCGAAGGAGAAGAACCCGGCGGTCTCTATCCCCGATGTGTGCGCCACGTAAAACGTCGGCAGCGCGAAGAATCCAAACAGGGCGAACTCCCCGGCCACTCGAGGGAGGCCGAAGCCCAAGAGGTCACGCACGGCTCGTGGAATCAGGCGTTCGGGTGTGCCGCCCTTGCCCCCGCCTCGCAGCAGGCCCCAGCTCCCCGCCGCCGTCGCGGTCAGCAGCCACACGACACCGGTGATCTCGAGCGCGGCAGCGGCACTGCGGTGCGACGCGAGCAGTGCCAAGGGAGGTGTCAGTGCGAGGTTCACCAGCTGCAGCAGGTTGGCAGGCCACATTCGAAGCCGCCCCCGAAAGTTGGCGTATACCAACGTGTGTGCGTACAGCCCGACGATCGCGGTCACGATCGGCATTGTCAGTGAGCTGAACCGAGCGTCGCCGTAGAATGCTCGAGCGAACCAGTCGCGCTCCAACGCCGCCACGACGCCGAAGCCCCCCAGGATCGGCGCGCCGATCAGTAGCGCCGCCAGGAAATAGCCGCGGGCGGTCGCGCCGGACGGATCAGCCCCGACGGCGCGGGCCACATAGCGGGGGATGCTGATGCCGAGCCCGACGAGGAGCGGAAATGCGAGAACGGACACCGCGCGACGAGCCACGGCATACTCGCCAAACCCGGTCGTTCCGAGCACGCCGCCGGCGATTTTCAGAGCCGCAAATCCGCCCAGTAACACACCCATCTCGGCCACGAACGTAAAGGCGTAGCTCCTGGGCCACCGCCCGCGCCGTAACTCTCCGGCGGCGTCCTGGAGGATGCCCACCTGCGCCCGCAGCCACGCGCCCGCCATGCTCACGGCGGCGAATCCATGGCAGGGACGGGTTTGCGGGCCGTGACGTAGATGACCTTGAAGTCTCGTACCACGCCCGGTCTAACCGCGACGCGCGGGACCAGCGGGGCAAAGTCGCGCGGCAACTCGGCGGGCAGGCTCCGCAACTTGCCATAGACCAGCCGCTTCAGCCGCGCTCGCCCTCGCAGCGTTCTGGGCACGAGCCCGAGGCTCTGAAGCGTCCGCCGCGCCAGCGACAGCGTCGCGCCGATCCAGCGTGCGCGGCCCCCCGCACGCGCCCCGACCGGAAACGCTCCCTCTACCGTCACGCGAAACCCCAGCGCGCCGAGCGCGGCTCGCAGCTCGTCCGCGGTGTGGTAGTGGATGCTGTGCGGGCTCGCGATGAAGTCGGGGCGTTCCGGGTTGGCGTTCACGAGCACAGCCAGGCCTCCCGGCGCGAGCACGCGCGTGAACTCGCGCAGGACGCTGAGCACATCGGGAACGTAGTAGGACGCCTCGAAGAACAGCGCGAGGTCGAACGCGCCGTCGCAGAAGGGAAGTCGCTCGGCGGAGAGCAGCACGAGCGGAACGCGGCGGCCGTACTGTCGCTGCGCCGCGCCCAGCAACGGCCGCGATACGTCGCCACCCACGAGCAGGGCCGCCGCTTGCCCGACGAGCCCAAACCCCTGTCCCGATCCGCAGCCCAGCTCGAGCACGCGACGGCCGCGCGCGACCTCCGCGGCGTAGCCATACCGCGAGTAGATCATCGCGGCACCCTCGGCGGAAACCGGAGTGCCGGTGGTCTCGGTGACATCCTCGAACTTCGGCCCGTCCGCTGCTCGAGCGGTCACCGTGCGCGCTCAGGGGCTGAGATCGACCCCGTCAATCGGCGTAGAACTCGCGGATGGTCCGGCAGACATAACCTACCTGCTCGTCGGTGAGCTCGGTATGCATGGGGAGCAGCAGCACCCGACGGAACAGCGCCTCCGTCTGCGGCAACCTGCCCGCGTAGTCGCGGAGACCCAACCCGGGAAACTGGTGCACTGCCCTGCCCCCCCACGGCAGCAGGATCTCGACTCCCGCTTGCTTCAGCCCGGCGACGAGTCCATCGCGGTTCTCCGCCTCCACTTCGTAGTTCTGAAAGACGTCGAAGAACGGCCCACCAGGATTCGGTGGCGGCGGCAGGCATACCTGCGGCAGGTTCGACAGCTTGGCCTGATAGATGCCGGCGAGCGCACGCCGCCGCTCGATCCAACGAGGTAGGTATCGGAGCTTCAGGTCGAGGATCGCCGCTTGCAGGTTGTCGAGACGGCAATTGAACGACCAACCGGCCAGATCTCCCTCTGGCGTGCGTCCGTGATCCCGCAGCCGGCGCACCGCTTCTGCGATTGCTGCATTGTCGGTCGTCACGGCGCCCGCATCGCCCAGCGCGCCCAGCAGTTTCGCCGGATAGAAACTGAAGCATCCGGCAAGGCCCCACGCGCCACCCTTGCGGCCGTCTTGCGAGGCACCCAGAGCCTGGGCCGAGTCCTCGATGACCACCAGCTTGTGTTTGGCCGCGATCGCCATCAAGGCATCCATGTCGCACAGGCGGCCGTTCAGGTGCACCGGCACGACCGCCCGCGTGCGCGGGGTTACGGCGGCTTCCACCAGGCGCACGTCCATGTTGTGGTCGGGTCCGATATCGACGAACACGGGGGTGGCGCCCGTGTGGTGGATCGCGGCCGCGGTCGCCACGAACGTGTGGGAGACGGTGACGACCTCGTCTCCCGGGCCGATGCCGGCCGCCCGCATCACGAGATGCAGCGCGTCGGTGCAGTTGCTGGTCCCTACGCAGTACTTGGTGCCGACGAATTGGGCGAGATGGTCCTCAAAATCGCGGAGCTGCTGGCGTAGCATGAGGTCGCCGCGCTCGAGCACGGTTCGCACCGTCCCCATGAGCTCGGCTTCCATGCTGCGAAACTGGGACGGGTAGTCTACGAACCGGACGCGCCATTCCATCCGCTCACCTCCCGTGCCGGCGTCGCGAGCAGTGACCGCACAGCCCCCGCCACCGCTCCCTCCGACAGGCCTGCGGCGTCACGCAGGTAGTCCTGGCTTCCCACCACCGAGGCGAACGCCGGGGGTAAGGCCAGACGTTGCAAGCGGAGGCCCGGCACGGGCGTGTCGAGCAGCGCCTCCGCTACCGCGCTCCCCAACCCGCCGATTGCGGAGTGCTCCTCCAGGGTCACGATGGCGCCGGTTTGCCGGGCAGCTTCGGCGACCGCATCCGTATCGAGCGGTTTGAGGGTGTGCATGCTCACCACCCTCGCGTGCACGCCCTCGCCGTCGAGCCGTTCCGCCACCCGCATGGCGCGCTCGAGCATGCCGCCGGTGGCGATCAAGGTCACGTCACTCCCGTCCCGCACCACGATCGCTCGCCCCAGCTCGAATCGCAGTCCGTGACCGTGGACGGTGTGCTCCCCTACCCGCCCCAATCGCAGGTAGCACGGACCCGGCCGCGCGGCCACCGCCCGTACGGCTGCCGCCGTCTCGAGCGGATCGCCGGGGGCGATCACCACCATGTTCGGCATGGCGCGCATGATCGCGAGGTCTTCGGTCGCATGGTGCGACATGCCGAGCGCCCCATAGGCGAACCCGCCCCCGACCGTCACCACCTTGACGTCCGCCATGTGGTAGCAGACGTCGTTGCGAATCTGCTCCACGCAGCGCAGCGTCGGGAAGTTGCCGATGGAGTACGTGAACACCACCCGGCCCGTCAGCGCCATCCCGGCCGCCACACTGGTCATGTTCTGCTCGGCGACGCCGACATTGAGAAACTGGTGCGGGTAGGCGCGCGCGAATCCCTCCACCACGCCAAAGCCCAAATCGCCCGTGATCAGCGTGATGCGCCGGTCGTGGGCGGCGAGGTCGGTCAGGGCGTGTATGAACGCGGTTCTCATGGTTCGGCGCCGAGCTCCTGCAGCGCGCGCCGCAGCTCGTCCGCGTCGGGCGCCCGGTAGTGCCACAGGAGATCGCCTTCCATGAAGCTGACCCCCTTGCCCTTCACCGTGTGCGCGATCACACAGCTGGGCCGCCCGCGCTCGAAGGGGACCGCTTCACACGCGCTCGCGATGTTGTCGATGGCATGACCGTCGATCTCGCGAACCGCCCATCCGAAGGCCCGCCACTTATCGGCCAGCGGCTCGAGGTCGAGCACCTGCTTCACCGTGCCGAGGCTCTGGATCTTGTTGTAATCGATGATCGCGACGAGGTTGTCCAGTCCATGATGCGGTGCGAACAACGCGGCTTCCCACGTCGAGCCCTCGTCGCATTCACCGTCGGACAACAGGGTGAACACCCGCCACGCGTGGCCATCGTGCTTCCCGACGAGCGCCATGCCACAGGCGAGGCCGAGTCCGTGTCCGAGCGAGCCGGTCGAGACCTCCACACCCGGGACGCCGTGGTGGGTGGCGTGGCCCCACAGCGGGGAGCCGTCCTGGTAGAACCGGTCGAGCCAGGCCGTTGGAAAGAAGCCTTGCTCCGCCAGGACCGCATACAGGACCGCGCACCCGTGCCCCTTGCTCAGCACGAACCGGTCCCGGTCCGGCCAGTCCGGCCGGGCCGGGTCCACCCGCAGCACCCGGCCGTACAGCACGGCCAGGAGATCCGCCATGCTGAAGCACGTGCCGACGTGGGAGCTCTTGGCACGATGCGTCATCCGCAGCGTGCTGATACGAATCCTGCGGGCGAGCTCGGCCAGCGCGACCGTATCCGATCGCTGAGCCTGAAGCTTGGCGCGGACGGTCACAGGGTGGTCACTCCAGCACCGCGTACGCGATGTAGGGGTCCCACTCCAATCGCCGCAGGCGTAACGCCCGCAACCCGACCGCCTCCATCGCCGCGAGCGTTTCGCCCGGCCACTGCGGGTTGTCCAGCTCGTCGAAGGCGAGCACCGCTCCCCTCGGCATGCGACTCAGGAAGTGCTCCAGCGCCACCTTGGTGGATTCGTACAGGTCGCAATCGAGGAACAGGAGGCTCACCACGAGGTGGGGATGCGCCGCGAGGAACGCCGGTACCGTTTGCGCGATGTCGCCCCGGACCAGCTCCACTTTCGGCAGATGCCCCAGAAAACGGTCGGCGTCGTATTCCTTGATCAGTTTCAGCAGCTCGTCGTAGCTGTCGGCGTGCAGATCTCCCCTCAGGGGTGTCTGCCGGCCGGCATCCTGCTGCGACACGGCCGGAAAGCCCTCGAACGTGTCGAAGCCGTAGACCCGACGGGTCAAGTTTTCGGGTTCGAGAATGGCGCTGAGCTTGGCCCAGCTCATGAGTCCGAACCCGCGGTACACGCCGCATTCGACGATCGAGCCCTTCACCGGCAGCACCAGCTTCATGACCTCGTACATCGCGAGGAACCGCTTCAGATGCTGGCGGCGCACGTATTTGGGAAAATTCTCCAGCCGGATCTCGACGGGGTCGGCACACTCGAGAAAGATCCGCTCTACGTTCTTGCCCACCTGAAGCTCGGTCGGCGTCCGCAACGACGTCATGGATCGTGCCCCCGGGCGCTTGCGCGCCCCGTTACCCGAGCCGGCCGGCAACGCCAGCACCTTTTCCGGGTCTGCCCCGGCAACTACCCGGGCCGTGGCCAGGAGAATGCGCAGGTCCGTCATCAGCGAACGCTGCTCGACGTACCGTAAGCCCAAGCGAATCTTTTCCGGCGCGATGGTCCGAAGGTACTCCCCGTCCGGATCGGCGCTGCCCTTCAGAATCTCGCCCTCGTTGCTGAAGCGGATGGATGCGTAATCTGTCATCCCGGGCCGCACCGACAACAGGTGCTTCTCCTCCTCGGTGTACAGCGCCACCGCCCAGGGCACCTGGGGGCGGGGACCCACAAAGCTCATGTCGCCCGCGAGCACGTTGACCAGCTGGGGTAGCTCGTCGAGTTTCGCCCGTCGCAACCAGCGTCCTACTCGCGTGATGCGCGGATCGTCGTCCGCGGTGGACGACGCGCCGCGGCGTTCGGCATCCGGAACCATCGTGCGGAACTTCAGCATGCGAAACGGCTTGCCGCCGCGACCGATGCGTTCACCTCGATGCAGGATCGGTCCCCCGTCCTGCAACTTGACGGCGACCGCCGCCGCCACCAGCAGCGGCGCGCACACGATAATCCCGATCGCGGCAACGGCGATGTCGAACAGCCGCTTGACCACGTTCGCTCCTACGCGACTGTCCCGGAGGCCGTCGCGGGAGATACGGCCACCTCCGGCACGTCGCGTTTGCCGTTTCCCGACAGACCCACCGCTTCCTCCAGGATACCCCGCAGCAACAGCTCGTCGTCCCGGTCGACCAGCTCCCGGATCATGGGGATCAGCCCGACGACACTGCGCGGCGCGCCGCCCACGGTCGCCAGCATGATCTTCTGATGCCGGCTCGGTGCCGCGTTCTCAGTCGCCCACCACAGCTCCTCGTGCAGCTTCTCGCCCGGTCGCAGCCCCGTCTCCACGATCTCGATGTCGCTCCCGGGACGCAGGCCCCACATCCGGATCAGCCGCTCGGCCAGGTCCCAGATGCGAATCGGCGTCCCCATATCGAGGATCGCCACCTTCCCGTCGGACTCGGGCAGCGCCACCGCCTGGAGCACCAGCTGAGCCGCCTCAGCGGTCGTCATAAAGTATCGCGTCGCCTCCCGGCTCGTCACGGTGACTGGGCCGCCTTCGGCGATCTGGCGCTGGAACAGCGGCACCACGCTGCCGTTCGACCCCAGCACGTTCCCGAAGCGGACGATCACGCTCCGCATGCTCGTCTCGCGCGTATACTCGGCCACGAGCAGCTCTACGAATCGCTTGGTCGCGCCCATCACGCTCGTCGGCCGCACGGCCTTGTCGGTCGAGATGAGCACGAATTTTTCGACCCCGGCCGACCGCGCCGCCTCGAGCGTGGCCCACGTGCCCAGGATGTTGTTCTCCACCGCCTCCACCAGGTGGAATTCCATCAGCGGCACGTGCTTGAACGCCGCGGCATGGAAGAGATGGGTCGGCTGAATCTCGGACAGTACGCGTGCCATGCGCCGCTGCTCGCGCACATCCTGAATCACCTCGACGTGGGCCGCCTGCACCTGGCGGCGCACCAGCTCGTCACACAGGAAATACAGATCGTTCTCGTTGCGGTCGATGAGGTACATCACCGCCGGTTGCAGCCTGGCAATCTGACGCGTGAGCTCCGAGCCGATGGACCCGGCGGCCCCGGTGATCGCGACGCGCGCACCGTTCAGCTCCGCGCGCAACGCCGAGACGTCCAGCTCGACCTGCGGCCGCCCCAGGAGGTCCGTCGGCTGAACCGCCCGCAACGCTCCCCCTCTCCCGCCGTCCGGCCGGTGACCGTTCAGTACGTTCTCGGGATCGGGCGCGATCCGGTATGCGATGTGGACGGCCAGGCAGGCATCCACCACGCGCTGAATCTGTTCGCCCGTGGCCGAGGGGATGGCGATGATGACCTCGTCGGGGCCGTACTTCCGCACGATCGCCGCGAGCTCGGCGATCGGACCGACCACCGGCACGCCGTGCAGCCGACTGCCCCGCTTGTTGCGGTCGTCGTCCACGGCGGCGATTGGGTCCAGCAGCAGCTTGGGACTGGCCAGGAGATTCTTGATCACGGCCGAGCCGGACTCGCCCGCGCCGATGATCACCGCCCGGCGCCAGCTCGCGCCCGAACTCACAACCGTGCGACGCCCCCACTCGTGCAGCCAACGCGACCCGAGCCGCGCGCCGCACGACAACATGATGTAGATGCTGGTGTCGGCGCCCACCAGGCGGAGACTCGTGTCCACGAGCCGCAGCCAGTGGAGCACCAGGAGCGCCGCACCGCCCGCGATCAGCGCTGAGCGCGTGATCGTGGCCGCATCGCGCACGCCCACGAACCGCCAGCGCCCCGCGAACGCCCCGGTGAGCACTCCGGCCCCGAGCTGCAGCACAATCAAGATCAGCGCGGCGAGAGCCAAGCGCGGGGACCAGCGCGTGTAGTCGCCCGAGTATACGATCGCCGCGGTCGCGGTCACCGACACTACCGGCAACGCTATCTCGACGGCAGTCAGCACCAACCGGCGGCGCACACCGTTGGCCGCCAGGCGGTCGATCACTCGAGCGGCCGCGAGCGACGTCGCCGCCACGAAGCGGTGGCCACTGGTAGTCCCGATGTCGCCGGGTCTCCCGTTCAGCGTTGAAACCTTCGGAGCGTCCAAGCGACAACCTCCACAGAGCGAGCGGGTTCGACGCGACAAGCTATGTGCGTCCGGCCCGAGGCATTAGGGCGTTTTTGCGGCACCCTGGGGCGCGATTGCGACACTTCAGCAGTGTGGTCAAGCAGCGCTCAAGCCCGGCCACGCACGAGTGCCGCGCGCCCGCCCTCCGGCGGCCGCAACCCCAAGCCCTGTCAATGTATCCGCCTTCACGCAGGACGCTAGATACTCCTCCCTGGGGAAGGCGTTTTCGTGACAGCGCGCGGGACCCTCGGTGAGACCACGTGGTGCGCGGCGCGCCGCGCGCCCCCATCCTTCCGATACCCCTCGAGGCTGCTGTCACGTCACCGCCACGCAGGCCACAACGGACATGCGGTGCCCGTGATAGCGAGACGGACAGGGTGTGACGTTGACTCGGCAGCTCTCTCGTTCTCGCCAAACACGCACACCTCGCGTCAATGAGCGCGAGTGAACTCGCGGGTCGGAGCGCATCGCCTCTGTCCGCGGGTAAACCCGCGGCTCGGCACTGCCCGTAAACGGGCGCTGCAGTGCCGCTTCAGCGGTAGACGCCGAGCCGCGGCTTTAGCCGCGCACCTAAAACCGGTCGACGGTCTTTCAATTATTGCTCTCCCTCCCCCGCTCCCTCGTGTTGCACTCACGCCACAAAGTCCCGTGACTTCCCTCACTCGCTTGTCGCCAGCGCGACACTAGAATATCCGGATGCGCCCGCCCGCTATCCGTACGCCCCAACTGCTGGTCGCGAGCCACAACCACGGCCCCGGGCTCGAATTATTTCAGCTCGCTGAGCGTCGCGGGTACACCGTCCGCCGCGCGCATACCGGCGCCCAAGCGCTCGAGCAGGCGCACGCCGTGCCACCCGACCTCGTCGTGGTCGACGAAACGCTCACCGACATGGACACACTCGCCGCCAGCCGCGCGCTGCGCGACGACCCGCACGTCGGCCCGGGCACGCCACTGCTCGTGATCTCCACGCTGCGACCCTCGTCCCCGCAACACCACGCGGCGTTGCGCTCCGGGGTGTGGGAGTTCCTGCGCCACCCGTTCCAGGCCGAAGAGATCGCCGCCAAGCTCGACACCTACGTCCTGTTGAAGCGCGACAGCGACCGCGCGCGCCGCGACTCTAGCGTCGCCGACGCGGCGGGCTTCTATACCGTGCGCGGGCTGGCGATGCGCGCCCAGGAGCTCACGCTGCAGGCGTTCCACCACGCCCAGCCGCTCGCGTGCGTCGCGCTCGCGCCTGTCACCGCCGACGGGCTGAACGCCCAGGCGGTCGACCTGCTGGCCGGCGTGTTACGCGCCACGGGACGTCGCTCCGACGCGATCGGACGGGTTGGCCCGGGGGAGTTCGCGGTGATCGCGCCCGGCACCGATCGGGGCGGCGCGGTGCACCTGGCAGAACGGTTGGCCCGCGCGGTCACGACGGCGGCGCGGGCGGGCCGCCCGGACGGCAGCGCGCGCGTGCCGGGCCTGCGCGCCGGGTACGACGCGGTGAGCAACGCGCGCTACACGCCGATCGAGCCGAAGAACCTGCTGGCGCGCGCCACCACGGCGCTGCGCGCCGCCAAGGGGCAGGGCGGGCCGAATTGGATTCAGGGGTTTGCGGGCTGAAAAACCGGAGCGGGGAGGCTCCCGTTAGTTTTCCCCGATGCCGATTTCCCTCTCCCGCCGCCGATTTCTCGTCGGGGCCGCCGGCGCCCTGGGAGCCGCCGCCCTGGGCGATGGGTTCCTCATCGAGCCCGCCGCCGTCGAGATCACGCGGCACGACATTCCCGTTCCCGGTCTGCCGCCCGAGCTGGACGGCTTCACCATCGCCTGCGTCACCGATGTCCACCTCCAGAGCTGGATCCACCGCGCCGGCCGCGCGACGATCAAGCTCCTCGCGGGCGCGCGACCGCATCTGGTGGCGCTGATCGGGGACATCTGTAACCGCTATGACGATCTCGAGACCCTGGTCTCGTTCGCCGGTCAGGCGCGCGGCACGGTGGCGACCGTCGCCACGCTAGGCAACTGGGAGCATGACGCCGGGATCGACCGGCGCACCGCCGAGCAGGCATACGGTGTGGTGGGCGTGGAGCTGTTGTACAACTCGACCACGCGGATCCGGATCGGAAGCACGGCATTGACCGTGGTGGGGATCGACGATCCGGTGCTCGGGCGTCCGGACGCGGTCGCGGCAACTCGCGGCCTGGACGGCCGCGAGCCGTGCGTCTGGGTGCTCCACGCGCCCGGCTACGTGGACGGCATCGAACGGGGCGCGGTGCCGCGTCCCGCCGCCATCATCTCGGGCCACACCCATGGCGGGCAGGTGCGCCTTCCTTTTTATACGCCCTACACGCCATACGGGAGCGGCCGGTTCGTGGCGGGGTGGTATCGCGACACGTTGGCGCCGTTGTACGTGTCGCGCGGCATCGGGACCGTAACGATCCCGGCGCGACTGTTCTGCCCGCCCGAGCTGCCGATTTTCACATTGCGACAGAGCGGAGCTCCCGCTACTCGACGGTAACGCTCTTCGCGAGGTTGCGCGGCCGATCTACGTCACACCCGCGTAGCACGGCGATATGGTAGGCGAGGAGCTGCAGCGGGATCGCCGTGAGGATGGGTGACAGCAGCGGGGCGGTGGCGGGAATTTGGAGCTGGTGTTCGACCAGGCCACGCAGCTCGCCGTTCCCTTCAGTCGTGACGGCCACGATGCGCCCGCCCCGCGCCTTCACCTCCTGCATGTTCGAAACGACCTTCTGGTACACCTCGTCCCGCGGGGCGACGAACACCACGGGCATGTCGGCATCGATCAGCGCGATGGGCCCGTGCTTCATCTCGGCGGCGGGATAGCCCTCGGCGTGAATGTAGCTGATCTCTTTGAGCTTGAGCGCCCCCTCGAGCGCCACGGGGAAGCTCACGCCACGCCCCAGATAGAGAAAATTCCGCGCGTCCGCGAACTCCTGCGCGATCAGCTTCACCTCGGGCTCGAGCGAGAGCGCCTGGTCCACCAGGCTGGGCAGCTGCGCCAGCCGGCAGGCAAGGTCCTGCCCGGTCTCGAGCGAGAGCCCACGCTGGCGTCCGAGAAACAGCCCCAGCAGCGCCAGGGCGACGATCTGAGATGTGAACGCCTTGGTCGAGGCGACACCGATCTCGGGGCCGGCGTGCAGGTAGATGCCGCCCTCGGCTTCGCGCGCGATGGTCGAGCCTACCACGTTCACGATGCCGAGCACGCGCGAGCCCGCGACCCGCGCGGCCCGCATCGCCTCCAGCGTGTCCGCCGTCTCCCCGGATTGCGAGATCGCCAGTGTGAGCGTCCCCGCGAGCCCGAGCTGCGGCCGGTAGCGGTACTCTGAGGCGTACTCCACCTCGACCGGCAGGCGCGCCAGCTGCTCGATGATGTGACGCCCCACGAGCCCCGCGTGCCAGGAGGTGCCGCACGCGACGATGACGATGCGCCGGATATCGGCGCACGCTTCGGGGGTGAGGTTCAGTCCGTTCAGTCGGGCCGCACCCTCCTCGAACAGCAGCCTCCCGCGCAGCGTGCTCCGTACCGTCTCGGCCTGCTCGCTGATCTCCTTCAGCATGAAGTGGGGATACCCGCCGAGCGCGATGGCCTCGAGGTCCCACGCGACGTCGTCTACGGCGCGCACCTGCACGTGCGACTGCGAATCGATCACATGGTAGCCGGTCGGCGTGAGCACGGCGATGTCGCCGTCGTCCAGGTACACTACCGAACGGGTGTACTCGAGGATCGCCGAGGCATCCGAGGCGACGAACAGCTCGCCGTCGCCGATCCCCAACAAAACCGGTGAGCCACGCCGCGCCACGACGATTTTGCCGGGCTCGTCGGCGGACACGACGGCCAGGCCGTACGTGCCCTCGACCTGCTCCAGCGCCGCAATCACGCGTCCTTCGAGGCTCTCGCCCCGTGCCTCCTCGATCAGGTGCGCGAGTGTCTCGGTGTCCGTGTCGGTGGTGAGGCGGTGCCCCGCCTGCTCGAGGGCGGCCCGCAGCGCATCGGCGTTCTCGACGATGCCGTTGTGCACGACCGCGATCCGCTCGCCGCAGTCCACGTGGGGGTGCGCGTTGCGCGCGGTGGGCGCGCCGTGGGTGGCCCAGCGCGTGTGCGCAATCCCGGTGGTGCCACCGGCCCCCCCCGGATGCTGGTGGAGCTCCGCCGCCAGGCCGGCGACCCGGCCTGCCAGCTTCCGGACCACCAGGCGATCTCCCTCCACGAGGGCCAGGCCCGCCGAGTCGTAGCCGCGGTATTCGAGGCGCTGCAGCCCTTCGAGCAAGAGGGGGGCTGCCTGGCGTTCCCCGGTGTAGCCGATGATGCCGCACATCAGCGGTCTCCGGCGTCCGGGCCCAGCAGCGGCCGGCCTGCCGCGGCGAGTCCGAATTGCCCTAGCTGCGACAGCCGGCTGAGAAACCGTTCCGTCACGAGCTCCGGGGGCAGCACGGCGCCGCACCGCAGGCAGATCAGGTCGCCGAGCGGGGCCGTCCCCCACACGCTCCGGGGGGAGGTCCAAAACCGCAGTACCTTGGGACTCCAAAGGCGGCGTTCGCAGCGCCGACACAGCATGAGTAGGCTCCCCGCCGCAGAGACGAGCGGCATCGCTGTGACCGGTATTCAAGAAAGGGGCCCGACCCGCGAACGGTGCAGCCGCTCGGCCCAGGGAGTCGACCTACCGGTAGCAGCAGGACTTAGGGCCTCTACGGGGGCATCACGGGGGTCCCCGCCCCATTCGCACGTTGCACGATCGTGTCAACAACCGAGCCGCATGTCGTCGCATCGTAGCGTCAGCAGGCGCCCCACGTCCCGTCCGCCGGGGGTTAGTCGCTTGCCAGGAAACGCCTTGCGATCCAGCCGGGTGGAGCGCGCTCGGCGCACGACTTCTGCTGTTCACTTTGTGCAGCGACCGCCCTTGGTCGTGGTACGTGCACCCGGTGTCCGAAAGGCAAGACACGCATGCGCGACAGCGGGCGCGGCGGGCGCCACCCGACTGTATTGATCGCCAGCCACCAGGAGGCGTCGAGCCGGTCGCTCGAATCCATCCTTGTACCCGGCGGCTATTGGGTCCTCAAGGCGTACACCGGTGCCCAGACCCTGGAGCGGGCCCGGACCGCGCAACCCGACGTCATTATCCTCGATTCCGTTCTGCCGGACCGGGACGGCCTGGAAGTGTGCCGCGATCTGCGGCGCGATCCGCTGCTCGCCGGAACACCCATCGTGATCGTCAGTCCGGATCATATTACGCGCCAGGAGCGGATCGAGGCGCTGCGCGCCGGCGCGTGGGATCACCTGGGCGCCCCGCTCGATGCCGAGCACCTGCTTCTCAAAATCGAGACCTTCGCGCGCACCAAGCTCGATGCCGACCGCGCGCGGGAAGAGGGACTCCTGGACCCAGGGACAGGCCTGTACAACCTGCGCGGCCTCGCGCGGCGCGCGCAGGAGCTGGCCTCGCAGGCCTCCCGCCAGAGCGCCGCCTTCGCATGCGTGGTGTTCGCACCGGATTTTGCGGACGGAGGCGCGGCGACCGAGCCGTCGGAGGCGGTGATCGAGGCGGCAGTGGATCAGGTCGCGACTGCCTTAAGGGCATCGGGCCGCCAATCTGACGCTATCGGGCGTGTGGGGCCCACGGAATTCGCGGTCGTCGCGTTCGGCACCGATGCTGAAGCATCGGTGAAGCTTGCCGAGCGACTCCGGGACGCGGTTTACGGCGGCGCCCCGAAGCGATTCCGGCTCCGGGCCGGCTACTACGTCGTCCCCGATTCCCGCACTCGGCCGGCCGACGCCGCCGCAACCGTGCTCCGGGCAGCGGCCGCCCTGCGCCAGTCCCACGCGGACCCCACCGGCCATTGGATTCGAGCATTCCCCGCCGATCCGAGTGAGGCAGCGCGGTCGCTGTAGCGGCACTGGCTCTGTGTCGGGTTGTCACGGTTGTGTGACACCCTGACTTGTTTCGGAAAGAGACTGTTGCAGCCCGGCAACAGGGCATCTTGACAGGCGACCAAAAGCACGGTAAATCGGGTCCGTCAGCGGCGCCTGGGGGGCCACCGAATCGGCCCGATCCCTGCATCGCACCATCTGGCCACGCGGCGCGTGACAACGTGCCTAGGCCACCTTTCTGTGCGGGGAGAAACGTGTCAGGACGTGACGTCGGCATGACCGCGATGCGAACACCAGTGCCGCCCGGCGGACCCGCGACCGCTCCCCCCGACCCCCTCTCGCTCACTCCCGAGACCAAGTCTAGTCTCCACATCCTGATCGTCGACGACGAGAGGACGCTGCGCGAGAGCTGCGTCAGCATGTTGAAGCACGACGGCTACAACGTGCGGGCGTGCGCCCGCGGCGACGAGGCCCTCGACACGCTGAAACGCGTGCGCTTCGACATCGTGTTGCTCGATCTGTACATGTCCCAAGTACCCGGAATCGAGCTGCTCCAGGCATGCCTCGAGGCACACCCAGAGACCCTCGTCATCGTCATGACCGGCAACCCGTCGGTGGCGTCGAGCCTCGAGGCCTTGCAGGCCGGGGCCTGGGACTACCTCCCCAAGCCATTCTCCGCCACTCACTTGCAGATCTTGCTGGGACGGGCCGCGCATACCGTCGCTGTGGCCCATGAAAGCAAGGAGCTACAGACGCGTGCAGGCGTCAGCGGCGACAAGGTGGCGCTCATCGGGGTGTCACCCGCCTTCCGCCGGGCCGTCGACCTGGCGCGCCGCGTCGCCCCTACGGACGCGTCGGTGTTCATCACGGGCGAAAGCGGGGTCGGCAAGGAGCAGATCGCCCAGTTCATCCATCTCCACAGCCGTCGTTCCAGCCGGCCGCTCGTGGCGATCAATTGTGCCGCCCTGCCGGAGGCGTTGCTCGAGTCGGAAATGTTCGGACACGTGAAAGGAGCCTTCACCGGGGCGGTGCGAGACAAGCCGGGCCTGTTGGAGATGGCCAACGGTGGGACGCTGTTTCTCGACGAGCTCATCGAGATGTCCAAGCCCATCCAGGCCAAGCTGCTACGCGTGATTCAGGACGGCGTGGTGCGGCGTGTGGGTAGCGAGCGGACCGATGCGGTGGTGAACGTCCGTTTCATCGCCTGCACCAATTGCAATCCCGAGGAGGCGGTGCGCTCGGGCCAGCTGCGCGAGGACCTGTACTACCGCCTACGGGTCGTGCCGATCCACGTGCCCCCGCTGCGCGATCGCCCCGACGATGTCGCCCTATTGGCGAATCATTTCCTGGCGTACTATTGGCATCGCCATCGCGAGAGTGAGGCGTTGCCCCGGCTCGCGGAGGCGGGCATCCGCGAGCTGCGCGCGCGTCCCTGGAAGGGCAACGTGCGCGAGCTGCAGAACGTGGTCGAGCATATGGTGGTGCTGAGCAGGCCGGGCGCCGAGATCCAGCCGGAGGCCATCCCGGTGATCGATGGACCCGCGCCCACGGAGGACGCGAACGAAAGCGCGTCGGCGATCAAGGACGCCGACAACGCCATCGCGGAGGGCTATCGGACCGCGCGCGAGCGCTTGCTGGGGCGGTTCGAGCGCCGCTTCCTGCAGCAGCTCGTGACCCAGGCGGGAGGGAACGTGTCACGCGCCGCACGCATCGCGCGGCTCAACCGCACGACCCTCTACCGGCTGATGGAGCGCTACGGGCTGCAGCGGAAATTGCTGGCGAGCGATCCGGAAGACGAGCAGTAGCCGCCCCTGAGAGGTTGGTCATGACGACGCGCCCTGTAGAGGCTCGCCGGCCGGCACCACCGGAGAGCGCAGTCGAGTACGTGCCAGCCGCCGTCGAGCCCCTGGCGGGGATCTCGTCGCCGCTCCTCACCGCGGCGGCCCGGCGGGTGGCGCAGCGCGTGCGCGAGGAGGCGATCGAGCCCGCCGATTCGGAGGCAGCCACCGCCCTCCTGGCCGCAATCGCGCTGGCCGTCGATCAGCAACGCCCCCGCTTCGTGACGGAGTTGGTGCGGCGCGCGTCCCCCACGCTCGGCGCTCGCCTGGTAGACATGCTGCGGACCGAGCTCATTCGTGGCTGGGCGGCGCACCGCGAATCCCTCGTTCCTGCCGACATGCTCGGCACCCTCGAGGCAATCGAGCATGTGCGGGAGGCGATTGAGCCCTCCGGGGCGCGTCAGCTAGCCGAACGGCTCGCCGCGCCGGGCGGGCTCGATCTCGTGGTGGAAATCGCGCACGATCTGCGCTCGCCGCTCACCTCGATCTTGTTCCTCTCCGAGACCCTCCAGACCGGGCAAAGCGGCGAGGTGAACGAGGTGCAGCATCACCAGCTGGCTCTCATCTACAGTGCGGCGCTGGGCTTGAGCGCCCTCGTGAGCAACGCGATCGAGTTGGCCCGCGGCGGCGAGCGGCTGGTGGACAACGAGCCGTGCCCGTTCTCGATCAGCCAGACGCTCGAAGCTGTTCGGGACATGGTCCGGCCCATGGCCGAGGAAAAGGGCCTCAGCGTGCACATGCGGCCGTCAGCGGCTGACCTGCGCATCGGCCACCCGGTGGCGCTGAGCCGCGTGCTCCTCAACCTGACGTGCAACGCCCTCAAGTTCACCGAGCGCGGGTTCGTCGAGGTCGCGGCCGTGGCGAAGGACGAGCTGCGTGTCGAGTTCTCGGTCCGCGACACCGGGGCCGGCATTGATCCCCAGGCGCTGAACCGGCTGTATCAGCCGTTTCGGCGGATGCGCGGCCGGAGCGGGTTAACGTTCTCCGGCACCGGCCTCGGCCTGGCGATCACCCGCAAGCTGATCGCGGCCATGGGATCGGAGCTGCAGGTTGAGACGAGCCCGAACTGGGGCACCCGCTTCTCCTTCGAGGTGGCCCTACCGCTCGCGCCGGCACTCTGACCGGCGCTCGTCGCGTCGCTACGAGCGCCGCGCCGAGCGCTCGCGTGGTTGGGGAGGGAGACTCCGCGGTACACGGCCCCGCTCAGCCTCGTAGCCATACCCTTCCATATAGTACGAGTACGGGGTGTACGCCGAGTCGGGCCGCACGTCGTTGAGCACCGTGCCCAACAGGCGCACTGGAAGCCGGTCCAGCAGGTCCAGCTTGGCCTCCGCCACCTCGCGGTTCGTAGTGCCCAGCCGCACCACTACGAGCATGTTCCCCGTCACCGTGCCGAGCGCGTAGGCATCGACACCGGCCCCCAGCGGCGGTGAGTCCACGATCACGACGCTGAAGGTCTGCCGCACGCCGGCGATGAATCTCGCCATCCCCTCCGAGCTCAGCAGCTCTGGTGCGTCGGGCGTGCGTGTCCCGCACGCCACGAAGTGCAGCGGCGCGTAGGATGTGGTCTGAATCACGTCCTCGCGCGAGCTCTCTCCGTGGAGCACGTCCGTGAGGCCGGGCTTGCGCCGCGTGTTGAGAAGCCGATAGAGCGAGCCGCGTCGCAGATCACCGTCGATCAATAGCGTCCTGTGGCCCGCGTCTGCGAACGCCACCGCGAGGTTCGACGCCACGAACGATTTCCCCTCCCGCATCCCGGGGCTGGTGATCGTGAATATCACGGGCCCCGCCGTACCGTAGGAATGCAGCACGTTGAACCGGATGCCGCGCATCGCTTCGATGATCGGCTCCGTCTCTTCCGTGGAACCTCCGTTGGCGTGCGGCACGATTCCCAGGACGGGCAACCCGAGCTGCATTACGTCCTCGCGCCGGTGGACCGAGCCGTTCAGCTGGTCCGCGACGAACGCGCTGCCCCCACCGAGCAACAGTGCCAGCAACAGACCAAACGCGAGCGTACGCGACCGTCCGACCCCCAGCGGCGCGTCCGGCAGCGGGGCGAAATCGACGATCTCGACCTGGCCCGACTCCACCGCTTCCGCGATCCGCGCCTTCTGGTACTCGACCCGCAGCTGGTCGGCAATGCGCCGCGCGTTGTCAACCTGCTCGGCGAGCGCGTCTTCGGTGGCCTGCGTGGTCGAGAGCCGCCGAGCGGTCGCAACGCTGCGGGCCTGGAAGTCGCGCACCACGCTGATGCGCGCGTCCAGCGAGGCGACGACGCTTTGCACCGCTCCGATCAGGCTCGCCTCGCTCGAGGCGATGAGCGGCCGCAGACGCTGCACATCGGGGTTCGTCGCGGCTCGGGCCCAATCCCCGGTGGTCAGCGAGTCCCGCATGTTCTCGAAGCGGATGAGCTGTTCATACAAGCGCGAGACGACCGGATTCGCCGCGATGCTCGGGGAGGCGGCGATCACGTTTCCCAGCGCGGCGCGTCGCGCCACACTGTTCGTGTCCTGCATGCGCCCGAGCAAGCTGGTGTATTGCCGGCGCTCGAGCTCCAGCTCCTCGCGACGCGCCTGCAGTCCGAACAGCGTCCCGGGGTCGCCCGCCCGCTCGACGCCGGACTGTGGCTCCTGGGCGCGGAACGCGGTCTGCGCGCGCCGGGCCTCGACCAGCAGCGAGTCGTTGAAACGCACCTGCGTCTCGATGAACTCGCGCCGCCGTCGCGCCTGCTGCCGCGCCGCCTGGGCGTTCCCCGCCCGAAACACCTGCGCCACCCGGTTCGCGACCTCCTGGGCTCGATGCGGGTCGCCGGCCGTGAAGCCGATATCGATGACGTCCGTATTATCGCGCGGCTTCACGACCAGTGCCACGATCAGGCCGGTGATGGCCTCCTCGCGACCCGTGAGGTACAGCGTTCCGCTCTCATCCGGCGGAGGCGCGGCGATGGTGAACCCGATACCGTCCATTTCGATGGGGGTGTCGTAGGCGACTTCGCGCTCCCCGGTCCGACCGTGCACCGTCACCGTCTCCCGCCCGAACCGCAGCTGCAGCGAGTCACGCCCCACCGGGGCGGCCAGATGGACGTCCTTCACGAGCTCCATGGGAAAGCGCTGCGAGTAGACCCGCAGCACCGGCATGTCGTCCACCACCGCGCTGGCAGTCGCGCGACTCCGTAGCACCTCGACCTGCGACAGCACGGGGTCGGCGGACGGCACCGCCTTGTCCGGGGCCGCGCCGTCGACCAGGCTGCCAGCCAGGGCGCGCCGCGTATCGACCAGGCGCACCACCGCCGTGGCGCGATACTTCGTCGACTTGGTGTACGCCAGGTAGATCGTCGCCGCGATCACGGCCCCCGTCACCGTGGCAGCCACGCGGACGTGCCGCCGCACGACGGCGAGCCAGACGCGTAGATCGGGCGGTGGCTCCGCCCCGCTCGGCGTTTCGTTCTTTCCGTTCGCCCGCACGCCCGACAGAACGCCCGGCGCCCGCGGCCCGATGTGTGGTTGTTCAGTCATGCCAGCTCCCGTTTCATCGCCGTCGGGCGACCGCGATCGCGGTAATGGTCCCCGCCAAGCTCGTGAGCGGCAGGACGAGATCGCGCAACACGTTGAACTGCGAGCGCCGTCCCACCAGCAACTGATCCCCCGACATGATGGGCATGAGGGCGACGCGTTGGTCTTGGCTCAGCAGATTCAGCTCGAGCGTTCTCCCGCCCCTGATCAGTTTCACTTTGTCGAGCTGCCCGAGCTCGGTGGGCCCGCCCGCCCGCGCCACCGCTTGGGAAACCGTCGTGCCGCGCGGGACGGTGAAGAGGCCCGGCTGATGGACCTCCCCGGCCGCCACGACCGGATAGAGCGGCTCCACCACGAACCGCGGGTTCTGCTCGTACGCCGCGAGGAAGTCGCGCAACCTGCCTCGGGCCACCGACGGCGGGACACCCGCCACCTTGACGGCTTGGAGCAGCGGATGGGCAACCGTACTATCAGGGTTGATCACGAACTCGCCGCTGAACTCCGGCTGCCGCCAGACCGTGACGCGCAACACGTCGCCGGGGCGCAGCAGCGAATCGGTCAGAGCGACCGGCAGCAGCGCCCCGGGCGCGGTCTGTCCGCCGGCGCAACCACCCACTATCAGCATACAGAGCAGCAACGGGCTGAGCCTCATCGGGACGTCGACCTCGGTGCGAGTGACGGGTGGCGGGGCGTGCGCCGCGGCGACCAGACCAGCTGTCGCATTGTGCTGAGGATCACCACCAGATCGGTCCACACCGTCGCGCGGGCGGCGTAGGCCAGGTTGATGCGGATCTTATCGGGCACGATCTCCTCGATGTAGACGCGCTCCGGTTCGGACGCGGCGGCGAGCAGCGCGCCCTCATGCATGTATCGAAGGGATGCCTCATCGGTGACTCCCGGCATCAGCTCGAGCACACCGCGCTGGTCCGGGGCGTACGACGCGACATAGCGTGCCACTTCCGGCCGGGGTCCGACGAAGCTCATATCCCCGGCGAACACGTTGAGCAGCTGTGGTAGCTCGTCGAGCTTCAGACGGCGCAGCCATGCGCCGATCCGGGTCACCCGTGGATCGAGGCCCACGGTCAGCGCCGGCCCGCGCGACTCCGCGTCCGGTACCATGGTCCGGAACTTCCACATCCCAAACGGACGGCCCCGGTACCCCACGCGCTCCTGCCGGAATAACGCCGGGCCACCATCTTCAGCGCGCACCAGCAGCGCAATGACCAGGAGGAGCGGCGACGCTACGAGCAGGCCGGCGCCCGCTCCCGCGAGATCGAACAGACGCTTCGCTCCGATCATCGCCGGTACGCCCGGATGACGTCGTGCACCGCCTCGATCACGTCGGCCACATCTTGATCGCTCAACCGGGGATTCAGCGGCAAGCTGATCATCCGCCGGAAACTGTCGTATGCCACCGGGAAGTCCGCAGGGCGATAGCCATACCGGTCGCGGTAGTATGGGTGGACGTGGATCGGGATGAAGTGGACGGATGTCGCGATGTTGCGCGCGGCCAGCTCCTCGATGAAGCGGTCGCGCCCGATGCGCAGCGCGGAGGGTTGCAGCCGCAGCACGTACAAGTGCCATGCGTGCTCCACCCAGGGGCGTTCGACGGGGAGTTCGAGCGCCTCCTCGCCGGCGAATGCGGCCTGGTAGGCGGCCACCACCTCGCGGCGGCGCCGCTGGAACCGCGCCAGCTTGCGCAGCTGCCACAGACCGAGCGCCCCCTGGATGTCCGTCATATTGTACTTGAACCCGGGCGCGAGGATGTCGTAGGCCCAGTGCCCTCCCGCGTCGTACCGCTTAGCCGCGCCGCGGCTCATCCCGTGCAGGCTCAGGATGCGCGCGCGTGCCAGGAAGTCGGGCTCCCCGGTCAGCATCCCCCCTTCGCCGGTGGTGAGGTTCTTGGTGGCGTAGAAGCTGAACGCCACCGGATTCCCGCCGCACCCCACCTTGCGTCCGCGGTAGGACGCGGGCAGGGCGTGTGCCGCGTCTTCCAGCACGACGAGGCGGTGAGCCCGTGCCAGCGCATGAATCGGGTCCAGGTCCGCCGGATGGCCGGCGTAGTGCACCGGGATGATGGCGCGGGTTCGGGGCGTGATCGCGGCGGCGATCTGCGTGGCGTCGATCGTGAGCGTATCTGGTTCGACGTCCACCAACACCGGCCGAGCACCCACGTGCTCCACGACGTTCACGGTCGCGGCGAATGTGAGGGGGGTCGTGATCACCTCGTCGCCCGGGCCGATGCGACTTACTGCGAGCGCGGTGTGCAGACCCGCCGTGCACGAATTGAGCGCAAGCGCTCCCGGAGCGGCGACGGCGGCCGCGAACTCGGCTTCAAACGAGGCGACCTTCGGCCCCGTGGTGATCCAATCCGAGCGGAGCGTGTCCACGACCTCCGCGATCTCCTCCTCACCAATGGACGGCGGAGAGAAGGGGAGGAAAGAGCTGCGGCGCCGGATCGCGACACCTTCCAGCACAGCCGAGTCGGTCCTGCGGACGCCGGCGACGGGCGCGCTCATGCCGGCAGAGGCTCGAACGACCGCTGGTGGGCGATCACCGACTGCAGCGTCTCGTCCAACTCGATGTTCGGCTCGTAGCCAATCGCCCGACGGATCTTATCGAGACACGGAACCCGCCGAGGCATGTCTTCAAAGCCCTCTCCATACGCTTCGCGATACGGGACGAACACGATTTCGGAGTCGGACTCCGTCAGGGCGCGCACCCGCTTGGCGAGGTCGGCGATGGTGATTTCGTGTTCGCTCCCCACATTGAAAGCTTCGCCGACGGTGCTGTCGCTATCCATGAGACCGATGGCGGCACGCACGGCGTCGCTGACGTGGGTGAAGCAGCGGGACTGCTGCCCGTCCCCGTGCACCGTCATCGGCTCTCCGCGCAACGCCTGACTCACGAAGCGAGGCACCACCATACCGTAGCGACCCGTCTGGCGCGGGCCGACCGTATTGAAGAAGCGCGCGATGAGCGTGGGGCACCGTCGCTCGCGCCAGTAGGCAATCGCCAGGAATTCGTCGATCGCCTTGGAGCAGGCATAGCTCCAACGGCCGCGGGACGTCGGGCCCAACACGAGGTCGCCATCCTCCCGGAATGGCACGTTGGGGCTCTTCCCATAAACCTCCGATGTCGAGGCGATGAACACCTTCTTGCGCTTCTTGCACGCCGCGGCGAGCACCAGCTCGGTGCAGCCGAGATTTGTTTCGATCGTCCGCACGGGGCTCTCGACGATGAGCTTCACGCCCACGGCGGCGGCGAGGTGAAAGATCTCGTCCGCGTCGTCGACCAGCTCAGCCAGCAACGGCGCATTCATCATCGATCCGATGATATATTTGAAGCGCGGGTGCTCCTTGAGATGGGCCACGTTGCGCATCGATCCGGTGGACAGGTCGTCGATCACCGTGACGCTATCGCCGCGATCGAGCAGGGCTTCGGCGAGATGCGAGCCGATAAAGCCCGCTCCGCCGGTTACGAGGTAGTGCAAGGGCAACCCCGCAGTGTGAGGGTCCAGGTGACGGGCACGGTCACGCGGGCGCGGCCAGGGACGCGGTCTGCACGCCGGCTCCCGAGCGTTGAGTATCGACGAACCACTCCCAGGTGCGGTGCAACCCCTCCCGCAGCGACACGGTCGGCCGGTATCCGAGCACGCGCCCTGCCCGCTCCAGGCTAGCGACCGAATCGCGCACGTCGCCCACCCGCGCGGGCCGGCAGGTGTGGACGAGATCCCGGCCGGTGACGTCCCGAATGAGATCGAGCAGTTCCAGCAGCGAGGTTTGCTCCCCCGCCCCGACGTTGGTCACCGTCCCACTCGCCCTCGGCGGCGCTTGCGCCGCCAGCAGGTTCGCGTCGACGACATTGGCCACGTACGTGAAATCCCGGGTCTGCCGGCCGTCGCCGAACACAACCGCCGGGCGACCTTCGTAGGCCGCGGATAGGAAGGCCGGAATGGCCGCAGCGTACGCCGAGTGGGGGTCCTGCCGCGGCCCGAACACGTTGAAATACCGGAGCGCAACGCCTTCCACCGAGCCGGCCCGGGCGAAGGCGAGCACGTACAGCTCACCAGCAAGCTTCGCGGCGGCGTAGGGAGAGCGTGGCAATGGCTCCGCGCTCTCGACTTTCGGGAGAACCGGTGCGTCACCATACGCCGAGCTCGAGCTCGAGTAGATGATGCGCCGCACGCCCGCTTCAGTGCACGCGATAAGCAGGCGCAGGGTCGCGTTGACGTTCGCGTCGTGGGAGCCCCACGGGTCATCCAGGGAGCGGGGCACGCTCGGCAACGCCGCCACGTGAAACACGAGCTCGACGTCCCGGACTGCCTGACGGCAGACCGCTGCCTCGCGCAAATCGCCAGGTAGGAAATCGATCTCGCCCGCCACCGCCGCCAGGTTCTCTGTGTTCCCCGTGGACAGGTTATCGACGACTCTCACCGAATGGCCCGACTCGAGCAACCGCTCGACGAGGTGGGATCCGATGAAACCGGCGCCCCCGGTGACGAGGGTGACCGCACGTGAACCTGGCATGCCGGGCTCCTGGTGATCGTCGAAGGGGGAGCAACGCGACTTTGGGAAGCGCAACGACCGTACCACCCCAGGGGCGCCATTCGAGGTACATAACATCCCATCGCGCAACGGGTTAAGCCATCGTCCCGGGGAGCGGTCATCGGGTTGACCCGCGGAAGCGACAGTCCCGGTGACCGTCAGCGCGACAACGAAACCGCGGCCGCGGGACGCTTGCCGCGGATCAGGAAGTCGAACACGCCCAGGAGATATCCCAATCCATAAGCAAAGTGGAGCACCGGAAACGCTGCGATCGCCGCCAGGCCCACACGCACACCCAGACGCCGCGCGAGGAAGGCCGAGACCACAAGGTCCGCCGCCAGGTAGCCGCCGACCGTGGCGCCGAAGAGCCAACGGCCTGCGTCGAGCCACGGGACGAGGAGCGCGGCGCTAACGATGGTGCCAACTAACACCGCGGGGGCGAGCTGGCGCGCGGTCATGACGCCGCCAACCTTGCGCACGACAAGAGGTTTGAAATAGCCGTACTGGAAGAACATGCGCCACAATTTCTCCAGCGACGCCCGCGCATAGTACGCCGACACGACATCAGGGATGAGCAGCAGGCGACCGCCGCCCTTCAAGAGTCGCAGGTTGAATTCGTCGTCCTGGTTCCGGAGGAGCTCTTCGTCGAATAGTCCGACGCGACTGAATACGTCTCGTCGGTAGCACCCAAACGGCACGGTGTCCACCCAGCGCGGCTTCGTGATGCCAGTCCGAAAATACGAGTTGCCTACCCCGAACCGGTGCGACATGGCGGCCGCAATGGCGCGCGAGACCGCGGTCTGGTCCGTCGGGAGTGTCACGAGGACTCCGCCGACATTGTCGGCGCCGCTCTCGTTGAGCGCCGCGATCGAGCGCGGAAGGTAGTGAGGTGGGCAGACTAAGTGAGCGTCCACACGCATGATGAAGTCGCCCCGAGCAGCCCTGATGCCGATGTTAAGGGCGGCCGGCGTGACCTGCTTGGGGTTGTCGAGCAAACGAATCCCGGCGTTACCAACGGCGTACTCCCGCACGACGGCCCGGGTGCCGTCCTCACTCATGCCATCCACCACGAGTATCTCGACACGCTCCTTCGGGTAGTGGTTCGCAATCAGCGAGTCGAGGCAGGCACCGATATACCGCACTTCGTTGCGACACGGGATAACGATCGAGACGAACGGGGCAGATGTCATGGTTCCGCCCGGGCAGTGAAAGCAACGCCTATACCGGCGAGTGAATCGCACACTGATTCGAGATTCCCGTTGGCAACCTCCTCGCACGTAAGACGATGACTGGGTCGAAGCGACCACAGCCGCGCGGCTCAGGGACGGCCCGGGCGCTGGTTGTTCCAACACTGCAACAGCAGGTGTGCTGGGGGCGGCACGAACGGTTCGTTGCGGCGCCGGTGATTCGGGGTCGGGGACGCGAATCGCCTCGTGTTTGAGGTGGAGCCCCTCTCTTGGCCGGGTCCGCCTCTTGCAGGGGTCCGCATATCGTGTGATGACGATCAGAACACTTCTAGGGCAACTCGAACGGCCACGGGAGGCCGCCGGAGCGGTGTTTGCCATTGCCGTTCTGGTCACACTGCTTTTCCAGACGGTGCTCCCTGCCGAGCTCCGCGTCGCTGAGTCGACCGACTACACCTCGCTCTACGCGCCCGTGGCCCGCAACATACTCGCGGGGCGCGGGATCACAGTCGGCGCAGGCACTCCTGCCATCGGTACGCCTCCAGGATATCCGGTCGTCCTTGCGGGCCTCTTTGGCCTCGCCGATTCGCTCGGTCTTCCGGAGGGGGCGGCCCATCTCGCGCTTGCATGCGTCGCCATGGGCATCTGTTGTGTCCTTGTGTATTTCATGGCGCGAAGCGTGTGGGGGGCCTTGCCGGCGCTAGTCGCGCCGTTGATCTGGATGACATATCCGTTCACGCTTTGGCTCACCAAGCAGCCGAACAGCGAGATCCCGTTCCTGATCGTGTTCTACGGAGCGTTCGGTCTGTTCTGGAGTAGTTTGAGTGAGCCTAGTGGTGGCGCGCACCGCCGATACCTTCTCGCCGGCCTCCTCGTCGGCGCTGCGGCCCTGATCCGCCCCATCGCCATCGGCGCCGGCGTGGCCTTCGGAGCGTTGCTTTGGCTGACGCGACGGGATCTGTCGGCCCGGTCACGGCTCGGTCTTGTCACGGCGCTGTTGCTTGGAAACCTCCTGGCGGTGTCGCCGTGGGAGGTGTGGCTCTATGGCAAAGCCGGCCGTGTCGTCGTGCTCGGGACCAACGGCGCCGCCAGCGCGGTGGACGGCGTAACGTTCGCCCTCGATGCCACGGACTATCGAAAGGAGATGAGGGTCCCGGCGGAAGTCAAATTGCTGATGAGAGACGCTCGGGCCCATTCGCAGCAAGTAGGTTCGCCGCGCGCTGCCTTCGCCTTCCTGTTAGGGGAGCTCAAGGAACGTCCACTCGTCGTGGCCGAGCTGGTGGCGTTGAAGATCGCACGTAGCTGGTACGGAACGGACACCGGAAGGCATGAAGCAGCGATTCTTCTGATCCAAGCTCTCTATGCCCCGCTCGTGCTCTGGGCTAGTGTCGCTGCCTTTCGTCGCGGTGGAAAGTCAAGGCGACTCACGATCGCCGTGTGGACGATCGTCGTGTATTTCTGGGCGATGGCGTTTGCGGCGGTCCCGCTCCTCCGATACACAGTGCCCGCAATCGGCCTGCTCTTCGCCCTCGTGCCGGCCCTCTTCATCCGGGCCGGCGCTGCACCGCCTTCACCGGCGGCAGCGCGTGCCATGGAAGCCCACGCATGACAGCGAGAATTGATTCCCCGCTTGTGGCGACGTCAACGCCCGCACAAGGCCGAAGAGGGCTACGCGGTACCGCTGCGGCTCGCGACGGCCTTACTTCCTTGGCAGTCGCGGTCGTGATTCCCGCCTACAACGTGGCGCGAGAAATTGCAGGAGTCCTGAACTCGCTGCCGTCTTTCGTGCGCCACGTCATCGTCGTCGACGACGGGTCCCGAGACGACACAGCGCAGACCGTGGAGCGCATTGCTGAGCGGCAGCCCCGCATCGTTTTACTGCGACACGCGGAGAATCGTGGGGTCGGGGGCGCGATGGTAACCGGCTTCGAGCACGCGTTGACGCTGGGTGCGCAGATCGTGGCGAAGATCGACGGCGATGGTCAGATGTCCTCGGACGACCTTCCCGCGCTGCTCGCACCGTTGATTCGAGGGGACGCTGACTACGCCAAGGGCAACCGGTTCGGAGATTTTCAGACTCTGGTGAAAATGCCGTACTTACGGCGTGCCGGTAATATGGCTTTGAGCTTCCTCGCGAAGGCGGCTACGGGTTACTGGAATTGCTTCGATCCGACCAACGGTTTCATTGCAATTCGTGGAGAGGTCCTCGCGCAGTTGCGGCTCAACAAGATCGATCGTGGCTACTTCTTTGAGCACTCGATGTTAAGCGAGCTTTACCTGATTCGGGCGGTCGTCCGAGACATCTTCATGCCGGCGCGATACGCCGACGAAACGTCACACCTCTCGATCTCTCGCGTGCTGGGGCGGTTTCCGCGCCTGCTGCTGCGCTCCCTCTTGCGACGCCTCGTGTTGAAGAACTTCATCTACGACTTCTCGATGGAGTCCATTTACCTGCTCGCAGGGCTTCCGATGCTGATTACGGGTGTCCTGTACGGTGGCTATCACTGGTACATGTCCACCACCACCGGGATTCCGGCCCGCACAGGCACCGTCGTCATCCCCGCAATGCTGATCGTCGTGGCGTTCCAGATGCTGCTCGCCGCCATCGAGCTGGACCTCAGGGCCGTTCCGCTCAGACCCATCTGCCGCTCACCGCTGCTGGACGCCGAATCCGTCGACAACAATTTCGCACGCTGACACGACGCCCCCGGGGGCCGCCGCGTGGCTCACCATCGCGGGGACCTCTATGGATCGAGGACCGGCGGTGCCGCCCCGGACGCGCCGTTGCGTCGGCGGGTCGACCGCAGCTGTTCGGCAAAGCGCTGCGCGTTCCGTTCCAGGTCGAAGACCCGCTCGGCATGTTCCCGGCCGGCCCGCGCGTACGCCCGCTGTCCGGCCGGGTCCGCGAGCAACGCCGCGATCGCATCCGCCAGCGCGCCGATGTTTCCAGGCGGCACCAGGACACCGCAGCGCCCCCCAGCTAGAATCTCCGGTATACCGGCTACATCCGACGCGATCACCGGGGTGCCGACCGCCAGCGCCTCCTTGATCACGGTGGGCATCGCGTCCAAGGTGACGGACGGATGGACCAAGACTGTCGCTCGCCGCATGGCGTCGAGCACCTGATCCGGCGGCAACCACCCGCGAAACTTCACTTGTTTCGCGAGTCCTAGGTCGGCGGTGAGTGCACGCAGACTTCCTTCCCAATCCCCACCCCCGACGAGCTCCACTTCCGCCGTGATCCCTCGTTTGGCGAGGGCGTCTACGGCCCGAAGCAGGATGTGAAAACCCTTGAGCTCCTCGAACCGTCCGACGGCGAGGACCCTTGCGGGCGGACGCGGGGCGGAGCTGAAGTGTGCTTCCCTCAAATCGAGCCCAAGGTGGTGTATGTGAATCTTCGCCGCAAGGCGCGGAAATACGCGGGGGAACTTGCGTTCCAGATAGTCGCGATTGAACTCGCACACCAGGAAGATGTTGTCCGCGTACAGCATCTTCTGCGCGAGGAACACGGGTGTCTGGTACAGATCGATACGGGCATGGACGATCATCGAGAACGGCACACGCGCATCGGTCAGGCGATGGAAGACATAGGCCGACGTGGCGGTGTAGTTCCCCCAATACGCCAGCACGTGATCATACCGGCCGGAACACCGCTGAGCCCAGGCCCACCCCTTCAGCGCCGCATAGACACTCTTTGCAGTGCGGCTGGGACCGCCGTGGAGCGACGCCGTCGTGATCGCCGTCGCGTCCAAGGCGAACCGCCCGAGGCGAGCGAACTGGTTCCCGCTGCCGAGCCGAGCGCAGGCGCGCAGGGAGACGTGATGCACGTGATCGCGCGGCAGCACGCGCTCGTTGAGCGCGGCCGGCACGTACTTCCACAGACTGGCGTCCAGCGGGTAAAGCGGAAAGACGTCGACGTCGATGCCTTGGTCCAGCAACCCTCTGACGTCGCGTGCGAAGAAGGTCGACACACGGCTGGGGAATTGATTGGTGAACACGGCAAGCCGCACGCTGCTACTCAGAAGGTGATGACGACGCCTCGGTGGGCATGATGCGTGCCCGGGGCACGACACGCGTGGGTCATTCGATTGGCGAGCCCCAGGCGGCACCGCAACTGGCGCCTCGGAAACAAGTTAGGAAACACCGCCGCCTACAGGCGTGACGTGACCAATCCCCTTGGCAGCTGCCTGGTTATTGTCGCCACCTACCCACAGGCGGGTGTCAAATCATGCGACACTCTGTATGGGCACCCTCCCAACCGCCGACCCCCGGTCCCGTGCCTCCAATCACAGCCCCGGGCGCGAGGACTCGGCTAGACTATTCCCACCAGAGTTTAGCCACTGGTCCGCCTCCGTTGTACAGCAATCCGCCATAAAAATGGCGTATTGCATTGGTGGTTGGTCGCGCTCTCGCGTGCCTTGGCATTGGACTATCTGGGAAGGCACAACACTTGCTATAGAACATGCAGTAACCATAACACTAGCAGAATCGCTAGAACGTGAAAAACTGACTCACGCTGCTCAGAGCAAAGCCGTCGAAAGGCGGTGACGCAGAGCTAACGGGGCTAACGCGGATCTCTCCGCCATGCTAGCCGGGCCGCCAGCGTTTCGACTGTAAGTCGAAATCGGCGTCCCGGTTTTTCCTTTTTGCGCGTCAACGCCCTAGACGAGGAACGGCCCAATGGTGTTCAAACACAAGCTCTCGGTTCGGTTGGCATTGCTGAAAGACCCGTTGCTGCTGGTCTGCATCGTGGCGTTCTTCGCCTGCGAAAAACCCGTTTCGCTGTCCGGTCCAGGTCCCGTCGTAACCCGAGTCGTTGTTTCTCCCCGACAAGTCGCGCTCCGTCCCAACCAGACCTCGCATTTCATGGCGGTTGGTTTGACCGCGACCGGCGACACGGGCAATATCCCAGTGACTTGGAGTGCGACGGGCGGGAGCATCGTCGACACGTTTAGCACCGGCAGCCGCCATTATGCCACGTACCAACCGAGCGCGATCGCTGGCAATTACCTCGTAATCGCCACGGACCCCCCGGCGGCGACCGTGGCCGACACGAGCACCGTTACCATCATGCGGGTGCCAGTGGCCTCGGTGACGCTGAGCCCGGCGGTCTCGGCGATCCTATTGGGGGCGACAGTGCAACTCACCGCCACGGCCCAGGACTCCACCGGCATCGTACTCCCTGACCGCTCGGTCACATGGTCGAGCAGCGCTCCCACCGTCGCAACGGTGAGCGCCAGCGGACTCGTGACCGCGGTGACTGTCGGGTCCGCGGCGATCACCGCCACCAGTGAAGGCAAGACCGCCACCGCGGCGATTACGATCACGACCGTACCGGTCGCCTCGGTCGCGGTGAGCCCCGCGTCCGCGAGTATCGGCGTCGGCGCCACCCAGCAGTTGGCGGCAGTCGTCAAGGACGCGGCCGGCACCACGCTCACCGGCCGCCTCGTCACGTGGTCGAGCAGCAATGCGCAAGTCGCCACGGTGAACAGCAGTGGTCTGGTCGCGGGAGTGGCGGTGGGGTCGGCGACGATCACCGCCGCGAGTGAAGGCAAGAGCGGCACCGCGACCATCACGGTCACGACCGTGCCGGTCGCCTCCGTGACGGTCGCCCCTGGGTCGGCGACGATCGCGGTCGGCAGCACTCAGCAGCTTTCGGCCGTGACGAAGGACGCGGCCGGCACGACCCTGACCGGTCGTGTCGTCACGTGGTCGAGCGACAATACGTCTGTCGCCAGCGTGAGCGGGACCGGCCTCGTTCTCGGCCAGACCGCAGGGTCGGCGACCATCACTGCAACCAGCGAAGGCAAGAGCGGTAGCTCGGCGATCACAGTTCAGCCGTTGTCACCGGCGTCGCACGCCGGTTACTATGTGACGCCGAGCGGGTCAGCGAGCGGGGATGGCAGCGCAAGTCGGCCATGGGACCTGCAGACGGCTCTCAATCAACCGGCGGCAGTTCAGCCGGGGGACACGATCTGGCTGCGCGGCGGCACCTATAGTGGCCAGTTTTCCAGCGCTCTCGCGGGTACCTCTTCCTCGCCCATCATCGTACGCCAGTACCCAGGCGAGCGGGCCACGATAAACGGCACACTGTTCATTCAAAGGGGGGCGTACACCTGGTTTTGGGGCTTCGAGGTCACCGCCTTTGCCCCCAATAGCGGCGGGCTCGCGCTAATCTATCAACAGACTCCTGGCAGTAAACTCATCAATCTCGTTGTGCACGATGCCAGTCGCAGTGGCATCATCAGCAACCCTTTGTCCCCCAATTCGGAAATCTACGGTTGTCTCGTTTACAACAATGGGGTGGTCTTCAATCTGGACCACGGCTTGTACCTAACCAACACCACGGGCACGAAACTGCTGCGTGACAATATTGTCTTCAACAACTGGAAGTATGGATTCCATCTCAATGGCAACGGTGGGGAGCTAACCAACCTCCATTTGGATGGTAACGTCGCCTTCGGCAACGGGAGTATCTCAAATCCGCCCATCTCCCAGTCTGCCTCTATCACGCTTGCTGGCGCGAGTGCCACCGGCTTCCAGTTCACGAACAATTACACCTACGAGACGGCCACCTCGCCCAATGGAGCTGCCGAGTTTGGCGTTTCGGGAAGCAATCATGTAGACGGCTTGATTAGCGGCAATACCTTCGTCCATTACGTGGAGTTTACAAATTGGAACTCTTTAACGGTCACGAATAACACCTTCTTCGCCCCGGGGGGGGCGAGCATCGGCCCCGACCAGGTGCTGAGTACGACGGGATCGCTCGCTGGGTTCACGTGGGCAACCAATAGCCATTATCGCTCGCCCGGCGCGTCTGGCTGGGGCACGAGCGATCGCGGCGGCTTCACCACGCTCGCTGGGTGGATGAGCGCGACCGGACTGGGAAGGAACGACCTCAATCCCGGCACCACGCCGACGGGTCCGCAAGTAAGCGTACGTCTCAATGTCTACGAGGCGGGTCGCGCGAACATCATCGTGTACAACTGGGGACAGTTGCCAACGGTGAGCGTGGACCTCTCCTCCGTGTTGCGAGTGGGGGACACCTACCAAGTGCGGAATGCCCAAGACTTTTACGGCGCCCCGGCGGCCAGCGGCGTTTACGCCGGCGGGCTGTTGACCCTCCCCACGACGGGGATCACTCCCGTGGCTCCGGTGGGGCGCTCCTATAATCCAGCACCAGTCACCGGGCCGGAGTTCAATGTGTTCGTGGTGCTACGACAAGGCCCATGATGCGAAGGCAACAGGCGCCGCGGCGCATCGTCATACATTGACATTGCGGGGTCATCCATGAAATTCTCTGGATGATCCCGCTTGGCGTAAAGATGATCGGATGCGTCACATCCTGGGCGTCGTTCTTGCTGCTCGGCACGTCCGGCTGCTCGACCTACGAGTACCTCCAGCCCGCGACGCCGTTGAGGAGTCACTACGTGGCCGTCAGCGGCTCGCCCGCTGGAGACGGTAGCACCGACCGCCCCTGGGACCTTACTACGGCTCTCTCCGGCGGCAACGGCACGGTGCGGCCGGGGGACACGATCTGGTTGCGCGGCGGCACCTATAGTGGCCGGTTTTCCAGTACCCTCAACGGCACGTCGTCCTCGCCCATTATCGTGCGGCAGTATCCGAGGGAGCGCGCGACGATCGACGGTACGCTGTCCATTCGCGGCTCCGACGCCTGGTTCTGGGGTTTCGAAGTTCTGAATTCCGCACCGCACACCAACGGGCTTGCTGGGGTTTATCATCAGGCTCCTGGCAGCAAGCTCATCAATCTCGTCGTCCATGATGCTAGCAGCAGCGGCATCCTCGGTAACCCCTTGTCCTCCAATTCGGAGATTTACGGGTGTCTCGTTTACAACAATGGCACGACATTCAATCTGGATCATGGCCTCTACCTGACCAATGCCACGGGCACCAAGCTCGTGCGCGATAACATTGTATTCAACAACTGGAAGTATGGGTTTCATTTGAATGGTAACGGTGGAGAACTGACCAACATCCACTTCGATGGCAATGTCGCCTTTGGCAATGGAAGTGTGTCCAGTCCACCAATCTCCCAGTCTGCCGCTATCACGCTCGCAGGCGCGAGCGCAAGCGGCTTTGAGTGGACGAACAATTACACGTACGAGTCCCCCACCTCTCCCAACGCGGCTGCCGAGTTCGGTGTTTCAGGAAGTACTCATCAAGACGGCCTGATTAGCGGAAATATCTTTGTGCACTACGTAGAGTTCACGAACTGGACTAGCCTGACAGTTACCAACAATGTGTTCTTCGCGCCCGGCGGGGCGACCATCGGACCTGACCAGGTCCTAAGTACGACGGGATCGCTCGCTGGATTCAGATGGGCCGCCAACACCCATTATCGCACACCAACCGCTAGTGCCTGGGGTACGAGTGATCGCGCAGGTTTTACGACGCTTCCAGGATGGAGAAGCACAACCGGGTTGGGGGCGACAGACGTCAATCCTGCGACGGTCCCCGCTGGCGTTCAAATCTTCGTGCGTCCCAATGCCTACGAGCTGGGCCGGGCTAACATCATCGTGTACAACTGGGATCGGCTGCCCACGGTGAATGTGGACCTCTCAACTATCTTGGCGGTCGGGGACAGTTTCGAAGTGCGCAACGCCCAAGCCTTTTACGGCGCTCCCGTGGCGACGAGTGTCTACGCCGGCGGGCTGGTCACCTTCCCAATGGCCGGAATCACACCTGCACCTCCGGTAGGGCGGTCGTACATTTCCGCCCCAGTCACGGGACCGGAGTTCAATGTGTTCGTCCTCCTGCGATTGGGCAGCTAGCTGGCGGCCGGAAGACCGTTGGACAAACACGCCTCGAGCGCCGGCCGATTCCGCTGTTGTTCGGCAATCGTGCGGTACGTGGCTAGGAGACGACGCGCAAGACCGGCATAGCTGTAGGTTTGTTCCACTCGTAGCCGACCCGCGTCGCCGAACCGTTGCCGCAGAAGAGACGACTTAGCGAACTGCAGTACTCGTTCAGCCATCCCGCGCACATCATCGCACGAGACCACGTAGCCGGTGACGCCGTCCTGGACCACGCGTCCTGCGTCACCAACCGCAGTGGTTACCACTGGTAACCGAGCGGCCATCGCTTCCAGCACGACGTTTGGACAACCCTCGTGCTCCGAGGTGAGAAGAAGCACGGCCGCCTGGCGCAAGAACACCGGCACGTCCGGGCGGCGCCCGAGGAACTGCACGCCATCCGGCAGAAGCCCCCGCTCTCGCGCCGCCGTTTCCAGTCGGGAGCGCTCGGGCCCGTCCCCAATGATCATGGCGCGTAAGTTGGGCATACTCGCACGAGCGAGCGATACCGCATCGAGAAAACGATCCAGCCGCTTTACGCGACTCAGCGTGCCCACGGCGATCACGCAGGGGCCCTCACGAGGTAGGACTGGAGGCGCTTCGCACGCGCGTGCGTCGAAGTCGACCAGGTCTATGACGTTAGGAACGACGTGGCACCTTGCCTCCGGAACCGCTAACCGCTTCAAGCCGTTTCCGGCCGCGTACGAATTGGTCATAATGGATGCCGGCAGACGGAGCGACCAGGGCGCCCACCACGGATTCATCTCCATGTCGTACGTCACGTCACTGCGGATCGTGCCTATCGAAACAGCTCGTACCAATGGGGCGGCGAGCGCGACGTAAAGATTTGCGAAAAAGTGACCCGATTGGACGATATGTGGCTTATACGCTCGAAGCGACCTTACGAACGCACCAAGCCGAAGTAGTGGGCTCGCGTGCCTCCCGATCCAAATCGGTTCAACGTCGAGACTTCGGAGCGCAGGCTCATAGAATTCGTCCCGGGTCAGGCTATATATCCTGGCAGCCACATTCGCCTGGCGTAGCGCTCGCGTCATGTAGACCAACTGCTTCTCCGCACCTCCTTGCCCCAATGTCCCGGCCAAAAGCGCGACGCGTAGCTGGGCGTGAGCGAGCGGGTGCCCTTCCGGGCTCGACGACCCAGCCGCAGGGCTCATTCTGAACGAGGGGCGTTACGCGCCAAGACACTGCCCGGGTTGAGGAGCACGGTCACGGCGGCGGCTAGAAACCACAGCCCTTTCGATTGGTACTCGGTCGAAATGAACCCGAGACTGAATGCCCAGGTCACTAGCAGGCCGAGCAAGAACAGATCACGATTCCGCGAACGCCAACCCGTTACGGCGAACGACAGGACGTAGGCGCCCATCAGTGCGATTCCGGGGAGTCCGTTCTCCGCCAGGACCTTGATCCATCCCGTATGCGCATCCTTTTTCTCCTGCGACCTCCACCCGGAGAGCTGCCCTCTTGCCAGGTTCAGGTCGACCCTCGAAACTGCAAACCCGCCGGTGCCGACCCCCAATGGGTGGTCAAGGAAGATGTTCCAGCCACTGACGAGTAGGTCGGAGCGTCCGCTGGTCCGATTCACCAGGCTTTGCTGAGGGTTCAACAACAGCCGAATGCGATTCACTGCGTGCGCCTGGAGATCAGTGAACTGTGATGTAAGGGCGACTGCCACCAGCACGGCGGTGAGAGCGACTAGCCAACCACCGCGAACCCGATGTGCCTGTACGAGAAGGAAGAGACCACAAGCCGTCGCCGTCAGGAGCGTGCCGCGGCTGGCGCTTAGGAAAACCAGCGCGTAGTTCGCAGCCGCCAACATCACTAGAACGACCGGGTCACGGCGCCACAGCCGCGCGACTGGAAATGCGACACAAATCGCGAATAGAGCCGTCAACGGGCCAAAGGCCCAAGCATTGGGGTTGACGGACGGGAGACTGGCCTGCTGTATGAAGAATGCGAGGCCCCCGGCTGCTCCTGTCGTGCCGCAGATGACCCCTAGCCAGTACCACACCGACGCCTGGTCGCTAACGCGCGCGAAATACACAACGAGCCCAAACGCTGCCGCGATCCCCGCTACATCCTGTAGCCCTCTGTACCAGTCGGGGCTCACAAGGACCTCCAGGCTCAACAACACGGCAACGACCTGCATGAGCCGATACTGTAAGGTGCGTTGTTTCAGCAGAAGCGGCACCGAAGTGAGCGCCGCGAGCACTAGCCAGTAATTGAAGGTGTTCCAGCGTAAGAGCCCGCCGGGAAAGAGGAAGGCATTCATTACGAAATCGAGCGTGCACAACAGCCCGATGCCAAGGAGCCCGAGCACGGGCTGGAACGTACCGACGATGGCGGCGGCGAAGCCTACAATCGTTAGGATCGCCAGGGCCGTCTCGAAACCGATCACAAGGCTCGCACACCAGCACAGCACAATCAGGGTGACAAGGGCCTGTCCCCAGCGGTCAACCGTCGCCCGTGGGGCGCGGGCGCGTGTCGGCACCCGAGAGGCAAGCGCGATCAGGCGTGTCATTGCACGCGACTTTGCAGTTTGCCCTTCACGATCGAGAGATTCCACTGCCGTGCACACAGCTCGGCGATGCGGTCCGCCCAAGCTTCAAGCGTCAGTCCTTCTACGTATTGCCGGCAGCGTCGACGAAGGTTGGGCCAGTCGATAGGTGCGGTCACCACTCGCCGAAGCGCGGCCGCTAGCGCCGGGACATCCCCGGGAGGCACGATCCATCCACGTTCCCCATCATAACCCACGATCTCCCGCCCGAACCCCACACCCGTCGTGATGACCGGGACACCGCACACCATGGCGTCCAGTCTCGCTTTGCTGAACCCCTCCGTCAGGGACGGCAGCACGCAAACATCCGCGCGCATCAGCTCTCGAATCACCCCGTCTCGGTCCAGCTGGCCCCGAAACTGCACTATGTCGTCGCAATGCAGCCGCTCCGCTTGCGCGACAAGGTCGCCGCGCTGGGGGCCATCGCCGATAAGCGTTACATGCGGCACCAACGCAGTCAGAGCGGGATCCGCTCGCAGCGTGCTGACCGCATCTAGCAGGTGCGGCAGTCCCTTCTCCGGAGAGAGACGTCCCACGTACGCCAATCGAAGGGGCGCATGCGGCGCCCGCGTCAACTGCGGCTGTACCGTCGTCAGTTCGTGTCGGGATACCGTGGTGTCGAATATGGAATGCATTCGAGGCGCCGGCGCCGTCTGGCTCCCCAGCGGGCCCAGCGCAAACATCACATTTTGCCCGCCGGCCAATCTCCGCATCAATCCCCGAGTCACTCGATTCATCCACGTAGTGTGGGAATTGGTAACCCATGATCCCATGTAGATAGCAAACAAGCGTTTGTGTAAGGCGGCCGCCACGACCATGCCGAGGAGTGGAATGTCGCCGGGCACAGGAGTGTGAACGACGTCCGCTTCGCCGATCGAGCGCGCGAGCGCTCGCAGGTAGTATGCTGCGTGAGCCGCAACGGAGAGCTTGCGCCTTGTGTCGGTGCCGACAGGTTTCCGCAACGCCACCACCTCAGCATGACTAGGCAGCGGGATTCCGCCAGCTTGCGGCAGACCCTGCACGAGGACCAAGCTTAGCTCATCGAACACCGCGGCGAGCGCAGCTATCTGCCTCGGGAAGCCACCGGAGGTCAGCCACCTGCCAGCATCATCTCGCCAACATTCCTTGAAAGACACAACGCACAGCCGCACTCGTCACCCTCCTCACCCAAGTCACTCGAGCCACCGCAGCTTACCGTCACCCACTCTCGGCTGGCTAGAGATGCAGCCGATGCCTCTCCATCCAGAGCGCGAGCAACATCAGATCAAACAGCCTTCCCGCTAGCGTACCGCTGGCGTAGCCGTCCCCATCCCGGCCTGCGACCTCATATTGCCCCACCAACCGCTCGAGCTCGGTCGAAACGAACCCGATCCCCGCCAGACGCTGCGTGAGTTCCCACTCACGCCAGTTTCGGACCAGGTCGCGGCGCATCCAACCGTCCAGCGGGAAGCAAAATCCCCGCTTGGGGGCCGGTTGTGTAAGCGTGGGCGCCAACATCTCGGCGATTGTACGCAGGGGTTCCTTCGTGCGTCGGCCCCGATGGCGCACGGACAAGGGAAGGTGCGCTGCGTACTCCACCATCCCGTTCGACAAGATCGGCACTCGAATCTCCAGACCGTGTGCCATGGACATCCGGTCGACCTTTTGCAACGCGTCACACGGCAGGGTCACGAGCATGTGAAAGCGGCTCTGTTGCTCCGAGAAGCCGCCGCCGTGACCGCATCCGATTATCGCGCGCACCTCTGGGAACGGCTCGCGAGGATCAGGGAACAGCTCGTCGAAGAGGGCGCCGCCGAGCACCTGCCCTAAAACCGGCCACTCCCAGCGGCGTGACCAGTCGATAATCACACTTGGGTCGTCGAGGAGCGATAGGTGAGCGTACTTGTATAGCCTGCGGGCCAACGTGCCCGGTCGACCGGCCGTGGCTGCCCTGACCAGTTCTCGGACACGTCTCGGCACAGCCCGGCACCGGCGCGCCCACTGCTGTTTCCACATCGCCGTGTAGCCGAAAAAGATCTCGTCTCCACCGTCGCCGCTCAGGGCAACCTTAACATGGGGCCGCGCGGCCGCGCACAGCTGATACACCGCCAACGCCGACGTGTCGCCGAAGGGCTCGCCCAGTGCGCCAACGAACTGGTCGAGGAACCGGCGATCAAAGGGGAGTTGCTCCCCGTCGATCTCCGTATGCCGCGTACCCAAGTCACGAGCCACCGCGCCCGCGCGCCGAGACTCGTCAAAATCGGGGGTGCCAAACCGCATAGTGAATGAGTGGATCGTGTCACCCGACCGACGCCGCGCCTCCTGAGCCAACCCCGTAACCGTTGCCGAATCGAGTCCTCCACTCAGAAAGCTGCCGAGCGGAACGTCCGCGGCGAGATGCCTGGGCACCGAGTCCGCTAAGCGACTCCTGAGCTCGTTGAGGGCGACCGCGGGGTCCTTCAGCTCGTCCCGGGGCTCGTACGTCCAGACACTGTACTTCGCGCTGCTGAGCTGGCCGTCGCACCACTCCACGATCTCCCCAGGCTCGATCTGCCGGACGCCCCGAATCCAGCCCTCCGGGTGCACGACAAAACCGAAGTGGAGATATTGGGCAAGGGCCCGCGGGTTGAGCTGGCGCGGCACTGCCCGGTTCGCGAGCATCGCGCCCATGTCGCTCGCGAAGAGCAGCCCCCCCGTGCCGCCGTCGTGCCAGTAGTAGAGGGGCTTGATTCCAACACGATCTCGAGCCAGCAGCAGGCTGCGCCTGCGCCGGTCGTACAGGCCGAACGCGAACATGCCATCGAGCATCCGCACCATTCGGGCGCCGTACTCTTCATACAGGTGCGGGAGAACTTCGGTGTCGCCCTCCGTTTTGAACGTGTGGCCGCGAGCCACCAGCACCCGCCGCAGCTCGGCGAAATTATAGATTTCGCCGTTATATACGACGACGACCGTCCCGTCTTCATTGGTCATCGGCTGCTTCGAGCCAGAGAGATCGATGATACTGAGTCGAGTGTGGCCGAGCACCACGCGGTTCCCGGCTTCGCACCACACGCCGCAGTCGTCCGGCCCGCGATGGCGCAGCTCCTCGAGCATCCGGTTGATATCCCTCGGCGCGAGCGATGGAGACGTGCCGACCCATCCACAGATTCCACACATGAGCGTCAGCCGCTCCTACCAAGTAACAGCTCAGTGAGAAACCGGAGGCGGCCGCGCACGAACCGCCAGCGTACGATGATCCTCGCCGGCTTTAGCAGAGCAAGACCGTAGAGGAGGGTGTCGACCGCCAAAGCGTAAACGAAGTACGCCTCGTCCATCCACGTCCGATGCGCTAGGCAGCGCCGGTGAATGTCATAGGAGTTTCTCGCGTTCATGTAGCCGAGCTCGAACGCGTCTGGGCGGCCACTGTCATCGTGGAGATGCAGCACCCGGGCACGCCCCGCGACTGCAAGCGCGCCTCTCGCTCGCATGCGCAGGCTGACATCGAGATCCTCGGCACTGCAGTAGTCGGTAAACTCCTCGTTGAACCCGATCTCGCGCGCCAACGCCGTACGCCACATCGTCGCTCCGCCCGGGAGCCACTCGCCTTCGACCAAGCCTTCCTCCGTTGCGGGCAGGAAGCTCCAAGGGATAGAGATCCCCGAGCGGCTGTAGGTCCCGGGCCGGAGATCAGAGACCACACGTAACCACGCGCGCATTCGCCACAGCAAGCGAGGAGCCGCAAACTGATTCTCGATCAGCGCGCCGACACCGGCCATCCTCGTACCTTGCTGGCGGTGGTGCCGCTCCAGCTCGAGCCAACACGCAGGGCATAACACCACGTCGTCGTCGAAGAACGCGACGAGATCCGTGGCGACCCAGCGCAGCGCGAAGTTGCGTTGCCGGGTGAGACCGCGCAGCGGACCGGCAACGCGGAAGTAGAGTACGTCGGCCCCCGTGCCGGCGAGCGTGGCATGCTCGCGGATAGTACGCTCAGTGTCGTCATCCGGGCTTGCGTCCACGATGATTACACGGTTCGGCATGGCCCCCTGTGCGACCAAGGAATCGAGCAGCCGGCTGAGACTGGCCGCGCGCTTGTAGGTGCAAATCGCGACCGTGACTCCCTGGGTCAGGTCTCCGACGGTCTCGGCGAGGTCCGGCAGCCGATCCCCGCCCTTCCCGAGCCGCAGCCACGCCGCCACGTTGGTCGCCTTCTCCCTCTCCACTTCGGCCTCCGCCCGGGGACCATCCGGACTGCCGGCGACGGCCCGATGAGCGTCCACGGGTATCGCGACGGAGCGCTCTGCTCGTGTCGCTCTGTTCCCAGAGGCCGCGCCGTATCGTCGATAGAACGCCTCGTTGAGAGGAAACTGCGCATCGATGCAGAACTTCTCTCGCACGCGCTCTCGGCCCGTCTCGCCGAGTCGCGAGCCGAGGTCCGGATCTCCCAGCACTCGGGCAATCGCCCTGGCGATGTCGGAGGGATCGGCGGGATCGACGAGCAGTCCGTCCACACCGTCTCGCACCAACTCCAGCCCGGGACCACAGCGACTGTAGATCGTGGGACAACCCTGGGCCATCGCCTCAAACGGCGCGATCCCGAACGCTTCACTGTACGATGGAAACACTGCGACGGCGGCGCGCGCCAAAGCACCGAACAGGACCTCCCGAGGTTGGTGCCCGTGAAATTGCACCGTGCCCGCAAGCCCGTTCCCGAGCTGCCCGTGGAGATAGGCTTGCATCGAGGAGCCGTCCGGTGCGCGCCCATCCTTCCCGAAGATGTGCAATTCGGCGTCAGGGCACTGTTTGGCAACCTGCGGCCACGCCCGAACGAGCGACAAGACGCCCTTCTTTTCAGTCAGGGTTCCGGTGAAGACGACCTGATTGTGGGATCGGGCCGGCGTGCTGTCTTCCGCAGGAAGCTCCACCGGATTCGCCAAAATCGCGTCGGGTCCGGTCCGCAGCCCGAACAGCCGGCGTGTCTTGTCGGCCGTGTACTGGCTCGCGGAACACCACGCCAGTGCTCGACGCAACGAGGCCCGCTCCAGCCAGAACGTGACGCGATGAAACGGTCTCCCCAGTTCCTGAGCGAAGTACGTCGCAGATCCGTTCAGACGCGCTACCACGGGAACGGGAAGGCGCGGCCACATCGCCGCCGGACCCCCCCAATCCGGAACTTCAACCAAATCGATATCTCCCTGCTCGGCCCACGTTGCGATGAGCTGGAACAGTCTGTATCGACCGAGTACCCAACCGCACCGCCACGTCGGCTGCGCCAATCGCCATACCTGAACCCCCTGATCTTCTCCGTAAGGCGCCCCGGGATAGTCGGGTGAGTACAGGCCGACGACGCGTGCCTGGTGTCCCGCCCGTACCAAGGCCCGCGCCATCACCTGGGTGAATGTCCCCAGGCCTCCATGAGGGCCCGGCGGGTACTCGGAACAGACGAAACAGATCTTCACGCGTCCGCCACGCTTGCGGTTCGTCGGTTTACGATATCGGCGATCACCTGGGCCACG
>Ga0137418_10000297_pt1 | contig 43458 bp, 42 predicted proteins | sample CZODoug3_1_2_16f_FD_122242 | JGI IMG/M metagenome (GOLD analysis project Ga0137418, IMG submission 122242) | Vadose zone soil fungal communities from Angelo Coast Range Reserve, California, USA - CZODoug3_1_2_16fungal (Hybrid Assembly) | ecosystem: Environmental > Terrestrial > Soil > Vadose...
CGAAGTTAAGACGGGAAAGCGTCCCTTGCATGTGTGCTCCTTGGAAGTTAGTCGACTGTAGTCAGCCTGTTGCCATTTTAATCGGAGATGCGTCCATCGACCTAGGCACAAGAGTCTTACCGGCGCCGCGCTGGGAATTTACTGGCGGAGCAGGGAAGAGCCAAGTAGGAACCTTGGGCCCACTCCAAGTGAGATTAACCGGTTCCACCAGGGCTTCCGCGATGAAATAAGCAACGCTTATCCCTGCCATAGATATAACTTTTAAGAAAAAATCCGATTACTCAAAAGAAAACTATGAGTTGGACTGGGGGGAGGGGTCTGCGTAGTCTTGGCACGCTGGGTAGCAGAGTCGTGTTCTGGCCGTGGAGCGAAGCACCCCAGAGCTGAAAAGAGCACGGCCACAAAGATGCATCGATTCTCTCTGTAAAGGAGCAACGCAATGGCGTCTGTTCGACAGGAAGGAACGTATCTAGGATCCACCCTGGCAGGGTTCACTGCTTTCGTTGCGGGCCTGTACAACGGTGGAGGTCTGGGTACAGTAGTGACCTTGGCGGGCGCAGCCCTGCTGGTTTACGCCGCTGCTGGGTTTTACCGTCTGAAGGCGGCAAGGTAAGGCAAGCCCGTGAAGAAGAACCTGCTTTACATCCGCAAAACCTTATATGACGAAAAGGAGGCCCCTGTGAAGCTGATCGGAGTGCTACTGGTGCTGGTGGGGTGGTTGCTGCCCGTACTGACTTTGGTGTCGGTGCAATCCACCGGCGCCCGCCTGTTCTTGAGCTTGCTGGGAATCGCGATTTCGCTGGCGGGAATTTTTGGAGTCTTGAACAGGGCGCATCTCAAGGATGCGGTCTGGAAGAAGGCTTAGTTGCCCGGGCGTAAGAATGCTAACTCAAAGGGGAAAAACCGAATGCTCCAAGGAGATGCAACGATGAAGTCCGGTGAAAGCCTGAAGCGATATTTGTCGGCGGTCGCGATACTGCTGGTGTTGTGCGGGCTTCCCGCTTGGGCGCAAACCGCACCTCCGGCTGCCGCCGCCCCGGCTGCCGCCGCCCCGGCTGCCGCCGCCCCACCGCCTGCCCCGGGGCCCGCGATGGACGTACCGTTGAACGTCAAGGCGGCGCAACCTCCCTCGACGGATGATCTCGCCAAGGGCGACCCCGGCGGCACTAAGACCGGTACGGTCAACGATGTCGTACCCGCCGATGCTACTAAGGGAGTGACTCTGGCGGATGCCGTCAATCAGGCCGGGCAGAATCGTGTTGCCATCAACTTCGTGTGGACTCTCGTTACCGGCTTCCTTGTGATGTTTATGCAAGCCGGGTTTGCAATCGTCGAGACCGGTCTGTGCCGCGCTAAGAACGCCAACCACACCATGATGATGAATTTCATGGTGTACGGCTTCGGCCTGTTCGCGTACTGGGTTTGCGGGTTTGCTCTACAGATGGGTGGGGTGGCTCCCTCTGGGACTCTGGGAGGGGCATATCCCCTGAACCATGAGTACGCTCTCCCTCTGCTCGGTAAGACTTGGGGCCTCTTCGGAATGCACGGGTTCTTCCTGAGCGGAGCGAGCTACGACGTAGCTGTCATGGTCCTCTTCTTGTTCCAGATGGTATTCATGGATACAGCGCTGACCATCGTTACGGGAGCGGCAGCCGAGCGCTGGAAGTACGCAGCTTTTGCAATTTCTTCTGTCTTCCTGGGCGCAATTACCTACCCCGTGTTCGCGAATTGGGCGTGGGGAGGTGGTTGGCTGTCGCAACTCGGCGCCAACTTTAACCTCGGCCATGGCTATTGCGATTTCGCTGGCTCCGGTGTAGTCCATGCTGTTGGAGGCATGACGGCACTGGCCGTCTCCATGATTGTCGGTCCCCGTATCGGCAAGTACACCCGTAACGGAACGCCCAACGCTATGCCTGGGCACGACATCGTCATCGTCCTGACCGGCTGCTTCATTCTGGCCTTCGGCTGGTTTGGTTTCAACCCGGGCAGCACACTCGCGGCATCCGGAAACGGTGCGCTGCGCATCGGCTCGATTGCCGTCAATACCATGCTAGCGGGTTGCACGGGCTCGTTTGGCGCGCTCCTTTATATGTGGATGCGATACGGAAAGCCGGACGCGTCCATGACCGGAAACGGCCTTCTGGCCGGACTAGTCGCGATCACCGCTCCGAGCGGATTTGTCAGCACGGTCGGATCGGTCATCATCGGCTTCGTTGCCGGGTTGCTGGTTTGCGTCAGCGTGGAACTTGTGGAGCGCGTGCTGAAGGTCGACGATCCGGTTGGCGCGATCTCTGTTCACGGCACGAACGGTCTTTGGGGCGTAATCTCCGTTGGCCTGTTTGCTGACGGGACATCGAACTACGGAGGCAGCTGGAACGGAGTCGCCGGTTCCGTGACAGGACTGTTCTACGGCGGAGGCGCTGGTCAGTTGGTAGCGCAGTTCATCGGCGTCGGAACGCTGCTCGGCTTTGTGTTCGCGCTCTCGTACATGGGGAACTGGGTCATCGACATCATCGTTGGCCAACGTTCAAGTGCGGCGGACGAACTCGAGGGCTTGGACATTCCAGAGATGGGTGCTCTTTGCTATCCAGAATTCGTGCTGAAACCCGATGCCTTCGGCAGCGGCAGCGTGAAGGCGGCTTAACGATGCTCGGAATGGGAACTTCCCTAGGAGCTTCAATGTTGAGCATTGCCAACGTCGGACAGCCGGGGTTGACGGAACATGGCATCGCGCGAATCAGCGCCTTGCCCGTTCCGGCCGAGGCCAAGGAATCGTTCTGCGAAGGTCTCGCTCATTTTCAAGCTGGCGATCCGGGAGCGGCGCTCGCGTCCTTCTCCCGGAGCGTCGAGCTGGCTCCGAAATTCGTGGAGGGGCATGTTTTCGTGGGGCTAGCCAATGCCCTAACCCACAACATCTATCCGGCTATCGATCATCTCGAGTTGGCCACACAGCTCGAACCCGATAGCTTTGCGGCGCACTACACATTGGCGCAACTGAGTTTTAAGCTACGTATTCCGGAGAAGGGCTACCAGGAAGCCAACGAGGCCTTGCGTTGTACCAGCAGTTTGGAACAGCGTGCCATGCTGACCCAGTTGCTCAAAGAAGAGCGGGCACGAGAGCGAAATGGCATAGCTCGCCCTTCGTTTAGCAAGAAATTCAGTGCTCCCGTTTTATGGATGACGGGCAGCGGGTTGGCTGCCGCGCTTGTTGCGTTATTCCTCCATATCCGGTAGTGGCTCAGGTAGGATTGAGACGGAGGAAAACATATGCAAATGCTGATAGACGCTCTTGCGCTGCAGCGTATTCCGGTGGCCTGCGCTGTCGTTGTGTGCCTGCTGCTGACAGTTTGGGGTCATGCGCCTGTCCTGCCCGTAGTGGCGGGTTGCGTCATTGCGGTCGGAATTGCTGTGCTCCGCGGTCAGTCCAAGCCTACCTTTCCCGGAACGAAGTAGCGACTTAAGAGCAGGCGGAAGCCGTTACGAGGATGAAGCAGTGAATACGTCCCTTCAGATTCTCCTATGCGTGGCCGTGGTGATCGTAGCGGCGAAGTTTGCCGGAAATCTGACGGCTCGGATTGGTCTGCCTCTCGTTCTGGGGGAGCTACTGGCGGGCGTGGTGCTGGGCCCTACGGTTCTGAATATCTGGGCCATACCTTGGCTGACGCAAGCGACCGGGCCCGATACAGCTTCGGTCGCAACTATTTTCAAGATCCTGGCCGACCTTGGCGTTGTGGTGCTGATGTTTATCGCCGGCGTCGAGACGGACCTCACCATGATGCGGCGGACGGTCGCGCCCGCGTTTTGGGCGGCGACCGGCGGAGTTCTCCTGCCAATGGCGGGCGGCTATTTCCTGTCGCGGAGCTACGGATTCACAGTGGCCGAGGCCATCTTCATTGGAACCATCCTGACGGCCACGAGTGTGACCATTACCGCGCAGTCCCTCATCAATCTGGGCCAGCTCAAGTCCAAGATCGGGTCCACAATTCTCGGCGCAGCGGTGATTGACGACGTGCTCGGCTTGATTGTGCTCTCGGTTGTGATTGCCCTAGCGCCACTCATGGCGCACACGGGCCTCGCTTCGTGGAGCGGGCTCTCGATCACCTTGGGACGCATGGTTGTCTGCCTAGCGGTTATCGGCCTGTTAGGGCCGATCTTTGCCAATTGGGCGATGAAGTACGCCGCGCGCCTGCACGGAAACCACACCGAGGTCGCCGTAGCATTGGCAGTGGCCCTATTCCTTGCGTTTCTGGCGCAGTGGGGAGGCGGAATGGCGGCGATTACAGGCTCTTACCTTGCGGGTCTCTTTATCGCCATGACTCCGGAGCGCGAAAAAGTCGTCGTGGACCTCCATCCGTTGCTTAATTCGTTTTTTGGACCGTTATTCTTTGTTTCGATTGGCATGGAAGTCAACGCCAGGAACTTGGGCGGGCGCGTGGCTTTCTTTGCCCTGATCCTAACCATTGCGATCTTGGGCAAGATCGTGGGATCGGGCCTCGGTGCTTATTGGACGGGGTTCACGCGCAGGGAATCGATCGCGGTTGGCGTGGGAATGATCCCGCGGGGTGAAGTCGGACTGATCACCGCGAGCTTAGGCTTGGCGGCGGGGCTAGTGACCCGCCAGGTCTATACTCAGGCTGTAGCATTGGTGCTTCTGACGACTCTGATTACACCTGCCGTTTTGCGCTATGCCTTTCCCAAGGCAAGTGAGCCCTTAGACGGAGAGGGAATCACGACGCTATCTGTAGCCTAGCCCGGCGAACCTCTATACGCCTGTGCGTTTGGTATACTTCGAGAGTTCGTCCACGCGATGGCGCTATCGTCTAGGGGTTAGGACGGAAGATTCTCAATCTTCAAACACGGGTTCGATTCCCGTTAGCGCTACCAATTTCAGATTCCACCATTTGTCCGCTCATCATTCCCGCCAAAACATTGAAAAGGGCAGTGCTTGTTGGGGTTCGACAATTCTTTTTTTGAATCGAGCAGAATTCGGTCCGACAATGGTAATTGTCGACCTCGCGCTGCGGGTCAAGCAACTTAAAGCGGCGCCATCGGGCAATGCTGCTTTTTGAACTGCGTGTGGACTTGCCCTCTCTTCACAAGAATATGCTCGCGGGACTCGGGTTTGAGTTTCCCGAATGGTGTGTGCGGCCCTAAATGTGTTTCCAGCCTGCCGGCGCACGTCCCAGAGCTGTAAAGCTCTCCCGCGAACTCGACTAGTAAGTACTTCCCGACCCACTGAGGACAGACCAGACGCGAATCTTTGTTCCCTTGTACCCGCCGCGAGTGATCAGCCCAAGTTGATAGCTAACACTGCCGCCCGTGAAAGTCCCTACAAGCGCAGTCGGCTGTTCTTCCGTGCCCGTCCACGTTCCACTGAATGGCAACTGGAAGTATCCACCTTCGTCGTCGTAGAACGTTCCACTGAACGATCCGTCCTGCGCGAGAACGATATAAAACCCGGTATAGCTCATATCGCCATTCGAGAAAAACGTGGCCATCGGCCAGCAGGTAAGCGTCCTGTTCTGTCCATCCGGGGTTAAATGTTCGGAGCATCCGGGGGTATAGGCTGGCGTGGTGAAGGTTGTTTGAGCAGTGGAGGCGACGCTCAAGGTACAGAGCGCTAGAGCGGGGAGGGCGAGGACTTTTAACTTCATTGAAGAGTCTCCTAATTGAGACGCCAGTTTGACGCACTGACTTCAGGGACCTCGCAAAGTTGACTCACGACGCACGCACCATTTCGCATGGCAAAATCGCGAGAGTCTCCAGCGATGCAAGGCTCCGCAAACTACGCGGAGATACGGGGGGTGAGGATTCCCCGCCCTAGTGGGCAAACTGTCGTGCGATGAACTGCAGGAGAAACTGCTGGGCTACGCAGCGGAGGTGACGATCTCTCCGCCTTTCTTCGCGTAACAGGGGGTGTGACCGACGAAAGGATCCAACTCGTTGAGAGCTTCTTTCATCATCGTCGCGTCCCGCTCGATGCGGAATCGTTCGAATTCGTCTACGGTTTCCAGGTTTGGCATGATCGTTCTCCCGTTTGATGGACTATCTTTGGTCCGTCACTTGGGCCGAGCACGAGTTTAGAATCTTGTCGGAATTCAAGTCTGTACAGTTTCATACACTTGGACACACAAGAAAACCATCCGGCAAACTCCTTAGAAGACCTGGTCGGTACTACCTTACTGATTGGCGAGACTGATTGGCGAGCTATCCTCGTAAGCCGGGAAATTTGTCGATTGTGCACTCTGGAACAGTTATGTTGCCGCCAGCAGCCGTAGCGTCTCAGCAGGTCCATTTCTCCTAGCCAACCTGTGATTTGGTCCCATCTCGCCACCGTTTGGACTACCAAGCCGTGTTGGTCTTCCCGTCTTTCCGGTAAGTCAAAGAAAACCAACTAGTTGGCGGTTGTTTACAGGGAGGGGGAGAATTTCCTGGCTCCGGCTGCCGTCGCCAGAGAATAAGGGAGTTGCTCCCATTTCCGGAAAGTACCGCTCAAGTGTGGCTCTCAGTCCCAAAAATGCGCTTCGTAGTAACTAGCCTCTCGTGCAGTAGACGAATGGCCACCTTCGTGTTCCCCTTAGGATATATAGCTACTTCCGCGAGGACCCTCCATGCGACGTTGTGTTCATATTGTGATATTGCTCGGCCTGCTTTCCCTAGTGGGCTGTTCCTCGGGCAATTCCGGTGGCTCGTCAGCACCTGTGCTTCAGTCGATCGCGGTGACGCCCGCGACGCCCACCCTCGCGGTCGGGGTCACGCAGCAATTCAAGGCCACGGGAACGTATTCAAGTGGTCCGACTAAGGATCTAACCAGTTCTGCGACTTGGACTTCCTCAACACCTGCCAACGCGAGCATCAGCACGGGTGGGTTAGCGACGGGAGTGCATTTCGGAATGACCACGATCACGGCCGCGTCGAGCGGCATTAGCGGAACGACGACCGTGACAATACCTGCGCCTTTGACGTCGATTGCGGTGAATCCGCCGAGCATCTCGATTGCTCCCACAACCGCAACTTCTTTTACCGCGACGGGAACCTACGCCGATGGCAACACGCAGAACATCACCAGCAGCGTGACCTGGACTTCGTCTGTCCCGACCCATGCCTCGATCAGCGACACGGTTCCAACAAAAGGAACGGCGCTGGGCTTAGCAGTCGGACCGACTACGATTACGGCCACGTTAGGTTCGATCTCCGGGATTGCCACGCTAACAGTGACTAACGCAACTCTTGTGTCGATTGCGGTAACGCCGGCGAATTCCTCGATTCCACTTGGAGTCCTGCAGCAATTCACGGCGACTGGGACATTTTCGGACACGACCACTCAGGACATCACCAATACGGTGACATGGGCTTCTTCTGCTAACGGTATTGCATCGATTACGGTAAGCGGGCTGGCCAACGGCGTGAGTCTGGGGACCGCGACGATCAGCGCCACTTCCGGGGCCGTTAGCGGGAATACTTCGTTAACCGTAAACGCCGCGAACCTGGCGTCGCTGGCGATTACGCCAGCGCCTCCTTCCGTGGCCCAAGGCACAAGCATCAAGCTGGTCGCCACCGGAACCTTCAATGACGGCGGAACGCGGAACTTGACGACTCTCGTTACCTGGAGTTCTTCGGACACAACTAAGGCGACCATAGGCGGCGCTAACGGCGTGGCCAAGGGACTTGCCTCCGGGACGACCACGATTACAGCCATGCTCGGGTCTGTCACCACGACCGCGACTCTGACGGTGACTAACGCAACGGTAACGTTAATTACTGTGACACCTTCCAGCAAGACCATTGCGCCCGGTACGAAACAGAACTTCAACGCCACGGGTACGTTCAGCGACAGCACTACGCAGATTATTACGTCGGATGTTGTTTGGGCTTCGGACACGCTGTCGGTTGCCACGATAACCGCAGCTGGTACTGCGACGGGCGTATCCGCGGGGACAACCAACATCAGTGCGACCCTCGGCAGCATTGTGGGAAGCGCACCGCTAACGGTGAGCGGCGCGACCCTTGTTTCGCTCGCTGTGACGCCCACAACCGCCGTTCTTGCGCCGGCGTCTACCTTGGTCTACCAGGCCGTTGGCACTTACAGCGATAATTCGACACAAACGATCAGCAATTCGGTCACGTGGAGTTCCTCGGACACGAACGTGGTGACGATTGCGGGCTCCGGTCAGGCGACAGGGCAATCTGCGGGGGCGGCCTCCATCAAGGCGCAGATTGGGAGCATCTCGGGGACTTCGAACATCATTGTGGAATCGTCAGCTCTGCAATCGATCGTGGTGACGCCGGCGGCGTCCAGCATACCCGTGCAAGTGGAACTGCAATACACTGCCACGGGGACATTTGGCGATGGAAGTACGCAGAACCTGACGAACTCCGTAACGTGGACGTCGTCGGCGCCGGCGGTCGCAACCATCAGCGTCACGGCGGGTAGTCAGGGCCTCGCAACTGGCGTGTCTCCGGGAACTTCGACAGTGACCGCGAGTTTTGGGGGAGTCGCAGGACACACAACCCTCACGGTCAACAATGCCACGCTGAACACGATAAACGTTACACCGGCCAGTGCCGATGTTGCGCTCGGGACTTCGCAGCAGTTTACAGCCACGGGGAACTACACCGACGGACCCCACGATCTCACCAACCAGGCGACATGGACTTCGTCGAATGTCGGCACGGCAGTCGTGAACAGTGCCGGATTGGCGATCAGCGCAGCCACCGGAACGACGACGATCAAAGCTGCGATGGGTCCGGTGAATGGGATGGCCACACTCACCGTCCACTAGACATTGTGAGTTCGACGGATCGCCGGAGCCACAATTGCGCACGGCAGCAGGAGTCAGCAGCGGAGACGGTGTAAGATGGGGCAAACTTGTCCCTCGCGTCCCCAATTCTGCGACGGCCAGAGAAAACTACCCGCAATGAAACTGGATCGAGAGCGGCTACAAAGTCTGCCTAAAGTTCTCCTGCATGAGCACCTGGACGGTGTCTTGCGCCCGCAAACCGTGATTGATCTGGCGAAGGAAGCAGGATATCGCGATCTTCCGACCGCCGAACCGCAAGCCTTGGCCGATTGGTTCTATCGCGGCGCCAATCAAGGAAATCTTGCTACGTACCTCGAGGGCTTTGCGCACACCATCGCTGTCTTGCAAACGGAAGAGGCGCTGGAGCGGGTGGCGTATGAGCAGGCTGAAGATCTCAGCAACGACGGTGTTGTGTATTTTGAAACACGCTTTGCGCCCATCTTCCATACCCAAAAGGGATTGAGCCATCAACAGGTTGTCTCCGCAGTATTGAAGGGGTTGGAGCGAGGACGGAAGGACTTTGGTGTCGCCTCTGGCTTGTTGATTTGCGGTATGCGCAACATGGACCGGTCGCTAGAAATGGCGGAGCTGGCAGTAGATTTCCGCGCGCGTGGTGTGGTGGGATTTGATCTTGCTGGGGAAGAGGGCGGCTATCCTCCGAAGAAGCATATGGAGGCTTTTCACTACATTCAGCGCGAGAATTTCAATATTACGGTTCACGCAGGGGAAGGTTACGGCAAGGAATCCATTTGGCAGGCGATTCAATATTGCGGGGCGCACAGGATTGGCCACGGAACGCGGTTGATTGAAGACATTACGCTGGTTGAGGGGAAAGTGGTGAAGCTGGGCGACCTGGCGCAGTATGTGCTCGACAAGAGAATCCCGCTGGAGATTTGCCTTTTGAGCAACGTCCATACTGGCGCCACGCCTAGTCTGGCTGAGCACCCATTCAAGATTCTCTACCAGCAGAAATTTCGCGTGACGCTCAACACCGACAATCGCTTGATGAGCAATACCACAATGACGCGGGAATTTGAGGCGGCTGTGGATACGTTTGATCTATCTCTGGACGATTTTGAAAAAATCACCATCAACGCGATGAAGAGTGCCTTCCTACCTTACGACCAACGGATTGATTTCATCTACTCCACGATCAAGCCGGGGTATGCCAAGATTCGCAAGGCCATGAGTTAACCTGAAGGGGCACTCTTGTTCCGGAGGCCCCTCGTGCGTTTTGTGGCAACAAGTAGCATTCTGGCGTTCATCCTTTCTGTTTGCCTTCCGGTCGTGCTGTTCGCCCAAACTCCAGCACCGCCAATCCGAGTGAAAGTGGTCGTGGTCACGATGTTCGAGCAAGGGGAAGACACGGGGGATACTCCGGGCGAGTTCCAGCTTTGGGTCGAGCGCGAACACCTCGATCAAATTCTCCCGCTGCCTGCCGGCAATCGACACGTGCGCATGAACAAGGACGGTGTTCTGGGCGTGGTGACGGGCATGGGGACCGCGAAATCAGCGGCTTCGGTGATGGCAGTTGGCTTGGATCCGCGCTTTGATTTCTCCAAGGCGTATTGGATTGTTGCAGGCATTGCTGGAGGAGACCCGGCGGACGTATCGGTCGGGTCGGCGGTTTGGGCGGACCACGTAGTGGACGGAGACCTATCCTTCGAGATCGATGCGCGACAGATTCCCGAGAGCTGGCCGACGGGCTATGTTCCGCTTTGGAAAAGGACACCGTATGAAGCACCCGTCAATGGTTCCGATGGCGAAGTCTATTCTCTAAACTCCGGACTGGTGGGCTGGGCCTTTCAGCTTACCAAGGATTTTCGTCTCGCCGACTCAGATGATTTGAAGGCTTCGCGCGTACGTTATGTCGGTTTTCCAAGTGCGGTGAAGCCGCCGTTCGTTGCTCGCGGGGATACGCTCTCGGCTAGCACGTTTTGGCACGGGTCGAAAATGGACGAGTGGGCCAATGCCTGGACTCGCTACTTCACCGGAGGGAAGGGCAACTACATGACTTCAGCCATGGAAGATTCCGGCACGCTGCAGTCCCTTACGTTTTTGAGTCAGGCTGGCCGCGTGGACTTACAGCGTGTGCTGGTGCTCCGAACCGTCAGCAATTTTGATCGCGAACCTCCGGGATCGACCGCGGCTGAGAGTCTGGCGCAAATTTCCTCGGGCAATTACTCGGCTTACATGCCTGCCTTGGAAGCAGCGCAAACGGTTGGCGACAAGGTCGTGCGGGACATCGTCGAGCATTGGAATGTGCGCGAGGCCGAAATTCCTCACGTGCCGTAAGGCTGGCTCATTGCGAGAGCGCAGCAAGCGTCTCGGCGAGTACAAGTGTTCCACGCGCGATATCTTCCGGCGATGCGTACTCGTCTGGGCGATGGCTGTATCCGTTACGGCAGGGAATGAAGAGCATCCCCGTTGGCGCGATACGCGACATGAAGAGCGAGTCGTGATAAGCGCGGCTGACCATCGGGAGAAAATCTAGGCCGTGCTTTCTGCACGCATCCGATAGAGTTTTGACCACGATCGACGCGCAAGTGGCTGGTGCATCCGCATTCAGCAGCTCATTGCGAATGGAAACTTGCCGCCTTTGGGCGATGCCCTGACCGGCACTTTCGATCTCGTGCATCACGGTGTCTCGACGCTGGAGATCGGTGTCGCGGATATCGGCGCTCAGGCGAACGCGGCTCGGAATGCTGTTGATCGCGCCGGGAAAGACCTCGCAAATTCCCACTGTAGCGACCGTGTCGTCAGCTCCGCTGGCGCGGGCTGCATTCTCCACGGCCAATACGAGTTCCGCTGCCGCGCAAAGCGCATCGCGGCGATCCGGCATCAGTACCGCGCCCGCATGCCCGCCCGAACCTTCAATTGCAATCCGCAAGCTAGCAGGAGCCGCTATGCTCGTGACCAGACCAAGCGGGACTTTCTGGCGCTCCAGCAGGGGACCTTGCTCGATGTGCAACTCGACGAATGCCTTGTAATGACCAGTGGACAACGTGACCGTCTCCAGTTCGCCACTGAAACCCGCTTGTCCCCGAACTTCATCGAGCCCAGCATCTTCGCTGTCTTTGAGCTTTCGCGCGGCGGCCGGGGTTAGGCTTCCGGAGAGCAAACGGCTGCCGAGGCATCCGATTCCAAAGCGCGTTGGTTCTTCTGAAGTAAATACGAGAAGTTCGATGGAATGAGTGGGACGGAAGCCACTTTGCTGTAAAGCGCGAATGGCCTCGAGACCGCCAAGGACACCGACCACGCCATCGTACTTCCCCGCATTGGGAATGGCGTCGATGTGAGAGCCTGTGCCGACCGCCGGAGCCGAAGGATCGGAGCCGGTCCAACGGACGAAGGCATTTCCGATTGCATCCTCGCGGATCGAAAGGCCAGCCTCGACACATCGAGCTTTCAACCACGCCCGCGCCCTCAAGTCTGCTGGAGAATAGACAACCCGCGTTACCGCTGGCGCTTCCGCGTCAGAGATCGTGGCAAGTTTTTCTATCTCCGACGCCAGTCGGGAATGATCAATTTCAAGCTTCATTGTTTATGGAGTTGCGAGCGGATGGCGGTTCCAATCTTTGTAGATGAGGTACTTGGCCGGGAATTTACCGATTGCTCCGAACCACTGCGGACACCACGGTCCCATCCAGATGAAATCGCCGGCCTTGACTGGATACCAGGAATCGCCGAGCCGGTAAATGCCGCCGCCTTCTAGCATGATCAATCCGTGCTCCATGACATGCACTTCGACAATGCTGAGCGCGGCTCCCGGTTGGTAGACCATGGTATTGACTGCAAAATCGAAGCCCATCTCGTCCGGCAATAAGCACTTCACCTGCAGATCGGGATCATCGCCAAGCGGGTGCGAAGCAACATTGTTTTCGTGAGACACAAGCAGCTGCGGCGCACCCACCGCGTCCAGGGCCTCGTATGGCTTTTCGACCACAGCTGCGCGACTGGGTAGTAATGCGGTCACTCGATGGGCGAAACCTTGCGGCAGATAGGCGTAACAGCCCGCGCCAAGGTCACTGTGCTTGCCTAGCGCATCCAGCTTGACGGATCCCTCCATAACAAAAATGAAACGCTGCGCGGGCGTAGAGCCGAGTTCGCCTCCAGCTTCGAACTCCGCGGTGTACTGGGTAAACTTCGCGCCCAATGCCGGTCCGACATGCACGACTGCCACGCACCCCTTCATCCCCGGGAACACAGTACGCACAAACGTATCGGGCGTGAGGAGAAGATGATTCGGTTGCTGCGAACTGCGCGTATGCCCCAGACTATGCATGTTGTGTCCTTCGAAGGAATTCTGCCGAGTTCGCTAATTGGTTCAAAAGGTGGCCACCGCACTCGATCGCCTTAGCGACGTCTCCGACAGCCACCGTTTCCGCAGGATCGTGGCTGACTCCGCCGGGCGTGCGCAGAAAAATCATCGCGGAAGGGACGCTTGCCGCCATGATCATCGCGTCGTGGCCCGCGCCGCTCACCATGCGGTACGGCTCGCATCCGGCCTGACCGACCGCTTGGGCGGCTTGGTTCACTAGAAATGGGTCCATGGGGACGGCCTGTTGCTCTAGTAAGGTCTTTGATTGGACACTCAGTCCGCGGCGTGCTGCGATCTCTTCCGCTTGGCGAAGAAGGTATGCCACGGCGATCTTCCTCGCTTCGTCCACTCTATGGCGCACGTCGAGACTCAATCGTGCTTCTCCGGCAATCACGTTGCCTGTGCCGGGTTTCACCTGAATTGCTCCAACCGTTGCCACCAATTCGGACGTGTATTTGGCGTGGTTCTCAACGGCGCTGATCCATTCTGCCGCCGCCGCGACGGCATCGTGGCGGAGGTTCATGGGAGTTGTCCCCGCATGATTGGCATGGCCGATGAAGGTAATCTCCAGGCGGCTTTGGCCGACAATTGCTTCTACCACCCCCAAGGGATGCCCAATGCTTTCCAACAAGGGGCCCTGTTCGATGTGGAATTCAACATAGCCGAGGGTGTCTTTTTCGATCGCTGCCTGCGGAATTTCTGCGGGATTTAGGCCGAAGGTTTCGAGCGCTTGATGAACCGAAATCCCTTGCGCATCTTTTCGTTTCAGCACTTCCTCACTTAGAGTGCCCACCAACCCACGGCTGCCGAGAAAAGGCGTACCGAAGCGAACGCCTTCTTCCTCGGAAAAACCGACGACTTCGATGGTATACGGGAGTTTTTGTCCCTCCAAGGCGGTTAGCAGAGCGATGGCGAGGACGACCCCGAGAATTCCATCGTAGGCTCCGGCATTGGGAACGGAATCGAGGTGCGAACCAATGAGTAATCGTGGAGCGTCGGGTTCTACTGATGGATAGGTCATTCGGAGATTTCCCGCGGCATCCACTCTGGATGTGATCCCGAGCGGGACCAGCCAACTCGTGATTTCGCGGTGGCAGTCGCGCATGGCGGGGCAGAGAAATGTGCGGCGGGTGCTGCCCGAGTCTTCGCTGAAGCGCGCCAAAGTCCGACAACGCTCGACGACTTCGAGGGCTAATGCTTTGCTGTCACGCAAATTCGCTTTACCCCTGGCGACGAAGGCGCGCCTGGATGTTTCCATGCGGCTCGTCGACCGGTACAAAAATCTCGTTGGGATTGTCCTGCCCAAAATGCGAGAGATCTACGAGCAGGCAGTGCTTGTTCGGCATATTCAATTCAATGTCTTCTATTTCTGGAAGTTGCTCGAGGACGGCTTTTCCCATCGCGTACAAGGTGTGCTGGACGGACTTGCTTTCATGACTGGCAAAGACGGTCAAAAGGATTTCACGGGCCTTCGCGCGCACGGAACCGAAGTCCACAAGGGTGGGCGTGTACTTCCAAGATGCGCTCACAGCGGTACCCAGCAAGCGATCTTTCGCGGGCGGCAGGGTTGTGAGCGAATCCTGGATGTAGCCCTCGAATGCCGAGCCCGAGGTCTTCATGACGACCACGTTTTCGAATCCCGAAGCAACAGACAGCTCTCCCTTTTGCGTCCGCGCTACCTTGGTTGTCTGGATTTCTCCGCTGGCTTGAATAAACGTCGTGGGCTGAGGTTGCCCGCCACATTGCAGATGCTCCCACGCTTTCTCTGAGATCTCCACCTCAGCCTGGGAAACCTGAGGATTGTGCTCAAGAAAAAACTCGACTAATTCCTTGGCGAAGTCTTCCAGGCATTCCGCAGAGGAATCCCGCGCCAGGGAATAAACCGTGTTCTTCATCGTGTCCGTGGGCAGGATCTTGCCGTTGTCGCCATCCACAAAGCACGAATCAAAATCACCTTGCAACAGCACTTCAATCGTCCACTCGCGCAGTTCGTGCCAGCCGTCTTTGCGCTGGACCTTGACCAGACGGACACGTGATTTTCCGTACTTATTTTCTGCGACGGCGATCATGTTGTTTCAGCTTCCCCGGTAGGTCGTATAGCCGTTTGGGCTTAGGAGCAGCGGTATGTGAAACGTGTGTTCCCCATCGCGAACATACAACATAATCTCGACCTCCGGATATAGCCCTTGAACTTTATGTGTATCAAAATAAGCCGCTGTGTCGAACCCGATGCGATAGGTGCCCGGGATCAGCGCTTCGTTTTCCGGCAGCAGCTGGGCACACCGCCCGTCGTGATCGGTTCGCGCCGACGACAGCAGCTTCCAGCCTGTCGTTTCCTGGCGCTCCAGACGCACGGGAATATCTTGCGCGGGCCGCCCCCGGGCGATATCGAGAACGTGCGTTGAGATGCGCTTCATGTCAGGCGCCTTTTCACCGGCATGCTTGCAGCCACTTTCTCAGACGGAGCTGTGTGATCTGCCTCTGCTGCTCCACGGTTTCACGAAGCTCCGTGCCGTGGTCATTTTCCAGCCGGCGTCGCAAAATCGTAAGAATTTCCTCCGGTGACTTGCCTGTCGCGCATACGATAAAAATTCGTCCGAACCTGCTCTCATACTCGCGATTGCCTTCTACGAGAGCGAGTTTCGCGGACGCGCTGGCATCCGCGACCTCCCGCTGCTCCTCGTCGGACCAAGTTGCGGACTGGTGCGAAGCATTCAGCGCCTTCGTTTCACCGATCCTTGGATGGCTGCGAAACGCCTCCTGCCAATCCGCTTCCGCCAGACTGTTCCAAATCCTGTCGGATACTGCCAGCAAGGTCTCCTCGTCGGCCAAGGGCCGCCGTGCAGTCACGCCGCTCGCCCAGCTTCGGGAGCCACAGCACGGTAGTATCTCATTCGCGGCGGCCTCCGCGGGCTGAAGATTCCAGCGCTTCAGCACACCGCTCATGCCGCGTTTCCATTGTCTCGGAGCTGCTCTAAGAACTCGGCTACGAGATTACTCGCCACAGCCGATCGGTACTTGGCCGTGGACCGAATGTCATCGATCGGCTGGATCGCGGCGGCCACCATCTGCCGCGTTTGCGCGACGAGTTCCGGCCCAATTAGTTTTCCTCGGAGGAGGCGTTCCACTTCCTTCAGTCGAATCGGAATCGGCGCGACACTCCCGAGCGCAATGCGGACATCTTCTATAGTCCCACCTTCTATAGTGCCACCGCGAAGCCGGCCTAAAGCTGCTATGCACACTTTCGAAATGGCTTGGGCATTGCGAGCTCCTACTTTTCGTGTGTATTGCAAATGTGCAGCAAAGTTGCGCCGCAGACAGATCGATCGCACCAGCTCATCGCCCTGCAACTGCATGGTTTTGTAGCCAGTGTGAAAGTCAAGGTAGGGAACGCGCCGCTCTCCTCGAATCGAGACGAGAACCAATTCCGCTTCGTACGCGAGAAGCGCGGGGAGGGAATCAGCGGCGGGCGAAGCGTTGACGATGTTGCCTCCGAGAGTTCCCCGATTCTGATTTGCAATTCCGCCCGTCCAACGGGCTGCGCTCGCCAGTAATGGGAACTCGCGGGCGATGACAATGTGCTCGCGCAGTTCCGTGTAGGTGCATCCAGCGCCGATACGGATTTCAGTCGGCAAGACTTCGATGTCTCGCAGTTCCGGCAAGTTCCAGATACTGACCAGCTTTCGCGACGCCAGCTTTCCTGCTGCGAACTGCACCATCACGTCGGTGCCCCCTGCGATAGGAAGCCACTGCCGAGGCTCTTCCGCGAGCAGGGACACGACCGCTTGCAGGTTGCCGGGAGCGATCAACTCATAGTCCGATGGATCGGACCTCACGCGGGCGTCCTTGGGCGAGCGACTCCCTCATTTGCCGCTCGTGCCACGGCTTCAAAAATCTGCATGTAGCCGGTGCACCGGCACAGATTTCCGGCCAGCCCTTCGCGAATGTCGTCGAGAGTCGGAGTGGGGTTCTTGTCGAGGAGATGGGAGGCGCTCAGAATCATGCCCGGAGTGCAGATGCCGCACTGTGCACCGCCGCATTCCAGAAACGCCTTTTGCAGTGCATTCAATTGCGGGCCTTCCGCCAGTCCCTCGATCGTGGTAATGCTACCTCCCTCTGCCTGTAGAGCCGGAATCAAGCAGCTATTCACCAACGCCCCATTGAATAATACGGAACAAGAACCACACTCGCCTTCTCCGCAACCCTCTTTTGCGCCGGTTAGCTGAAGCTCATGCCTCAGAACATCCAACAGCCTCTGCATGGGATAAGCCCGCACGGTCTGCGGTGTGCCATTGACTGTTAGGGAGAGATCGCACCTGCCGCTGCCGTCCAGAGAATCGGCCACTACTCCCCGCCCGTGGCAAGTGGCTCGGCCGGGGATTCCTTCGAAACCGCTTCGAAGATCTCCTCTGGCAGGAGTGGGATTGAATCGAAAGGAGTACCGAGGGCGTTCTCTACCGCATTTAAGATAGCGGGCGCGGGACCATCCATCGGGAGCTCGCCAATTCCTTTTGCGCCGTAGGCTCCGTGGATATTTCCCATTTCTTCGAAGAATACCCGAATCGGCGGAAGGTCGGCGGAAGTCGGCATGATGTAGTTCGTCATTTGACCATTTTGCATTCGGCCATTTTGCCAGACGACTCTTTCGTACAGGGCGAAGCCGATGCCTTGGGCTACGCCGCCTGCAATTTGGCCTTGCGCCAAGACCGGATTCAGAACTCTGCCGACCTCCTGCAGGGCAACGAAGTCTTCAACGGTCGCGGTATAGGTGGAGAGATCGACGGCGACCTCCGCAACGTACACAGCCCAGGCAAATGTAGCGTAGGCTTCGCCGCGATATTTCTGGTCGTCCCAGAAAACTCCCTCGGGCGCTTCGTAACGCGCGAACGAGCGGAGCGCGCCGTGAGTAGCCACGTGGCGTTGGGCGGCGGCACGAAACTCCTCCGGCGAATGCAAACTACCGAGCAGTCCGCTCGCAAATAGTGTTTGCTTGAGCCCGAAAGCTGCCGATCGTACTAGGTTTCCGACGACCATCACAGTCCGAGACGCAACGGTCGGTCCGCTGTTGGGAACTTGATCCGTATCCGGTTGCGCAATTCGAACATTCTCATAAGGCAAGTCGAGAGCCTCCGCAGCAATTTGGCAGAGAACGGTATTAGTACCTTGTCCAAACTCCGTGCTCGAAACCAGTATACGGATGCTGCCGTTGGCACACGCCTCAACGCCAACCACGGAGGCCAGATAGCGTTCGCCTGAACCGGTGAATCCCGCACCATGGAGAAAAGCCGCGATTCCCATTCCTCGCTTGATCCATCCTGCTGGGTTCTCTCGCGCGAACTGGGCTTTCTTCGCGCTGTAGTTAGAGAGCTCCAGCGCCCGGTCCAACAACTTGCCCAGATCGATTTCTTCACGAATCGTTTGCTCAGTGGTAGTGGTCTGACCTGGTTTCAGAAAATTGCGTCGACGCACCTCGGCCGGTGAGATTCCAACGACTTGAGCGATGCGGTCCATGTGCCGCTCCATGGCGAACAAACTCTGCGGCGCTCCAAACCCTCGAAAAGCCCCGTGCGGCGGGGTGTTCGTCGCCACAGCTTTCCCGCGGATGCGGACACTCGGCCAAAAGTAGGGGCCGCCAGCGTGAATCGTGCCGCGGGAGAGGACGACGGAGGATAAGGTCGCGTAGGCGCCGCCGTCAATCGTGAAGTCGATTTCGCCGCCGAGAATCTGGCCGGTCCTGCTCACGGCGGTGCGGTGACGAGTGCGCGAGGGGTGTCGCTTGGTGGTCGCGGTCATGTCTTCCAATCGGTCATAGACAATCTTCACGGGACGTCCTGACTTCATCGCTAAGAGCGAAGCATGGCCCGCAATCATGGACGGATATTCTTCCTTGCCGCCAAAAGCTCCCCCGGTCTCCACTTGCACCACACGCACCTTGTCCGCCGGAAGGTTGCATAGCGCCATCAGTGCTTTGTGAACATAGTAAGGACACTGCAGCGAGCCCCAGACGGTGAGGCCTTGGTCGGCATTGAAGGAAGCGATCACCCCGTTGTTTTCGATATAAAGCTGCTCCTGTGCACCGGTGGTGTATTCGCCTTCGACAATGTAGTCTGCCTTAGCCCACGCGTCCTCGACACTGCCCTTCTCGATCAAGAACGTCTTGAAGAGATTGTCCGTTCCCCAGATGACTTGCGAGCAGCGATCACTATCCTCGATGGAAAACAGAGGCGGCAAGGGATCATATTCGATGGCAACCGCGTCCACCGCCTTCTGCAGCAGATGCGGGTCGGGATGCGCCAACAACAGAATTGGCTCCTCGGGATGATTGACCTTGCCGTCGGCGAGGCAAGGCTGGTCGTCCAAGATTAGCGCGATGCAGTTCTTGCCGGGAATGTCCTCGGCCATGACGACGACGAATTCGTTCCAACCAAATTTGGGGTCGAATGAGATCGTCTTGATTGTTCCACGGGGAATCTGGCTGCGGACCGTTGCGCCGTAGAGCATTCCTGGTAGGGTGATGTCATCAATATACCGCGCGGCACCGGTGACCTTGTCGCGGCCTTCTTTGCGCGGCACCGATGTTCCGACGACATGCTCCGTCAAGAGGTAAGTCTCCTAGGAAAATGGACTTGCGCGTTAGTCTGACATTGTCAACGACAACCCCCAATCAACGACAATTGAAAAGATAGATCGGGGCGATTCCTGCTCATTATTTCCCTATTGGCGTACTTCGCTTCCTGGGGCTTTTCCTGCAAACTGACCGTTACGAAAAGCCGGACGCCCACGGAGATACGTCGCCTGCACCACACCGCGCAACCTTTCTCCGAGGTACGGAGAAACCGGGTGACGATAGTACAGTCGGTCCTCGGTCACCGCGAACTCTGCTTCCGCGTCGAAAACAACGAAGTCAGCGTCGTACCCTTCCGCGATGCGACCTTTCCGTCCGTCGCACCCCGCCAGTTGGGCTGGATTCTGCGACATCCACCGTGTCAGGTCGGTCAATGAAAATCCCCGTTGGCTGGCTTCTGTCCACATCACCGGTAGAGCCACAGAGAGGCTGGCAATGCCGCCCCAGGCGGTGCTGAAGTTCTTCTCCTCGATCCGCTTCATAGCAGGCGGGCAAGGAGAGTGGTCAGTCGCAACCAGATCGATCACCCCATCCTGCAATGCCTGCCATAGTTGTTCGCGATTCTGCCGGGAGCGGATTGGAGGCGCACACTTGAACAAAGTGGCCCCGTCAGGGATCTCCTCGGCGCAAAAATGCAGATAGTGGGGGCAGGTCTCGACGGTGACGTGAAGGCCTTTAGCCCGGGCGGCGCGCAGTTCGGGGATCGCTTGGCTCGCCGATAGATGCACAATGTGCAGGAGAAACCGGTATTCACGGCACAACGAAAGGAGCAGGCGGATGGCGGAGAGTTCGGCTTCCTCGGGACGCGACTGCAAATAGGTGGAGTAGCGGCTCCAATCCTCACCTCGCAAACGCTGCGTGGCTTCCTCCACTGGGCCGGGTAGCTCCGCGTGAACCAGCAGGGGCAGACCCGTCCTAGCCACGTCTGGCAGGGCGTCGCGCAGTTCAGGCTCGGTCACCATGGTGAAGCCATCGATACCGGGATGAATGAGAAAGCACTTGAACCCGAGCGCGCCCGCGGCTGCAAGGCCGGGAATGTCGGCTGTCTTGACGCGCGCCTGATTGTCGCCGCCAACGCCGCCCCACGCACCCCAATCGACCCAGCAGCGCCCTTGGGCGGCCTTGCGTTTGGCTTCGAGGGCGGCGACAGTGGTTGTCGCTGGCAGGCAGTTCAGCGGCATATCTACGAGCGTGGTATAGCCGCCTGCCGCCGCTGCTCGCGTGGCCGTCTCGAATCCTTCCCAATCCGCCCGACCAGGGTCGTTGATATGGACGTGCGAATCGACCAAGCCGGGGAGGATTGCCGACTCGCCGAAGTCTCCTTTTTCGATTCCGGCAGGAACCTGATCAGGGCTTACGATGGTTTCGATTCTCTCATCCCGCACCAGCACAGCTGCTGGCCGGATTCCTTCCGGGGTTACCACCCGGCGAGAAAGGAACGCCTTCAGGCTGCCGTTCTTGCTCGCATCTGAGGTTTTGCTCAACAAGGTCACCGGCCTGCCCGAGCGTATCGCGCATCCCCGCCTTTTTCAACTGAGTGCGGTCTGGATGGGAAGGGCTTTGCGGATTTCGCGGGTCCGCTTATACTTGCAGTCTTTAACTTCGGCTGTTCTATAGCGGCTGCGAAAGAGTCCCTGTCGACCGATTTGCGTGCAGATTCCCGGGAGGCTGTAGCCAGCAACCCTGACGATTCCGCGATGACGGAGCCCAGCCACATGGACAAAGCTTTCATGGCCCGCGCCATTGAACTGTCGGTCGCAAATGTTCGCTCCGGAAGCGGTGGGCCGTTCGGAACGGTCATCGTGAGAGAAGGACACGTGATCGTTGAGGCAGCGAATCAAGTGACTGCCACCAACGATCCGACGGCGCACGCCGAAGTAGTAGCCATCCGGCAGGCCTGCCAAAAGCTTGGGTTTTTCGAACTCAAGGGCTGCGAGTTGTATACCTCTTGCGAACCATGCCCCATGTGCCTGGGCGCAATCTACTGGGCGCGGATCGACCGGGTTTACTTTGGTGGTCTGGCTGGCGATGCGGCCAAGGCTGGGTTTGACGATTCCGCCATCTATGGAGAGATCACACAACCGCACGCAGAACGGGAAATCCCGATGATTCAGATGATGCGAGAAGAAGCGCTGGCGGCGTTTCGGGCCTGGGAGGAAAACCCTGGCAAGATTCGGTACTGAGGCCGGTTTCCTGCAAGCCGCGACAAGAATTTCATTCGAGGAACGAGATTGATCGATCGTTATTTCAAGCTCACCGAACACGGAACAACCATCCGGCAGGAGATCCTGGGCGGCCTCACAACGTTTGTCACGATGGCCTACGTGATCATCGTAAATCCCCACATCCTTTCCGATGCAGGAATGCCGGTGGAAGGCGTTGTGTTTGCCACCTGCATCTCGGCCGCGGTGGCGACGCTGGTGATGGGCCTTTACGCCAACTACCCGATTGCGCTCGCGCCGGGCATGTCGCTGAACGCTTATTTTGCCTACACCGTTTGTCTGAGCATGCATGTGCCCTGGCGGACTGCGCTGGCGGTAGTTTTCCTTTCCGGCGTTGTGTTCCTGTTGCTGACTGTCTCGCGGGTGCGCGAACAAATTGTGAACGGGATGCCGAATGGCCTGAAGCATGCCACAGCGACGGGAATCGGGTTTTTCATTGCCTTTATTGGATTGCGCAATGCCAAGCTGGTGGTGGCGAATCCCGCGACTTTTGTGGGGCTGGGCAGCTTCTCTGACAAAGAAGTGCAGACTGCTTGCTTCGGGATTGCTCTCACTATCATTTTGATGGCGCGCAAGGTGAATGGCGGGATTCTGATTGGTATATTTGGCACGACGCTCGTTGGGATTTTGCGCGGCATCACGCCCTTGCCGAGCTCGATCGTGTCCTTGCCTCATCCTTCGTCGACGTTCTTGCAGCTGGATTTTCGCGCGGCGTTCCATCTTGGGTTCCTGGAAATCCTCTTTGCATTTCTTTTTGTCGACCTTTTCGACAATGTGGGAACGCTGGTGGGGGTGTGCGAGCAAGGTGGCTTCATCAAAGATGGCAAGATTCCAAGAGTGGGCCGGGCACTGATCGCTGACGGTGTGGGCACTCTTTTCGGCTCCTTGACCGGCACGTCGACGGTCACGAGCTATATCGAGAGCGTGGCCGGAGTAGCCGCGGGGGCGCGAACTGGGCTGAGCAACGTCGCGGTTGCAGGACTCTTCCTGATCGCAACCTTCTGTTCGCCGCTGGCCGCGGCGATTCCGAGCTACGCCACGGCTCCGGCGCTGATTCTGGTGGGCGCGCTCATGACGCAATCCATCGCTCAAATTGAATGGAGCGAATTCAGCGAAGCCGTGCCAGCCTTCATTACCATGTTAGCCACGCCGCTGACCTTCAGCATTGCCACTGGCCTGAGCATGGGGATGATCGCATATACGGTTGTCAAAATCGCCGTTGGTAAGCTTCGTGAGATCACTGTGCTGATCTGGATCCTGACGGTGCTCTTTATCTTGCGATACGTGTATCTGGCGGTGGCCTGAGAACTTCCGCATGACAGAGACTCCGGACTATCCTTCGATGCTCGCGGTTGCGTTGGCAGAAGCGCGCCTTGGACTTCGGGAAGGCGGTATACCTATCGGGGCCGCCATCTTCGACGAGACGGGCAAGCTTATTGGCGCGGGTCATAATCGCCGGGTGCAAGAAAATGATCCATCTATTCATGGAGAGACGGATGCGTTTCGCAAGGCGGGGCGGCAAAAGAGTTATCGCAAGTTGATCATGGTGACGACTCTAGCTCCTTGCTGGTATTGCAGCGGTTTGGTGAGACAGTTCGGTTTTGGTACGGTGGTAATCGGGGAAAGCAGAAACTTTCATGGTGGGCTCGAATGGCTGCGTTCGCTGGGTGTGAGGGTGATTGACCTCGATTCGCAAGAATGCGTCGTACTGCTGGCGGACTATATCAAGTCGAATCCAACAGTTTGGAACGAAGACATAGGCGAAGAATAGACCAAGAATCGATGGATACGACACGAGTCGACGCGTCGCTCTACAATCCCGACCTGGCGCCCATCCCCGCCGAAAAACGCTCCTGGGGAACCTACAACTACGCGTCGCTCTGGGTGGCCATGAGCGTTTGCATTCCCACCTACATGCTAGCCTCAGGCTTGATCGCGGGCGGCATGAGCTGGCTGCAGGCTGTGCTTACGATTTTGATGGGAAACTTGATCGTGTTGATTCCCATGCTGCTGAACGCCCATGCCGGCGCGCGTTACGGCATTCCATTTCCGGTTTTTGTTCGCGCTTCGTTCGGAGTGCGCGGAGCGAACGTTCCCGCTGTCTTGCGAGCGCTGGTGGCGTGCGGGTGGTTCGGCATCCAGGCGTGGATTGGCGGTCAGGCGATCTACTCGATGTTGCGGATTGTCTGGCCGGGTGCCGCTAGCGTGCCGGGCAGTAGTTGGATTTGCTTCTTTCTTTTCTGGGCGCTGAACATGTTTGTGGTTTGGCGAGGGATTGAGACGATTAAGTTTCTGGAGGGAATTGGCGCGCCTTTCATGTTGGTGGTGGGTTTGCTGCTCCTCTTTTGGATCACAGGAAAAGCGGGTGGATTGGGCCCCGTGTTGAGCACGCCCAGCAAGTTCCACAGCACGGGGGAATTTGTGAAGTTCTTTATTCCCGCACTGACTGGGATGGTTGGTTTTTGGGCGACGGTGGCGTTGAATATTCCCGACTTCACGCGCTACGCGAAGTCACAGCGGGCGCAGATGGTTGGTCAAGCTCTCGGATTGCCGACCGCGATGACGCTGTACTCGTTTATTGGAGTCGCGGTTACATCGGCGTCAGCGGTGATTTTTGGCGAAGCAATTTGGGATCCGGTGGTTTTGCTAGGACGTTTCAACCAGCCAGTTGTGGCCTTGATTGCATTGGTGGCACTGCTGGTGGCCACGCTCAATACCAATGTGGCGGCCAACGTTGTTTCTCCGTCCAACGATTTCTCCAACCTGTGGCCCAGAGTGATCTCGTTTCGCACGGGCGGGCTGATCACAGGCGTAGTAGGCATCCTGATGATGCCATGGCGGCTGCTGCGCGACTTCAGTTCCTACATTTTTGGATGGCTTGTGGGATGTTCGGCGCTCTTGGGGCCGATTGCTGGGATCATGATCTGCGATTATTACCTGGTGCGGCACCGCGAACTGATTGTCGAGGATTTGTATCGCCGTGGCGGTGCCTATGAGCATCAAAACGGGTTTAACTATCGTGCTCTTGTGGCGTTGGCGGCGGGAGTGGGGGTTGCATTGGTTGGACTGGCGGTGCCTGTTCTGCGCTGGCTCTACGACTATGCCTGGTTTGTGGGCTTCGCCGTTTCTGGAGCGCTTTACTTTGCATTTATGAGGAGGGCGAGTTGAGGGAGACACTGCAGGACAGGAGCCAGTCGGACGCACTCGGCGAACTTCTGCCGCCGCTGACGCGGAACGAGGCCTTGGTGGAGGCGACGCGCTGCCTGATGTGCTACGACGCTCCTTGCACGCACGCGTGTCCTACCCACATCGATATACCCAGGTTCATCAAGAAGATCAGCACGGACAACTTGCGGGGCTCGGCACGTACGATTCTGGAGTCGAATCTGCTGGGTGCAACCTGCGCGCGCGTTTGCCCGGTGCAGGAATTGTGCGAGGGGGCGTGCGTCCTGGGGGCGGAGCACAAGCCGATTGCCATTGGGCGGTTGCAGCGCCATGCCATGGACTCGCTTTCCGGGAGAGAAGCGTCAGTACTGCCGAGAGCCGCGGCCACGGGTAAGAGAGTTGCGGTCGTTGGTGCGGGGCCGGCGGGTCTTTCGTGTGCGGGCGAGTTAGCCAAGCGTGGACATAGCGTTACGTTGTTTGAGAAGCGCGATCTCCCGGGCGGGCTGTCGACATACGGAATCATTGGTCTTCGCGAACCCATGAACGTGGCCATTGCGGAGGCAAGCATGATCGCAGGGCTTGGCGTGACCGTAGAGAAGGGTCGAGAGTTGGGAAGGAATCTGACGCTGGCGGAGCTTCAGGCGCACTTTGGAGCAATCTTTCTCAGTGTTGGACTCGGGGCCACTCCTGCGTTGGGGATTCCGGGCGAAGAGCACATCCTCGATGGGCTGGAATACATTGAGGACAGCAAGCTGAATGCGGCGAGCCTAAAAATTGGACGCAATGTTGTGGTGATTGGCGCCGGGAACACGGCGATCGATTGCGCCACGATTGCCAAGCGATTGGGTGCTGAAACGGTCACGATGGTGTACCGGAGGACGGACAAAGAAATGACGGCTTACGCGCACGAGTATGACTTTATTAAGCGAGAAGGAGTGAGTTTCAGCTTCTTGACGCAACCGGTGCGGGTTGTTACGGAAAATGGAACGGTACGCGGGCTGAAGTGTGAGCGAATGAATCTGGGGGCCGTCGATGCTTCCGGGCGCCCGTCGCCGCAGCGTGTCGCTTGGTCGGAGTTTCTTCTTGCGGCGGACCAGATTGTGAAGGCCATTGGGCAAGAGAAGCCAGCCCTAGCTGCACTGCTAAACCTCAAAACGGAAAAGGGATTCATTCAGGTCAACGCAAAGTTTGAAACCAGCCTGCCGGGTGTTTATTCCGGAGGGGATTGTATTCGCGCGCGGGGCGCGGCTTCGACGGTGATGGCGGTGCAGGATGGGAAGCTGGCTGCGCGGTCGATTCATGAAAGGTTGGTGGCTAATGGCTAACCTGAGTATCGACTTTGCGGGCATCCGCTCGCCAAATCCGTTTTGGCTGGCTTCGGCGCCGCCGAGCAACACGGGGATGCAAGTGCATCGCGCGTTTGAAGCGGGCTGGGGCGGGGCGGTGTGGAAAACGATTGGCGCGCCAGTGTTGAACGTTTCGAATCGCTATGGAGCTTGGCATTTTGGCGGGCAGAAAATGCTGGCCATCAACAACGTTGAGCTGATCTCCGATCGGCCTCTCGAAGTCAACCTGCGAGAAATTGTAGAAGTGAAACGTGCATGGCCTGACCGCGCCGTCATTGTCTCGGCCATGGTTGAATCGAAGCAGGAAACCTGGCATGACATCATTCGCAAGATTCAAGACACCGGGGCCGACGGTATCGAATTGAACTACGGCTGTCCGCACGGCATGAGCGAACGCGGCATGGGTAGTGCCGTGGGGCAGGTTCCTGAGTATTGCGAGCAAATCACGCGGTGGGTCATGGAAGTGGCGAAAATGCCGGTGATTGTGAAGTTGACGCCCAATATTTCTGACATCGTCATGCCGGCCAGAGCGGCCGTGGCAGCGGGGGCCAATGCGGTCTCCCTGATCAACACGCTCAATTCAATTATTAGCGTCGACCTCGACACACTGGAGATTACGCCCAATATCGGCGGCAAAGGTGGTCACGGAGGCTACGCTGGTCCCGCTGTAAAACCGATCGCACTCAACATGCTCGCGTCGCTGGGACGCGATTCGATTGTGGGTGGTTCGAAGTTGCCGATCTCCGGTATGGGAGGTATTTCCACCTGGAGTGACGCTGCGGAGTTCCTGCTGCTCGGTGCCAGCAGTCTGCAAGTGTGTACGGCCGTGATGCACTACGGCTTCCGCATTGTTGAAGATTTGTGCGACGGCTTGTCCAACTGGATGGACGAGAAGGGCTTCGCGACCATCCCGGATGTTGTTGGGCGGAGCCTGCATCGCGTCTCCGACTTCAATCAGTTCGACCTTTCGTTTCGTGCGGTGGCGCGTATCGACCAGGAGAAATGCATCCGCTGTAATCTTTGCTACGTCGCCTGCAACGATACGGCGCACCAGTGCATTGACTTGATTGCCACGAATGGCAGCGTTGTTCAACCTTACTCGTATGATGTTCGCGCGAACGGAAAAGAAGAGGCTGTAACTTCACGTCCTAGTGTTCACGTTCGCGAGGAAGACTGCGTCGGTTGCCGTCTTTGCTACAACGTTTGCCCCGTCGAGGATTGCATCCGCATGGTCGAAGAGCCTTCGGGACGCTCGTCCGTGACTTGGGGCCAGCTTTCCGAGTCTCAGCGCGAAGTTACAGAGGATTGGGAGAAGATGAAGAAGTATCGCGAAGATATGGGCATCAAAATTCACTAGTACTCTTGAAAGGCGTCGCGGGGGAAACATGGCGTTGCTGATCCGGAATGGCGACATTGTGACCGTAGGGTCGCGCTTCCGTGCGGACATCTACGTTGAGGACGAGGTCGTCACTCGCATTGGAAAAGATCTGGAAGCGCCGCCGAATGTTGACGTGATCGATGCTACAGGGAAGCTTGTTTTCCCGGGCTTCATCGATCCTCACGTACACATCTATCTGCCGTTCATGGCGACGTTCGCGAAGGACACGCATGAAACGGGGAGCATTGCGGCGCTGGTTGGCGGGACAACGACCTACATCGAAATGTGCTGTCCCAATCGGAACGACGATGCCCTGGAAGGTTATCAACTCTGGAAGTCGAAGGCTGAAGGGAAGAGCGCCTGCGATTATGCCTTTCATATGTCGGTCACGAAGTTTGTCGACGAGACGGAATCGCAGTTGCGGACGATTGTCGCCGACGGCACCTCTTCGTTCAAGATATTTCTGGCGTATAAGAACTTCTTCGGCGTCGACGATGGCGAGATGTATAAGACACTGGAACTCGCCAAGCGCCTGGGTGTGATCGTCACGGCGCATTGCGAGAATGCGGAGCTCGTTGCGCGTTTGCAACAGAAGTTGCTCGCTCAGGGGAAGACTGGTCCCGAGTGGCATGAGCCGAGCCGCCCGGAATCAGTCGAAGCTGAAGGCACAGGGCGCTTTGCGACATTCCTCGAAAACACAGGCGCGACCGGCTACGTAGTTCACCTCTCCTGCGAGAAAGCCTTGCAAGCTGCGCTGTACGCCAAGTCGCGCGGGGTGAAGATCCATGTGGAATCGGTGCTGCCGCACTTCCTGCTTGATAAGTCCTACGCCGAGAGGCCTGGCGTCGAGGGCATGAAACATGTGATGTCGCCGCCGCTGCGCGCGAAACACAATCAGGATGTGCTTTGGAACGCTCTTTCACTGGGCGAGGTCGACACCGTGGGCACGGATCACTGTCCGTTCGATACCGAGCAGAAACTGCTCGGCAAAGACTCTTTTGTGAATATTCCGAACGGCATTCCGGGCATTGAGGATCGCGTCAACCTTCTGTACACCTACGGAGTCAAGCGTGGACGCCTCGACCTAGATCGCTTCGTCGATTCGGCCAGCACCCGCGCTGCTAAGTTGTTCGGTCTTTTTCCGCGCAAGGGGACGATTGCCGTAGGCAGCGACGCCGATCTCGTGATTTACGATCCAGACTACCGCGGCGCAATCTCAGCAAAGTCGCAACATGTGAACAGCGATTACAGCGGTTTCGAAGGCATGCAGATAGAAGGGAGACCCTCAGTCGTTACTGTACGAGGGAAGATTCAGGTCCGCGGCGGCAAATTCGTGGGTGAACGCGGACGCGGCAAGATGTTAAAGCGCGAGCCCAGTCACTTCTAAGAGATGGTCCTAATGAGCCTTGACCCCAAACGAGCTGTCGCGGAGCTGAAGGAACTGCGCGCGCTTACCGGCGACGAAAACGGCGCGCAGCGCGTTGCGTGGACCGATACATGGCTGAAAGCTCGCGAGTGGTTCGCGGCCAAGGTGAAGAGTCTTCCGGTCGAGCACCATTACGACGCAGCAGGGAATAACTGGGTTACGTTGCCGGGTGCATCGGAGAGATCGCTGCTAATCGGTGGACATCTCGATTCCGTTCCCAACGGAGGCTGGCTCGATGGTGCGCTGAACGTAATGGCTGGTCTGGAGATCTTGCGCCGGATTGCCGCGGAGTATGGCGGGCGTCCTCCGGTCACGATCCGCCTCGTCGACTGGGCAGACGAAGAGGGTGCGCGTTTTGGTCGCAGCTTACTGGGATCTTCGGCCTTTGCCGGGACGCATTCCATTGAAGCGGACCGCATCCGAAACGATGGCGGCGGCATGAAGATGGAAGACGCCCTACGTCGCTGCGGCGTGGAGATCGCGAAATTTCCCGACGCTGCGAAGGAACAGAAGAACGCCGCAGCCTATATCGAACTGCATATCGAGCAAGGCCCGGTGCTCGAGCGCATAGGTTTGCCTCTCGCGGTCGTTCTTGGTACCAAAGGTGTGGAGCGGCACAACATCATATTTCATGGCCAGGAAGCGCACTCCGGCTCGACACCCATGAACGCCCGCCGCGACGCCCTTGCAGCTGCGGCAAAACTCGCGCTGGAAATCCGTACCATCGCCAAGAAGCACGAAGACGCGGTTTGCACCATGGGCAGCGTCAAGACCTTTCCTGGGATTGTGACCGCGGTCGTGGGGCGCTGTGAGGTCACTCTGGACCAGCGCGATCTAAATGCCGCGGTGCTTGCCCAGATGTATCGTGAGGCCCAGGAAGCCAGCCAGCGCTTCGCGGCAGAAGAGAATTGCACGGTGGAATGGTCGCGGCTTTGGAACATTGAACCGGTGCCCTTTCATCCGCAATTGTTGGACTTATGCCAGCAGGCCGTCCGGGAGACGTCCGCTACTTCGCATCGTATGCCTTCCGGTCCACTTCACGACGCGGCCGAAGTCTCGCGCGCTGGCATCCCTACCGTAATGATGTTCGTGCAGTCGCTGAAAGGGATTAGCCACAACAAGATTGAAGACACAAAGGAAGAGCATCTGGAGATGTCCGTCGTAGCGTTCGACCGCCTGGCATCCAAGGCGATGGACTGGATTCAGAACTAGCGCCGAGATTCGTTAAAACTCGAAGTAGCCAGCGGTTCGGGCCGGTGGCAGAATTCCTTCGGTCCCGGTAGCTGGCAACTCTTCCACAGCCCCGCTCAGGTCATCCCAAGCGGCCTCGGTCAGCGCAGGATGAGCTCCGACGAGGTCTCGAATCATCTGCCACGCAGCAACGTTCAGAGCACCCTCAGGCGCCGGGCCCATTGCCAGCGAAACGGAGCACTGTGGGCAAAAGCAGATTCGCCTCGCGCCCGATTTCTGCCGCGGCCTCACGCCCACAGTCTGCGCGAACATGTACAAGGCAACGGACTTGTGTCCGGCTTCGAGTTCCTGATTACAGCGCAGACAAAGTAGGTTTTCCACGTTACCCGCCTAGTGGGTGATTACGGCCAAATGTGATCTTGTGTCCTCGACCGTCCCAGGCGCAAGTATGCAGCATGATTCCACCTTGCTGGAGCCGGAACCAAGCTGGGCTCTATTCACCATGGTTAAGGGTGATGCACTCTAATGCAATGGGTGATCGCAAATCTCGGACATCAGCGCCGTCGGCGAAGCTGTTTCGGCTGTCGCATGTCCGCAAGTTGAAAGAATGCGAGCAGGTGGCGGCGGTTTGCTACCGGGTTGTTCGTGGCTCTGAGATTGAGTTTCTCCTGGTGCGCACGGGCAGCGGGCATTGGACGTTCCCCAAGGGTGGCGTCGAGCCGGGACTCACCCATGCGCAGGCGGCAGCGCTCGAAGCCTTCGAAGAAGCGGGGGTTCATGGCCGGATGGAAGAAGTTTCATTTGTGCGGTACGTTCGTCGCAAGCGGCGCGGCTCCCGGCTATCCGCCGCAGATATCGAGAAGGAAATTGGCACCAGTGCTCACCTTTGTGAGGTTCTACGTCTGGTCCAACCGCAAGAGCCGGACCGGAATCCGACATGGTTCTCCGTCGAGAAAACGAAGAAGAAACTGTTGGAAGGGCGTACCGCCGAGTTCGGCATTGAGCTAATTCGTGTTGTCGACCGGGCAGTTGCGCGCATTCAGCGAATTAGTTACACGGTCGCGGAGCCGACTGATGCGCTCCAGAAGGTGCAGTTCGAGGCTTCAACAGCCCTCGCGAGTCAACCCACTACGGGTGAGGTTTCCTATGCGCGTTCTCGTCTGCGCGACGCCGTCCAATCCCGCTCCACCGGAAATGCCGACACCGGCCGTGTGCACGGAAAGGTCCTGCAAATTGGCCCAGCGCTAGTAGTGAATGCAGTCTCGGTCAAGAGACTTCCGGGTGCGACGTCGAACAAATCGGAGCCGCAGTTCGCCCAGCTCGATGATGGGCAAGATAGTAAACGTGGAACAAAACCCTCGGTCACCGCGCGAAAGAAGCGCGATTGAGGCGCCGGGTAAGGGCGTAATTCCGCGTTTCAGAACAGCCTAGAAACCTCTTTGATCTTCTTCTTTCCGGGGCGTACACTTCCCGGCATGACCGACAATCCCAACATCTCCCCTTCCAAGAAGTGCGACATTGTCATGAAGGGCGGAATCACGTCCGGCATCGTTTATCCCAAGGCCGTGACCCGCCTCGCGCAGGAATACAGCTTTCAATCCATTGGCGGAACTTCGGCGGGAGCGATCGCTGCAGCCGTCACTGCCGCGGCCGAGTACCGCCGACGAAAGGGGACGGATGTGTTTCCGGAGGTGGACAAGATTCCGGGCTGGCTGGGCGAGGACGCGGCGTCGGGAGGCGGATCGAATCTGTTCCATTTGTTCCAGCCACAAAAGTCAACGTCCGGGTTATACCGGGTTGCGGCCGCATTCCTGGGATATAAGGGTTGGCGGTTCTGGTTAAGGCTGGCTGCGGCGGTTGGGCTGGATGCACTGCTGGGAGCGGCGCCTGGGCTGGCCGTGATCGCCCTTCTCCGTGGCAGTCATCTCATTGCCGGGGGGATCTTGGGCGGCGTGATTGCCTCTGCTGGTTTGGTATTGGGAGCGGCCGGGGGTGTCGTTCTAAAAGCCGTGCGTTTGCCCAGGAATCGCTTTGGGCTCTGCACGGGATATACGGAACCGAGCCCTGGCAAACCCGACTCACTCACGGAGTGGCTCAACAACAAGATCAACACGCTGGCCGGACATTCGGCAGAAACGCCCCTCACGTTCGGAAATTTGGATGATGCAGGCGTTACCCTCAAGGTGATCAGTACTTGCCTGACGCTGGGTCGGCCCTACGCCATGCCGTTTGAGACGAACGAATTCTATTTTTCACCCGCCGAGATGCGATTGTACTTTCCCGAGCCCGTGGTTGACTGGATGGAACAACACCCCGGAACATCTACGGGACATCACGAACCGGTGGATACCACGGGGCTGGTTCGCTTTCCCGACGCGCGAGATTTGCCGGTGATTGTGCCCACTCGTTTTAGTCTGAGTTTTCCGTTGTTGTTTTGCGCAGTTCCTTTGTATGCCGTCGATTGGACACGCCGGCGCATGGCGGCCGACGAACCCATTCCACAGAAGCGAGTTGCCGGTGACGCAATTGGCCACAAAGAACCTCGACGCCCGGAGGTTGTGTGGTTTTCGGATGGTGGCATTTGCAGCAATTTTCCTTTGCATTTGTTCGATTCCGCTTTACCGCGCTGGCCTACGTTCGGCTTAAATCTTCGGGAGACGCGGGCTGATCGCGAGTACAAGAGCCTCAAGGACCACGTCTGGATGCCCGGCAGCAATCGGGGTGGCATCGGCCAAGAGTGGAAGCGCTGGAGTGGCACTTCCTGCGCTACTGTCAGTTTCGTTACCTCGATTGTCGACGCCGCGCGCAACTGGATGGACACCCTGCAAACCATGGTCCCCGGCTACCGCGACCGCATTGCTCATATCTATCTGAATCCGGAGCAGGGCGGGTTGAACTTGAACATGCCCTGCAAAACCGTGAATGAGGTCTCCAAGTATGGCAGCCAGGCGGCCAGTCGTCTGGCAGATCGTTTTCTCCGTGGCATCGACAACCAAAAGGAAACTCCCATGACATGGGACAATCAGCGTTGGATTCGTTACCGGTCGACGATGGGGCTCGTCAGTGAGTTTCTTGCGCGCTTTGACGTTGCTCTCAAGAACCCGGAACCGGGGGACCGTTCCTATGTGGAACTCATTGCTCGGGGCCATGGTACTCTTCCCGACTGCTATCCTCTTACACCGAAACAGCGGGTTTGCGCGGGAACTGTTATGGACGAGATTGCGATTGCGGGGCAGCATTTGGAGAGCTGTAGCTTGGACGACGGAGCGCCCAAGCCGGCGCCGAGCCTGCGTGTCAGGCCAAAGTTCTAGCTCAGATCATCTTGCTCGCGCGAGGACGAGGGTTACGTCATCCGGCTGCTCATTCGCGCCGATCCACTCGTAGACGGCGTTCGTGACCAGCTCGCTGATACGCTCCAGCGGAAGGTGCCGGCTGCTGCGTACGAGGTCAATCAGCCTTTCCTCGCCAAACTCGCCGTAGTCGTTTTCCGGTTCGGTGACGCCGTCGCTATAGGCGAGAAAAATTTCACCTGAGGCCAAGCTGACGGTGCTTTCCTCGTAGATCATGTGGTCGAATAGCCCTACAACGGTACCACCCGTTTCCAGTCGGCGAATCTTGCCCCCTTCGCCGACTAGAATTGGCGGCAGGTGTCCGGCATTGGTATAGGTGAAGTGGCGTGTGCTGCCATCATAGAGTCCGAGGAACAAAGTCGCGTACTTTTCCTGCGGCGTGGTGCTGAAGAGCTGCCTGTTGAGCAGGTACATCAGCGTGGAAGGCGAGATTCCGGGTCCGTGCGGGAAGCCGTTGCCGCTGCCTCCTCCTGCCAGCACTGGAACGCGGGACGGAACGCTTTCCAGGAGGTAGGCGCGAACTGCGGAATGGATTGTTGCCATTAACAAAGCTGCGGAAATTCCTTTGCCGGAAACATCTCCTACGGCCACGCCGAGTCGGTTGGCAGTGGCGGGAAGGAAGTCATAGTAGTCGCCGCTGACGGTTCGCGCAGGTTTGCAAAAGCCATGGACCTCCAGCGACTCCAATTCCGAAATCTGGCGAGGGAATAACTGCGCCTGCACTTCGTGCGCAATGGTCAGTTCGTTCTCCAGGCGCTGTTTGTCGCGTTGTTCCACCATCAGCTTTTCCAGCGACGTGGCCATGGAGTTGAAGGAAGTCTGTAAGGCTGCCAGTTGGTCTCGTTCGCGGACTTCGATGCGGTAGTTAAATTCCCCGCGATTCAAGTGTTGGGTGGCAGTGTAGAGGTTTGCTACCGAGAGCGTCATGGTACGCGTAAGGCGTGAACCTACGTACAAGGCCACTAGAACTATGAGCGTGAACAGAACCAAAATGCTGAGGAGAGCGCCCTCAGCCAGAGTCGCAAATTCTCCCAAGGCCGCGAACAGTCTGCCGTAGAGAAGCGAGGGGCGCGTTTGTACCCGCATCAGAGCGCGGTATTCGCGGGTACCGTCTTCCCAGTTCAGAACCGAGAGAGGCGACCCGAAGTTGATCTCGTTGTCCAAGCGGTTGCTGGCGTTGGGTAGGTTTCCAGCCGCCAGCAACGGACGGAAATCGTCGGCCACTACGTAGTTGCGGTCGTTGTCGGTGATCGTGTTCTGTGGTTTGACCTGCGCACCAGCGGCCAGTGTCGGGTTCGTCGTTGCTCCGTTGGGCGATTCTCCGCCGGCAGGCGCAGTCATCTTCTTCTTTGTGTCGCCGCTAGCCCCGCCGGAAGCTGGCCCACGTGTCAGGGCGTACAGGGTAATCTTGCCCAAGCCGCCCGCAACGCGGTCCAACAACGCTTGGTCCAGAGGTTCTGTTGCGATTACCCGAAGCTTTCCGCCAGCAACTTCCAGCATGGTTCCCGTGCGCAAGTGCAGGGTCCCATGATCGGTAACTAACTCGCGGAAATGCGGCGGCAGGAAGTCCGGGACTTGCGTTGAACATGCGACCGGTGCAGCGGTCACTGCAATCGGTTTTCCACGGTACCAGGCGCAGACTTCCTGTGGCGTCGACGGATGATTGGACGACCGCAGATCGTCGAGCAGAGTGAACGAACTCGTGTCCGACCGTCGCAACCGGATCGCCAAACTATGACAGACTGCGACGTTCGTGGTCTCCAGCGTCTTCAGTTCCGTGTTGATGTCCGACGTCACCACGAAATTGGCGAATTGTCCCGCGAACAGGTAGAACGCTATCGAGGTCATCGCTAGCAGCAGGATCACCGGAATAACGCCGACAAACACGTACGTAACGATCAGCCGATTCCTCAGCCGCCAGAGTAGCTTCTGCCGCACCCAGCCGAAGCCGGCGACCCCAAACAGGACGATCGCGAGGATCGCCGTCGAGACGACAAGGGCTTGCACGCTTCCGCTCCCCGGCAAGCGTAGGATAAGAATCACGAGCTGCAAAACGAAGAAGCCGAGGGCGTACTTGAGGAGCGTCACTCCCCAGCGCGCTAACCGGTTCTGTGGAGGCCAGCCCCAGCGCATCAACCTGTAACGCCACGACACTGGAAGCTGGATCGCCACGAAGTCCTCAATTATAGGGTGGCCGAAAGGCCGGGTCGCTAAATCTCCGGGTAAAAGTCAAAGAACGCTTCCACACTGGTACGGAGCTGTTTTTCGATTTCCTCTTTTGAACCTTCCAGAACATGCATCGTAACGTGCGCTTCCCGGCCGTTCTTGAGCCTCAGAGTAGCTTCTCCTACCGATTCCACTTCGTCGGCAGGCAAAAGGCGCATTCCATATACAAGGGTCAGATTTGCCATGCGCCATTATAGGGGCAGGGCTGGGTGGTGGCGATAAGCCGGAACCCCCCTGTGCATTCCGGGCCGGAGTATGCTTCGATAAAATGTCGAGGTGGGAATTCAAGGAAAAGGAATTGGAAGTCTTTTATCCGCTTGCCTGTTTGGACTGAGCGTGGCGGTTTGCGCTCAGGACCAGACCGCGGAGCCCCCGAAGGCCGACCAGCCCAAAGTTAAAGTCAACATGCTCAACGTTTGCGCGCCTTCGGCCGATGACCAGAAGGAGATTGCCGCCGCGCTGGCCCGAATTCCCAAACGGCCCCTGTTTACAGACGATTTCGAGGTATCTCGCGGACGGACCACACTAACGGACAAACCCGGATTCGTGGAGGCTGGCCCGAGTGCGCGTTTTTCCGCCGAACCTACGTCGGCTCTCTGGGTTCGCTCCCGTCGCGAGTTTTCCGTGCAAGCTCTATTTTCCACCGTGCAGTATTCTTTCAGTGTCGATCCTCAGCTTATGGTGGAGACTCTGGTGCTGCGCGTGCGCGATCCCAAGGATCTTCTCCAAGTAGCGATCGAAGACAATGCTTCTGCGGTAACCAACCCCGCCTCCATGCTGGCGACGGACACCCCTCCCAGCCGCATTAAGCTGGAGCGCTTCGGAAAGTCATCGGTTGTGCTGGCAAGGTGCCAGGGAGATCCTGCATCCGGGCAGCCTGCTCCGGATCAGAGCGCGTACGATCCCCTCTTCCGCAGCGGAGCTTCTATCATGAGCAACTATCGCGGCCTCCTCGGTGTGCGTCATATCGTCCCAGAAGAACTGGCGCGCATGCAGCACGGAACTACCGTCAAACCGAAGTCCCTGGCCAAGCCCGCTACAAAAAAGCCCGCTCACTAAAGTTACCGACGTGGGCTCCTAGCCCTTATGTGTTACTTCGGTTCCTATCTGCGGGACTCGGTGCGTCCTACAATCCAGAACATTGTGACGAAGGCCCGCTTCATTTCGCTGCTGGCGTGGATCGCGCTGTTTTCGTGTCTCGCGCAGGCCAAACAACTGGCCATTGTCGCCGACAAGGAGAATTCCACCGGCAACGTTAAGGCCGCAGACCTGGCCAATATCCTCAATGGCAAGACCAAGAACTGGGCTGACGGTAAACCGGTCAAGATCATCCTGCGGGATCCATCTTCGCGGGATATGGAACTGGTGTTCCGGCGCGTCTTGAACATGACGCCTGATCAAGTTCATGCGCTCATGCAGGCCCGACCCGGTCTGATCGTTGTCGCTGACTCCGACGACGCCGTCCTGCGTTTCGTCTCTGCCACTCGTGGAGCCATTGGGATCGTTGATCTGTATTCACTAACCAAGGACGTGAATGTTGTGAAAATTGACGGCAAACTGCCTTTCGACGTCGGCTATCTGCTGAAAGGGAATTGAGTGATGATCACGAAGACCTCACATGTCAAAGCCGCCCTGGGCTCAACGTTTATCGCATTCGGTCTGATTTCCGCTGCGATCGCGGTCCCGCCTGCGGCCAATCCCGCAGCCTTTCCCCTCACTACTAAGTCTCCAGAGGCGCGCCGTCTCGTCGATGAAGCTTTGGCCCAGTACATCGATCACGTGGCTCAGCCCGAAGCGATTGCCAGCCTCCGCAAGGCGGTCGCTGCCGATCCGCAGTTCGCCATGGCGCACGAACTCTTGGCGCAGATCAGCCTCGATTCAGCCGAACAGGTTTCAGAGCAGCAAAAGGCCTTTGCTACACGCCGCTATGCCAGTCCAGTTGAACGCACCACCATCCAGTGGTACCAGGATGCCGCCCAACACAAGATGATTCCAGCCATCACCAGCATGAACGATGTGATCAGCCAATATCCGCATGACAAGCTGGTGGTTTGGGCGGCCTCGTGGTGGCTGATGACGCAGACGCAATACGAGCGCGCTTTGGCGGTTTACGAGCAGTCCGGAATCACTGATTCTCCCGGTCTGATCAACAACATGGCCTACAACTACGCCTATCTGCGCCAGTACGACAAGGCCATTGCTTTCATGGCGAAGTACGCGGCGTCTTTGCCCGGCGATCCCAATCCGGAAGACTCTTATGCGGAGATTCTGCGGCTGGCTGGACGCTTTGAGCAATCGATCCAACACTACCGCGCCGCGTTGGCCATTGATCCCAAGTTCTATTCCTCGCAATACGGTATCGCGGACACCTACTCGCTCATGGGAAAGCAAACTCAAGCCCGCGAAGAATACAAGATTGGCTTCGAGAAATTTCCTCTTGAGGAAATGCAGCAGGTGATGTGGAAGACACGCCAAGCGACGACTTATGTGCGTGAAGGTGATGTCAAGGGTGCCGATCGTGCTTTTCAAGCCGTCGCGGACGTGGCTCATTCACGCCACATCAGTCAGGTAGAAGCTGACACCTACCGTCAGATGGCAATCTATCAATCGGATGCCAAGCGAGCCCTGCAGTTTCTGGACAAAGCGGATGTAGCTTTGCTGGAGCATAAGAACGCTACTCCAACAGCCATCCAGCAGGAAACCGCGCAGATTCTCCGCGCACGCGTCGAACTCGCCGTGCGAGTTGGGGACAAGAAGGCGGCGCAGATGAGCCTCGAACCCCTCGACCAAATGGCACAAACGGCCAGCGATCGCTTGATCGAGGCCGCATATCACGGAGCCGCCGCGGCAGTGTTTTACTCGGAAGGAAACTACGACCGGGCTATCGAGCACCTGGAAGAAGACACCGACAACCCTCTTTCCGTGGAACTGCTGGCTGACGCCTATCAGAAGAACGGAGACCTGGAGAGCGCTCACCGCACCGCCAAATCACTATCCGAGCGCAACGATCCCACAGTTGAACAGGCGCTGGTCGTACCCAGCTTTCGCAAGTGCTATCAAGATCCGTCGTGCTACGGCAAGCTTAAGAACGCGTCCTTTCCTCAATAAGATCGCCCTACAATAAGATCGCCGGAAGACGGCCGCGCCGGGTCTTCCGCAAGCCCATTTTCGCCTCATTCTGAGCCAGACTCGAATCTTGGTAAGATGGCTGTGGCTGAAACCATCCAGTCTGCCATTCATCTAATCATCGAGTCCCAATTCTCCATCTCATGAGCGACAACATCCGAAACGTAATCATCCTGGGCTCGGGTTGCTCCGGGCATACTGCCGCTTTATACACCGCTCGCGCGAACCTGAGCCCGCTTGTCCTGGAAGGCCACGAACCCGGCGGGCAGCTTTCTTTGACGACTTTGGTCGAGAACTTTCCCGGCTTTCCCGACGGCATTCAAGGTCCCGAACTAATCGAGAACATGAAGAAGCAAGCCTCGCGCTTCGGTGCGGAATACCGTACTGGACATGTCGTGAGCGCGGATCTCTCGCGGCGGCCCTTCACCATCAATTTGGGCAGAGAGACTCTCCAGACTAAGTCTTTGATCATTGCGAGTGGTGCATCTGCACGTTGGCTGGGCCTGCCCAATGAGCAGGCTTTGATCGGCCATGGCGTTTCCTCGTGCGCGACCTGCGACGGCTTTTTTTTCTCGGGCAAACCTATCGCCGTTATCGGCGGCGGGGATACAGCGATGGAGGAAGCCACGTTCCTTACTCGTTTTGCCAGCAAGGTAACTCTCATCCATCGCCGGGAAGAGTTTCGCGCCTCCAAGATCATGCTGGAGCGTGCCCAGAAAAACCCGAAGATTGAGTTCCTCATGGACACCGTCGTGGAAGACGTCCTCGACGTTTCCAAGAAGGAAGTTAGCGCCCTCAAGCTGCGGCGCGTGCAGACCGGAGTCGTTTGGGAATTCCCAACCAGCGCCATGTTCCTCGGCATAGGTCACGACCCGAATGCCAAAATGTTCCAAGGCCAGCTCGATATGGATGCCGACGGATACCTCGTTACCCACAACTTTGTGCGTACACAGGTGCCAGGCGTATTCGCGTCTGGAGATGTCATGGACCGCCGCTATCGCCAGGCGATTACCGCGGCAGGCACCGGTTGCATGGCGGCGCTCGAAGTGGAAAAGTTCCTGGAAGCCGAGGGCGGTCACTAAGGTGACGAGAGCGTGCTAAGAACCTTTTTCGTCAAGCTCTCCGAAAACCGAACGATTCGCGGCCTGGCTGAACGGTCAGCGATCGGCCAAAAGCTCTCCAGCCGGTTTGTCGCTGGCACATCGATTCACGACGCGGTCACCGCTACCCAGTCGGTGAACAGACTTGGCATGCACGTTTCACTCGATAACCTCGGCGAAAACGTGACCAACGCCGAAGAAGCCCGGCAGAGTGCTGCGTTGTACGAGCAGATTCTCGATGAAATCGGCACGCGCCAACTCGACGCCAACGTCAGCGTCAAACTCACGCACATGGGTTTCGACCTCGATGAGAAGATGGCGCAGGACATTGTTGGAGGTCTGGTCGCGAAAGCAGCGGCGATGCGACCGAAGAACTTTGTTCGCGTGGATATGGAGGGCTCTCCGTACACCCAGCGCACTCTTGACCTAGTCCATCACCTGCATGACCTGCCGGGCAATCAAGGCTGCGTCGGAGCAGTTATCCAGGCGTATTTGTTTCGGAGTGAAAAGGACATCGAAGATTTACTAGCGAAGAGAATTCGCATCCGCCTTTGCAAGGGGGCGTACAAAGAAGCCGGCGATATTGCCTTCCAGCAGAAATCCGAAGTCGATGACAACTACGTCAAGCTCATGAAGGTACTGATGAAGAGCGGTGTCTACCACGGCCTAGCCACGCATGATGAAAGCATCATTCAGCAGGCGGTTGCTTTTGCCCGGGCAGAAAGAATCTCTCCTGCGGCCTTCGAGTTTCAGATGCTGCACGGCATCCGTCGCGACCTGCAACAGAAGCTGGTTCACGACGGCTGGAACGTTCGTGTCTACATCCCTTTTGGCACCGAGTGGTACCCGTATTTCATGCGCCGCCTGGGCGAGCGTCCCGCCAACGTCCTCTTTGTAATGAAGAACCTGCTGCGCTAGCCCGTGCTCATGTGGGGGCAGGCGCCTCGCCTGCCCAGAGGAGAAAGCTCCTCAGCGGTTTTAACGAATGATGATCATTCCGGCGCCGCCATCGGCAACTGCGTCACACCGTTCAGCATCTCGCGTTCTTCCGGCGAAAACATCGAGCTAAACCGGGGTGAACTCAGCACCTGCTGTCTCTGCGCCGGAGGCATTTGCCGCAAATTCCGCACCGCCGCGGACATTGTCCTGCGCCGCTCCGGAGGCAACTGCTTCATCTTCTGGAACAAATCCCGCGCGTGCTGCTGCTGCTTCGGCGTCAGATGCTCCCAGGTTTCCATGCGCTGCAGCACTCGCTCCCGCTGCTCCGGGGGAAGTCCGTTGAACCGCTGCAGCCGCTGCTGAAGCTGCTCTTGTTTCTGAGGCGGCAGCTTTTTGAACTGAGGATCATTTCGTAGAGCGCGCTCTTGCTGGTCCGGAGGCAAGTCCTTGTTGCTGCGAAGCCAGTCACCGGCATGAGGCCCCGGTTTCCGGGGCGCCAGCGCCGGAACCTTAGCTTCCTTCTTCGGCGCAGCCCGCCGGACCTCCCGCCGTTCTTGCCGTGCCTCCCTGCGCTGCTCCTTGCGTTCCGCGCGGCGTTGCGCAAGAGGACCGCGCTGTGCCTGCGCGCCGAGGGGGGCCTGAGCGGCCAGCAAGACTCCGCCAGCCATCGCTGCAAGCAGCACCCGTCTCGTGATAGTTTCCATTCCGCGCACTTTCGCCTGCTCTCCTCACTTTGCAGTCTCTAGTTCGTCGCTGTTGCCGTAGCCGCATTTTGCTGGCTGTCAATGTCATCCAGCACATCAAAGTCGGCATACAAATCATTGTCGGTATCTAACGTCTGCAAATCGCTTACTGCTGTCCCGCGTTCTGCGGCTGCATTCGGCTGTACTGCTTGATCAACTATCGGAATGTTCCTCGTTCCGAGACCGTGTGGTCCGAACTGCCAAACTCCGACACCAACTGCTAGCGCCAAAGCGGCCGCCATCGCCATCGCCGGACGCGGCAACCACGCGAACCAACCGCGCCGCCTTGCCGCCTCGGCCGCCTTCTCCTCGCGCAGCCGCGCTTGCAGCCCCGTGTCGAAGTATGGCGAAGGCTCTGGTGCTTCCCACTCATCCATCAAGGCCATCGTCTGCCGAAACTCCTGCAACTGCGCCGCGCAAGGTGCGCAACCCTGCAAGTGTTCCCGCATACCGTCCGACGGCTCCATCAATCCAGCCGCCAAATCTGGCAACGTCTCCCGTATTTCCTCGCACTTCATATTGGACCTCACGCAAACTCCCTCAACTGCTCCCGCAAAGTCTCATAGGCCCGGAACAGCAACGACTTCGTCGCCGATTCGCTCAACTTCAGCACGTCCGCAATCTGCTTGTAATCGAGCCCTTGGTACTTGTGCATAAGAACGGCTGTCCGTTGCTTCTCGGGAAGCCCCAGCACCCTTGCCCGAATCGCTATCAGCCGTTCCCGCCGCACCAGATTCTGTTCCGCCGTCAACGAACCGTCGGCCAAGTCAAAACTCTGCCCGGTCTCTTCGTTCTTCGCGTCTACGCTGACCGTATTCTCGGGACGCTCGTTCTTCGTATCCCGCGCGTGATTGATCGCCAAGTTAGTCGCGATCCGATACAACCACGTCGTAAATTTCGCGCTCGCCTCGTAGCTCTGCCGCGAGCGGTACACCCGCAAAAATACTTCCTGCGCCAAATCCTCCGCCGCAGCCTGCGTCCGCGTCGTGCGAAACATAAAGTGCACCATGGCCCTGCGGTACTTCTGCACGAGATAGCTGAATGCGTCCTCATCGCCCGCCTTGACGCGCAACATCACTTCCGCGTCGCCATCGGCCTCAACCGAACCCAGAGCAAAGGTTCCCCGGGGGGCATCTAATCTGCCGCTAAAGCGCGCATTCAACGCAATGCTGCTCACACCCGTATCAACCCGGTTCGGGGAAGAAAGTTGTGCCTCGGCAGCGGTGGGCACCTCCCGCCGCGCCGATGCGCTGGTTGTACCCTCGCCCGTTGTCGGCCGGATTATCGACTTGTCGTTCGTCATTGTCCACAAACCCTAGCAAACCAACCACTTACGCCGGTTGCGTCGCAGAGGATCGCTCCAGCCTACCACGCTCCCGCGGCAGTCGGGGAACGTTACCTTTGATATAATCCTCGCACGCTCAGCGGGCGCTTAACTCAGCGGTAGAGTGCCACCTTCACACGGTGGAAGTCGTAGGTTCAAATCCTACAGCGCCCAC
>Ga0137418_10000298_pt1 | contig 43411 bp, 40 predicted proteins | sample CZODoug3_1_2_16f_FD_122242 | JGI IMG/M metagenome (GOLD analysis project Ga0137418, IMG submission 122242) | Vadose zone soil fungal communities from Angelo Coast Range Reserve, California, USA - CZODoug3_1_2_16fungal (Hybrid Assembly) | ecosystem: Environmental > Terrestrial > Soil > Vadose...
TTCACGAGCCCCGCCACGACCGGGGGCGCGCCCGGGATACGCGTCGTTGGGAGGCGCGGGAGAATCTCCCGCACTTGCTCCACCTCAGCCGCGCACGCCAGAGTTCCGACTCGGAACACGAGTAAGCGGGCGGGGACGAGGCTTCCTTCATTCATCGGATGCGAAGAAGCCAAGATACTGCAAGGGGTTGCGCTCGGCAAGCAAATTCGCGTCGGCGGCCGCTTCCGCCAGCGCGGGACGCAAATCGTCGGGCCATTCCGACTTGAGGGCGAGCGGCACACCGGTCACCGGATGCGCGAACGACAGCGCCGCGGCATGCAGCAATTGCCGCGGCGCCAGCCCCTCGAGCCGCTCGGCTTCGTTCCGCGACGACGCCGTAACGCGGCGGCTGCCACCCAACGCATACTCGCGATCGCCCACGACCGGATGGCCGATGTGCGCGAGGTGCACGCGAATCTGGTGGGTGCGGCCGGTGCCGAGCTGCACGCGCAACAGGTCGGCATGCGCGAAGCGCGCGACGAGTGCGGCATGTGTCGTCGCGTGGCGGCCGCCCTCGGCGACGGTCATGCGTTTGCGGTCCTTGGGATTACGCGCGATCGGTGCTTCGATGTCCACGGAATTCTTGCGCAGATGGCCCCAGACGAGCGCCGCGTAGACGCGCTTCACCTCGCGGCGCTCGATCGCGCCGGCCAAACGGCGGTGCGCGAGATCGCTCTTCGCGACGACGAGCAGGCCGGAGGTATCACGGTCGAGCCGGTGCACGATTCCGGGACGGCCCGCTTCGGCGGACGCGCCGCCCGACAGCTCGGTTCCCCGCCCCACGAGCACGTTCACCAGGGTGTCGTTCCAGTGGCCGGGACCGGGGTGGACGACCAGGCCCGCCGGCTTGTCGAGCACCGCGAGGTGCTCGTCTTCGTACACGAAGCGCAGGTCGGCGTGGGCGGGCGCGTACGTCCGCGGCGGCGGCTCGTCGAGAGGAAGCTCGACGGTGACTTCGGCGCCGCGCTCGAGGATCGCGGACGCGCGCAACGCCTTACCGCGCGCGCGCACGCGCTTGTCGGCGATGAGCCGGCTGGCTTGAGTGCGGGAGAGGGCGAGCTGGTCGGCGAGGAATTTGTCGAGACGTTCCGTACTCACTGCGACAACACAAAACACGATGTTCAAGGCTCCGCCGCCCGCGCCTCCTTCGCCCGTTGTTGCGCGCGGCCTTCCTGCCACAGCGACAGTCCGAGTGCGATCGCGCCGATCGTGATCGCCGAATCGGCGACGTTGAACGTCGGCCAGCGCCAGGCGCCGATGCCGACGTCGACGAAATCGACGACGCCCTGCGCGCTGCGAATCCGGTCGATCAGATTCCCGACCGCGCCGCCGCACACCAGCGCCAGCGACAGCAGGCGGAAGCGATCGCCCGGCCGGGTGCCGCGCACCAGCGAGCCGAGCACGAACAGCGCGATGATGGCGAGGCCGAGGAAGATCCAGCGGGAGTTGTCGCCGACGTGCAGCCCGAACGCGGCGCCCTCGTTGTAGACCAGACGCAGCTGTACGAAGTCGCCGAGCACCGCGAGCGGCAGCCGCCGCGCGAGGAATGATTCCGCGATCAGCTTGGTGGCGAAGTCGGCAACGACGACGGCGAGCGCCGTGCCCCAGAACAGCCGGCGCTCAGCGGCGTTTACCATCTTCCTCTTTGGCCTTGCACTTGATGCAGAGGCGGGCGTGGGGCAGCGCATCGAGGCGGTCGAAGCCGATGGGATCGCCGCACTGCTCGCAGCGCCCGAAGCGCTCGGGCGAGCTGTACAGCCGCCGCAGCGCCTCGTTCACGTGCCACAGGTAGCGCCCTTCCTGCGATGCGAACAGGAACTGCTTCTCGCGCTCCATCGCGTCGGTGCCCTGATCGGCCATGTGGAACGAATAGCTGGAGAGATCGCCGTCCGACGCCTGCAGGCTCGAGTTGAACGATTCGCCGTAGTGGCCCAGCTCCTTGATCACGCGCGCCCGCTCCTCGAGCAACCGTTTCTCGAGGTGGGTCAGCTGTTTTTTGTTCAGGCCATTACTCTTGCCACTAGTCTTGGCCTTGGCCTTCACTTTCATCTTGGTCGATTTCGTCGGCATTATCGGGTTCCGCCCTTTCGTCCGTCGTGACGCCGCAGCCCAATCGTGACCCGGCGTCCTTCGATGTCCACATCACGCTGCAAGTCGGGCTCGTCGAGCTCGGCGCCCTCCCCCAGAACCAACCGGCGGGCCAGCGTTTCGCCTTCGACGAATCCTTGAAACGCGCGGGTCGCGGCGACCACGTCTGCGGCGCCGGTGATGCTCAATTCGATGCGCGTCGTGTATTCGTATCCCGCCTCCTTGCGGAGGCGCTGCACGCGATTCACCACCTCGCGTGCCAATCCTTCCTGCACGAGGTCGTCGCTCAACTCCGGATCCAGCGCGACGACGTACGGCCCATCGGCCTGCACCAGCCATTCACTCGCGACTTCGCGCGTGACGGTCACATCCTCCGGCCGGAGCTCGAATTCGCCGGCCTGCACCGTGCCGCCCTGCTCCAGCGCCTGCAAATCCGCGGCTGGGAGCTCGACGACGGCGGCCGCGGCGCGCGGCGTGTCCTTGCCGTAGCGACGCCCGAGGCTGCGAAAATTCGCTTTCCCGCGGAGCCGCACCAGATCGTGGTCCGATGCGACGACCTGGACGCCTTTTACGTTGACTTCGGCAGCCAGAATATCTAACAGGTCTGACAAGGCCGGGCCCTGGGCAGCGGCCGGAACGGCCAGCTGCATCCGCGCCAGCGGTTGCCGGACCCTCAGGTTACGCGATTCCCGTGCCGCCCGGGCCAGCGAGGCCAGCCGCCGCACGGTGTTCATGGCGGACAGGAGCTCGGGCTCCCGGTGACCCCGGTCCACCGGGAACGGGGCGAGGTGGACGGACGTCCCCGTCAGGGCTCGGTGCACCCAGTCGGCGATGAAGGGGGCCGCCGGCGCGAGCAGCCGGACGGCGGCCACCAGCGCCTCGTGCAGCGTTTCGAGCGCGACGGGATCGGTTGCCCGGTCGGGCGCCCAGAAGCGCGGCCGGTTGCGCCGGATGTACCAGCGCGACAGGTCCTCGCCCACGAAATCCATGATCGCGCGCACGCCGGCGGTCACGTCGTAGTTGGACCACGCCTGCCGTACCGCCGTGACGACCTCGTCGAGACGCGCGAGCAGCCAGCGATCCGCCGCCGGCCGCTGCGACGGCGGCGTGGCATCCTCCTCGGCGGGGGGATTCCAGTCCTGGGCGTAGCGCCGGAAGAAGTCGTACGTCGAGCGCAGCGTGTTCAGGAACCCGCCCGAGACCTCCGGGATCTGCCGCTCGTCGAACCGCTTGGGCAGCCACACCTGGCTCTGGCCGAGCAGGTAGAGCCGCACCGCGTCGGCGCCGTGCTCGGCGATCACTTTCCACGGGTCGACGACGTTGCCGCGGCTCTTGGACATCTTCTGGCCGTGCACGTCGAGCACGTGCTCGTTCACGATCACGTGCTTGTAGACCGGTGCGTCGAACGCCGTCACGCCGATCGCGAGCAGCGAGTAGAACCAGCCACGCGTCTGGTCCACGCCTTCGCAGATGTAGTCCGCCGGGAAGTGCGCCTTGAAGTCGGCTTGATGCTCGAACGGATAGTGCCACTGCGCGTACGGCATCGAGCCGGAGTCGAACCAGGCGTCGATGACTTCGTTGACGCGCCGCATCGTCCCCGAGCACTCCCGGCAGGGCCAGGTGTAGGCGTCGATGTACGGCTTGTGCGGATCGAAATCGGCGGGCAGCGGCTTCCCCGAGCGCTCGGCGAGCTCGTCGTAGGAGCCGATCACCTCGCGATGCTCGTGGTCCCCGTCGCACTCCCACACGTTGAGCGGCGTGCCCCAGTAGCGGTCGCGCGACAACGCCCAGTCCACGTTGTTTTCGAGCCACTCCCCGAAACGGCCGGTGCCGACCTCCGGCGGGTGCCAGTCGACTTCGGCGTTCACTTCGAGCATCCGCGCTTTGACCGCCGTCGTGCGGACGAACCAGGAGCTGCGGGCGTAGTAGATGAGCGGCGAGTCGCACCGCCAGCAATGCGGATAGCTGTGCGTGTAGGCCCTCGTCTCGAGCCAGCGGCCGTCGTGCTTCAGCCGCTCGATGATCGTCCGATTCGTTTCCTTGTCGGTGACGAGCTTGCCCTCGATTTCCGGCCAGCTCGTTCCCCGGAACGTGCCGTCGGGCGCGACGGGATTCACGAACGCGAGCCCGTTCTGCTGCCCCGCGGCGTAGTCGTCGGCGCCGAACGCAGGGGCCATGTGCACGAGCCCTGTGCCTTCGTCGGCCGTCACGAACCCGCCCGCGATCACGACGGCGCCTTGTCCGTCCTGCGGCAGCGGCACGACGTCGAGCGGACGGACGTACTTCTTGCCGACCAGCTCGCGGCCGGGAAAGGTCTTGACCAGGGTTCCCTGGTTCAGCGGCTTGCCATGCACGTGCACATCGCCCGCGCGAGCCACGGCGGCGATGAAGCTCACGGTCTTGCCGGCCGGATCGGGAAGCGCGTACTCGCCGTACTCCAGGTCGGGGTCGACGGCGACGGCGACGTTGGACAGCAGCGTCCAGGGCGTCGTGGTCCAGATCACGAGCTGGCGAGACTCGTCGCCCTTCCTCGTCTGGAGCGGGAAGGTGACGTAGACGGAATTGGTTTGGACCGTCTCGTAGCCTTGCGCGACCTCGTGCGACGAGAGCGCCGTCCCGCAGCGCGGGCAATACGGCAGCACCTTATGGCCACGGTACAGCAGCGCCTTCTCGTGCAGCCGTTTCAGCAGCCACCACACCGTCTCGATGTAGTTGTTGCTGTAGGTGACGTAGGGGTGCTCGTAGTCGAGCCAGTAGCCGATGCGATCCGACAGCGATTCCCAATCGGTCTTGTACTTGAACACGCTCTCGCGGCACAGCTTGTTGAAGCGCTCGATACCGTACGCTTCGATCTGGCGCTTGCCGCTGATGTTGAGCGCTTTCTCGACCTCGATCTCGACCGGCAGGCCGTGCGTATCCCAGCCGGCGATGCGCGTCACGCCCTGCCCCAGCATCGTGTGGTAGCGGCAGATCAGATCTTTGAGCGTGCGCGAGAAGACGTGATGGATCCCGGGCCGCCCGTTGGCCGTCGGCGGGCCTTCATAGAAGATGAAGGGCGGCCCGTACCGGGTGGCATCGCTGACGCGCGTGAAGAGGCGCTCGTGCTTCCACGTCGCGAGCAGCTGCTTCTCGAGCGCGTCGATCGACTGAGTCGGGTCGGAAGGCGGATACGGCATCGGCTAGAGGCGCTCCAGCACACCGCGCACCACGGTAGCGAGCTTCGGCTCGGCGCCACGCGCGACGGCAATGATCTGCTCGACCGACGTCGGCTCGAGCGCGTCGGGCAAACAGTTGTCGGTGATGATCGAGAACCCGAGCACGCGCATCCCCTGATGCACGGCGGTGATCACTTCGGGCACGGTACTCATGCCGACGAGATCGGCGCCCATCGCCCGCAGCATGCGGTACTCGGCGCGGGTCTCTAGGTTCGGGCCGGGCACCGCGACGTACACCCCTTCCCGCAACACGATCTTGTGGTCCACGGCGACCTGATGCGCGAGCTTGCGCAGCGCGGGGTCGTACGCCGCCGACATGTCGGGAAAGCGCGGACCTTCCGAGTCCACGTTCGGACCGGCCAGCGGATTGTCGCCGAGCAGGTTGATGTGGTCGGAGAGCAGCACGAGGTCGCCCGTCGACCAGAGCGGGTGCATGCCGCCTGACACATTCGAGACGATCAGCGTCTTCGCTCCCAGGGCGCGCAGCACGCGCACCGGAAATGCGACCTGCTGGAGGGTGTAGCCCTCGTAGCGATGGAAGCGGCCCTGCATCATCGCCACGCGGCGCCCGCCCAGGGTGCCGAGCAACAAGCGGCCGGCATGGGTCTCGACGGTGGGGCGCGGGAAGCCGGGGATGTCGGAGTACGTGATCGTGGCTTCGGCCTTCATTGCTTCGGCCAACGCCCCGAGCCCCGTTCCGAGAATCACCGCGACCTCCGGAACGACCGCGGCCCGCGCCTTCACGGCGCGGACCGCATCGGCGACTGACGTCACCCGCGCTGCCCGTCGAGCGCGCGCAGCTCCGCGAGCTGGCGCTCGAGGAGGGCGCGAAAGCCGCCGACGTACTGTTGGAACTGCCGCTCGGTCTCCGCCATGCGCGTCTGCACCGCGCTCTCGGCGTTCTTCGCTTCGTCGAGCAGCCGCTTGGCTTCCGCCTGGGCCTCGCGCACGATCACCTGTCCCTCGCGCTCCGCAGCGGCGCGCGTTTCCTGGCGCAGCTGCTGCGCGGCGACGAGGGCCTCGTTCATCGCTCTCTCGCGCTCACGAAACACGCGCAGCTGCTCGGTCAGCGCGGAGAGGCGCTCGTCGAGCACCTGGCGCTCGCGCATCGCCCGCTCCAGGGCGTCGGCGACACGAACCTGAAAGTCTTCCACGCCCGCTGTGTCGTAGCCGCGCAGGGTCTTCCGGAACTCCTGCTTGCGGATGTCGAGCGGTGTCAGGTTGAAGGCGTCGTCGCTCACGGAGCTTCCTCCCCCGTCCTCGGACCGAACAGGGCGGTACCCAAGCGGATCACCGTTGCTCCCTCCGCGACCGCCGTAGCGTAGTCGCCGGACATCCCCATCGAGAGGGTCGGCAGCCATACCCCTTCCTCCTCCTTGATCGTATCCCGCAAGACGCGCAGGCCCCGGAATGTCCGGCGCTGCACATCCACGTCATCCGTAAACGGAGCCAGCGTCATCAGTCCTTCTAGTCTCAGATTCCCGAGGGTGCTGATGTGCTGCGCCAGCGCCCCGGCCTCTTCCGGCGTGCAGCCGCTCTTCTGCGGCTCCCGCGCCACGTTCACTTGTAAGAGCACCCGCAAACCAGCGGCATGCTTGTTCAGCTCGTGTGCAACGTCCATCGAATCCACCGAGTGCACCAGCTCGAATCGGCCGGGCACCAGCCGGGCCTTGTTGCGCTGCAGGTGCCCGATCAGGTGCCAGCGAACTCCGGTCACATCGCCAAGCGCATCCTGCTTCTGCACCGCTTCCTGAACGCGGTTCTCACCGATGTCGGTGAGCCCGGCGGCGAGTGCCGCGCGAATCACGTCGCTGCCGAATCCTTTGGTCACGGCCACAATGGTGACCGGCTGCGACCCGAGTCGCGCGACCTCGGCCCTCACCTGTGCCAAACGCTGCGGGAGGGCCTCGAAACTCATAGCCGTTCAATATAGAGGCTTGGAGCCTAGGGGCTAAAGAGGCTCTGCACGCCTTGCGTTTCGGCGCGGTGGATGAGATCGGCGAGCGGCCGGCTGGGGTTGAGATGGTAGGCCTTGCGGAGGTAGTCGATGGCCCGGGGCTGTTCGCGGCGCAGCGCGGCGGCATTGCCAAGCTCCAGGAACGCCATGGAAAACGAAACGGCGACCTGCTCGGCGGCCGGCTCGAGCGCGAGCGTGTCGACGGCGAACAGCTTGCCGAATTGGAAAACGGAATCCACCAGCACGCGGGTGCGCGCCGAATCGACCATCGGCCCCCAGATGCCGCGCACCCAGTTCCGGACCGTATCGGCGCGCGGCACGACTTTGAACACGAGACCCTGAAACACCAGATGCGGATCGAGACCCAACCAGGAGCCGCGCCCCGACGACACACCGAACGTGACCGGCCGCCCCTCCGGCAGGTACGCGGCGATCGTATACAGGATCACCTGGTCGGAGGTCCCGAGGATTTGCCCTTTCCGCACCGGCAGCTCGAACCGGCCCGCGCGGAAGACGCCGTCATCACTGACGCGCATCGGCTGCATTCCCTCGATGTCCTGGACCGTGAAGCGAAGCGCCGGGCCGGCGGGCGGTCGGGCCGGCGGGCGGTAAAAACGGGGTGCGCCCGCTGGATCGAACGGCCGGATCGGGCGCGACGCGAGCTGGCGCAGATACCAGTCGAGATTCGCGAGTGACAGGTTGATCAGCGTCACATCCTGCCGGATGCCTTCGACCTCCTGCAGGTACCACACCGGGAATGTGTCGTTGTCCCCGAAGCCGAAGAGCACGCCGTACGGCTCGACCGATTGCAGCAGGTTGTAGGCGAAATCGCGCGCGATCGTGGCGTCGGGACCGTGGCGCCGTGACGCGGCGGTGAAGTTCGCCGCAAACGGGAGCAGCGTGAGCAGCGCCGCCGCGGCGATGCCTCCGCGCTGTACCGCTGCGGAGCGAGCCGTGAGCAGGCGCACCAGACGCACGATGCCGAGCCCCGCGAACAAGCCCCACACCTGGAAGCTCACGACGAAGAAGTAGTCGCGCTCGCGCACCTCGTGCTGCGCGATGGTCCTGTAGTCGTTCCAGAACAGCGAAAAGCCGGCCTTGAAGTTCATGTAGACGACGAGCCCGAGGCCGGTGATGAGCCACAGCGCGCCGAGCAGATACGCGAGTCCCACATCGCGGCGCCGCAGGAATTGGAACCCCACGCCGCCGAGCAACGCAAAGACGAGCGATACGAGCACCATCGCGGGCAATGGCAATGCGCGGGCCCACTGCCACGAGTAGTACTGGAAATAGTTGACGAGCTGCTGCACAAACACGGTCAACGTGCGCGGGCTCCCCGGCAACATCGGGTTGTCGAACATGCCGCGGCTGCCGAACTGCTCGCGGCGGATCACCGCGAGCAGTCTGGTCCACGTCTCGGGGTCCGCCTCATCGAGCAGCGGCTGCAGCCCGGAGCGGATATAGAGGAAAGCGTAGATCGAGATGCCGACCGCGGCGACCGCAATCGCCATGACCGGAAACGCCCGCGAGCCGCTGATCACACACGCCACGACCGCTGCCGCCACCAGCACACCGCCCACAATCAGCAACGGGGTGCTGCCGAGGCCGACCGCCACGAGGACGATCCACAACGCCGTGAGCGTGCTCCACTCTGCCCATTCGACGTGCCGCTCGTCGGCATCGGACGCGGGGCGTGCCCGCAGCGTGTGCGCGATGAACAGCGACACCGCGGGCCCCACCAGCAGCGCGAGGAGATGATTGCCGATCGACAGCGCGGCGATGTAGACGATGAGCAGCAGGATGTGCGGTGCCCGCGCCCGCTCGTTCTCGCGCACGTCACGCCAGCGAATGCAGAGCCAGCAGATGGCGGCGATGCTGAACGTCGCCACCGTGTAGACCTCCGTCTCATTGCTGTTCTGCCAACCGGTGAACGTGAACGCCGACAGGATCGCCGCCGCCGCGGCGCCGCCGGTGCGCACCCATCCCACCTCGCCCACCAGCAGCCGGTGCGCCACGAGGAACAGGCAGCCGGCGCCCGCCGCCGAGAAACAGGCGCTCATCAGATTGGTGCGCCAGGCGTACGCGCCGACGCGCACGATGTCGGCCCAGACGTGCCCCAACAGGACGAACAGCGGCGTGCCCGGCGGATGCGGCACGCCGAGCACCTTGGCGGCGGTGATGAATTCGCCCGCATCCCACAGCGTGACGGTGGGAGCGAGGGTGATCACATAGCCGAGGAGGACAAGGCAGGCGACGACGGCCGCCTCCTTGTATGGAGGCCTAGGTGGCAGGCTGGGTCACGCGCTCGCCGCCTTCGAGATGCGAGACGGCACCCGAGAGCAGATCGCGCACCTGCTGCGGCGTGAGATGGCGGTACAGGAGACCGTGACTCGCGACGGAAATCGTCGACGTCTCCTCCGAGACGACGAGCACCGTCGCGTCGGTTTCTTCCGACAGGCCGAGCGCGGCACGGTGGCGCGTGCCGAGCGATTTGTCCGCGACTTTGAATTGCGTGAGCGGCAGCACGCACCCTGCCCCGATGATCTGATCGCCGCGGATCAGGATGGCGCCGTCGTGCAGCGGCGAATAGGGCGTGAAGATCGTCGTCAGCAGGTCAGCCGACACCTTCGCTTCCATCGGCACACCGGTGGTGATGAACTCCTCGAGGCCGATGTCGCCTTCGACCGCGATGATCGCGCCGGTCCCGGCGCGCGACAGGCGATCGAGCGCTTCGCCGATTTCCTCCGCCACCGATTGCCGGTCGCCGCGCGAGAAGGCGCGCATGAAGCGCGACTGGCCGAGGCGCGCCAACGCGTTGCGCAGCTCGGGTTGGAAGACCACCACGGCCGCGAAGGCGCCGTAGGTGAAGATGACGCCCAGCAGCGTGCTGATCATCGTGAACTTGGCGAACACCGCGACGAAATAGGTCACCGACAGAATCACGAGACCGATGACGATCTGCAGCGCGCGCGTGCCGACGAGGAACAGCAGGAAGCGGTAGATGACGAACGACACCAGCAGGATCTCGAAGAGATCCGGCCAGAGCCGCGGCGAGAGGAACTTAAAGGCGTCTACGTTCACGTTGGATTGGTCGTAGCGCTCGCCAGTGCAAGGGCTTCGCGTGTCAGAGCGACGTCGTGAACCCGGAACAGCCGCGCCCCCCGCTCCCAGGCGAGGGCACAGGCGACGGCCGTGGCGCGATCCCGATCTTCCACGGGCCGCCCCGTCGCGGCACCCAAAAACCGCTTCCGCGACAGGCCGACCGCTACAGGATAGCCCAGCGCGACGATCGTTGCCAGTTCATCGAGCAGCCGGAAGTTGTGCGTCGCCGTCTTGGCGAACCCGAACCCGGGGTCGAGGACGATGCGCTCGCGCGCAATGCCGCCCCGCTCGGCCGTTTCAGCCGTCGCCATCAGCTCTGCTGAGACCTCGGCCGCCACATGCGCATACTGTGCGAGGTCGTCCATCGTGGCCGGCGTGCCACGCATGTGCATCAGAATGATCCCGGCCTGCTCGCGGGCGACGACTTCCGCAAGCGCCGGATCGAACCGCAGGCCCGAGACGTCGTTCACGATGACCGCACCGGCAGCGAGCGCCGCCCGCGCCACCTCCGCCTTGCGGGTATCGACCGAAATCGGCGCGATGCCCCGCTTCCGCAAGCCCTCGATCACGGGGACGACGCGGGCAATCTCGTCCTTGGCAAGGACAGGAGCGGCGCCGGGACGCGTGGACTCGCCACCCACATCCAACAGCCGGCAGCCATCAGCCATCAGCGTTTCGCCGTGAGCGATCGCGGCTTCTGTCGATCCGAGCTGCCCACCGTCGGAGAACGAATCCGGGGTGACGTTGATGATGCCGATGATGACGGGCTTCTCGAGCGACACGTCGGCACCGCGGATCGACCAGGTGCGCGGCGCCTCGGCGCGGGCGGCCAGCACTTTCCCGAGGACCGGCGCCAGCCGCGCGAGCGCCGCGGGGGCGCGGTCGTAGCGCGCGAGCGGCGCGATGCGGCTCGCGGCGCCGGCGACCAGCGCCCACCCCTCGCCGGTCAGCACGTCGGCGCCGGATTTGGTGCCCCAGTGCACCAGCGCCTCGCGCTCGTCTTCGGAGATGTCTTCGATAAGGACGACGAACGACTGGATGCCGATGGCCGCGAACCACGCCGGCTGCGCTTCCCACCCGCGCGCCGCGAGCGCCGCGCGCACCGCTTCCGGTGTGTGCGCGGCGAGCGCGGTAACTTTCACCCGGTTATGACGCCCGCAGCGCGTTCACGATGTTCAGGCGCGCGGCGCGCACCGCCGGCAGGAAGCCTCCGACGAGGCCCATCACGACGGCGAAGATGAGGGCACGAGTGATGACGCCGGGCGACAGGGTGAACCCGAAGCCGACTTCCGAGAAGCTGGCGAAGTTGAGCGTCGAGACTCGCGCGAAGGAGAGCAGCGACGCGAGCGCGATGCCGGCCGCACCGCCCACGATTGCGAGCAGCACCGACTCGACCAAGAACGCGCCCAGCACACTGCGGCGCTGGAAACCGAGGGCGCGCAACGTCCCCACTTCGACCGTGCGGCTGGCCACCGCTGCGTACATCGTGATCATCGCACCGATCATGGCGCCGACGCTGAAGATGGTCGTCACGACGAGCCCGAGAATCTTGATGAACGTCGCCATCGCCTGCGACTGCTCTCGATAGAACTCCTGCTCGCGCTTGATTTCCAGGGACTGCGAGCGGGGATCGGCTTGGAGGCGCGCCTTGATGGCGTCGAACTGGGCCGCATCGCGCAGGCGGAACGTCGCCGACGAGTACACGGGCCGGCCAAATGCCTGCATCACCTGGTCCCCATCCCCCCAGATCTCAGAATCGAAGCCCGTCCCGCCGGCGTCGGCGATCCCCACCACGGTCCAGCGGTCGCCGGCGAACGGCACCTCGGTGCCCAGCGCGACACCCTTGAAGCGGGTCGCGATGTTCCGGCCCACGACGATCTCGTGGGTGCCGAACTGGAATGGCTTGCCCTCGATGATGCGCACACCAGGACGCAGCTCGAACGCCTGGGGCGACACGCCGCGCACCGTGACGTTGCTCATGCCGTTCGTCGTCTTCTTGTAGAGATTGATCACCACGACCATTTCCCGCGACAGCAGCGGGCGTCCGTCCTTCGCCGCTGCCACTTCGGGCTGTGTCTCGAGAATGCTCGCCGTCCCGCGGTCGATCTGGCTCACCAGCTCCGAACCGGCCGCGCGCCGCAGCACGATGGCATTGTCGGACGAGCCCGTGTCAACGAGCGTCTTCTGGAGACCCTGGGCCAGCATCAGGACGCCGGCGAACACGAACACAACCAGGGCGAGACCGCCGAGCGTGAGGGCGGTCGTGAGGCGGCGGGCCCAGAGGCTGCGCCAGATGTAGGAGAACGGAATCCGCATCATGCTATCCCACCATGCGCAAGCCGGTCACGATCGGCGTCCGCACCACTCGGGTTGCGGGGAAGAGCGCCGCGACCGCCCCGGCGATGAGCGCCGCGCCGAGCGCCAGCCCGATCGTCAGCGGCGCGACGTTGATGATCGGGAAGAACGTGGGCAGCGCCTTGCCGAAGCCCGCCACCATGGGGAACGTCAGCGCCAGGCCCAGCAGGCCCCCGCACAGCGCGATCAAGAGCGACTCCCCGAAGATCAGGGCGATGAGATGCCGGGCGGTGAAGCCCAGCGTCTTGAGGACGGCGTACTCGCGGGTCCGCTCCCGCACCGCCATCACGATCGTGTTCGCGAGCACCAGCAGGATGATCCCCACGATCACGACGGAGATGACCTGCAACGACGTGATGATCGCGCTCGACATCGCCACGAACCCCTGCTGGAACGCCTTCTCGGTCTCGGTCTTGGTCGGCGCGCGCGAATTCACGAACTGCCCGTCGACGGCGGTCGCGACGCGCGGCATCGCGTCGGGTGGTTCCACTCGCAGGATGAACCAACCGGCCTCCACGGGGCGACCTGGCTCCCGTGCCCGCACCTGCTCGTACAGGTAGTTCCACTGGAAGAACATTTGGGTCTCGTCCACGGTCTGGTCCCGGCCCGTGTAGATCCCCCGCACCACCCATTCCCAGCGGCCGGGAAAGATATCCCCCTCCATCGTGATGACATCACCGATTTTAAAGCCGTGCTGGGCCGCCAGCTTGCGGCCGATGATGCAGGCGTTGCGCTCCTTGCGGAACTGCGCCAGCTGGTCCGGAGGTACCTGGTATTCGGGGTATAGGTCGTAGAACGTCTCGGCGTCCACCGCAAAACGCGGCCAAAAGTTCTTGAAGTCGTTGGGGTCGCCGTAGACGCCGCCGAACCAGTTGGCCCACGAGACCGCCGTCACACCTGGGACCCGGGCGATCTGCTGGCGGTACGGCAACGGCAGCGGGAAGATGAAGGACACGCTCTGCCGCGTGATCATGCGATTCGCCGCCGCAGCGGCGACGCCGGCGTTCCAGGCACCCACTATCGTACGGATCAGGCCAAAAGCCATCACCGCGGTGGCGATGCCCAGCATCGTCAGGATCGTGCGCAACCGGTGCCGGAAGAGGTTCTTCAGGACGATCTTGACGAGCTTCACTGCAGTTCGCCCTTATCGAGGTGACGGACGATATGCGCGCGCTCGGCGGCGTGCGGATCGTGCGTCACCATCACGATGGTCTTCTTGAATTCCTTGTTCAGCCGGTCGAGCAGCGTCAACACCTCTTCGGCTGATTTGCGATCGAGGTCGCCGGTCGGCTCGTCGGCCACGAGGATCGTAGGATCGGTCGCCAGGGCGCGCGCGATGGCGACGCGCTGCTCCTGCCCGCCCGAGAGCTGCCGGGGGGAGTGCTTCATGCGATCCTGCAATCCCACCAGCGTGAGCGCGGTCTCGACGTGCTTGCGCCGCTCGGCCTTGGAGAGCCGGGTCAGCAAAAGCGGCAGCTCGACGTTCTCGTAGGCCGTGAGCACGGGGATCAGATTGTAGAACTGAAACACGAACCCGATGTGGCGGGCGCGCCAGCGCGCGAGCTCTGATTCGCTCAGCTTGGCGACGTCCGTGCCGGCGACGGTGACCTCACCCTTGTCGGGGCGATCGATGCCCGCGATCAGGTTGAGCAGCGTGGTCTTTCCGGACCCCGACGGGCCCATCAGACCAAGGAACTCTCCCTCGGGGACGTCGAGCGAAATGTTCTGCAGCACAGGAATCGCGATGCTGTCGCGCCGATAAGACTTCGACACACCGCGAACCTGAACGATTGGATTGGGCATCAGCTCCTCTTACTGCACGGTGACTTTGGCGCCGCTACGCAGGTTGGCGCTAACGCTGTCGACCACTTGAACGCCTGGGCGCAATCCTTCGCGGATGGCCACCGACGACCCCAGGTGCCGACCCGCCATCACCGGCACCTCCACCGCGCTCCCGCCCGCCACCACGAAGACCACGCTGCGGCCGTTTCGCTCTACGACGGCGGTGCCGGGCACGACGAGCACCGGCTGCGTGTCCACTGCGACCTGCGACGGACGCGGCAGGAAGTGAACCTTGGCGCTCATCTCCGGCAACACCCGCGCGTCATACGAGCGGAAAGCGACCTTCACCTGGACGGTCGCCTTGGCACGATCGGCGGTCGGCACGATCTTGGCCACGGCGCCCGGGTAACGCACGTCCGGGTACGCGTCGAGCACGATCTCACACGGCTGCCCCGGAGTGATCGCCTCGAGGTTGGACTCGGCCACGTCGGCCTCGACCTGGAGCGAGCGCAGATCGGCGATCGTGACGACCGCGCTCTTCGAAAACGCGCCCCCGGCCAGCGGCGCGACGACTTCGCCCACGTCGGCGTTCTTCGTGAGGACCGTGCCGTCGAACGGCGCGCGGATGACGGTGTTTTCCAGCGCCACCTCCGCGGACTGGAGCGCCGCCTGCGCGACGGCGATACCCGCCTTCACACGGTCCAAGCGCGCCTCAGCGGCGTCATACGTCGCCTGAGAGGTGAAGTTGCTGTCCATCAGCGTTTTTTCCCGCGCCAACGACCGCTCGGCATCCCGCAGCTCGGCACGGCTCAACGCGAGGTTCGCCTGCGCCTGCGCCAGCTGCGCCCGCACATCAGCATCCTCGATCCGGGCGAGCACTTGTCCCGAGCGCACCCGGTCGCCCTCGACGACACCGAGATACACGAGGCGGCCGGTGCCCTTGGACGCAACGGCGGCTTTGCGCTGCGCGACGACGTAGCCGCTCGCGATCATGACCGCCCCGGACCGCATCGGCGAGACCATCGTCGCGGCGGTGAGGTGAACGGGAATTGCGGAACGGAAGCCGCCGCCGATCAGCACCACGGCGATCACGAGCGCCACGACGCCGGCGGCAACCAGGCCGATCACCATCCAGCGGCGGCGATCCCGATTCAGCGATGCCGAATCCTCGGCGCGGTTGATCCGCAGCGCGGAGAGATCCGCATTCTTAGCTTCCATGGCCTCAATCGTAACACCTCCGGCCGGAGTCTGAACGTCCAGACTCGGGCCGAAGGCTACCGACGTTGTATGTGGATCCGCGACTTCAGGCGCCGGCGGGCTCAGGCGGCGGATTCCGGAGAATGCCGCCGGACGTCCGCTGCGGGGTCTTCTCTTTTTCCTGCTCGCCGCTCTCGGCCCGCGGCGTGGGCGGCGCGGGCGGCGTATACGGCGGCAGCGTCTGGCCGGCGATGACCATCTCGACCTGCTCGCGCTCCAGCGTCTCCCGCTCGAGCAATGCGGCCGCGAGGCGGTCGAGCGCGGCGCGGCGCTCGGCGAGGATCCGCTGCGCTTCACTGTAGGCGTGCGTGAGAATGTTGCGCACTTCCTCGTCGACGATCTGCGCCGTGCGATCGGAAATCTCGCGGCGCTGCACCACTTCGCGGCCCAGGAAGATCTCCTGCTCACGGTCGCCGACCGCGATGGGGCCGATCACCGCGCTCATGCCGAACTGCGTGACCATGCGCCGCGCGATGTTGGTCGCCTGCTGGATGTCCTGCGCCGCGCCGGTCGTCACCTTCTCCGGCCCGAACACCAGCTCCTCGGCCACGCGGCCGCCGTAGGCCATCGCGAGCCGCGACTCGATCGACCGCTTGGTGTACTTGTGCAGCTCTTCCTCCGGCAGATACGCCGTCAGGCCGAGCGCGCGACCGCGCGGAATGATCGTGACCTTGTGCAAGGGGTCGGCGTCGGGGACCGTGAGCCCGACCAGCGCGTGGCCCGCCTCATGATACGCCACCAGGCGGCGCTCCTCGTCGGACAGCACTCGGCTCTTCCGCTCGAGGCCGAGCATCACCTTGTCCTTGGCGTCCTCGAAGTCCTGCATGTCGACCGCGACCTTGTTGCGGCGCGCGGCCAGCAGCGCGGCTTCGTTGACGATGTTCGCGAGCTCGGCGCCCGCCAGGCCGGGTGTGCCGCGCGCGATGCGCTCGAGGTTCACGCCCGACGCCATCGGGATCTTGCGCACGTGCACGCGCAGGATCTGCTCGCGGCCCTTCAAGTCCGGCATGTCGACCACGATCTGGCGGTCGAAGCGGCCGGGCCGCAGCAAGGCCGGGTCGAGGATATCGGGACGGTTCGTCGCCGCCAGCAGGATCACGCCGTCGTTGGACTCGAAGCCGTCCATCTCGACCAGCAGCTGGTTCAGCGTCTGCTCGCGCTCGTCGTGCCCACCGCCCAGCCCGGCACCGCGGTGCCGGCCGACGGCGTCGATCTCGTCGATGAAGATGATGCAGGGCGCGTGCGCCTTGCCCTGCTCGAACAGGTCGCGCACGCGCGAGGCGCCGACGCCCACGAACATCTCGACGAAGTCGGAGCCCGACATCGAGAAGAAGGGCCGGCCCGCTTCACCGGCGACCGCCTTGGCGAGCAGCGTCTTGCCGGTGCCCGGCGGGCCGACCAGCAACGCGCCCTTCGGCAGCCGGCCGCCCAGCCGCTGGAATTTCTGCGGGTCCTTCAGGAAATCGATGATTTCCTCGAGCTCCTGCTTCGCCTCGTCGCACCCCGCGACGTCGGCGAACGTGACTTTCGGCGTGTCACCGGCGAGCAGCTTGGCCTTCGACTTGCCGAACGCAAAGGCGCGGTTCCCGCCCTGCTGCATCTGCCGCAGCATGAAGATCACGAGGCCGAAGATCAGCAGGTACGGCAGGAACGTCAGCAGCACGACGCCGAACGACTGACCGGCTTCGCGCGCGCGCACGTCCACGCCTTTGCTGGAGAGATTGGCCGCGAACTTGTCGTCGGCTTCGAAGGGGAGCAGCACGTTGAAGCGCTCGACCGTCTGGCGCTTGACCACGACGGGGCGCTGGAAGGTGCCGCGAACCTTCTGCCGCTCCGCGATTTCCACGGCGGCGATGTTGCCCGCGTTCAGCTCTTCGTTGAACTGCGTGTAGGTGATTTCGGCTTCTTCGCGGCGGCGGCTCGAAGCGAGCTGCACCAGCGCGATCGTCCCGACGATGAGGAGCGCCCAGAACGAGAGCGTCCGCAGCATCCGGGCCCAGTTGAATTCCCGCGGTGGCGGGGGGAGGCGATTGGCCATCTACGTCAGACTCGCGATATAGGGAAGGTGCCGGAAGTTTTCCGCGTGATCGAGCCCGTACCCGACCAGGAACAGCGTCGGCGCGTCGAATCCCACGAATTTGGCGTCCAGCTCCAAGTGTTCAGCCACATGTTTGTGCAACAGCGCGCAAATCTCCAGGCTTTTCGGATGGCGCTGCGTCAGCAGCGCGACCAGCTTGTTCAACGTCTTACCCGTGTCGATGATGTCCTCTACCAGCAGGATGTGCTTCCCCGCCAATTCCGTCTCGGGATCGTACACCAGCCGCACGTTCCCGCTCGATACCGTTCCTTCGCCGTAGCTCGATGCGACGAGGAAATCGACCTGCAACGGCCGGTCGATCTTGCGAACGAGATCACTGAGGAAGATAAAGCTGCCCTTCAGCAACCCGAGCACGAGCAACTCGCCATCGGGATAGGCGCCGGTGATTTCCTGTCCCAGCTCCCGCACCCGTTCCGCAATGGTCTCTTCTTCGAAGACGACGCGTTTCAGCTCAGCGATACTCGATAACATCCAGCCTCACCGCTCGAGTTCCGGGCGCCGGCACGCCTGCGGCACTACGACAGATGCCCGGCACCCAGAGAATGGTCTCACCTCTACTGACTACGGGGTAGCGCGGCCGCGCGCTGCGCGGGATCCGCGCTTCCATTAACAGGCGGCGCAACGGGCGATGCCCCACCCCGCCCAGCGGTACCACCGAATCGCCCCGTGCGGGAGGCCGCACCTCCCACGCCGCGCTATCCAGCCAGGTCGTCCAGTTCGCCCGCTCGATACGAGTCGGAGCCGCGGCGGTCGACCACGTGATCTCGAATGCGCCGAACCGCGCCGTTCCCCGCTCACCGCTCGGCCAAATCCGTTCGAGCGCGCAGCCGATCTGGTTTCCGACATCGCGGCTGACCCGCAACCGATCGAAGGCCACTTCGGCCGACCAGCCGCCGCCCAACTGCAGGCGGCGCCCCGAGGGGCGTTGCGCCAATGTGACGAGCCGACGTGCGCGGGTGGGACCAAGGACCAGCCCTACTCTTCGTGCCGCCGCGCGCAAGAGCGCAACAGACAATGCGTTATCATAGCCGCACACACTCGCGCGGGCAACGGTAAAGCATTCTCCTTCCACCGTGAGCGCCAGATCCGGGACTAAATCGAGCATGCGGTCCCACGCGCGCCGGTCACTTGCGGCGTGGCGGCCCTGCGCCAGCAAATCGCTCCGCACACGGGTCCCCAGGCGTTCGTTCAGCAACGGCAGGAGCGTCGTGCGCACCCAGGAGCGCAAATGTCGCGGATCGTGATTCGCAGGATCGTCGTGGACCGGCAGCCCGCGCGCGCCGGCGTAGGCGGCCAGCTCGCGGCGCGTGAATGGCAGGAGCGGCCGCACCAGACCGCCGCGCCCGCGCGCGGCGATGCCGGCGAAGCCGGCCGGCGCGCTGCCGCGCAGCGAGCGGAGCACGATCGTCTCGACCTGATCGTCCTCGTGATGCGCGGTGACGACATACTTCGCGCCGCGGCGACTTTGCACCTCGCGCAGCCACGCATAGCGCGCCCGGCGCGCTGCGGTTTCGGTTGTGTCGGGGCCGAGCTGCAGCTCGGTGGTTTCGAATGGTAGTCGGTAAGTAGCGGCGAGCTCTCTTACCACCGTTGCAACTTTCCAACTTTCCAACGCAATCCCATGATCCGCGTGCGCGACCACTAACGTGAGTCCAAGCTCTTGGGCCACCCCGTTCAGCGCATCGAGCAGCGCCACGGAATCGGTGCCGCCCGACACGGCAACGAGCGCCTCCCCCGGCTCTCGAAACAGCCGAGCCTGCTGGAGATGCGCGAGAAAGCGCGCGGGGAGCGAGCCAGGAGTGCCCATGTATCTTGAAGTATGCTCCAACCCGACCTCACCTACCAACTCCTGCGCAATCTCACGTCCCCGGTCGTAGCTATTACGTCGGAGCGGCAGGGCAAGAAGAACGGCATGATCTCCGATGCGGCGGTGCGTGCCTCGATCGTGCCCGCGGTCCCGCGGCTGTCGGTCTACGTCCACAAGTTCAACTACAGCCACAACATGATCTTCGAGACGGGGCGCTTTGGGCTGCACCTGCTCCACACGCAGCAATTCGACGTCGTGCGGCGGCTGGGGTTCTTCAGCGGGCGCGATCAGGACAAGCTGGCGGGTATACCGCATCATAAAGGAAAGACCGGGGTACCGGTGCTCGATGAGTGCTTCGCACATTTCGAGTGCAGCGTCGCGAACGTGATGGACACCGGTAGCTCCACGCTATTCCTGGGGGACGTCGTGGCGGTTGGCTGCGGCAATGCCGCCACGCTCGAGCCGCGCGGTGAGCTGCTGACGGCGACCTACTTCCGCTCGAACATGCCGGCGGAGTGGCGTGTGGAGTACGAAGCGAAGCTCAAGGACGCACAGCAGGTGGCGGAGGAGATGTCGCGCAACATCAGGCCCGTGATCTGGAAAAAGAGCATGTGAAGCTCACTTCTGTTCCTGTCGGATACGGCGTCGCGGTGCTCAGCGTCGCCCTGGCGACGGTGATCCGCCTGGCGCTGGATCCGTTACTCGGCCCCGAGATCGCGCCTTACCCGACCTTTTTCGCTGCCGTAGCGATCGCGACCTGGTATGCCGGCCGGGGCCCCGGATTGCTAGCGGCAGTTCTCGGGACGCTCACGGCGCTCTACTTCTTCATTCCACCCCGTGGTTCGTTCGCGCTGCGGGGCGCCGAGTACATCAGCAGTCTGGGGATGTTCGTCCTGGTGAGCGTGTTTCTCGTACTGCTCACGGCGGCGCTGCGGGACGCGCGCGCGCGCGCCGAGGCTGCCGATCGTCACAAGGCCGAGTTCCTGGCGATCCTGGCGCACGAGCTGCGCAACCCTGTGGCGCCGATCCGCACCAGTCTCGAGGTCATGCGCCGGGCGGCGGACGATCCCGGCAAGGTCGCGCAGTCGCGCCGCATTCTGGAGCGACAGGTCGACCATCTGAGCCGGCTGATCGACGACCTGCTCGACGTCGGGCGTATCACCGCGGACCGGCTGGAGCTGCGGCGAGAGCCGCTCGATCTGGCGACGCCGCTGCGCGACGCGCTCGAATCCACCAGCACGCTGTTCCGCGCCAAGGCGCACGTGCTGAGTGTGGTCGAGTCACGGGAGCCGGTGTACTTGAACGGGGATGCCGTCCGCCTGACCCAGATCTTCGGCAATATCCTCAACAACGCGGCCAAGTTCACGGCGGCGGGTGGGCGGATCTCCGTGACGATCGAGCGCCTCGGCAACCAAGCCGTAGTCCGGGTGCGGGATACGGGCTGCGGCATTGCGAGCGAGGATCAGGCGATGGTCTTCGACACCTTTGCGCGGCTGCAGCGCGGGGCGAACGCGTCCACGGACGGGCTCGGCATCGGCCTGTCACTGGCGCGGCGCCTGACGGAAATGCACGGCGGGCGGATCGACGTACACAGCGACGGCGTGGGAAAAGGGAGCGAGTTCAGTGTGTATCTGCCGGTCCTGAGCGAACGACCCGAAGTGCAGACGGCGGCACCAGCGCAACCGCCCCGTTTGCTGTCGGACGTGCGGATCCTGGTGGTCGACGATAATCGTGACGCCGCCGACTCCCTGGGCGAGCTGCTGCGGATGGCCGGTCACTCCGTGGAGGTCACCTATGACGGCGTGTCCGGCATTGCGGCCGCAGAACATTTTCACCCGCAGGTCGTGTTGCTGGATATCGGCATGCCCGGAATGGACGGCTACGCGGTGGCGGCGCGGTTTCGACAGCGGCCCGGAGGCAACGACACGGTCCTCATCGCGATCACCGGCTGGGGCCAGCCGGCTGACAAGCGGCGCGCGCTGAGCGCCGGATTCGACCATCACCTCACGAAGCCGGTGAATCCCACGACGGTGCTCGATCTGGTCAGTCGGCCGAGAGAGCGGGGGGCGCGGGGGGAGCGGGGGGAGCGGGCTCAAAAGCCGCTTTAAGAAGTAGCAGGGGTGGGATTCGAACCCACGACCCCGGCATTATGAGTGCCGTGCTCTCACCAGGCTGAGCTACCCTGCCATCGCTACCGCAGCAAAAACTAGCAAGGTCGCTAGTTCACGCCAACCCTCCCCTGCACCGACGCGAGCAGCTTGGCCGAATCGTATCCAACGCCATCCTTGAACACGATCGTCGGGCTGCGAATCACCGAAGGATCGGCCGTCAGGTCGCCATGCAGGACGACGAGATCGGCCAGCTTGCCCGCCTGCACCGTCCCGAGCTGCTGCGCGACGCCGAGGATCTTGGCGCCGTTCAACGTCATGATCTGGATCGCCTGCGCGGGCGTGAACCCGGCCTCGATGAACAGCTCGTAGTTGCGTTGATCGCCGAACCCCGCCAGCGCCCCACCGATCCCCGTCGGGTCGACGCCGGCCGCCATCAACCCACCCGCATCCACGAATGCCCGCTCGAACGCCATCGCGCTCTTGAACGCCGCCGCGCTGACCCAGCCGCCATTGGGGTTCGTGTCGATCTGCTGGCGCATCTTCATGTAGCTGTCGCGCACTTCCGGATCCATCGCCTGGAGCACGCGCTCGTCCTTGGTCGGACGACCGGCCACGAACGGCTCGTAGACGGCGAGCGTGGAGGTCATCGACACGTGGTGGTCGACGAGGGAGCGAATCGTCGCCCGCCCCGCGTCACCCTTGGGATCCGACGCGCTGATCTGCGTCATCAGGTTGACGGGACAAACGTCCGCCTGCTTTCCCGTGGTGAAATCGGACGCGGTGAGCATGCCGTGCTCGAGATTGTCGATGCCGAGCGCGACCGCTTCCTGGAAACTCACCGAGCACAGATGTCCCGTGACTTTGATCCCGCGCTTGTGCGCTTCCTGGATCGCGGCACCGAGCTCGGCGCGACGAATGTCGGTATACGCCTTGATCCACGTCGCGCCCTCGGCCGCCCAGTAGGCGACGAAGCGGCGTGCCGCCTCGGGCGAATTCACGATCGCCATCGCGCCGCCGCCCTGCTGGCCCGTGATGTACGGCGCGGTGAGATGGATTCGCGGTCCGGGCACAAATCCGTGATCGACGACGTCCTTGAGATTGATCTCGGCGTACGGCGCGCGGCTGCCCGTCGTGCGGATCGTGGTCACGCCCGAGCCGAGATAGAGCCGCGGTCCCGTGTACGACATCTGCACCGCGCGCCCGCCCGCGGCGGTATAGAACAGATGGTCGTGCATGCCGACGAGCCCCGGAATCACCGTCGAGCCGCTCATGTCCAGGGTCTTCGCGCCTTCGGGAATGAGCGCCGCCGAGGACGGCCCCACGGAGACGATGCGGCCGGCGCGTATCACGATCGTCTGATCCGGCTTGGGCGCCGAGCCGGTACCATCCACGAGCAGCACGTGCGTCAGCGCGAGCAGCGACGTGTCCACGGTGATGTACTCGCGCACCTGCGCCGAGAACGAGTCGGGACGTTGCGCGGTGAGCGCGAGCAGGAGGGTGAGCGCGTACATGAAGGCTCCTCGCTAATTCACGGTGAAGTGCATCATCATCCCGGCCGAGAGATGCTCCGCGATGTGGCAGTGCAGCATCCACTGACCTGGGTTGGCGCTGTCGAGCAGAATATCCACCACCATCCCCGCGGGCACCAGCACGGTGTCTTTCCACACCAGGTCAGGATTTGGAACGCCATTCACCGCCAGCACCAGAAAGCGCTGGCCATGCAGGTGGATCGGATGCTGCATGCCGTGAAAGGCGCGGCGCTCGTTGACCAGGCGCAGCTTCACCGGCTCGCCGCGCGGAAAGCGCCAGTCGATGTCCAAGTTCTGCTTGCCGGTCTCCGGATCCTTCAGGACCCAGCGCACCTGCCCCCCCGTGGATGCCCAATTCATCATCGGCATCGTCCCGCTCCACTCGACGGGCGCGAAGTAGATCGAATCGAGCTGCATCAATCGCTCGGTGACGTAGGGCAGCCCCTGCGTCTCCAACGTCAGCACCAGCGTCTTGTCCGGCGCCTTGTCGAGAAAGCGCCGATACGGCTCCAGCGCGGTCACGGTCGCCGTGTCGCGCCGCAGCGCGGCGAAGCTCGCGCCCAGATCTCGGCTCACCCGCTCACGTCCCACCGAGACTAGCCCAAGCGTATCGACCTCCGGAAAAAACCGGCCGAACAGATGGTCCAGCCCGCGCACCCGATTCACCAACGCGACCTCGCCGGGCCGATCGAACCGCACATGCACGACGTAGCGCTCGGCGGGTCCGATCACGACGCTCTCGACCCACGCCTCGTTCTCGAACGGCCCCGCGTCCGACGCCACGACCTTCATGCGTGCACCGGGGAACGACAGGTTCAGCGTGCGCGTGTTCGACGCGTTCGTGAAATAGAAGCGGACGACTTCGCCGCCGAGCACCGACAGCCGATAGCCGGGCTCCCCGTTCACCAAAAACAGATTGCCAAATCGGCCCATCAGGGCGTGGGTCGGCGATTCCTGACCGAGCGGGATGAGCCCTGAATCGCCGACGAGCAGATCGTCGAGCATCAGGATCTCCTCGCGGTTGGCGGGACCGTACTCGGAGCGCACCAGGAGATTGCCGTACAGGCCTAGCTCCTGCTGGATGTCCTCGCGCAGGTGCGGGTGATACCAGTAGATGCCTGCATCGGGGAAACGGACCTGATAGGTAAAGGTGCGATCCACAGCGTCCACGCCATCGAACGCATTATCGAGTCGAATGCCGTGCCAATGAATGCTGGACGAGTCGGGGAGCTGATTCGTGAACTGCACGACGATTTCCGAGCCGCGCGCCGCTTCGATGAGCGGGCCCGGATATTGGCCGTTGTAGCCGAACATCGTATACGTGCGCCCATTCAATACGCGGCGCACGAGATTTGCCGAGAGCCGCACGGTGTCGCCACTGGATACGCGAATCACCTCGCGCGGACGCGCGAGCGGCGCCGTCGTGTCCGCCACGGGCAGGTACGGCGTAACCTCGGGACGGAGCGCCATCTCCGAGGGCAGCATCGTGATCCCGGCCGGCATCGGCACCATCGGCCAGCCGGAAGACTCATGCTCATGATGGTCCGCGTCCGCGTGACCCTGCCGCATGTTTCCGAGCGAGAATTCCAACAAGTCGGGCGGAAAGAGCCGCGTGCTCGGCGACTGCCCGCGCAAAATGACTCGCCCGCGGGGCTCGCGCACGCGCGCACTGCGCTCGGCGGTGATCAGCAGGTTGAACTTGTCGAGATCGATGACGCGAAGCGCGACGCGCCCATTCCTCACCGTACCGAGCTTGATGAGCGAATCCATCTGCGGCGGTGCGGCCCATGCGACAAAGACACCCGTATCCGGCAGGCCGGAGAGTGCGACGATCGGAATGAACCGCGAACGACCATCGGGCGTGACCGCTACGGTAAACGGACCGGGAGGAATTGACAGCTCGACGCGCCCGCTCGCGCCTGTGACTCCGGGCGCGGCGACGAGCTCGATGCAGTACAGATCGTGGCTCGGACCGAGCGGGGTCTGCGGATCGCAGGGCCGTGCCTGGCCTTCACAAATCCCCGCGGCCAGCACGAGGATGAGGACCAGCTTAGTGACGGCGCAATTCCAGTTCAGTCGGCAATTGCGGCAGCGCACCCGCCCTTGTGCGCCGCGTTGCCATCGATCGAGCCACGCCGTTGAGCGTCGTCGAGGACGAGATGTCGAGCGTGTAGGGACCGGTCTGACCAGTGCCCGTCGTGCCGGCGAAAATGATGTACAACGCCGTTTGCGGCGCCGCGTACGACATGAACGCATCCGTCGTGGTGGCCGAGCTGTCGTCGTTCGAGGCCGCCAGGACCAGGCTGTCGGGCGCAGGCGGTGCCTTGAATATCACGCGGAACAGCGCCAGCCGCGTGTTTACGCTGGCCGAGCGCGCCGCGACTTTCAATACTGTCCCGGTACGCACGACGATCTTCAGCGAATCGCCGTAGCTCCCGACGCCGGTGGTGTCCGGACAGTCAGCCGCGGCGATGCTGTCCGCGAGTATGACGCCCCTCGTCACCCACAGCTCTCCACAGCCGCTGGCACGTTCCGCCCGCGGGTTCGAAGTGATCTGATAGGTACCGGTCACCCCGGCATTCGCCGTGTTCGGCGCAAGGATGTAGTCGCCAGCCGCCAGCACTGCCTGGAAACGGGAATTCAGATTCCCGGGAGGCGCGATGTCGTCGTGAAAGCCGATCAATTCGAGCGCGGTCCCATTATCGTGATACCAATCGATCCAGGTGTCGAAGTTGCCCGTCATATTGACGGTGACTCCGGTCTGCGCCAAGAACGACACCGCGTACAAGTCGGTGTAGTAACCGCCCGCATTACAGTCGACGGTGGACAACACTCCGTTGACCGTCGCGCCAAATGTGTATCGGCGGGCGAATAAACAGGGGTCCACGGCCAGCGCATGGTAGACGACCGGCTGCGACACTCCCGGTACGGTCGCCTTGATCACGATCGTGTCGAGAACAGAGCCGATCGTCACGGTCGTCGTCGCGATGCCGTTGACGTCCGAAACGGCTGGCTGTGGATTGAACGAAGCGCCATTGGTTGGGACGGCGCTCCACTTCACCGCAACGCCCTCCACCGGCTGCCCGTTCGAGCCGAGCAGGGTCATACTGAGCGGAAAGTCGAGCGGCGCGCCCGTTGGTCCCACCTGACTGTCGCCGGCCACGCCGGTCACGGACGCCGCCTGTTTCCCCGGCCCGCTACTGTTGCCGCCACACGCAAATGCGCCAGCCACCACTCCGGCGAGCGCGATCGGAACGAACTGACTGAGAGTTTTCACACCGCCTCCGCTTATTTAGGCACGACGCGGTACAGTACCTCGCCGTCACGAATCATTCCGAATTGCTCCCGTGCTACCCGCTCCTGCACCGCCGGGTTCGTCTCGAGGTCATTGGCGAGCTTGGCGAGCGAGTCCAGCTCGATGCGCAGCGCGGCGACCTGGGTCCGCTCGTCGGCGAGCTGCCGCCGGATGGTGATCCAGTCGGCGCTGCTGTATTCCCCGCCCCACACCGCGAGCGCGAGCAGGCCCACGCCACCGGCAAGGCCGGCGATGCGGATCCGCGTCACAACCCGTACAGATGGCGGCCGGGATAGTGCGCCACGTCTCCGAGCTCCTCGGCGATGCGCAGCAGCTGATTGTACTTCGCCACGCGCTCGCTGCGCGAGGCGCTGCCCGTCTTGATCTGCCCTACGCCGGTGGCCACGGCCAGGTCGGCGATGAAGGTGTCTTCGGTCTCACCGGAGCGGTGCGAGATCACCGAGCCGTAGCCGTTGCCGCGCGCCAGCTCGATGCATTGCAGCGTCTCCGTGAGCGTGCCGATCTGGTTGACCTTGATCAAGATGGCGTTCGCCACGCTTTCTTCGATGCCGCGCGCCAATCGCTCGACGTTGGTACAGAAGAGATCATCACCGACAAGTTGCACCCGTTCCTGCAACGCTTCTGTGAGCTTTGCCCATCCCGACCAGTCGTCTTCTGCAAGACCGTCCTCGATGGACACGATCGGATAGCGGTCGATCCAGCTCTTGTACAGCGCGATCATCTCTTCGGCGCTCTTCGAGCCGCCCTTGCTCTTCTTGAACGTGTACGTGCCGTCGGCATACAGCTCCGACGCTGCCACGTCGAGCGCGATGGCGATATCCTTGCCGGCCTCGAACCCGGCCGCCTCGATTGCCGCCATGATCGCCTCGAGCGCCGCTTCGTCGTTCGGCAGGTCGGGGGCGAACCCGCCCTCGTCCCCCACCGCCGTGGAGAGTCCCCGCTTTGCCAGCACTTTCTTCAGGGCGTGAAATACCTCCACGCCCATCCGCAGCCCTTCCGGGAACGTCTCGGCGCCGATCGGCACGACCATGAACTCCTGTGAATCGACGGTGTTTGCCGCGTGCGCCCCGCCATTCAGGATGTTCATCATCGGAACCGGCAGCACGTGCGCGATGGGGCCGCCGAGATAACGGTACAGCGGCAGGCCCGCGTCCTGCGCCGCCGCTCGCGCCACGGCAAGCGAGACCGAAAGAATCGCATTGGCGCCGAGGTGGCCTTTGTTGGGCGTGCCGTCGAGATCGAGCATCGCGTAGTCGACCGCGATCTGATCCTCCGCGGACAATCCTTCGAGCCGCGGGCCGATGACTTCGTTGACGTTCTTCACCGCTTCCAGCACGCCCTTGCCGCCGTAGCGCTTGGTGTCGCCGTCGCGCAGCTCCACGGCTTCGTGCTCCCCCGTGGAGGCGCCGCTGGGGACGGCTGCCGTGCCGGCCGCCCCGCTGGCCAGTGTGACATCCGTCTCGAGGGTGGGATTACCGCGACTATCGAGGATTTCGCGCGCGTGAACCGAGATGACTGTGCTCATGGTGGTCCCAACCCTACCGCGCCTTGGACTGTAGGGCAACCATCGCCGCCCGGACCTCTTCCCGCAGCCGCTCGCGGTCGTCCGGCGAGAGCCCCTTGGTCGCGATGGGCGCTCCTACCAGCAAGCGGATGGGCCGCGGCCGCAGCCGCCACGCTCCCTTGGGCAGGATTTCGAACGTGTGATGCAAGTACACGGGGACAATCGGGACCTGCGCCGCGATCGCGAGCCCGAACGGCGCGTTCTTGAACGGCAGCAGCTCACCCGTGCGGCTCCGCGTTCCCTCGGGGAAGACGAGGACAGACGTGCCGCCCCGAATCCTGCGTGCCGCCTCGTCGTACGCTTGAAACGCGCTCTTGCGTGCCGAGCGATCGATGGGGACGTGTCCCACCGCGAGCATCGCGCGACCCAGCAGCGGAATCCGAAACAGCTCGCGCTTCGCCACGAAGCGAATAGAGCCGGGCAGCGTCGCGAACAGCGCCCAGATGTCGAACATCGAGGAGTGATTTGAGGCGTACATGACCGGCTGGTCGCGCGGGATGTTCTCCAATCCTTCCGCTAAGACCGGCGTTCCCGCGGCGCTGAGGATGTCGCGTGACCAATCGTTGCTCGCCCAATCGTACACACCGCCGGTCCGGTGGCGCACGCGAAACAAGGCGGCCACGACGGCTCCGGTTGCATGAACGACTGATGACGCGATGAGAACGACGTAGTACCACAGGGTACGAACACTCACGCGAAGTGATCGTATCCTGCAGGCAGGGGCACCGGTTTGCTGCGATCGAGCAGCCGCACGCCGGCACGGCGTCCGCCGGAGCCGCGCAGGCAGGCGCCGATGCGGCTCAATTGAATGCCGGTCTCCGAGCGGAAGGCCGAGGCGCTGGCATCACTGAAGGTCGGTGGCATCGTCGTGAGCAGCTCGAATTCCTCCCCGCTGGCGACCGCGGCCATCGCTTCCACGCTTTCCCAGCAGGGAATCTGCTCGAGATTGATCTCGATGCCCACTCCCGACGCCGCCGAGAGATGCTGGGCGTCGGCCGTGAGGCCGTCCGAAATGTCGATCATGGCAGTCGCGCCGTGCCCCGCCAGCCAGCGGCCGGCCTGGATGCGCGGTTCGGGGCACGCGTAGCGGTTGCGCAATGCCGTCGCCATGCGCTTCCCTTCGCGCAATCGCTCCAGCGCGAGCGCCGCGCCACCGAGGTAACCGGTGACCCAGAGCGCGTCTCCTTCGCGCGCGCCGGAACGTTGCACGGGGCGTTCCACCGTTCCCAGGGCGCAGACGTCGACGACGTATTTGTCGGACCGCGTCAAATCCCCGCCCAGGACTCGGGCCTCGAGATTGTGCGCCATCGTGGCGACGCCCGCCATGATGTCGGCGGCGGGATCGCTGCCTTTCTTCTCGTTCGCGGCCGGCACGCCCAGTGACACCAGCAAGCCGATCGGTGTGGCGCCCTCGGCGGCCAGGTCGGATAGCGCGGACCCCGCGGCGCGGAAGCCGATCTCCTTGAAGTCGAGCCAATCGGTGCGGAAGTGGACGTTCTCGAGCGACGTGTCGATGCTCACCGCCAGCGTCGTCGTTCCGATGGGAACCAGGGCGCAATCGTCGCCCATCTCCTCGACATCGCCGGTGACCTCCGCGATCCGCTGGATCATCCCGCGGATACGATCGAACTCTTTTCCGGGGCCGAGGTTCATCGGATGCGCATCAGGCCGCTGTCGGTGGCGGCCCAGAGGAAGTCTCGATCGGCGGCGAGGTCGCGCACCGGCGCGGGCACCTCGAACGGCACGGTGTGCACCTGGATGAGCGAGCCTGCAATGTCGGCCTGCGCGAGACCGCGCGTGCCGCCGATCCAGAGATCGCCGTTATAGCCGGCGAACGCCGTCGGAATGCCGAGTGATAGAGGAAGTGGAATGGCAGTCCACGCCCGCGTGCTGGGGTCACGCCAGAGGAGATCTCTCTCGGTGGCCATCAGGATGGTATCCTGAAGACGCCCAAGCGCGTAAACGGTAACGCGCAAGCTGGGGCGATCTGCCAGCTCGGCAGGCGTGCTCACCGCGTTCGCGCCCGGCAGGACCTGTCCGAGTCCGGCGTTGCTTCCAACCCACAGCGTATCGCCGACCGCGAGCAGGCTGGTGATCGCGAGACCACGCGGTGCGTAGTCCTCAACGTTTTCGGCGGCACTAATAAAGGAAAGGCCGCGCGTCGTCCCCACCCAAACCCCGCGCGACGTGCCGGCGAGGCACGTTGCATCCGGAAAATCCCACAGGCGCGCGCGGAACGTTGCCGGATCGATACTGAGGACACCTTGCTCGGTCGCGAGCCAGAGCTGATTGCCCGAGTTGATCAGGCGACGTGAATTAAGGAAGGAGAACCCGAGCGCGGCACCAGCACCTTCGGAGCTGCGCGTTGCCGACAGATCACTCGCGACCCACGTCAGGCCACGACGTTCGATACCCGGGCGCGCGTTGGTCGCCGCCCAGATTCCGTCCGGCGCAGGTGCGACAGCGCCCACCCCTGGTGCAAGTAGTCCGTAGGTCAGCACTTCCCATTCTCCCGTTTGCTTATCTACCCGCACCAAGCCCAAGCCGTTCGTTCCAAAGAAGATCTCGGGGCGGTCCGGCGTTGCGGCCGCAGCCGTGAACTGATGGGTCCGCAACCGCTTGTCAGTCAGGATTGCCGCCCGCATCGCGTCCGCCAGCGGGGCAGCCGCCAATGCCCGTTCGACAGTCAGCATTTCGTCAACGTGGCCGGAAGGTAGTGACCCGGGCGTCCAGATGCGTCCACCTACGTCGTAACGGACGTAACCGAGCACGGTTCCGAGATCGAGCCAAACCGCATACCCCGACGGGTCAGCAATTGCGCGCCGCACCCTGCCCGCCGGATAGCCGTCGAGCGACGTGACCGGCGGTCTGAAACGGCGCGACACGCGGTCATAGATCAGCAGGCCATGCGTAGTGGCCGCAAAGACCAGCCACGGCGTCGCAGCGACTGCTTCGACTTCAGTGAAATCGGATATCAGGACGCGATTGTCCGGCCCCAGAAAGACTGTCGGACGGCCCGACGGCCGGACGGCCCCGGTCGCGCAGGCGAGTATAAGCAACCCGACTGTTGCAGTGCTACAACACGTCAGGCGCTTCAAGGTCCACGAGAACCGGGGGCCGATGAGGCTTCACTTCCTTCCACGAGCGCCACACATCCGGTAGAGCCGCGAGGACGTCGGCGGGCCTCAGGCTGCGGGCGGTCCACTGCCGCGCCCCCAGCTCCGCCGCGCGACCGAGTGCGTGCGCACCCAGTGCCGCCGCTTCGGCGGGCGCGGTGCCGCGCGCCAGAAACGCACCGATGAACCCCGCCAGCAAGTCACCGCTACCGCCGGTCGCCAGACCGGGATTGCCGCTCGCCACCACATGCTCAGGCCCGCGCAGATCGGCGATGACGGTCGGCACGCCCTTGAGCAGCACGGTGCACTTGAGCTTCGCGGCCGCGCGTGCGGCGGCCGACCAGCGGTCATTCGCGGCTTCATCGGCGAGTACATCCCCCGCGAGGGCGCGAAATTCACCGAGATGCGGAGTGAGGACGAGCGAACGTTGGTGGAGGTCGGTCGAGGACGGCGGAGGTTGGTGGAGGAAGTGGAGCGCGTCGGCATCGATCACTGTGGGCAACAGGCGACGCGACAGCACCGCAGCAACAAAACTCGCGCGTGCATCGCGCGGCTCGCGACCGAGACCGGGACCCAGCACGACCGCGTCCGCCCACTCGAGCGCCTCGACGACGCCGGGCTCGAGCGACTCACCGAGCGCCGACTCGACAGTGAGGAGATCGGGCAGGCTGGCCTGCGCCGCGGCGATCGTTTCGCGCGCGGCGACGAGTTTCACCAAGCCGGCCCCGGCGGCAAGCGCGGCACGGGCGGCGTGGAGCGCGGCGCCGCTCATCCCGTCCGCACCACCGATCACGCAGACCCGACCCCGATCGCCCTTGTGCATCTGCGGAGCGAGGCGCGGCAGGCGCTCGGCCGCCCAGACGTCGGTCACGAGCAACGGCCACGTGCTGTCGGCGGGCGGGAAGCCGATGTCGACCACGACCACCTTGCCGCACCATTCGCGCGCGAGCAGATGACCGCGCCTGGGGGCCCCAAACGTCACCGTAATGCGCGCGTGCACCGGCCCGTGCGCTTCCCCGCTCGTCAAATCGAGTCCGGTCGGCCCGTCGACGGCGAGGATCGGCGCGCCGTATGCCGCCAGCCGTTCGGCCAGCGCGAGCACGTCACCTTTCGCGGGCCCCGCGGCGCCGGTGCCCAGCAGCGCATCGACGGCGACGGCGGCCTGCGGCCACGGCTCCTCGCGACCCAGTTCCCGCACGCCGTCGAGCCGCGCGAGCGCGCGGTTGTCGATCGCGTCATCGGTCTTGGGATCGACTGCCGTGACCCACACGGGGATGCCGACGGCGTGCAGCGCGCGCGCGATCACCCAGCCGTCGCCGCCATTGTTCCCCGCGCCCGCCGCGACCAGCACGCCGCCACTCAGCGCAGCCGGGATTTCCGCGACCAGCACCTGAACGACGGCGCGTCCCGCCGTCTCCATCAGCACACGGCTCGGCACGCGATACTGCGTGCGCGCGGCCGAATCCCACGCCGCGGCTTCGCTCGCCGAGAGAACCGGAATCGGATTCACGGAATCAGCACCCCCGCGTACCCCACCACGCGCGCGTTGTCACCGGAAACCCAACCTGAGTGGCGGTAGTCTACAACCTCGGCGTGCTTCGCGCCCAGGGCCCGCGCCGCCGCGATCACGATCGCCGCCGGCCCGCGGCCGCACATCGAGATCCGCTCGCGCTTGCAGCGCGCCAGCAGCTCGGCGCCGTCCAGCGCGCGAATCGCTGCGAGGGCGACCTCGTCTTTACGCTCGGAGACCGCCGCGGGCTCGTAGTGATTCAGATCGCTGGAGGCGAGCAACAGCACTGCCTCGCCGGCGGCCTGGGCGAGCCGCGCCAGGATCTCGCCCAGCAGACGCGCCGGTTCCCACGCGTCCCAGGAAATCACCAGCGGCACGATGCGCACATCCGATCGCAACATCTGGAGGAATGGCAGCTCGACCTCGACGGCGTGCTCGGCGCGATGGGCGTCGTGGTCGACGTCGACCAAGCCGTTCGAAATCTCGCGCAGGGCCCGCGCGGCGTCGGCGTCTACCGGGACGTCGCCGAGAGGCGTGTGGAAGGCGCCCACTTCCCACAGCGACACGCCGCTTTTGGCTGCGGAGATGCCGGTATGGTTGGGCGCGAGGATGATGACGAGGCCGGGAATAGTGACGCGGGCAAATACGGCGGCGGCGGTTGGGCCGGAGTAGACGTAACCAGCGTGCGGGACGATAACACCGACGGCCTGACGGTCCGTCGGCCCGACGGCCCGTCGGGCATCCGCGAGCAAAGTCGCGACCGTCGCTCGCAGCTCGGCGGGATCAGAGGGATAGAATCGCCCGCTGACGGCGGGCGGCCGGACGTTCACCCCGAAGAAGAGACTCCGGGCCAGCGATAGCCGGCCCCGGCCTTGAAGACTTCCGCGAACTCGTACACCCGCTCGAAGTCCTCCAGGCGATCGGTGGGTTGGCGCGCCAGCAAGCCAACGTCGATCAGGATGAAGACGATGTGTCCGAAGTCGTCCGTCGTGTGAATGCCCCAGTGCGTCAGTACTGACGACGCCAGCATCCCGAACTGCTCCAGCGCGAAGTCGCGGCAGGCCCACGCCAGCTCCACGCCGCTCAAGTGGCGGCGCGCCGGAAGACGCGTCTGCGCGAACTCCAGCGCCGCGAGCACGAAGACGTAGGCGCGCTCGTTGTATTTCCCATCGCGACGGCGGATCTCGGCGAGGGCGGCTTCGAGGGTCGCGACGTCGCTCATCGGCGCGCTTCGCCCGGAGGCGGTGGGGCGGCTGGAGGTGCCGGCGGTACGGGAGGCGTCACCACACGGATCCCGCCCGACCGGCGCTCCGAACGCTCTTCAGCGGGCGGCACGTCCAGCAGTGCGAGGGCGAGTACATCGTCGATCGTTTCCACGAGCTTGATATCAAGCAACTTCCGTACCTCTTCAGGCAAGTCAATAAGGTCGTTTTTGTTGCGTTCGGGAACAAGCACGGAAGTGACGCCCGCGCGTGCCGCCGCGGTCAGCTTCTCCTTGAGGCCGCCGATCGGGAGCACGCGCCCGCGCAACGTCAGCTCACCAGTCATGGCGACGTCGTGGCGCGACGGCCGCCGCGTGAAGAGTGAAGCCAGCGCCGCCGCGATCGTGATGCCCGCCGAAGGCCCGTCCTTGGGAACGCCGCCCGCCGGCACGTGCAGGTGCACGTCCGACTGGGTGAACGCATCGAGCGGGATGCCGAGCGCGCCGGCGCGGGCGCGCAGCAGGCTCCAGGCGGCCTGGGCCGATTCCTTCATCACGTCGCCGAGCTGGCCGGTCAATGTGATCTGACCTTTGCCGGGCATCCGGATCGCCTCGATGAACATGATGTCGCCGCCGACGGGCGTCCACGCGAGCCCGGTCGCCACGCCGATCTCCGGCGCTCGACCTGCCACTTCGCTCTGCACCTTCGGCTGACCGGCGTACTTCTCCAGATTCTTCGACGAGATCTTCACACTCGTCGACTTCCCCTCGACGACCTCCAGGGCGGCTTTGCGCAGGATCCCCTGAATCTCGCGCTCGAGCTGGCGGACCCCGGCTTCTCTGGTGTATTCGCCGATCAGCCGCTCGAGGGCGCCGTCGGCGATATGCGCGCGTTCGGCCTCTTTGCCCTTACCCAACCCCGTCTCTTTCATCTGGCGCGGCAGCAAATAGCGCTTGGCGATCTGCAGCTTTTCCGACGGCGTGTAGCCCACGAGCGTCAGCTGCTCCATGCGGTCGAGCAGCGGATCGGGAATCGGCACGGTGCTGTTCGCGGTCGCGATGAACATCACGCCCGAGAGGTCGAACGGCACCTCGAGGTAGTGGTCCACGAACGTCGAGTTCTGCGCCGGGTCGAGCACCTCGAGCAGCGCGGCCGTCGGATCGCCACGTACGTCGGCGCCCATCTTGTCCACTTCGTCGAGCATGAGGACGGGCGTGCGGGTCTCGCAGCGCTGCAGGGCATGGATGATGCGCCCGGGGATGGCGCCGACGTAGGTGCGGCGGTGGCCGCGCACCTCCGCCTCATCGCGCACGCCGCCGAGCGACACGCGCGTGAACTTGCGGCCCAGCGCTTCGGCGATGCTCTGGCCGAGCGACGTCTTGCCGACGCCCGGCGGTCCGACGAAGCAGAGGATCGAGCCTTTCGCGTCGGGGTTCAGCGTCCGCACCGCGAGATACTCGAGAATCCGCTCCTTGATCGTCTTGAGGTCGTAGTGGTCGCGGTCGAGGATTTCGCGCGCCGCCTTGAGGTCGAGCCGGTCCTGTGTCACGCGGCTCCACGGCAGCGCCGCAAACACGTCGAGGTAGGTGCGCGCGACCTGGTACTCGGCCGATTGCGGCGACATCTGGCGCAGCCGCTTCAGCTCGCGATCGGCGACTTTCTTCGCTTCGGCCGAAAGCTGCGCTTCCTCCAGGCGTTTGCCCAGCTCCTCGAGCTCGTCGTCGCCTTCGCCTTCGCCCAGCTCCTGGCGAATGACCTGGAGCTGCTCGCGCAGCACGTACTCGCGCTGATTCTGATCGAGGCGGGTCTTCACTTTTTCCTGGATCTGCGTGCCGACCTCCAGCACCTGCAGCTCCTGCACCAGGAAGTCCGCCAGGCGCTCGAGCCGGTGTGTGACGTCGTCGACCGCGAGCAGCTCCGCTTTGGCGGGAAGAGCGAGGTCCAGATTGGCCGCGATGAAGTCGGCCAGCTTCCCCGCCTCCGTGATGCCGGCGAGCACCTCGTGCAGCTCGGCGCCGAGGTAGGGGGCGATGTCGATCACGCGCGAGAATTGCGCGATCACGGTCCGCTTCAGCGCTTCGGTGCGCGCGTCCTCGAGCAGGTTCTCCTGCAGCGGCTCGGGTTCGGCCATCAGCCACTTTTCGCCCTGCGCGATGTCTTTGAGCCGCGCGCGCTCCAGCCCCTGCACCATGACGCGCACCGAGCCGTCGCCCAGCTTCAGCATCCGCACGATGGTGCCGAGCGTCCCGACGTCGTAGAGCTGATGGGGCAGCGTGTTCATCACCGCGCCCTCGGGCGGCTCCATCCCGCCCATCGACTTCACGACGCCGAGTAGCAGGCGCTTCTCGCCCTGGATGATCTCGTCGATCAGCTGAACGGCTTTGGGATCTGTGAGGGCCAACGGCAGGACAACGTGGGGATAAACGACGAGCTGGCCCAGGGGAAGGACCGGCAGTCGTTCCATTAGGTCACTCGCACCGACTGCGCGCCCGATGAGCGCGGCGGTTGCTTGGCGAGCCGGATCTCGAGAAACCCCTGCTCGTAGGTGGCGCGGATCGACGCGGGATCGACGACGACGGGCAGCCGGAAGCGACGCTCGAACGGCCCGATTTGGACTTCCATCGCATGGTAATGCCGCTTGCCCTGCTGCCGCAGCGCGGTCCGCTCACCCGCGATTTTGAGGATGCCTTCGTCCAGCTCGACGCTGAAGTCCTCGGCCCGCATGCCCGCGATGTCCATGTGGACGACGAGCTCCTGGTCCGTTTCGTAGACGTCGGTGCGCGGCTTCCATTTGGGCGAGGCAACGAACCCGACCGGCCGGCCGTGGGCGACCTCGTTGAAATAAACGTCCAACTCGTCGGCGAGATGAACCGTCAGAGAACCCGACCCGCGGGAAGGACGATTGGGGAGACCGCTATCAGCCATGCGCGAAATAAGATAACGCGCGGCGGGTCGGCGCGCGGGGCCTCAAATCACCGACTTTCCAGCCTAAGGGGCGACTTGACTCCGCCAGTGGATGGTCACCGCGGATCCGTCCATGATCAGGGCCGACATCGGCGTCGTGAGCTGGTTCGCCAGCTCCTTGCCCCCCAGGGCCTCGGGATCGCAATCGACCCGGGTATTGCGGGCGTGCCATACCCGCCAGCGGGGGTGATCGATCCGGTACTCGAGCGTCTCCTTGCCCGGCTCACCGTTATAGCCCCAATGCCGCACGGTGAGGAACTCCTCCAATGAGCCGGGACTCGGCTCGCTGCCCTCGCCGACGCCCGACGCGGCTACCGTGCACCAGCGGCCCGTCGAATTCCACTGATACTCGACCTCGGGCGGAGGACCGCTCTGCACGTTGCTGCGCATCGGCACGACCTGATAGGGCTCTCTATAAAGGAGGCGTGCCATTCCGCCGACCACGGGACGCGGCACCAGCTCGCGAATGAAGACGACGCCCCGCCGGACGTCCTCGTCGGGGGGGGCCACGCGCCGCACATAGAAGCGCAGATTGACCTCCTCAAAATCCTGATGAAACGGAACGGGCGCGCCCAGCACCTTGGTGTCGAGGAAATGAAAGCCGACGAGACTGACGAGCGCCTGGCCGCGCCACGAGTCCAGTGTCGTTCCGGCCGGCACGCGGTCGATGATGCGAGCGGCGTCGACCGCATAAGTCACCATGATCAGGTTGCGCCATTGCGCACTCAGGAAGGGACGGCTTGGCTCGCTCATACCTGCACCCTACAGCTTCGCTGGTGCAAGGGTTATGCCCTGGGGATGAAGATCTGGGGCGGAGCTAGCGAGACGGCGTCAGCCGGCTCGCCCTGATGAAGAACCAATCGTCGGGGAATGCGAGCTTCCCATCGCCGTGGATCATCGCGGGATAGCCGTACTCGGGGTCGTAGGCGACCTCGAGGGCGTCGACACGCCTTGCACTTTGCTCGACGGCGTCGAACAAGCCTTCGACGCTATACAGCGACCACGGTTCCCGCGGCGCGCCCAATGATTTGCCCGTGGTGTCGTACAACCTCACCGCCACACCGCCCCGCACTTCGAGGATCGCCGGGTTGCCTGGCCATGCACAGAAGCATCCGACCGCGATGTGAATCCGGTAATCGGTGACATGCCGCGCACGCCACGATTCACGGTGTGCGGCTACCTCGCGCAGCAGTGAATCGCGCTCCGCCTGGGTAAGCGGACCGGTGAACCGCCTGCCGACACCAAGCAGATTGTTGCCAGGCGGTAGCATCTCGGTGGGTGGCGCCGCAGGTGGGGTTGGCGAGTGACGATGTGCCCCACACGCCGTGCTGAACGCCAAGAGCACCACCGTCAGCGGCACGCGGAACATGGCTACACTTTTCCTCCCTGCGCTGCCCACTGCTGCCGCCGTTGCTCGACGCTGTTCGCGAAATCCTGCTGCCGCTTGGTGAACGTCGCCGACAATTCGTCACTGAAGCCGTAGATCGCCCAGGGCGCGCGCTGCTGCACGTATTCCAGCAGCTCGTGCACCTTCTTTTCCTTGCCGGGAATCGTGGCGTTGCCGCCGTAGCACTGGATGATCGCCTCGTACGTCTTGCCGGTCGGAATGAGGTTCACGCTGTGCTTGGTGACCTTCTTGTACGCCCACAGCACGTCCTGAAACCGCAGCACGTTGAACGTGAAGAAGCTCGACCGCACCAGGTATTTGTTCCCCAGCCGCCAGCCCGCCTTCCCCTTCAGCATGGGGTTGTCGAACTCGCGCTCGGCTTCGACCGCGACGCCCATCGGATCCCCGCCCCACTTCGCGATGCGCAGCGCCAGCGGATGGCCATCGGGATTGCGCCAGGCGCGAAACGCCGGGACGGCCTGCCACAGGAAGAGCAGCAGAAAGACGATGCCGACGGCAATCACGACGTAGCCGGGGCGGCGGAACGAATCGCCGTCGAGATAGAACGGATAGAAGTTCGCGCGCAGCGACCGCATCTCCTTACTGTCGAACAGCTGACTCTCGAGCTCCGACGGCCACGGCGCAAGCTTTCCTTCGGCCACCTGGGATTCGCCGCCGGCGGTGCGTACGACCAGGAAGCGATGACCGAACACGAGCGCGCGATAGGCGCCCGACTCCTCGCGACTCGTCTCGACGCCGTTCTGCGTGTGGACGCGATACTGCCGCAGCCCGGTGTCGAGCACCCGCTCCCCGGCGACGTGCGCGTAGTAGCGCGGCGTGAGCGCCACATCGCGGATCGAGTCGAGGTCGGCCTGCGTCAGCGCATACGGACCGCGCATAAAGTTCGCGACATAGCGCTGATCACTCATCATCGCGAGCACACCGATCACCAACACCAGCGTCCACGCGAAGCACCGGCGGAAGGACGCCGCACGAATGCGCTTGGCTATCCAGTTTTCCATAATCGGCCTCGGCGAAAAGTCGGGCCACACTATAGCGAACGCTGCCGACGGAGGGTAGCATAAAGCCTTATGCGTTATCTCCCATGCGGTTCCGCGATCGCCCTGACGCTGCTCGCGGCATGTCAGAAGCCCGCGGCGAAGCCCGCGAGCGACAGTTCCGCCCGACCCGATTTTCACAACCCGGCCGACCCTGGCTTCGCGGCTCAGGCGCCCGACAGCTTCCGCGTGCGCTTCGTGACGACCAAGGGCGACTTTGTCATTGCCGTGCATCGCGCCTGGGCGCCGCTCGGCGTCGACCGGTTCTACAACCTGGTGCGCTCGGGTTATTACGACGGCCTGCGCTTCTTCCGGGTGCTCCCCGGCTTCATGGCGCAATTCGGCATCCACGGCGACACGGCGGTGACCGCGGCGTGGCGCGAACGGGTGATTCGCGACGATCCGGTGCGCCGCACCAACGGGCCGGGCATGGTGACGTTTGCGACGGCCGGCCCGGGCACGCGCACCACACAGGTCTTCATCAATTACGCCGACAACAGCCGGCTCGATGGGATGGGGTTCGCGCCGTTCGGTCAGGTCGTCGAGGGGGCGGAGGTCGTGGGCAAGCTCTACGGCGGATACGGCGAAGGCGCGCCGCAGGGGCGCGGGCCTGATCAGTACCGCATGAACATCGAGGGCGAGAAATATCTCGCGCGGCAGTTTCCCAAGCTCGACAAGATCAACAAAGCTACGGTCGAGTAAGCTGCCGCAACCGGCCTTGCGCCTCGCCGTTCGTTGAGTCGCGGCGCACCGCTTCGCGGAACGCGGCGAGCGCGGCGGCGGTGTCTCCCTTCATCAGGTTGATGTTGCCCCGGAACGTCGCGAGGTTCGACGATGCCGGGAATTGCTCCTCGTTGAGTCGCAAGATCGCAAACGCCTCATCGTATTTTCCCGCCCGCGCCAGCCGGAACGCGGCGACATCGAGCGTCGGTTCGCCGAAGTCGTAGGACGCGCGGCCGTAGTAGCGCTCGCGCAGCGCGCGATAGGCGCGCGCAGCAGAATCCGCTCCAGCGCTCGTCGCCGTCTCCTGGATCAGCTGCTCGAGCGGCATCGGACGGCTCACGCCGCGATGACACGTCTGGCAGGTGACCTCGACGTGCGACGTCATCTGCGCGTGCTCGGGGAGCGTATCGAGCCGCCGGTTGATCTCTTCGACCATGCGCATCATCTGCCGCGCGGTCAGTTTGGTGCGCTTCTCATCCTTGGCGAAGTCGAACTGCCCCAGCGGCATCCCTTCCTGGCCCACGTGGCAGAAGTGGCAGCGCACGCCGAGGGCGCCGGCGAAGTTGCGCATCATGCCGACGACCTGCATCACGGGCGTGTTCTTGGGAATGATCTTGACGTTGATGAGCGAGTCGGGCGGAAAGTGGCCAAGCGCCTGGGACACAAGGGCGGCTGGGGCAGCAAGGACGCCGAGGGCGACGACCAATGGGCGGAGCGTCATGATCAAAACCTACAACCCCTTGCTTCGCAGCCACGTCAGGGAAGCGTTCGCGACTTCTTTCCAGCCCTTATCGACTGTGAGCGAATGGCCGCGATCGGGAAACACCTGATAGTCAGTCACGCTCGGCGCCTTGCGGTACAGCTTGTATGCGGCGCGCGAGACCACCTCCGGCACCGTGTGATCTTTACCGCCCCCCGTGATGAGTAAGGGCCCACGGGTCGCCTTCGTGTTCACCTTCGCCGCCGTGCCGGGATTGAAATTCGCAAACGCCGCTTCGAAGAGCGGCTTTCCCGGCGCCGGGATGTGGTACTTGGCGTGGAGCGCGTTCGATTCCTGCTCGGAGAGCGTATTGCCGAAGCCGAAGTAGAACTGCTTCGGCGTTTGCGGAATCGCCTTCTTGTAGTTGAATGGATTGCCCAGCACCGGGAACGCGCTCTTGAGCTGCGCGAGCGGCAGCGGCAACACGCCGCGAATCTGCGCCGGATCGAGGGCCACCGCGGCCGACGCGAGTCCCATCCCCAGCAGCTTCTGGGCGACGAGCCCGCCGAACGAATGCCCGATCACGATCGGTTTTGCCGGCAGCGCGCGAATGATTTTGGCGTAGTGCTCGACGACGTCATTGATGCCGACATTGGCGAGGCGCTCAGGATGCGCGTTTGCCTCGGCGACGGTCGCGGGGTCACCGGGCCAGCCCGGGGCGATGGGATCGTAGCCGGCGGCGCGGAACAGCTCGACCCAGGGCTTCCACGAATCGGCGTGGAGCCAGAGGCCGTGGATGAAGACGACGGGAGTGGGCATGACGGTAAAAGACGGTAAAGGACGGTAAAAGGCAACGCTCCTTACCGTCCCTTACTGTCGTCTTTTTACCGTCCTCTACCGTCGCCTTTACCGAGCGACGCTGCTGCTCGCCGATCCGATGATGATCTCACCCGTCGTCAGACCGAGCGCGTTCTGCAACACCACGTGAATCATGTTCACCGTGATGCCATAGGACGTCAGGCCGTTGCCGGTCTGCAGCTGCTCGTTGAGAATCGCGTACCCGACGCCCGGCAAATCGACCTGGGTGTTGGGGGCGACCTCGGTGGTGATGGTCTCGCCGTTCACGATGAGGTTCGCGAAGCCTGACCCCTCGCCGTCGCTCCCGCCGGTGAACTGGCCGAAGTAGGCGGTGGCGACCGCAGTCACCACATCGGCCGTGATGGCGCCGCCCGCGGCGCTCACCTGCTCGAGCTCCGACGTGCTTTGCGCACCCGACTTCTTGTTATCGGCGACACCCGTCGTCACCGCGTTGAGCGCTTGCGCGTCCACGGCGCCGGCCACGCCGAACGCATCGGCCTGTCCGGTCGCCATGCCACCCGTCGATGGCAACGTGGCGACTGGCGACTGCGAGGTAACACCGGCGGCATTCACGTAGGTGCCGAACGCCTTTCCGGTCACGGTCTGCGCCTGCACCGCTCCCGCGAGGAGGGTGAGCGCCACTAGGATTTTCGTGGTCATGGTCGTTCTCCTCGAGAGCTCAGTTGTTTCCGGTTAACCGGTGCCATTGAATGTTTCCGCCCGTCAGGAGGCTGTGGCGGAAATACGTGGAGCCGTCCGCGAACGGTCCGATGACGATGTGGATGTGATCCTTCTGGACGCCCGGTTCAGCCACGTCGCAGGCGTGCTTCACCTCGAAGGGGACGTTGTCCTGGTTGGCGCCGTTACGCGGATTGAACCGCCCGGTGCCGCCGAAACGCCCACACTGTGGATTGCTTTGCGTGCCGTCGTCGGGAATCGAGAAGAATGTCACGCGACCGTGGAACGCGAAGCCGCCGCCCTGGATGAAGGGTTGGTCTAAGTGCTCATTCCATTCGATGTTGCCGCTGCCCGCATTGGTCGATGGGCAGCCCGACTCGGGACGCGCCTGGAATCCAAACGTCGCGAAGTCATGCGACGACGGCGGGCTCTTTCCCGTTTCTGGTTCCAGTTTGTCGACGCGCCCCCCGCCGGTGAGGCGGAAGTTGGCGCAGCCACCGCCCGGCTTGATGCCCGCGGTAATGGTCCGGCCCGACGGGCTCGCCACGTCCTTCTGGCACCCGGCCGCGAGCAGGACGGCCGCGCACGCGCCCAAGGCTAACGACAGATGTCTCGCCTGGTTCATTGGTTCGTCCCATTCCTTTCGCTGTGCATGTTGCGGAAGCGCTACACGTTTCCAGCGCTCCTGAAATGCAAAGCCGGTGCCAGCATTCGCGTGCTGGACACCGGCGGTTTGTTGACGCTGCGCGTCAGACTCGCGCCGACACTGTGGTACGCGCGAGCCACACAGCGCGAAGAATTAGTTGTGTTGCGTCTTCGTCATGATCGCCGCGAGCTCGGCGGGCGAGAGCGCATCGGTCAATCCGGGACCAGACGCTTTCTGCACGTCCGCCGGAATCGTGATCGCCGCTTCCGCCGTGTTGTTGCTGTAATCACTCTCGGCGAACAGGTGGCAGAAGCCGTCCGCGTCGCGCGGCCGCGCCGCGTCGCCATCG